>Ga0307514_10001369_pt1 | contig 30774 bp, 43 predicted proteins | sample 16_EM_MG_FD_203088 | JGI IMG/M metagenome (GOLD analysis project Ga0307514, IMG submission 203088) | Populus trichocarpa ectomycorrhiza microbial communities from riparian zone in the Pacific Northwest, United States - 16_EM | ecosystem: Host-associated > Plants > Roots > Unclassified | place... | reverse complement strand
AATTGGAGCAAGAAATGTTGACTTTTCAGGAGCGGGTTTTGTGTGGAAACCCGTTGCAACGGTTCGGTTCCGGGTTGGAACCGGACCCGGAACCGACCCGGGAATTTGGACCCGTTGCTAACACTAACTGTGTGCAATGATTCAAAGTCAAAGAACATATGATGGGAATGAAGTCCCGATCTCGAGGCGTGACTGGGCCGGAATGATACATCCTTAATGAGTCACAGCTTGTTAAAGTTGGCTTCATACAAATCCAAGAACATCATTCTGGACTGGATGGGAGATTTTAGTTGTGCCAGAACTTCAATCAGAGGCCAGGAAACACCCGGCAGAGAAAGATGCAGCTTAGCCATGAATACCTGAGCAGTGTCTCAGTATTCAACACTCTGCGATGCAGATCTTGAGTCTGCCCGAACTTCAACGATATGCCAGCAAAAGCTGCAACTTTGCTACACATAAGTGAGCCAATGTCTTATATTCTGACAGAAGTACTCAATATTGCCTAGACTGACTTTATTGCCACTGTGATTGGCAAATATGCAGTGATCGATCGGTCATATGGATATGAACTCGAGCCTTTCCGGTGCACCTGAACCTCGATCAAATGCCTGCAAAAGCTGCATGTTTGCCTCGAAAAAGCGAGCCGTGTTTTATATTCTAACCGAAGTACTCAATATCACCAAGAGTGTCTCAGTGCCAAATGGGATTGGCAAATGTGCTGTGCTGGAGCTGTCAAAATGCGACTCAAGACATATGCAAAGGATTCTCCAGTACACCTGAATTTTGATCATTTGCCAGCAAATCCTGTGGCATTGCTAAGAATCTGCGAGCCGGAATCTCGTATTCTGACACTGCAACTCAATAATGCCTCGCCTGAAACTATTGCCAAATGGGATGGCATATATGCAGGGCTTGATCTGTCGTCTTGAAACTCATGACAGATCCCGAGAATTCCCCGGTATACCTGAAAGTGGTTGAATTATGCTTTTTTCCATTGCTTTGACTTCGAAATACGTACATGGTCTCAGGCTTCCGATGCACCACAAATTCGCAACGAACCAATGATTCGAAGCCCTTTGCTGCATCCTGCTCAATATTCAACTTATGCAATTTATCGTGCGATACGCCAGCCGGGAACATGTAATGTAGCTTATCAATTGACTTCATCTCATATTCATCATTATTAATAATCAAGAACTCCAATGAAATCCGCCTTAAACAACTCCACCATCAGATCTTTGGTTCGCTTCAAAAATGACAGAGAGAAAGGATTTATTTATGCAGTATAGGGTGCCATACAATGACTGTTTTGACTATTTGTATCAGTTAAAATTATGTTGGGTGACTGTCTAAAGAGGCGTATCTTGATGAATCGTCCTAACAATCTAAGATGATGGTTCATCCGACTGCAATGTGTCACCATTCTCTATCTGCCGCTTTGTATGGTCCTCATGAGACTCCAAAATCCGTTGAATCATCGTCTTTGTGATGTTCGGTCGACTCATCAAGCCATGCAGGATTCTCATTTGCGCAACTCCAGACAGTTGATGGAGATCACTTGCGCGGTTATCATATCCACCAGGACCCGTATTCAGTAACCATGTGTGTGGTACTCGGTTTTGCCCTAGCCAGACAACATGTGCAAATGCCTGCCGCTGCTCGTTCAATACCCAGAACTTCTGAGTCATTACTGCATGGTTTACTGCTGTAAGATTTAAGCTGGTCCCGCCCACATTGGGTGTGGTTATGAATACAGAGGGATTTCGTAAATTCTGGAATTTGAGCTGCATTTCTGTCCATTCATTATTGCCCATTTCTGCATACATGTGGAATATATCCACATTATCCGCAAAAAACTTCGTTAGCCACCACTTCAAATGACGAACTTGGCCAGAAAGAGGACGAAATAGCACCGCCTTTTGTGGAGGAGGTGCACCGGGGAGTGCATTTTCATTTCTGTCATCTTCCGGAAGGAGGACCTCTCGTGATTCGTCGCCCTGGTCAGCTTTGGGATACTCCGCAGGTTCCTTGACAAGCATTGGCAGAAATGTTTCTCTCAGCCATTGGAAAATCAGAGAATTCACCCAAGTATCAAGTGGCCATTCATCGTACCATTGTCGAAAAACGTCATTGTGATCCTCTTTGTCTCCCAGCACTAACGAGAAACATGCCAGCTGCCATCTATGAACCCTCCAGGCTCCTGATGCACCCCGCGAAGTGTATTTCTCCACAAGTGTCTTCACTTTTGCTTGCTCGTCCTCATTCCACTCAAGATTGATGAGGTGTAAATTCTCCTTTGGTATCCGAACAAGTGATTTTCCATTGACTAGTTTCGATTCTGACCACCTCCTTATCGTCCATGGCTTTGCAATCTGTACCATCCAGTGCACCGCATTCTGTTGGGTTTCTTCGTTTTCGGTCCGGATAGTATGCATCAAACTCTTCACAGCGGAATACAATGCCTCAGCACCATGCTTCTCCATCACAGTATCATCCTCTGGATTGTCAGGCGCACCTGAAAACAGCCACATGATCTGATAACACCAGTCATAAAGTAAATGGAATCCCGGTGTAGCAGTGACTTGAAGTTTGAATCCAATTTTCACATTCATCGCAATTTGCCAGCCCACACTGTTCTTTGTCTTATACCGATGGGACTCATCAAAAATCCCAAAACTCTATGTACAGTAGGAGAGTTGGCCGTTGCTTGATGGTTTTGCTGTGGATGTTAAGGTATCATACGATACAAGGTGGATATTCCATCGGTTTTCCGGCTCATCAATACTGGTGTTCAGCTCCTTATGGGTGAGATTCGAATTTTCGGCGTGCAACAAGTTGACGAGTTTGAAATCGGTTCCATGTGTCATCTCATCGATAACAGTTTTGAACGTCTCTGCCACTCCGAGCATTGTCACCACAAGGATAGGTTCAAGGGCTGATACAAGTGCTGGATGGTCATGAGGTGGTGTTGTCTGGATCTTCAACAGGTGGCGGGGCACAGAATTCAATCACTGGAGCGGATACCACACCCGCTCTTCACCCACAATGCCAGGAAAGTCGTTGTGCGCCAAAATCACCCACTCTTCAAGTGTATTCCCCCATAAAATGGACAGTGGCAACCCCATTACAACTTTCTCAGTCACCAATTTGCAAAGCATCGCCGCTGCAACCGAGGTGAAAGTCTTTCCAAGACCCATTTCATCCGCCACCAGAGCTCCTGGCATATCAGCATCCCAAACCCACCTCTGCACGATGAACCAGATGGCCCAAACCTGGTGCTCCAGAAACTTAGTTCTGGACAGGCCTGGAATTGAATACATGTGGCCTGGAACCCGGTCATCTGTTGATTGACGAATGGGATGGGCATTCAGTAGCCTGACTGCCTCATCTAGACACTCGTATTCAGATTGGTTGTTGATTGTATTGAGAACCGGATTCAATACTGAGCTGGTATTTGTTGGATCGAGGACCTCCTCACCATCCTCCACTTGCTCCTGAACCTCCCTTGCACTTTGGTCTGTTTTCTTTTCGTCCTTAATAATCCCTTTCAGTTGCTCTGATGTAAGCCGGGCAGATGTGCCCATATTCCGGCGCTCCTGAAATTCATCTCGATGTTAGGTATTTCACAGACAAGAAACCATTGGAATGAATATATATGGATGCAATACAATCAATTCTATTTTTTCAATTAGAACTTACATTAATACAAGTATCATTCTCTTGCCCACTATCCTCCTCTCCCTCCTCTCTTCCACCCTCTTCAGAATCTTCCAAAGTCTATGTATAATAAGTAGCAGTTGCGCACATCTAGCCTTAACATGGCTAGCGGGGATTACCTATGTCGGTCTAATTACGTGCTCGGCAATTTTCTTCTCTGTCCCTCTCTTGATTTTGACCAAAAATATTTTCGGATTGTGTCCAACTTTCAACTCGAAAGCCTTTGCAAGGCAACAGTTGTATGAAATCTGGCCATATATGGGGTGCATTATCATTTGTCCGTTTGTATATAATCCCATATACCCTTCCTCCAATTCGTCCTGCTCCAAGGTGTACTTGAACATCAATGTCATGATGTATGGCTCTTTCGGGCCTCCGTTTTTGTCAATGAAATCAATCAGCTCCTCCCAGTTCCTCACATCTGTATACGAGACTTGGAGTTGTTTGGGGGCTTGAACCATATCCTTGCCATTCAACACCCAGCAAATCACAACCATGAACGTTGTATTTGGCAACTTTAGAAGGTTACATCTTGCCTTTTTGCTTGTGTGCTCGCCCAAATCCGTCACCGGTTGCTTGTTGCCTTCCCTTCCTTTTTTCCTTGCCTCCTGAATTTTGCTTGCACATTTCTTCAAAACGATCTCCACCCATTGCCGGCAAATCCATTCAGCATTATCGAAATTATACATCGGCAGCCAAATGTCGAATGTCCCCAAAAAATCTGCAACCACCATCTTCCACTGCAGGGGTCCATCGCAAACCTGTTTTAATTGGTTCTGCCTCCGGATGATGGACCGATGCTCTTTCTCGAGGAACCCAGCCACCCATACTTTCTTCCACTTGTTGAACGCATTATAGTTAGCCTGTCCCATTCTTTTGGCAAATTGCTTCAAGGAGAATTTGGTTTACTTCAGGCTAACTGGTAGTTTACTTCTGCACCGCCCAAGTCCGATGAATTGTCGCTCTCATCATCTGCATCATAATCGTCGTAGGACATTTCCCGCAATGGGGGCAATACTGCAATCCTTGCAACATCTGTTTTCGGCAGTTCCGCTGGCAGCTGTAATCGTTTCGTTGGGAGGCTAATCGGGGGTCTCCTAGGTGCCCTGGAAGGAGGTTCAGGCGGAGGATTAGAGCTGGACGATGTTGGCCAATTGACTGGATGGTTTTCCAGTGATCCTGGAGGCACTCTCGGTGCACCAGAAGATAATGGCCCTTGTCCTGGAATCTGAAGAGGGGGGAACATTTGAGACCCACCATAACCACCTTGGTGCAGGTCATATTCTTGCCACGGTGGCCCACAATCTGGATATCCTTGGCTTGCGCTGGTGGTTGGTTGCGAACTGTGTGTCATGTTGAATGGAGAGTGCTGATAAAACTGCGGAGCGCCTGGAAATGGTTGCTATGAAGGCGGGTAACCATACCCATGTGGCGGTTGATATTGATTGGTTTGTTTCCCAAATCGACTGTCTTTGCCAGTGGCAGTTTGTGAACTGTTTTCCGATGATTCTGAATTGTCTTCACGGTGTTGTTGCGTACCAAATAGGCCACCTGGACGAGTCATGTTTCATCAGCAAAATGTAAATCAGTTCGGAAGCCACACGCAAACCTCCCAGACACTCAGGTCGACCTCACCAGTGCTTCTAAGTACTTCCAGATGCTCCCAGACCCCCCTGGAGCTGAGTAAAGTGCTCTCAAACTCTGCAAAACCATTCTCAAGTGCTCCTGAAAGCACATGCAGTGACGGCGGTGCATTCAGGATGCTACAAGAATTGACTTCTAGGATAGTCAAATTTTGGAGCAGCTCAGACCTCTACGCAGCTCAGCGGAAGTCTTGGTGCCATATTCTGACAGCAGCGGTTTTTATGATTCCATAACCACAAGCCATTTCGTTTATCATATTCATCTTGGTTACAGTCACATGATTTGCTACATCATAATATGGCATGTATTATCTATCTAAGTCTCTCAATATATATACATACGGCCAATCTGGCTGGAGACAGGTTCTCGAGTGTAATCGGAGGAGCACATGGAGATGCCCATTGAGAGAACTTAGAGATGCACTGGGAGGCTGTGATCGTGTGAACATAGAGATGTACTTGGAGGCCGAGATCGAGTGAACTGAGAGATGCACTTGGAGGCCGAGATCGAGCGGGTTTGGAGATGCACTTGGAGGCCGACATCGAGTGAACTGAGAGATGCACTTGGAGGCCGTAATCGAATGAGTTTGGAGGCCATTGATCGTGCGAACTTGGAGGCTGTGATCAAGCGAGTTTGGAGATGCACTTGGAGGCCATGGGCATTTGAACTTGGAGGCCATGATCGAGCGAGTTTGGATATACACTTGGAGGCTGAGAGCGAGTGAACCCAGAGATGCACTTGGAGAACGTATTCGAGCGAGTTTGGAGATGCACTTGAAGGCCATGATCGAGCGAGTTTGGAGATGCACTTGGAGGTGGTCGATCTGGAGGCGGTATATTGAGATAAAGGCATGGACGGAAGCAGAGACTCTATCCATTGGTCAAACTCAAGATCGTGGGAATGTAGAGAGTTCAGTACAACAAGGTCCGCCGATCGATGACAGATGAGAGACTGGCTGGGAGCGGGAGAACGTCGATCATGGGATAATGGAGTACTCGATGTATGCTGTACTCGGTGTTAACTTATGATCATGGCATGGATAGATAGAGAGGGATGACTTAACTTGGTGTTCTTAGGTGATGGTAGAGTTGAGGACGAGAAAGAGAGAGATAAGAGGATATGGGGGAAAGCATCATGAGAAACTGGGACATAAGAGAATTCTGTGTGCGAGTCAATTGACTATTCCCAATCCGGTAGGTACTACTCCCAATCCAGCGGGTAACAACACTGATACAAGGTCTTCTAAACCCAATCAGGCAAGTCGTACCACTGATTTCTCGTATCCACTCGTATACTCCATATTGTTCCCATCATTATCCCCCTTCTCTCTTTCTCGTCCTCAACTCTACCATCATCGCAGAATACAAAGTGAAGTCATTCCTCTCTATCTCTCCATGCCACTGTGATCATGAGTTAACACCGAGTACAGCATACACTGAGAGTACAGCATCCACCCATGATTGTCAGTCTTCCCTTCATTCTCACAATTACGAGTTGACCCCTGAATGTAGCTTCAGTTTCCGGCACGCCTCCCTACAAGATCACCAGCCAGCTCTCCATGAGACAGCTCAAAGGTGAAGTTAGCTTGTCCACATTCCCACGGTTGCGAATTTACTAACTGATGAATAGAGTCTCAGCACCCTGCGCGCCTCCATTTGACAGCCTCCGATCGACCGCCTCCCATCGGCCGGCTCCAAGTACTCCTCCAATCTAGCATGATCATGACCTCCAAGTGCATCTCCAAACTCGCTCAATTACGTCCTCCAAGTGCATCTCCAAACTTGCTTGATTACGGCCTCCAAGTGCATCTCTGAGTTCACTCGATTCGGCCTCCAAGTGTATATCCAAACTCACTCGAACATGGCCTCCAAGTGCATCTCCGAACTCGCTCTATCTCAGCCTCCAAGTGACTGTAAGTTCACACGATAACGGCCTCCAAGTGTATCTCTGAGTTCACTCGATCGTCATCTTCAGGTGCACCTCGAATTGCTCTCACCCACCGTCTGCAGCCAGTCCAGATATACCGTATGTAGATAGATACATAGATACATAGATGAGAATACAAACTGAATTCAGGAGTTTTAAAAATCGTTGAACAATAAGTAGTAGCTATGATTTTCAGGCACACCAACAGCATTCCCAAAGAAGATGATGTTATTCCCAGACTGCTCTACCGTGATTCGACGTGCTCCCAGGTTTGTTGTCGGCACTCCCAGGCTTTTGGTCTGCGCTCCCAGGCTTTTGGTCGGCGCTCCCAGTCTTGTCGCCGGCACGCCCAGGTGCTCCCAGGGTTGTCGTCGGCGCTCCCAGGCTTGTTGCCGGCACTCCCAGCTGCTCCCAGGTGCACCTGAAGGCCACTGCATCAGTCCAGCAAACTGTGGGATTTGACCACCCTGGGATTCTGGTCCAACAATGCTCAGACACTCCCAGAGGCTCCCAGTGACCAAAATACATTTTGCTGATATTGCTGTCTTCGGTGGAGATCTGTTCATCAACATGTTCTGTGAACAAAGATGGTGGTAAACTACTATAGATGCGAGAAGTGATACAGAATAAATCAGAGTATAGTTGAGTATATTGCAGGTAGCAGTGACCTTCAGCGGAATGAAGGGCTTCTTATATCCCATTCTATTGTCACCATCTGTGGTGTTTCACTCCACCTTTGATCCATGAAACCAACCCAGCTGAGAAAAAGAAACCTTAATCACACACATCCCGCCTTTCTTTGTTATATGCTGGAATCCATATACTACGATATAGGATACGTGCTCACCTTCGTACGCTTCAATGACTTTACAGATCTTAGAAGGGATATGATATGATATCTCCAGAAACCCAACAAGAACTATATCCAGTATAAAGGTTAGTATGACTAGGAATATTACACATAAGTTGTGTGAGTATGACCTTGCAACCTCACTCAATAGGAGGCCTGTGATTTGAGCAGCAACAGAGCTTGCTTCCTATTGAGCTCCTTGTGTAAACTTCATTGTTCTCCTCAGGATCCACGCTCCAGTCCAGAATCGTTACTGAAGCAACCATCCTATCAGTTCTGGATGATCATTGCGCGGGCATACAGCTAGCTAGGAAGCTCACCTATTCATTGTAGTAAGACGATCTACCTTCATTATCAGCTGCTCAGAGGCTCGAGCGTAGATAAAAACTCACAATGCCACAATGACTTAAGTATAATATATGGCCCATCATGGTGATTGCAGTGATGACAAAAGAAACCTTTTCTTCTCTGCTAACGGCTTTCAGCAGACGATGTGTATGATTATTGTGCAGGATATGATATTATATATTCTGGTTTATGAAGAAAGCTGATCGTAAGGTGACTTTATTTTAGCCCATATTTGGCAGGGTGCAATGCGGCGGTGATACGCTAACTTCAGTTGGCTCGCTTTCAAATCAATATCCCTGAGGCTCTAAATCACCCCCTGAAGCATCATCGAGATTCATCTGAAGACATATTCACTGACCATTCCTCGAATATGGTCAACACTCACCGAAATCATGATAAGTGCATTTTCTGCAAAAAGAAATTATTCGACGAGAACCGACTCGAGGCTTACTATCAACAATGTCACCCAATATCCATTAAGGAACGGCTCTTACCTGATGGGATTTTAGCTCCTGCAGGCTGGGATCAACCCAAGCCATCATGATTTGACTTCAGTCGGTGCACCTGAATGGCCATTGATGAACTAGTCAACTAATGATCTAACCACAGACAATGTACCTGGTGCACCACCACCTGAAGATACTCCCAACGATGAAACAATAGACCCCCAGAAGTCCAATCTGACATGTACCCCTGATATAACAAAAATGAAGGCTCATAGGCAAGTAGTTGGAGTGGATAATGCGGGGGGGAAAGCGTATGGCAAACCAACTGGATTGTACAACAAGAATCGCAAGTACTCAGAACAATGGAATCCATGGCATCCTTTTCAGTCAGCACACGACTTTCAACAGGCTCAATCATTTAGCCAGCAAACAAAAATGTGGATAGATCAACATCTAAGGCATGGACTGGACAACTTCAAAATCGAATCATTCCAATGAGCAGATGCCCTGTGAAAGCTCCTCTCTCAACTCAATTTTGGGCTTGGCGATGATAGTTGGATTGAGGATCATTCGCATATCTTTGGAACATTATACTACAGGGATATTTTCAATTGTGTCCAGTTCCTTTTGGCACATCTCCCATTTCAGGTGCACCTCGTTTTGAAACTGGTTCGCCTCGCAGACTCGAAAAATCGCCGAATATACAGCAAGATGAACACCGGCGATTGTTGGTTGGAGACGCAAGATCAGCTTCCTGCCGGAGCGACAATTGTGCCAGTCATTTGTGCATCCGACAGCACTCACTTGACCAACTTTTCGGGCAATCAGCATGCCTGGCCGCTGTATCTTATGATTGGTAATATTCGAAAAGATATCCGCCGCACACCTAAAAAGCACTCCTGGATTCTTGTTGGGCTGAGCCCCTGTCCCCTGAAAGGTGCCAAAAATACTGACGAGGCATGGCATTCTGCAGTTGGAACCGTGGTGTCCCGACTCCGGAATCTTGACATAACTGGTCCCAGCTTGAAATGGAATTGTCCTGATGGATTCCAGAGACAATGTTATCCTCTTTTGGCGGCCTGGGTGGGGGATTATCAAGAACCAGTAATGATTGCTCAAGTCTTATATGGCTCATGTCCGATGTGTGAAATTCCTACAGGTGCGCCGATGGGACATTCCACTATTCGACTACTCGATACCCAAAGAGATTAGAATGTTTACTTGGAGCTTCTGGACAAACCTAATATCGATGTTCTGTACCCTCTTGGTGTTCATCCAATCCGCAACCTGTTCTGGCAATACTCTCTCTGCAATGTATATCGGCTTTGGCAGCCTGATGAATTGCATCAGCTGCTCCTGGGTTTAGTTAAAGACTTATTGCACTGGCTGTTCAAATGCCTGAAAGCTAGAAATGTGAAGGATCAATTTGACAATCGATTGACATTGGTACCACAATATTCGGGCCTCCAGCGCTTCTCTAAACCATTCAATTCGATGAAAAGCAGCTTCCATCAGCAAAATGAAAAATGGTTTGGAAGTCACAACTGAACAACTCAGCAACTCTAAACAGTCACACTGATTCTTCCAGACACTCCCAGATGCTCCCAGTTAGGCTGAGTGGAAAGCGATGAGCTCTCAGGTGCTCCGAGACTACTTCACCGGTGTTCCTCAATGTTCTGGAAGTTGTGGAACAGAATTCAAGAGTATCCTGAAGAATGTATGGTTGTCTTCGAAATGCTACAAAATCAAACTAGTAGAATGTGCAAATTTCGAAGCTATTGGGAGTATTGGCCACGTCTCCAAAACTATTCCAGTGCATCCCAAACCTGGAGCCGTACTATCTGGGGGTGATTATTATAATGTTTATATCAATTAGTACAATTCAATTTACTAACTATCTTCCTCCGGCACACCTTGATTCAGGCATTGTAACTTAATATACAGTCCAGTAGGTATCTAAATCGACATGTTTATTTACAAGCCATACGCTATCGATCCTATCTGATGCAGCATTCTGTCACACCAAATGTGCTTGTCCAACAATTGCTCCGACAGAAACAATATGCATCATATCAATCTGTTTGACAATCCGAATGAACCCATCAACACAATCAGTCCAACCATGCGGATCTTTGTACTTTGTTGGAATCACCACTGCATATTCTTGAACTTGAGAACGTAATATCCATTGCTGAATCTTCTTGCACCGTTCAGAAAAGGTAGATATCGCTTTTTCAGCGGGCAGGCGCTACTGAAATTGGAGGATCTGATTCGGCGGAGTCAAGCTAAAGTATAATACAGGAAAAGAAGGAACTCGGCATTGGAAGGTGTTATCGAGGTCACTTTCCGTATATTGGACCCAGATGTTATGAGATTCAGGCATGATCCCTTGGTTGGCATTGGTATATTCAACCTTGCAATCAAGTCCCAGACGCTCAACAGATGTAGGGCAGTGAAATGGTTGATGGTAGTATGACAGCCCATTCTGAAGTATAATAAATATACTGTCAAGGAGTACATTCTGATCGTATCTGAGCATGAGTCCACTAACTTTGTGTCCCCAGTCCACTTCAATTTGTGCACGGAAGAGCTGTCCAAAGTTGGGAATTCCGAAATCTTCTGATGCATCTCTGAGTGAGGTTAATTTGATACTTCTGCACATGCCGCAGACATGGGTTTCTCTCATATGATGTACCTGAGGTGACACGGGGCGGAAAAATGGCTCCTCCTGACAATGCTGGAGGCGTAAAAGATAGGCTCTGCAAGTTTTTCGCCCTTTATCGGCAGCGGATAGTAGGTTGACTACTTTTGCGAAGTCAATATCGTACCAGCCTTGCAGGCTAAAATGTGAGAGTGTCTCCTCCATATAGTCAAGACCGGTACACCGGTCATTTTGCTTGAGCGTCTGTCAAATGTAATTGACTTTGTTGGTAGATCGATATGCTTCTTTCACATTGCCGATATGTAGCCGTTCAGAAATATCGGTAGTGAAATTGTCGCCGGAACCCATTCGCCGAATTGACTCTGATATATGGCTCACAAGATGCATCATTGCATATCCGAAATGGATTACATGCTGTTCGATGGGTTTCCAGAGCTCCTGAACGCTGATTGCCTGCCACCAAGCTTCAAATTTGATGAAGTGGATTGAGAATTCCTTCTTGAACCACATCTGCTCATTCAAAGTGATACCATAAATCTCTCTCTCCAGCTGACTCACAATGCGGACCGTATCAGCCATACTCCAGGTGGTGGCTTCAGTCTCAGCATCAGATAGACGGACTTGAAATTCCACAGGCTTGTCGGCGGTCATGTTTACCGCCCCATTAACCTCTTCTTCGGCAGCAGTCTTCATTTGAGCAAGTTTTTTGGCAAATGTGCTTCTGGGACCGGTTGCTTTGGTCCTGACTTCTTGAAATAGAAGTCGCTCATGATGTTGGAATAATTTATCGAAAAGCTTGCATTTAACAGGTGTCATCTGATGGATTTCGCGCTCCAATCACTCGATTGCCCTGTCGCGATCAGCCTCTAACCATTTGGTTGCCGCTTGTCGGGCGATGTTCAGGCACACCTGAAATTGCCTTTGTTTTGATGTAGTAACCTTTTCAGCCCCGTACACCAGAACTTCCATTGCAGCACCAATTTTATGAATTTTTTGTTCTCGTTACTGATGGGATTCCGTAGCTAACTGTTTATCCACTTTGGCCTTCGCAGACTTCGACATTTTCTGTTCTCGAAAGGCACCCTTCTTCCTGTAAAATTGCTTCAGTGCATCGTCTAGTGCTGTGAGGGATAGGTCAGAGTAATTTTGTTGGCTGACAAGTAGAGAGAATTCACATAATGCCCGCACTGCTCCCATTACCATTTCATTGGAGGCTGTTTCCGCCGGAGTTTTCCCATTATCCTTGGAGCAGTTAAGAATTTGGAGCGCAATTTACTGCCAGTGTTCTAATTATGCCCCGGATCTCTTTGCGCCGCCGGCAGCCGCTTTTCATCCAATCAAATGGTTTAAATAAGCACTGGAGGCCTGGATATTGTGGTACTGATGTGAATCGATTGTCAAATTGATCCTTGACATTTCTAGCTTTTAGGTATTTGAGCACCCAGTGCAATAAGTCTTTAACTAAACCCAGGAGCAGCTGATGCAATTCATCAGGCTGCCAAAGCTGATAGACATTGCAGAGAGGGAATTGCCAGAACTGGTTGCGCATTGGATGAACATGAAGAGTGTCCAGAACAACAATATAAGTTTCGTCCAGAAGCTCTGAGTAAACATACTGATCTCTTGAGTTATTGAGTGCTCGACAAGTTCAATACCCCATCGGCGCACCTTTAGGAATTTTACACATCGGGCATGAGCCATATGAGACTTGAGTAATCATAACTTGTTCTGGATAATCCCCAACCCAGGCCGCCAAAAGAGGATAACATTGTCTCTGGAATCCATCTGCACAATTCCATTTCAAGCCGGGACCAGTGTTGTCAAAATTCCGAAGTGGGGACAGCACTGTTCCAAACGTGGAATGCCATGCCTTGTTCTTATTTTTGGCACCTTTCGGGGGACATGGAATCAGCACAACAAGAATCCACGCGTGCTTTTTAGGTGTCCGCCAGATATCTTTGCGAATATTACCAATTTTGAGATACAGCGGCCAGGCATGTTGATCGCCTGAAAAATTGGTCAACTGAGTCTTGTTGGATGTACAAATGACTGGTACAATCGTCGCTCCTGCAGGAAGCTGATTTTGTGTATCCCACCGCCAGTCGCTGGTGTTCATCTCGCTGTATATTTGGTGACTTTCCGAGGCTGCAAGGCACACCGGTTCAAAATCGAGGTTCGCCTGAAATGGGAGATTTGCCAAAAGGAACTGAATACATTTGAAAATATTCCTGTACTATAATGTTCCAAAGATATGTGAATGATCTTCAATCCAACTATCATCGCCGAGCCCAAAATCGATTTCAGAGAGGAGCTTTCACAGAGCATCTGTAGAATGAAATGATTCGACTTTGAAGTTGTCCAGTCCACGCCTCAGATGCTGATTAATCCACGTTTTTGTTTGTTGGCTAAATGATTGAGCCTGTTGAAAGTCGTGTGCTGACTGAAAAGGATGCCATGGATTCCATTGTTCTAAGTACTTGCGATGCTTGTTGTACAATCCAGTTGCTTTGCCATATGCTTTCCCCCCGGCGTTTTCCACTCCAACTACCTGCCTATGACCCCTCGTCTTTGTTGGATCAGAGGTACAAGACAAATTAGACTTTTGGGGGTCTATAGGTTCTTCATTGGGAGTATCTTCAGGTGGTGGTGCACCAGGTACATTGTCTATGGGTAGATGAACCAGTGGACTAAGCTCATCAATAGCCATTCAGGTGCACTGACTGAAGTCGAACCATGATGGCTCGGGTTGATCCCATCCTGCCGGTAGTAAAATCCTGTTATGTAATAGCTCTTCATTCATCGATATTAGGTGATACTGTTGATAGTGAGCCTTGAGTCGGTTCTCGTCGGATAATTTCCTTTTGCAGATAAAGCACTTAACATGTTTCCGGTGAGTGTTGACCATATTCAAGGAATGGTCAGTGATCACGTATTCAGATGCATCTCGATGATGCTTCTTCAGGGGGTAATTTAGAGCCTCAGGGATATTAGGTTAGCGTATGACATTCACAGCCGCATCGCACCCCGCCAAATGCGGGGGACGGGTAAAATATAATCACCTTACGATTAGCATTCCTCATATACCAGGATATATATATCACATCCCGTACAATAATGGTGCACATCGTCTGCTGAACATCATTAACAGAGAAGAGAAGGTTTCTTTTGTCATCACTGCATTCACCACCATGGGCCTTATACTACGTCATTGCGGCATTGTCAGTTATACGTGCACTCGCGCCTTCAAGCAGCAGATAATGAAGGTAGATCTTCTTAATACAATGAATAGGTGAGTGTCCTAGCTAGCTGTATGCCTGCGCAATGATCATCAAGAACTAATAGGCTGGTCGGATAGTTGCTTCAGTAACAATCCTTAACTGGACCGTGGATCCTGAGAAGAACAATATGTTTAGACAAGGAGCTCAATAGAAAGCATCACTGTTGCTACTCAACTCACAGGTCTCCTATTGAATGAGGTTGCAAAGTCATACAGACACAACTTTTATGTAATATCCCTAGTTGTGCGAACCTTCATACTGGATATAGTTCTTGTTGGGTTCCTGCAGATATCATCTCATATCCCTTCTATGACCTGTAAAGTCATGAAAGCGTATGAAGGTAAGCACGTAACCAATATCCTAGTTTATGAATTCGAGCATATAACAAAGCATGGCGGAATGTGTGTGATTAAGGTTTCTTTTTCTCAAGTCCCGGGTTGGTTTCATGGATCAAAGGTGTAGTGAAACACCACAGTTCGTGACAACAAAATGGGATATAAGAAGCTCTTCCTTCCGCCGATGGTCACTGCTACCTGCAACATCCTCAACCATACTCCAATTTATTCTACATCACATTGTGCATCTATAGTAGTTTACCACCATCTTTGTTCACAGACCATGTCGACGAAGGGATGTCCACCAAAGACAGCGAATATGGCTCCACGGGGTGGCCTATTTGGCTCGCAACAGCACCGTGACGACAATTCAGAATCACCGCATAATGGTACACAACCTGCCACCGGCAAAGACAGTCGATCTGGGATACACACCAATCAATATCAACCGCCACATGGGTATGGTTACCCTCCTTCACAGCAGCCATTTCCAGGCGCTCCGCAGTTTTATCACCATTCTCCATTCAACATGACACACAACAGTTCGCAACCAACCACCAGCGTAAGCGAACGATATCCAAGTTATGGGCCACCATGGCAAGAATATGACCTCCACCAAGGCGGTTATGGTGAGTCTCAAATGTTTCCCCAGCAGCGGTTTCAAGAACAAGTGTCGTTGTCTCCAGGTGCACCGAGAGTGCCTCCAGGACCGCCGGGAAACAATCCAGTCAATTGGCCAACATCTTTCAGCTCTACTCCTCCACCTGGACCGCTTTCCAGTGCACCTGGAAGACCTCCCATTAGCCTCCCAACGAAACGATTCCTGCCGCCTGCGGAACCGCAGAAAACACATGTTGCAAGGATTGTGGACTTGCCCCCATTGCCGGAGATTTCCTATGACGAATATGATGCAGATGATGAGAGCGACAATTCGTCGGACTTGGGCAGTGCAGAGGGTAAACCCCCAGTCAGCCTGAAGCAAACCGAATTCTCCTTAAAGCAATTTGCCAAAAGGATGCGGCAGGTCAACTATACCGCGTTCAACAAGTGGAAGAAAGGATGGATGGCTGGGTTCCTCGAAAAAAAGCATCGGTCCATAATCCGGGGGCAGAACTGGTTGAAACAGCTTCGGGATGAACCCCTGCACTGGGAGATAGCAGTTGCTGATTTTTTGGAGACATTCGAGACCTGGTTGCCTTTGGATAATTTCAATAATGCCGAATGGATTCGTCGGCAGTGGGTGGCAATGTTTCTGGAGAAATGTGCAAGCAAAATTCGGGAGGCGAGGAAAAAGGGAAGGCGAGGCAACAAGTGACCAGCAATGGATTTGGGAGAGCGTGCGAGCAAAAAGGCGAAAAGTAACCTCCCAGAGTTGCCAAATTCAATGTACATGGTTGTGATTTGCTGGGTGTCAAATGCCAAGGATATCGTTCTATCCCCAAACCAACTCCAAGCCGCATATACCGATGTGAGGCACTGGGAGGAGCTGATTGATTTCATCAACAAAAACAGACGCCCAAAAGAGCCATACACTTTAACATTCAGGTTCAAGTGCACCTTGGAGAAGGACGAATTGGACGACGAGTATATGGAATTACATACAAACGGGCAAATGATAACGGACCCCATATATGGCCAGATTTCGTACAACTGTTGCCTTGCAAATGCTTTCCAGTTGAAAGTTGGACACAATCCGAAAATATTTTTGGTCGAAATAAAGTGAGCGACAGGGAAGGAGATTGCCAAGTACGGAATCAGACCATCGAAGGTAATCCCCGCTAGCCGTGTTAAGGCTAGATGTGTGCAACTGCTAATCATTATACATAGACTTTGGAAGGTTCTGACGAGGGTGAAAGAGATGAGGGAGAGGAGGATAGTGGGCAAGAGAATGATACTTGTATTAATGTAAGTTTTGATTGAAAGAATAGAATTGATTGTATTGCATCCATATATATTTGTTCCAATGGTTGTTTGACTGTGGAATACCTAACATCGCGATGAGTTTCAGGAGCACCAGAATATGAGCCCATCTGCCCAGCTTACATCCGAGCAACTGAATGAGATCATTGAGAACGAAAAGAACACAGAAAAAGATGCAAGAGAGGTTCAGGAGCAAGTGGAGGATGGTGAGGAGGTCCTCGATCCAGCAAATACCAGCTCAGTATTGAATACGGTTCTCAGCACAATCAACAACAAATTTGAACACGAGTGTCTTGATGAGGCAGTCTGGCTGCTGAATGCTCATCCTATTCGTCAATCAACAGATGACCGGGTTCCAGGCCACAAGTATTCTATTCCCGGCCTGCCCGGAACAAAATTTCAGGCGCACCAGGTTTGGGCCATCTGGTTCATCATGAGGAGGTGGGTTTGGGATGCTGATATGCCAGGAGCACTGGTGGCGGATGAAATGGGTCTTGGAAAGACTTTCACCTCGGTTGCTGCAGCAATGCTTTGCAAATTGCTCACCAAGAAAGTTGTAATGGGGTTGCCACTGTCCATTTTATAGGGCAATACACTTGAAGAGTGGGTGATTTTGGCGCGCAATGACTTTCCCGGCATTGTGGGTGAAGAACAAGAGTGGTATCCGCTCCCGAGATTGAATCCTGTGCCCCGCTGCTTGTTGGAGATACAGGCAACACCACCTCACAGGCATCCAGCACTGGTATCAGCCCTTGAACCAATCTTGGTGGTAACAATGCCCGGAGTGGCAGAGATCTTTAAGACTGTCATCGACGAGATCACACATGGAACCGAATTCAAACTGGTCAACTTGTTGCACACCGAAAATTCGAATCTCACCCACAAGGATCTGAATACCAGTATTGACGAGCCGGAAAACCGATGGAATATCCACCTTCTGTCGTATGACACCTTAACATCCAGAGCGAAACCATCAAGCAACGGCCGACTCTCTTACTGTGCATGGAGTTTTGGGATTTTTGATGGGTCTCATCGGTACAAAACGAAAAACAGTGTGGGCTGGCAAATTGTGATGAATGTGACAATTGGATTAAAACTTCAAGTCACAGCTACACCGGGATTCCATTCACCCTAAAACTGGTGTTATCAGACTATGTGGCTGTTTTCAGGTGCACCTGAAGATCCAGAGGATGATACGGTGATGGAACAGCATGGTGCGGATGCATTGTATTCCGCAGTGAAGAGTTTGTTGCATGCTATCCAGACTGAAGACAAAGAAGCTCAACATGAAGGGGTGCACCGGATGATTCAGATTGCACAGCCTTGGACGATAAGGAGGTGGTCAGAATCAAACCTTGCCAACGGAAAACCACTAGTGCGGATACCAAAGGAGTATGCACACCTCGTTGATCTTGAGTGGACTGAGAACGAGAAAGCAAACCTGAAGGCCCTGGTGGGGAGATACACTTCACGTGGTTCTTTGGGAGCATGGAGAGTTCATCAATGAGGGCTTGAATGTGTTTCGTTAGTGTTGGGAGACATGGAGGATCACAATGACATTTCTGGACAATGGTACGATGAATGGGCACTGGATACTTGGGTGGATTTGCCGATTTTCCGATGGCTGAGAGAGACATTTCTGCAAATGCTTGTCAAGGAACCTGCGGAGTATTCCGAACCTGACAAAGATGACCCATTCAGAGAGACGCTCCTTCCGGAACAAAAGAGACACGAGAATGCTCTCCCCAGTGCACCTCCTCCACAAAAAGCGGTGCTATTTTGTCCTCTTCCTGGCCAAATTCATCATTTGAAGTGGTAGCTAACGAAGTATTTTGCGGATGATTTGGATATACTCCACATGTATGCAGAAATGGGCAATGATGAATGGACAGAAATGCAGCTCAAATTCCAGGATTCACAAAATCCCTCTGAATTCGTAATGACACCAAAAGTGGGCGGGACCGGCCTAAATCTTATAGCAGCAAACCATGCGGTAATAACTCAAAAGTTCTGGGTATTGAACAAGCAGCGGCAGGCATTTGCACCAGTTGTCTGGCTACGGCAGAACAGAATACCACATAGATTGTTACTGAATACGGGTCCTGGTGGCTATGAAAACTGCGCGAGTGATCTCCACCAGCTCTTTGAAGTGGCCCAAATGAAAGTCCTGCATGGCTTGATGAGTCGACCGAACATCACAACGTCGATGATTTACCAGATTCTGGAGTCTCGTGAGGACCATACAAAGCAGCTGACAGAGAATGATGACACTTTTCAGTCAGATGAGCTATCATCTCAGATTGTTATGTATGCTTCATCAAGGTATGCCTCTTTAGATATTCAACCAACATAATCTTCTTAACTGAATACAAATAGTCAAAAGGTCATTTGTAAGGCACACTATACTGCATAAATGAAACCTCTCCCTGCCATTTTAAAGCAAATCAAAGTTTCAATGTTGGAGTTGTAGAGTCTTTCATCAGAAATTGCTCGAGTGGGATTTCAGTGGTGTTTTTGATTATTACTATTAGATTTCATTGGCGTTCTTGATTGTTATTATTAATGACTAATAAGAGATGAAGTCAATTGATAAGCTAAATTACAAGTTCCCGGGCTGGCCAATCTTAGGATAAATAGCCTGAGTTGAATTTTGAGAATGATGCAGCGAAGGGCTTCGAATCATTTGTCAGTAGAGATTTTGAGGTGAACCAGAAACCTGTGGCCACGTACACATATCGACGTCCACAGAGTGAACCATGCACAATTCAACCACTTTCAGACGCACTGGAGAATCCTGGTTATATGGTATATGTCATGAGTCTCGTTTCGATGGATTACGCACTGCAGATTTGACAATCCAATTTGGCAATATAGTATGTCCTGGTGATATTGAATAGCTGTGTCAGAATGAGACACCGACATGGCTGATCCCGGGCAAAGCTGCAGCTTTTGCTGCCATTAGATTCAAGTTCAGGTGCACCGGAGAATTGTCGGCATATGTTTTGAGTCGTATTATGCCAGATCCAGCACCACTTATTTGCCAATCCAATCTGGCAAGGAGACAGTCTAGGCGATATTGAGTACTTGTGTCAGAATTTGAGACACGGCTCGCTCATTTGTGGCAATACAGCATCTATTGCTGGCGTATGCTCAAAGTTCAGGTGCACCGGAGAGTGCTAGGCACATATCATCATGACTGTCACTGCATAATTGCCAATCCCATTCCGCAATCAACACAGTCGACAGGATTATTGAGTTCCAGTGTCAATATGTGACATGGGCTCACTTATTTGTGGCAATGCTGCAGCTTGTGCAGGACAATCTTAGTTGTTCGGATACACCTCAGATCGATATCCCAGGGCATCAGAGTCTGAGACACGGCTCGGATATTCATGGCGAAGCTGCCCCTTTCACTGCTGGGTAGGTCCTGGCCTATGATTTGGCCAATGATTGAAGTTCAGGCACAACTGAAATCTGCAATCCAGTCCAGAATGACGTTCTTGGATTTCAATCAGGTCAACTTTGGCAAGCTGCGACTCATTGTGAATGTCTTATTCCAGGTCAGGTACGCCTCAACTGCGACAATACGCCTCCGAAGCGCATGTTCCCCACTTCATAGTGCACTTTATATTTTAGTTTGCTTCATTCTCATCATGTTTTCTTAGGCTTTGAATCAGTGGACGCTGTGCATACAGATTGTCATCTCTCAAGACACTGCACATTTAGGTGCAGACGGCTCATCCCGCTCACCCTCTGCTAATATATCAATCTATGCTTGATCGGTATGTGAAGGCCGCCGCTAACATGCCTTAAACTGTTAGCTCTGTGTCAACTGTCCATTGGAGGAAGATAGCCCTGCACAACTAAACCATAAATGCATAGACCTCCCCAATTATCAACCTCACTTAACTCGATATTGCCTAGTAGTATGTTTCAACCTCTGCTTCCAAATCCTAAAATAGCTTCTGCATCATCGAGCTCTGTCAAAAGAGTTACTGCTTGAGAGTGAGAATCTCAAAAGACAGATTCTGCTCAGCGACTCTACAAGATGGCCGGCAACTCCCGCTCACCCATGTACCACACTTACTCAAAGAGGTCTAAGTTCTCAATGCTTTGAATGCAGACTTAACTCGATTCTGACTAAATGTATGTTTGGGCCGCCAAAACTCGTATCTGAAAGTAGATTATGTGAACCGATTTCCATCATGAGAGACGTTCGAAGAGAGCAACTCTTGAATGCTCAGGTGAGGAAAAGACAACTTCGAAGATTGCAATTAACTGTCAGAGTAACGCGAGGCCTGCAATCCCCAGTGAATGAATCTTATTGTAACCATTTAATCTTCAGTGCACCTCAATTCCCTGGAACTGCCTGCATGCATGCAATCATCATTTCTCTGCCCACTGTGAGATGACGTCTCACTATGCATTCATACTGTTGTAGCATATAGCTTTCAACCTCAACATTTATTTAAGTCTATATTGTAGTAGAGACTTATACTGAATATGTGATTTAACGGTGTCCAACTTACTAGATATCAGGCGCAAAATCAGAATGTGAGTGAGTATTTTTGACTCATTTGTTAGCAATCTTGGCATCGACGAGTGCTTGAATCCATAAGATTACCCCTCAATCATCCATTGTACCTTACGATATTTTCTCTTCGCATGTATCTCTACGCGTGTATCTCTACGCATGTATCTCTACACGTGTATCTCTACGCGTGTATCTCTACGCGTGTATCTCTACACGTGTATCTCTATGCATGTATCTCTCCTTTGTATACCAAATTCTCTCTCTCCTCCATTGACTGCAACATTGTTGTGAAGAATATTCTGCAGACATGGCCCAGATGAACACATGAAAGGGAAGTGATGCTTACAATATGGCCTAATCGACCGTTAACTTAGCTGCAGCATCCTGATACAATAGACTACTGTGAATAACCGTGTGTCCTTCCAGCGGATATACCACATACGGAGATTCAAAATTCTCCTTGTTTGATAACAAACTCAGTATGACCCCTCGCAACTCAGCCGTCACTCATCGAGTTCTGCAGATTCTCAATGCTGCACCAATTCTATGCCATGGGGTCACCTCAAATGCTTGAGCATTCACGCCTAATTACTTCGTATAGAGAAGTGATATGCAGAGGCACACGTTTTCATTCAGGTTCTCAGTGCTCCATTTGGCCAGCACCAAGGGTGAGTTAATGTCACGAGTTTTCTTCCGGTGCGTCTCATTTAGGTGCGTCTGGTTCGGGTGCGTCTGGTTCTATTCTATGTGCATGGGCTTAAGCTAACCTACAATTCTTGCATCCATACAGAGTGTTGTTGATAGGAGTTGCTAACATTGGCATTAGGGATCCATCCATTCCGGCGCACCTGACAACGAATCTATCCATTCCGGTGCACCTGACAACATCCTAAATCGCATCACTGGACTGCCATCCTCAATATATTTATGAACCATCGAAGTCATCTCTCCTGAAACCTTCAAGGCACGCCTCAAATTGGATCCTCCTCGACTATGTGCAACTTCTTGCTCCATTTATCCCGCTATTCTATTGCACTTAATCTTATATTTACAGCTTGTACACTCTCTTTCACATTCCCCAACTGCCTATCTTCATTTCAGCAAATGGAACCTACGCCCAGCCAGGTGAGAAATCACTATTCACAGAAGAATCAAAAAGCACACCTAGAGAGAGCACTCGTATTCAAGAAAGCAGCCAATCTTCATTTCCCATCCAATGATTGCCTTCCAATGATCTGCCTTCATGTATCATATTGCGGATGACTAATATTCCCAATTTCATTAATGATGCAGGATAATGATCCTGATTAGGGCATCGGTGATGACGAAAGTGAGGGCGAAAGTGAGGACACCGGAGAGACCACGTTATCATCCGACATTGAAGAAGATGATTTGGATCACCAGCAGCAGGTCCTACTTCTAGGCCACGTACGCTGGGACAAGTCATCACGAACTACAAGGGTTCCATTGCCAAAGAAATGGAGCCGTGCCGATACTGTGATTGCACGCCCTCTCCTTCCAAATCCCCGAAAACCACCTGGGTCAATGGCACCACCACTGCTCAACCGCCAAAAGTCAGCCCTCCTCAACAAATCATCCGAATCTGACCATGCACCATCCGCCCACATCAGCAAAATGTAAATCGGTCCGGAAGCCACAAGCAAACCTCCCAGACACTCCGGTAGACCTCACCGGTGCTCCCAAGTGATTCCAGATGCTCCCAGGCCCCCCTGGAGCTAAGCAAAGTGCTCTCAGACTCTGAAAGAGCATTCTCAGGTACTCCTGAAAGCACCTGCAGTTATGGAGGTGCATTCAAGATGCTACGAGATTTGACTTATAGGATAGTCAAATTTTGGAGCAGCTGAGACTTCGAGAGCAGCTTGAGACCTCTGCGGGAGACTTAGTGCCGTATTCTCACAGCAGTGGTTCTTAGGGTTCCATAACCACAAGGCATTTCGTGTATCAGATTCGTCTTCGTTAGAGTCACAAGATTCGCTACATCATAATATGGCATGTATTATCTATCTAAGTCTCTCTATATATATACATACGGCCAATCTGGCTGCAGACGGTACTGGAGCGTGATCGCAGGAGCACCTGGAGACCCTGATTGAGAGAACTTAGAGATGCACTTGGAGGCCGTGATCGTGTGAACTGGGAGATGTACTTGGAGGCCGCGATGGAGTGAGTTTGGAGATGCACTTGGAGGCCGAGATCGAGTTGAACTCAGAGATGCACTTGGAGGCCGTGATCGAGCAAGTTTGGAGATGCATTTGGAGGCCGAGATCAAGTAACTCAGAGATGCACTTGGAGGCCGTGATAGAGCGAGTTTGGAGATGCACTTGGAGGCCGTGATAGAGCGAGTTTGGAGATGCACTTGGAGGCCGTGATTGAGCGAGTTTGGAGATGCATTTGGAGGCCGAGATCGAGTAACTGAGAGATGCACTTGGAGGCCGAGATCAAGTTGAACTCAGAGATGCACTTGGAGGCAGTGATCGAGCGAGTTTGGAGATGCACTTGGAGGCCAAGATCGTGTGACTCAGAGATGCACTTGGAGGCCGTGATCGAGCGAGTTTGGAGATGCACTTGGAGGCCATGATCGATCGAGATGGAAGGAGTACTTGGAGGTGGTCGATCTGGAGGCGGTAGATTGGGAGGGAGGTGCGACGGCAGCTGAGACTCTATTCATTGGTTAACTCGTAATCGTGGGAATGTAGAGAATTTAGTACAACATGGTCCGCTGAGAGCTGAGAGACTGGCTGGGAGCAGGAGATAAGTCAATCTTGGGATGATGCAGTACGCGGTGTATGCAGTACGCAGTGTGTGCTGTACTCGGTGTATGCTTGTACTCGGTGTTAACTCGTGATCATGGCATGGAGAGATAGAGAGGGATGACTTAACTTCGTGTTCTTAGGTGATTGTAGAGTTGAGGACGAGAAGGAGAGAGATGGGGCGATTCATGATGAGAAACTGGGACTTAGAGAATTTCGTGTGCGAGTCAATTTACCATCCCCGATATGGCAGGTACAAGTCCCGATCCGGCGTGTAATTACACCCATACGAGGTCTTCCCAACCCAATCAGGCAAGTCGTACCCTTGATTTCTCATATCCGCTCGTATCCTCATCGTTCTCATCTTCATCCCCCATCTCTCTCTTTCTCGTCTACAACTCTACCATCATCGCAGAACACAAAGTGAAGTCATCCCTCTCTATCTCTCCATGCCATGATTATTAGTTGACACCGAGTACAGCATACATCGAGTACAACATACACCGAGTACAGCATACACCGAGTACAGCATCCACCCAAGATTGTTTGTCTTCCTTTCATTCTCATGATTACGAGTTGACCGTTGAATGTAGCTTCAGCTTCCGGCGCGCCTCCTTACACGATCGACCGCCATCAGCTAGCTCGCCATGAGAGCTCAAAGATAAAGTCACCTTGTCACATTCCCACGTTTGCGAGTCAACTAACTGAGGAATAGAGTCTCAGCACCCGGCGCGCTGTCCATCGACCGGCTCTAAGTACTCGTCCAAACTCGCTTGATTACGGCCTCCAAGTTCGCGCGATCATGGCCTCCAAGTGCATCTCCAAACTCGCTCGATTACGGCCTCCAAGTTCGCACGATCATGGCCTCCAAGTGCATCTCCAAACTCGCTCGATTACGGCCTCCAAGTGCATCTCCAAACTCGCTCGATCACGGTGTCCAAGTGTATCTCCAAACTCGCTCGATTACGGCCTCCAAGTTCGCACGATCATGGCCTCCAAGTGCATCTACAAACTCGCTCAATCGCGATCTCGGAGTGCATCTCTAAGTTCACTCAATCACGGCCTCCAAGTGTCTGTGCAAATACGGTCGATTACCGCCTCCAAGTGCATCTCCAAACTCGCTCGATCACGGCCTCGGAGTGTATCTCTGCGTTCACTCGATCGTCATTTTCAGGCGCGCCTCGAATTGCTCTCAAGCACCGCCTGCAGCCAGTCCAGATTTACCGTGTGTAGATGGGTAGCTATATAGATACATAGATACATAGATGAGAATACAAACTGAATACATGAGTTTTAACAATCGTTGAACAATAAGTAGTAGCTATGATTTCCAGGCGCACCTGCAGCATTCCCAAAGAAGATGTTGTTTTTCCCAGACTGCTCTACTGTGATTCGAGGTGCTCCCAGGTTTGTCGCTGGCGCTCCCAGGTGCTCCCAGGGTTGTCGTCGGCGCTCCCAGAGTTGTCGTCGGCGCTCCCAGTTACTCTGAAGGCCGGCAGGAAAGCCCTCCTAGGGTCTGATACTCTCCTGAAATTGACGCATCTAAGTTTACACTTCACATCCTCTCAGACACTTCTGGAGGCTTCCAGTGACTAAAATACATTTTGCTGATGCAGGTGCTGCTGCAACCCAAGTCTAGTGGAGACCAGACTGCTCTACAGCCCAAGGCCCGTGCCGATCAGAACGTTCCCCAACACCAAAAGGCTACTTTTGAAGTAGCAAAAAGGTTCATGGAGGCAATCGTATTCACAAAACCTCCTTGGCCAATATTATCCCATGACAAATACTCAATAATTGAAGAAGCTTGGAAACTCGCCATTGAAGCTCAAGATTGTCAGCAGGCATTAGCAGGTGCTCCTGCAGGTACACCATCGGTGTGTCAATTGCCCAGTGGTCCATCTCTCAAAATCGATCTGCAAACACGAGAAGCTGTAAGTTTTGGATTCTGTTCAATGCTCTTCTATCAGATTTACGATATTGACTACGCCCCAAATTATACATAGTTGAAACTGAAGATAAGGACCATTCGAGGACGGTTGGCAGATGAGACACATCGAACTGTAGTCCGGAGTTACAATTTTAATTTGCGCTCTGGGACTAAGCTTCAGATCCAGATTAAGGAGCTCCTGTTTGACGATGCATATCTCTCCAAGGTCATTGAGGATAAGAAATCATTGTTCACGAGAATGGAAGTGCTTGATCTCATTTACCACCAATTTTTCTTCACAGCCAATAGCTTGAGGCGCCAGCCAACGACATCCCAGTATTTCCAACCCCTCGCTCCTCAGACTTTAACCCTGGCAGCCGCAGCTATTCATTGTGCGCTGTCTGAATATGCCACTGGAAAGAAGGCCACAGTTATGTTTTCTCAAGATGAATATTAAGGTACATTTGTCCATTCCGTATGATACAATTTACTCCGGAAGCCACTGCACTCATCGATCACACATTAGTGATCGGCTTCAAAACCCCCCCCCCCCCACCATGCGGCGCAAACTCCGCTAGGATAGGCGCTCCTCAATCCCCGTTTGCACTCCTCATCCTAGATTCACTCTCTTCTATCTCCTTCCCCAGTCAATTCCTCCTCTTTCAGTGCTCCTTCGCAGGAATAGGCACTCCTTAATCCCCTCTGTCTTGATTAGAGCTCCTCCATTTCATTCCGCGCTTGATACCCCCATTTCCGTGCTCTTCAGCCTGAGATGGGCTCTCCTCAATTCCCACCGGCGCTCCTATATTGGATTCCACACTCCTTACCCACCCTCCCCCTTTTGGGCGCTCTTCCGCTGAGAGAGCACTCCTCAATCCCCATCAGTGCTGCTCCACCGGGATTGGCGCTCCATTATTTCATTGCGCACTCCGGACCGCCCCCCCCCCCCTTTTCGGCGCTCCTCCGCTAGGTTGGACGCTCCTCAATTCCCATCGGCGCTCTGCAGCATAGATTTGACACTCTTCTTTTTCATTCCGCACTCCTGCAACACAGCACTTCCCATCTGGTGCTCCTCTTTTCCCTGGTAGCTGGTCCCCTTTTTCATTCGAATATATCATATTGTCTTTCAAGCCCCAATTTCAATTCGCTGCTAGCTAACATCTCATTACACCTTTGTTAGATATCACAAATCGAGCTAAACGACATTGAAATTCAGTTTCAGCCACTCGCCAGATACCAATAATCAGCAAATACAAGGAGCGCCTCCAGCTTCTTTGCGCCGTTGATGAATTATGAGTTCCTGCATTCGTTGGCCCTGATGAGATGGGAGAAGTAGTGGATGACATTGACACCATGTTTGATTGATATCTTTTGACTGTTTAGTACGGTTATTGTTTCGGTGTGCCTGCGTTTATGTTTGAATCACTTGCCTTTTTCTTTGGTACCATAATGTAGCGAGGCAATTGTTAGACCGAGCCTTTGTAGAGTACGTCATCACATGGCTGTGGGTTAGGGCTCGCAGCTAGTATATAGGCTACGTGTCATCTTAGACTTAGACTCAATCAATCAATCGTCTCGACAGGTTCGTCACAACAGGTTATGAGCCCGGGCGCGACCACAATCCGGACACCATTTTCGACAACTATCAAGCGATAACAGTCGAATCGCGAACCTTCATACGAGCGAGGCCGCAGGCTCCCGGATGCGTTGTGAACACATCCGGGATCAGAACACCCTACGGACTCAGGACGACGATTCCACGATGCAAAGGACTCAGATTCCTCCTCTCGACGAAATCTCACACTCAACCGCTTAGAGGGCTGCGATGGCCGCGATGGCTGCGATGGCCGCGGTGATGAGTTCTACGGGTATACGAGATTACGGCAACCGAACGACACGTCGACAGGACACGTTCGGGACGAGTACGGAGAGCAGTTTGGCAGGAGTTTGTGTTACGGGGGTGTATTCCCTAAGTAACGTTATTATTGTATCCGATGATACTTTAGCACTTAGGTCCACTGCCGTAGATACTATTTCCGTTTCGAAAGATACTCGGTCAAAGTATTTGTATCGATAGCCCTTAATCGATTTTGTTGTTTTTTACTTAATATCGATTTTTGCCTAGCCGTTCCAAGTTGTTTCTTATTTTGTGGCAGGGAATTAATCCTTCCTTTCCGGGTTCTCCTTAAAGGATCGGTAATATAATTTTCCGAAGCTATGGCTTTTCGTGTATTCGAATTCACGCTAATATCCCTAGCTATATCTCTAGGAGTTGAAGATATTTCTCTATCGATCTTATCGTCTTGGATTTCTCGATTCTCGGACGGGAATTGGTGATATTCAATTAGGTATCGTAATGCTGTATCTAATTGAACCAGAGAGGCTAACCACCAAATACAATGCAGAGCAAAGGTATATTGGCGTTCCGCAAAAAGGATCAATAGTTTTGCGAATGCCCAAAGTATTACGTCGGCTTCACAGTTGAAGGTAATACTCATCTCAAGGTGCGGGGCTGCCGCTACACAAAGCTAATAGATTTTATATATATAGATATAAAGGTATAGGTATCATAAAAACTCAATAATAAGTAAAGGTCTTCTCCGCTGGTAGGTATTTGACTGTTCGCTGCTAGAGCTTGGTTCTTTCATTGTCGGGGAAACAATGTGAGTCTTTTATAGTCTTTCACTGGCTCAAGTTTGGCCGCTACTTCCATGACTATGACAATGGTATTTTGCTTGATAGCGTCCTCGGGATTCTGTCCCGCCTCCGCCACGAATTCCCTTTAGGTTATCGTGTTCATGCATGATTGGTTTCAAAGCGTTACGCTCCTCGTATGAGGCCATCCTCATGTAAGATATCAAATGCAACTTATGACAACTCATAACTTCAACTTAGACATCTTGCTTATCGTTTGTTCAGTAGTTGGAACACTGACGTCATATAGACTCATCAGTGCTTTATCGCATCATAATAATATCGCGCGGATATTAATGCCTCACCATACCAATTTGGCTATTCGGCGATGCTTCAGAGATTTACTCGGCGACCAACCGATACTCTGCCAACGTAGATTATGACACCCTCTTGGGGTTGCGATGCATACTAACTCAAAAGTTATGAGCAGGGTCGCTTCTGGCCTCATGTCTGCAGCCAATGCCAATAATCCCTCACGCACTGCATGCTTAGGCTCCGGACTTCCGTGAACCGGGGAGTGCGCGCACCGACCCTTATCTCTGAGAAATAAGGTGTGACGATCCCTCTCACTCGCATATTGCATAACGCGTGCTGCGCTCTAGTCCTTAGCTTTTTTGGCTCAAGTTTGGCCATAGCCGTTCCACTGACTATTGCGATGTCCCGCTATCAAGGTGTAGTAGGTGTAATGTAATATCATGCGCACCGCTGATGGTTTTTCACATCCCGGTAATGGTGACATAATTGCATCATCTTGCGAATCCGCTTGATAAGTCTGCTCTTATCAAATCATTACATACGGCTCGGATGTAACCCCGCTAAAGGCCGTCCAACTGATTCCATGTTTCGTTTCGCAAGAAGATGTTTTGCTTCAATGACCAATGGTATCCACTTCCGAATGGTAGTCAAGAGTACTTGCTGCGATCACATGTATCATTACCGCTATTAGAGGAAAACCCCTAACAGTTTGGGTCAGCATCGTGTCAACACCCTCGGAGCACATTGTGTCAACACCCTCGGAGGAGCTCGGATCCACACCCTCAGAGGAGTTCGGGTCAACATCGGCATCATCAGGATGAGTTCGGGTCAACATCGGCATCATTAGGATGTGTTCGAGCGATTTCGTAACAGGTCAACCGGTGGCAAAGCCAAGCAGATCGACATACAGTATGGTATTTGGATAGTCTATAAGAAGTGGGCGGGTAATGGACCGCGGATACTTGGGAGATGTCGGCAGACACACACGAAACCCCCAGGGAGCGCTGCGGTTGGTCCGCCAGAGGAATGCGCTGGGTATGTGATTTGCGACAGACTCGAGAGACTGGCGGTGGCAATTGGGCCATGAATCCAAGAAGTCTGTGGACTCCTCTACTGTGAGGACGAGGAAGCACTACTAGGAGCTGTACAGTGTGTATTGTACCTTCACCGTAAACCTTCAATGACGACAACCGCTCCTCCACCCGGGAGGCTGAGTACGGGGATCCACGATCTACGGGAACACTGAGTTTCCTAGGGCTAGCTGAGACGGAAGAGCGACCTAAGGAGAAGCGTCTCCAATTCGAGTTGCAGTCATGGAGAAGCGTCTCCAATTTCGACACCGACACCGACACCGACACCGACACCGACACCGACACCGACACCGACACCGACACCGACACCGACACCGACACCGACACCGACACCGACACCGACACCGACACCGACACCGACACCGACACCGACACC
>Ga0307514_10001368_pt1 | contig 30784 bp, 25 predicted proteins | sample 16_EM_MG_FD_203088 | JGI IMG/M metagenome (GOLD analysis project Ga0307514, IMG submission 203088) | Populus trichocarpa ectomycorrhiza microbial communities from riparian zone in the Pacific Northwest, United States - 16_EM | ecosystem: Host-associated > Plants > Roots > Unclassified | place... | reverse complement strand
ATATTGGTGATATGCTGGACCTAGAGGATGCTATGGAGCATGGAAAAGGGAGAGAAGGGGTTAGTAGTCAACCCCCAGTAGTGACTAGGTCAGGGAGAGTGGTTAAGACAGGTCATTTGAGTCAATACATACCACCCGCGGGTGGTCGGTTTCCCGGTCATGGGTGGTCACCCGGTAAAATATGTTTTGTGATGTGACTTTATACGTCTTACTGTCCCACTAAATTTGCTCTCTGAACTGGCAACCCACCCCATGTCTATGCACCACTACCCACCTTTCTCCTTTACAGGTGATTGAATTCCACAAAATGATGCCTTTCATTATTGGGACACCATAGTTACTTGCATTTTGAACATGCTTAGCAAAGTTTGGGTGGAGATTTGGTATTTCTGACAGGGCTTTCCTGCTGGCAAAGCCACCATCCCAGCTACTTTCCCTTCTCAAGGTGTACTGAAAATTGCCTGTGACTCCAGCTCTGGCTGAGGGGTAAATATATGCCCTCTTTGATGTTTGACAAAGTGGGTTTTAGCCTTGTTCACTAAGAGAGCTGTGGGATGGGTATTGGTATCCCCCCTCAGAGCCTCAACTCTTGGGCACATTGCAGATGGAATTCCTTGTGTGTAATGATATTGGGACTTCAGAGCATGTCCTTAGCACTAAGCTTGAAAAATATTTTGGGGTATTATGGGCAGAGTTGTCCATCTGGGCTGCGCAGTGACATTTTCGAGTTTTTGGGGAGCTGATCTTGAGACAACCCTCCCAACAAAAACTGCCCTTTTTATCAGCACCCCATTTCTGTACAGTCCTTAATTTTTGCCAAAATGCTCTCAAGACATAAGAAAGTAAGTTTATAATGCTCCCAGGCCACCCCCACAGAGTTGTGGTTGCATCGCTAAATATTTGCAGGTGGGGAGTCGGTTGCCATGCCCAAACGGGCCGGGAATGCCAAAGTTACGATCCAGGGGATAATACTAGGAGGGAAGCGGCGGCGAGCGCGTCTGTCGAGTTACAGTGAAATTCTCAGTATAGTAGCTGAACGGGAGAACTGTGTGAGCGGCACGACTAAACAAAATTATTATCTACTTAGGTTCTGGAATTGTCTAATGATGGCCGAGAATCGGAACATCGCCGGAAGAAGCCGCATCCTAAAAGGAGTGCTATTCGCGAGAATGAACGAACCTTGAGACGAGAGGTGGCAGGCGGCTATAGAAACAGAAAAGGGATAACTGGTGCAGCTGAAGTTAAGGCGGGTTGCAAAATTAGTGAACCTCTCGAGGAATGGTAGATGTTACGATATAGGGAGAACCGTGGGTTAGACTAAGGTACAGAGCGAAGAGAAAGAAATGGACTCGAGCTATATACAAGTGAGTTGTGTGGGTTGTACCTTATCAGGTACCCTACCATCAGCCCTCGCCTTTATAGTTAACTCGGTCAGGTCTATGTATGCAACAGTAGATTCCATCTAGTGCACCGAGTGACCAGTTATAATACCGCCTCACCTCCGAGGGTTGGACAATATCTTTGTTGTGAGTCCCGGATGAGCAGCAAGAGTATTCTGGGCGGTTCAAGAAAGCGGGCCGTAGGCGATTTGCGGGTGTATTAACTATTCCATTCCCCAATTGACCGACTAACCTCCACTCTTGCAATGCGACTAACAATTTAAGGTGCCCGCTAAAAAATATTCATTTTCTTCGTGCCGCACGCTAGCAACTAATCCGATTGTAAATATCTATTACCAATGACCGACATGCTCTACAGAAAGTGTAGAACTTCAAAAGTAGGATAAGTTATAGTGGCTGAAGACATACTCCAACTTATACCAGCGGCGGCAGGTTGTGTCCAGATGAAGCCAGGTGATTAATTATGACAGCACCTTGCCTCCGAGATCGGTTTTAACGCCATACACGTTAAATAGCAATGCCATATCCCTGTTGATTTTCGCTCCAGAGCCATTCTCGCCACCTCCAGATACACTAGCTGAAGAGGTAATTGTAGGTGCAGATAAGGTGTGGCCTGTGCGTACGCGCTAGGATTGGCTCTGTAGTGCGGTAACGGCAGTACAATCGGTTACCACTCTCCGAGACTAGTACAAACCTCACGACACCCCACACAGCATCTTTAATTATGTATCGACGCAAATCAGTTGTACTCTTATGCCACCCACTGACTGTAACCAATGAATTCAAACCTGCAACTCTCGATCGTTTACTATTTTTAGGACTTATCTCATCCCTTCACACAGTTTCGCTTGGCATCATTTTTCCCTACATGTGATACTAGTATGCCACGTGCCGTTTTAGCTATTACCATACCAGAATCTCAGGACTACGTGCTACCAATTAGGAGACAAGGCGTCAGTGTGAGTTTACGGGGTTGGACACAGGTTCTTGTCATTCGTTCCCTGTTGTGGACGTTCTGATATCGTTGGTACAGGGAATTGTCTCAAGTATGGTCAGCCCAAAACAGCTACAACTGTGAACAATGAACCTCTTATCAGTCCCTTCCCTTAGCCTGTCACATCCTTGATATTTATCCTTGTCGATAGCCCGTCAACAAAGTCTTTGGAAATAGAGTGCTAAGCTTCGTATTCGACGAGAATCGAGAATAGAGTGCCGAGCTTCAAAGGCTAACGATAGACAAAATTATATCAGGCTTGTACTCGCGAACGACCATGAGCTGTAGTAGTGGCCGCATCGCAGGCTTCAGCAGTCCAAGGGGAGGTAGGAGGGTGCAGTTTGGAGTTTGGCTTGGATTTGCGGAGTCGCTTGAAGATGGCCGAGAATCAGAGTCTTCGGAAGGAACCGTATCACAGGCCGTGTGATGCTCGAGTGTAAAGGGCTGTAAGTCCCTGTTAAAATATCCCGATAAGAGATGAGAAGGGCGGCTGAAGATACGAGGCTGCAGTGAGTGCTGTGGAGTCGGCAAATTCCACTTGTACCACCGTGTGCTTGTATATGAGGTCATTCTGTGCTCAATTAGATCCGCTCAGAAATGCCGTGAATAACATCATCACCAAGCCGTTCAAAATGACTGGGAGAGTGCGACGAGCTGTATTTTGATCAACTATTACTTCAATGCTCATACTACCCACCTTCCCCAGAGATTTGGGACCATAATTAACTCCCCTCATCATCGTCACTATTATAATAACTCCACTCCGTTGGGAAATCTCACCCACAGAGTTGGGGTTCGGGCACACTTCTTCCATTATAACTTGTTCACCAAAGTCCTGGTGTCGTTGGTTTAGCATGTTGTCTAAGTAACAGTTTAGAATAACTATCGAAGAAGAGATATCTGACCCCATATCAATTCACTATCTCAGGATACCACATCCCAGGTATATGTGAGTGTGCTGCTGTCAACAGCATCCTCAAGTATTGGGCGCTGGGGTGTGATTATCGGGGGAGGCGAATATATCGCTGCCACCTGGTAGACTTCAGTCAGGAGCGGCCTTAGAGAAGTAAGAACCTTGGCAAAGGTGATAGGTTCCAGGTTTAGTTTAGGTTTTAGTTCTAGTTTAGGTGTTAGTTTTAGCTTCGATTTCAAGATGTTGAACTGTCCGATGACTGCCGAGAATCGGATAACTTGGGAAAAAATCGCATCACAGATGCTTTCGGTGAGGTAGAATCACATTATTAGCTATAAAAGAGATTATAAAGACACTAAGTACATGCTTGAGTGTTCCGTATCAAAGTGAATTGGACATAAAAACTTCTTTTTGGCCCACAATTTGGTCGCGATTCTTCTTGGAGCACTCTCCAGAGTCAACAATACAAATTCAAAGTCGTGTATTGGGAATCCTTTAGCCTACCCCGCTTATAACATAAACATGGAGTGACTATTACTTCTCTGGCTCGTGACTAGCTCCGAATTATTTTTTCCTTTTCTTTTTCAGCTCCGCCACCTCTTTGTTCAACGCCTTATTCTTTCCGCGAAGAGAGGTACATTCAGCCTTCCATTCTTCATACGACTTCCACAACCCCCTATAGTTTTCATCAGACTTCTTTCTATCCTGATCGCATTTCATTCTGTGCCGATCATATTTCTGTCTATCGTTATCAAATCTCTTTCGATCCTCATCATATTCCATTCTATCCTCATCATATCTCTTTCGATCCCCATCATATTTCTTTGTATCCTCATTTGACTGTTTCCTCTCCAATTCAATCAACCTTCCCGCTTTCTCCAAAAAGTCAACCACAAAATCACCACCTTCATGTTGTAGCTTCTGGAATGCAGGCTGCGGATGTAGCTCAAAGAAGTGAACCGCACAAAACGTGCTGATGACTCGTCGCATTGGCTCCTCTGAGTTTACAAGGGCGTTGGTGTTCGCGTATACATATTCAACCAAGTTGGTAATGCTCTCGACAGTTTGTGAGTCCTTGATCGGTATAAGCTGTACCAATATTCTATGCAACCGTCCAAGGGCAGCATTTTCGAGGGCAGCAGTATTTGTGTATTGAGCAAGAACGTAAAGCTTGGCATGGGCCATGGAGATAGCAGAAAAGTCGCCTTTGTCGAGAACGGTATCATCGTGCTTTGAACTGGGTAAGGAAGTGAAACAAGCATATAGAGGCGTCAATGTCAACGGGCGAAGTGTGTGTAGGTGGGACTCTTCCACTGTCGATTCCGGCAACCGGCGTCTCCTTCCCCGTACCGGCGGCGGCTTGGGGTTTCCCGAACTCTCCAACACCGAATAACTCCCAGTATAATTCCACTCCAGATAGCGCTTCACCGTGCATTCCTCCCATCCACTCCAGTCCACCTCCCGACTATTGGATTCGACCCAGTTTCCTTCGCACATCGCACGAAAAGTCTCTGAGTTTGATGCGAGAAGGCTAGCGTGGACTAAGTAGGGCTTCTTAGCTGCTCCGATGAGCAGTGTCAAGGGGGAAGAATTGAAGTGTCTACATATTTGAACTGCGTTAGTTCATGTCTGCCTGGATCTGCTGTGGGGAAAACCTACTGGGAGATGTTGGAACCAGCCATTCTGAACCGGTTGAGAGAATTATAGTAAACGGATGGCTCTGGTTGTCTTGTAAGTTCGAGAGTTGGAAATGTATGGGACGATCGGGCGCTGTAGATTAGGATATTGTGGTATGACCTCGTTTGACACCGTCGACGTGTTGAATTATTATAATCCCCGCAGGATGTATTTTACCCCGCACCAGTTGACTGCAGTTGACTGAGAACTGCATGAAGGATGTCAGTCGCGGGCAAATCAGAAATTGTTTCGTTTCCAGGATGAGGGCAAATCTAATTCTACTGGTTATTGTGCTGTGCATGCAGTTTGCCTGCAGCCTGCCGGATCACCTTAAAATCAATTTCTATTCGTGCGATCACCCAGACAATTCACAGCGTGTCAGAACAGGGCGGCGCCATACGATTCAGCCTCGGGGAGTGGCCCCATAGTGTAGTGATATGGTTACGTTACTATTATGCTTTATGCTACGGGTTCAAATCCCGGCGCCACTCCTCTACCCGATGCAGACTCCTTTATGTCACCACTTACCATAAAGTTGATGTCGCACACGAGGATGCAGAGCCATCCCACCGATATTAGGCGTATATTATGGGAGGGTACGACTTTGCGGACAGGGTAACTTGGCGAAGTACCAGGGAAAGTGGGGAAAATATGTCATGATCAGTAATGGTCGAATACAATATGATTACAAATAAACAAAATACTATTCAGCCTCCCATGCAACCTGCCGACAGCAAATATGTGTGAGCTAGTGCACACTGAAAATACGATGTTGCCCTACAATGTGTTTAGCAACTCAGGAGTTGCTGGTCAAAAACAACGAAACCTAGTAGCTCGCAATAGATATCACTATATACTCATGAAGTCGAAAATTTTGGATGATCTTCATTGTTGATTCAATAAATCCGAGTACGATTTAATGCACTCGGTTACCAGGGTTGCGGTTAAGCCTTGTCAATGTGGTCACCAGGGAAATTTGCTGCTGAAACAGACCTTGAGAGTGTTCTCCGGAAAAGTACAAAGACTACCGAGAGAATCTAATTCGGCAACTAGGATAGATAAACACTAGAGACAATGGAGTGGCCAGCCATGCAACATTCCGGTACCTAAAAATTTAGTCTGTTTGGTACAAAGATAGTTGAAGAGTGCTCGTCTTGGCTCCCGTGTACATATTCGTGTGAGAAGCTATGCATCTGCAGAGAGCAGTCACGCACAGAGTAGGTCAGGGCATCTACATGCATATATACAACACAGTCTGTTACTTTGGATGCTAGAATGACTTGATTGATTTCTCTCTCGAGGGCATAAGGCCCGTATATGTACAAGCTCACATATGCGTACGCGTATGCACTATCTGACATGAGACGCATCACCCTGATCCTGATGCATATCCTCATACAAGCCACCATCTTCATACAAGTCTTCATTCTCATACAAGACATCAGATGGTGCTAAGACTCACGATCCAAGTACACATGCAACACAGTCGATGCTTTAGAGTCCGAGTGCTTGACGATGAAACTGCGTCCTGTGACCGACCACATTGTTCCGCATGATGATAGGATGGCGTATGTCTTGATTCGAACCTTCCAGAACCAATGTTAATGGCATTCGGGAATCTCAGAGAATATGGGTAGTGTGTTTATGTTACGTTTCAGGAACATGAGTAACACTAGTTCATGGAGCGAAAGATCTCTAATAATGAGGTAAGGTCACTTAAATCTCTTCGAGGCTAATCAAGAGAACGATAAATGAAACTAACAGATCGTGCAAAAGTAACAATATGAGAAGCAATTGATTAACACTGATAGATCTCTTGGGAAAACCGATACCAAACACTTATACTCGCGAGTAGTATAATACACCCTATGGTTATGCAGACCTGGTCTCCGAACAACATTTTCCAACCACTACGAAGTCACCAAGGGTTCCAATCCCATACAAAAGGGTGTAAAGCATACTCATACGGGCCAGATCTACAGGGTGTATATCAAAATTTGAATTCCCACCGTACAAAATAAAAAACGTAGGCCCATAAAACTGGGATATCACAAGATAGACCATTATCCATGCCCATTGGCTTCTTGTGCCCTGGCCTGCGTCAAATTTGACAAAGCCCTCATGATTATGTATGGAGTAGCCATCAGGCACAGCCCAAGGATAATAATGGATACGAAATATCAACCTTTCAATTTGATGGGCTGTTTCACTTTGTTAGGAAAATTTGGTTCTTGCTGGTTACATAGATTGTCGACAGTATTATCGGCTTGAACAGCAGCCTCGTCCGCCTGAACAGCAGTGTTATCAGCGGTGAGGGAGCGGTGTTGGCGCCATTTATAGTTTTGTCTACTGGTTGGGTATCGTTCTAGACGTGGTCAGCAACATTTGCAACCTGGTCGGGACCATTTTCACCTTAGTACAATACTACGGATGTTAACACGTGTACACAACGGTGGGCGTGGAAACTCGTCGATTTTCTCGTGGGTATATACAAGTCTAAAGGTCAAGATACGAGAAAAGACGTAGATATAGTAAGCAATACGTGATCTCGGGCAAAAGTCCTTCACTGCGCCAACAATGGACATCAATACTGAGGTTGGAGTACATTGGCAAGTAGACTGATCAGGGACGCCAAAATGTATGGCACAACTATTAACGAAAATGCCACATACCCATATTTCTGAAGCAGATGTCCGCACGCCCTATACAGCTAGAGAGAACTATAAACAATTCAACGATTGCATCGGCCCAGACGATCCTAGTCTGAGGTAGGGCTCAGCACGGTCTAGTCCATGGGGGAGAGCAGACCGGATCTAGCCATAAGCTACTGGTCTTGCACTGGGCAATCCCGGTGCGGACTAGTCTAATCGAGATAAATTGTGTTACACTAGATACATATCTTCCACTTCTATGTTCTTATTATAATTATTGTTATCATTCTGATTTTCATTGGGCTCTACTCATAGCTCTGTCAACTTTCTAGTTTTTCCGCTTTCTCCGCTTTCACTACTTCCACAGGGTCTCCCCATTCCCAGCCGATCTTTGCTCGTACCGTATAATGTGCAATGGTTCTCGTTTCAAATCTACACCAAGCGCGATTGCGTGTGCAGCAGTATTATATTCATTATCTACCTATTTTCTTTACCTATCTGTCGACAGTGACTATGGGTTCCTCGCAGCTGGGTGGAGATCGCCCTTAAGTGCATTTGGAGATGGGAGCTGGCAGAAGACGGTGCTCAAGTGCTGTTGGAGACTGGTGCTCTTGGAGACGGTAAATGAGCGTACTTGGAGGTGTACTTGGGGACGATCGATCTGGGCTGTGTGCTCGGGAGCAGGCTAGAGCCGGTGAAGATGAATCACCGGGAGCAGCCCTCGACTAGGCTTGGATTGTTAATATAGATACCGATGACAAACGCTCATTTAATATTCGTTAGATGATTCCAGCGCTCAAGTTGTCCAAAGTTAGGGCGTAAAGGTCCCGTTATTTATATGCGTGTAACCATTCAATAAGGTATGAAATCATCACCTGTGAAAAGAGAAAAGATGAGAAGTAAGAAACGAGAATATGAAAGGAGTAAGAAATGGTGCAAAATGAGACGTAACTAACTCCTTACCGCTTTGAAAAGTTTGTTCGGGTTTACCCATAACAAAAGCAAATTACCCTAAAGCTTATCTTTGCCGGCAACCTTAGCTTTCTTATCTTAGCCTATGATATACCAGTTGATCGATCGACCAGTTCATAATACAAGTTGCGAGTGCGCACCAGGGATTCTTACAACATTCCAGACGCAGGGCTGAGACATACCGGCAATTATATGTACTTCATAGCCACCCTTCATCATGATCAAATCACAGTGTGGGTGGCAGGTTCTTGTAACAAAAAAGAATAGCGACGAGGTAACATGAACACGAACAGGAAAAAAAGAGCATAGCCACAATAATGCAGTGTTATCATAAATTAATGTCACCTCAACAGAATAGCAAAAGAAAATCCCGTAACGCCTGAAAAGAAAAGAAGTAGCCCATTCACATGCGTATCGACATACAAAAATAGAAATATCAAACTGCCAAACCTGGTATCCCTACAACTATACAGGTTACGGTGGCGGCTTCGCCGCCCTTTTGCAGGTACCGAGATAGATCATCTCCAGCTAAACTCCCAGGAATACCTTACCCCTGGCTGTCAAGTGCTTGGAGGGTACGAAAAATTGAGCGCACTTCCTGATATGATATCAAGTCCTGGCAGCCATTTAACTGTGCTAGAACATATAAAGATAATCTAGTGACATCTATGGCTTGATTTGTGTGAAGGAAAAAAGTTGAATGCACCACCTGGTCTCTCTACCAAATACCACATATATGGTGCCATGCCACCCTCCACATCAATGACTATCTGTATCCAGGTGAATATTCGATTAAATAGGCTATCCAGCCGCTCTGTTGGTGGTTTCTGTTGAGGGACATTATGGTGGAGAAGAGGAATGGAGAAAGGAATCGAGACCACAGGAGCGAAAAGAGGGAGGCTCTATGGCATACCCGACTGCCACTGACATACCCTAAGATTTTTAGTGGTGAATCAGTGGATGAGGAAGGCTGAAGGCTCATCTTCAACATTCCACTATACATCTTGCAGCATTGTAAGGGAATTCTGGAGGGAGCAGCTCTAGCTCGAGGAGTATAAGAATATAGTGACAGGATTTGACAGAACATGTAGCCTTGAGGACCCACACATATTGCATGGATCAACAAAAGCTAAACATGAGTACATGTAACAAAGAGTTGGAAAGAATATAGTGCATATTTCATTGTGTGGTAAAATGATACATCAGCAAAAGTACAAATTGACCATAGCCTGCACTATGTGAACCTGTGTACATGCACAACTCATAGCAAGCTTCCCGTGGACCTCTGCATAATGTGCAGTCTATCATCATCTACAGTCCATTCATAGAGGTGTGCACCTGTGTCTGTAAAACTATATAAGACTGGTGGCCAGAGATGGATGTATACCTGTGTTAACTACATGGCTGTTATAGCAGTGGGGAGTCCACTGGAGAGCCTGCTGGCACTTGAACACCTTATCAGAGCCTACTCTGAAGCCTGCTTGATATTCTGCTTATAAGCCTCCTGCATAGCCTCCTTCAGAGCCTGATTGATGTCTGCATGACAGCCCAATACTTGAGAGCTGCAGCTGAGAGATGTATATATTGGGAGGAGTTGTGTTTTCCATACGATGCATTTGGCCAATGAAAATCTCTGAGTTGTTGGAATGTTTGACACAAATGTTGAAGAACTGAATCTACTTGTCTGAGTGCTTCTGGTACTATAATCACCATCAGCAACACTATCATCATTGCTATCATCACCATGGCCATTATACCAATGCCATTATCACTATCAGCCCTGGACTGAATGTGCACACATTCACCTACAATCGGTAGGCTCTGGGTAGCAGATTTCGCCAGAAAATCTGGGTCCCCAAATTCAATTGTCTACTTTTTGTGCAGAATCTAAAATTGTAATTGTCAATACCATAAATATGAGGCATTGTGAGATCTCATTGTGGTGGGCACAATAAAGATATGGTTCACAATATAATATTGATTGACATTATGATTTCTGCCACGATATGCCACCCACTACCAACTGCCCATCATTCGCCTCCTGGTTTCTGGTGGTTTCAACTGTGCAAGTTTCATGATCAAATACCAAGAAGCATATATGGGAGCATATAGTCAGGTGAAATTGGCAGTGCCTTGCCGCTTGAGAGTGAACTTGGAAGCATAGAGCCAAGTAGGCTGGAAGAGTATCTTGTAATGCAATCGGGAACATACTAGAGAACATTTTTGGGAGTATGCTTGAGAGCATCTTGAGAGCCTACATAAGAGCATATATGGCTACGAGTATACCATCATGTGCAATTAGGAGCGTTGTTAAGAGCATGCTCAGAAGTATATTTGAGAATGTCCTTGGAGGTATAGCGGGAAATATACCTGAAGTGTACTTGGACACATCTTGAGAGCTTACCTGGAAGCATAGAGTCAAGCAGGCTCGGAATGTGTGATTGAGTTCAATTGGAACAATACATGACATCGTACTCGAGTGTGTAAATATAATCATCTTGGGACCATTCTTGGCAGTATGCAATCAAGTCTCTTCCGCTGTATTGTTGAATGCACTATAATGTATTGTATTAAGCATACAAAATTGGGTGCATAACATAGTAATGTAGTCAACGCCCAGGTTGATAGGCGCTCTTACGGCCGTCCGTCAATATACTTTGGATTACAATCCCTGAAACCGCTTTTGTAATGCTTATGCATTAAATAATGTTATTTTTTTTCGGTGTACCTATCTACTTCTGAGTCTTCTAAATATATACACTTGCTATCTCCCAGTCCACCTCTGTTATCCCTGTGCACCACCATCCCCCTGCTGGCGTTCTGTGCCGATATAAGCAGTGGAGATAAGATATGGATGTTTCCACCACCCTGGTTAGATTCAACTCCATCTTCTACAGTATACCCACTGTACAGGTTCCAAGCCCACTAGTATAACTCTCCAAGTCTCTGTAAGTTGGTACTATTTCTATGTCCAGAGCAATTATTGTCAGTTGAAAAGAAGCTGTCTGTGCAGCTATTTAAATTATTTGAAATCCAATGATGTCACCAAATTTTGCTCTGATCACAACATGTTCTAGGGATGAAACATCTATAAATAGGTCATATTTCACTTCCCAGTTGCTAATTTACTCCATTGCAAATTCTCCTCATACTACTGTAAAAAAACATTTCAAAAAAGGTATTAATCCACAACTACTTACCCAATATTAAAAATATCATGAATGTCAACCTGGGATGTGAAAGCAGATAGAGTTATATACATTTCATATATATCACACTTTGTTGTCAGAGTGCAACTTGCAGACTTAAATTGGTGGGTTGTTTTTAATTTGAGTTCTTGTGGTTTATACTTGCCACTATTAGCCACTCAGCCACTCCGCCACAGAATTCTGACCAATAAGAATCGAAAAAGACACATTCAGTGTGATTATATGAACACAAGTTACGGTGGCGGCTTTGCCGCTCTTTGGAGGTACCGAGATAGATCATCTCCAGCTAAACTCCCAGATATACCTCACCCCTGGCTGTCACGTGCTTGGATGGTACCAAAGTTGGGCACACTTTCAGATATGATATCAAGTCCTGGCAGCCATTTCACTGTGCTAGAACATATAAAGATAATCTAGTGACATCTCTTACGTGATTTGTGTGAAGGAAAAAAGTTGAATGCACCATCTGGTCTCTCTGTCAAATACCACATATATGGTGCCATGCCACCCTCCACATCAATGACTGTCTGTATCCAGGTGAATATTCTACTAAATGGACTATTCAGCCACTCTGTTGTTTGTTTCTGTAGAGGGACATGATGGTGGAGAAGAGGAATGGAGAAATGAATTGAGACAATAGGAGCAAAAGAAATGAGGCTCTATGATTTACTCGACTGCCACTGATGGAGCCTTGGATTGTCAGTGGTTAATCAGTTGATATAGAAGGCTGAAGGCCTATCTTCAACAATCCACAATACATCTTGCAGCATTGTATAGGTAGTCTGGAGGGAGCAGCTCTATCTCGAGGAGCATAAGAATATGGTGTCAGGATTTGCCAGAACATGCGGCCTTGAGGAACCGCACAGATTGCATGGATCAACAAAAGCTCAACATGAGTACATGTAACCAAGAGCTAGAAAGAATATAGTGCGTATTTCATTGGATAGTAAAATGATACACTAGCAAAAGTACAAATTGACCATAGCCTGCACTATGAGTACTTGTGTACATACACAACTCATGGCAAGCTTCCCGGGAACCTCTGCACAATGTGCAGTCTATCTTCATCTACAATTCATTCAGCGCAGTGTGTACTACTACCTGTGAAACAATGTAAGACAGGTGGCCAGAGATGGATGTATACCTGTGTTAACTACATGGCTGTTATAGCAGTATGGAGTCCACTGGAGAGCCGGCTGGCACTTGAACACCTTCTCAGAGCCTACTCTGAAGCCTGTTTAATATCCTGCTTTTATGTCTGCTTCACAGCCTCCTGCAGAGCTTGCTTGAGGTCTGTATGACAGCACAATTCTTGTGAGCTGCAGCGGAGAGATGCATACATCGGAAGGAGTTGAGTTTTCCTCGTAATGCATTTAGCCAATGACAATCTCTCCATTTTTGGAAGGTTTGACACAAATGTTGACAAACTGAATCTACTTGTCTCAGAGATTCTGGTACTATGATTACCATCACCAACACTATCATCATCGCTATCATCACCATGGGCATTATACCATTGCTGTCATCAGTATCAGCTCTGGACTGAATATGCACTTAAACACCTACAATCTGTAGCCTGCGGACACCAGATATTGCTAAAAAATCCAACACCCAAGATCCAATTTTCTACTTTTCTGCAGAATCTAAAATGGTGATTGTCAATACCATAACTATGAGGCATTGTGAGTTCTCATTGTGGTGGGAACAATAAAAATATGGGTAACAATTGAATATCGATTGACGTTGTGATTTCTGCCACAATATACCATCCACCACCCACTACCTGTTATCTGCCGCTTGGTTCCTGGTGGCTATAACTCTGCAAGTCGCTTAATCAAATACCATGAAGCATATATGGGAGCATATTGTTAGGTGAAATTCAGAGTGTTTTGCCTCTTGAGAGTGAACTTGGACGCATAGTGTCAAGTAGGCTGGGAGTGTATTATGTAATGCAATTCGGAACATTCTTGAGAGCATGCTTGGAAGATGGCTTGAAAGCATATTGAGAGTCTACATAAGAGCATATATGGCTGCGAGTATACCATAATATGCAATTAGGAGCATTCTTGAGAGCATGATTGGAAGTGTACTTGAGTGTGTCCTTGGAGGTATACCTGGGAATATAGTTTGAATGTACTTGGATGCTTCTGGAGAGCTCACCTGGGAGCATAGAGTCATGCAGGATCAGAATGTGTGATTGAGTGGAATTGGAAGGATACTTGAAATCGTACTTGGGTGTGTAATTAAGAGCATCGTGAGAGCTTACTTAAACGTTAAGAGCATGCAATGAAGTGTATTCGGCTGTATTGTTGAATGCAGTATAATTTATAGTAGTAAGCATGCGGAATTGTGTCCATATCATCATAATGTAGTCTATGTGCAGGTTGATAGGAGCTATTGCTGACATCTGTCAAATATACTATGGATTCCAATTCCTGAAGTCACTTTTCTATGGGTTCTGTATTACATAATTTCATTTTTTTCGGTGTACCTATCTACTTCTCGGTCTTCTAAATATATATACTTGCCATCACCCAGTCCACCTCTATTATCCCTGTTTGCCACCATCCTCCTGCAGGCTTTCCGGGCAGAGATAGGAAGTGGAGATAAGATATGGATGTTTCCACCACCCTGGTTAGACTCAACTCCATCTTCTACAGTATATCCACTGTACAGATTCCAAGCCCACTAGTATATCACTCCAAGTCCCTGTAAGTTGGTACTATTTCTATGTCCAGAGCAATTATTGTCAGTTGAAATGCAGCTTTCTGTGCAACTATTTGAATTATTTGAAATCCAATGATGTCACCAAGTTTTACTCTGATCACAATATGTTCCAGGGATGAAATATCTATAAATAGGTCGTATTTCACTTCCTCGTTCCCAATTTACTCCATTGCAAATTCTCCTCATACTACTGTAAAAAAACATTTCAATAAAGGTATTAATCCACAACTACTTACCCAATATTAAAAATAGCATCAATGTCAACCTGGGATGTGAAAGCAGGTAGAGTTATATACATTACATATACATCACACTTTGTTGTCAGAGTGCAACTTGCAGACTTAGATTGGTGGGTTGTTTCTAATTTGAGTTCTTGTTGTTTATACTTTCTACTATCAGCCACTGAGCCACTCAGCCACACAATTCTGACCAATAAGAATCGAAAAAGACACATTCCGTGTGCTTATATTAGTACAAGTTACGGTGGCGGTTTCACCGGCCTTTGGAGGTACCCAGATTGATCATCTCCAGCTCAACTCCCAGGTATACCTTACCTCTGGCTTTCCAGTGCTTGGATGGTGCCAACAGTTGGGCACACTTTCAGATATGATATCAAGTCCTGGCAGCTATTTCACTGTGCTAGAACATGTAGAGATAATCTAGTTACATCTATGACTTGATTTGTGTGAAGGAAAAAAGTTGAATACACCACCTGATCTCTCTACTAAATACCACACATAAGGTGCCATGCCACCCTCCACTTCAATGACTGTCTGTATCCAGGTAAATATTCTCCCAAATAGACTATCCAGCCACTCTGTTGGTAGTGTCTGTTGAGGGACATTATGGTGGAGAAGAGGAATGGAGAAAGGAATCTACACCACAGTAGCAAAAGGAATGAGGCTCTATGACTTACTCAACTGCCACTGATATACCACATGATTTGTAGTGGTGAATCAGTGGATCTAGAAAGCAGAAGGCCGTTCTTCAAAATTCTACCATACCTCTTGCTGTATCGTAAGGGGATTCTGGTGTGAGCAGTTCTAGCTGGAGGAGTATAAGAAGAGGGTGATTGGATTTGATTGAACACACAGTCTTGAAGAATCACACATATTGTATCGATCATCAAATGCGCAATATGAGTATATGTAACCAAGAGGTGGAAAGAATGAAGTGTATATTTCATTAGGTGGTAAAATGATACATTCGCAAAAGTACAAATCGACTATAGTCCGCATGCTGGGTACATGTATACATGCACAGCTTATTGCACGCTTTCCGTAGACCAGTCACCTCTGTACAATGTGCAGCCTATAGTCATCTACAGTCCATTTATAGAGGTGTACACCAGTGCCCATGAAACTATATAAGATTGGTGGACAGAGATGGATGTATACCTGTAGTTACAACATGGCTGTTCTAGTAGTATGGAGTCCACTGGAGAGCCTGCTGGCACTTGATCACATTTTCAGAATGTACTCTAAAGCCTACTTTATAGTAGCCTCCTTGAGATCCTGCATGATGTGTGCATGGCAGAGCATTACTTGAGAGCTGCGGCTGAGGGATATGTACATCAGGAGAAGTTGAATTCTCCACACGAAACTCTTGGCAGATATAAATCTGTGAGTTTGTGGATGGTTTGAAATGAATGTTGATGAACTGAAATCATCACCATGGCCATCATACAATTGCCATCATCACTATCAGCTCTGGATGGAATATGCATACATATACCCACAATCTGTAGGCTGCTGGCAGCAGATTTTCCTAGAAAATCTGAGTCCCATAATCCAATTTTCTACTATTTCTATACAACCTAACATTGTGATTATCCATACCATAACTATAAGGCATTCTGAGATCTCATTGTGGTGGGCAAAATAAAGTCAAGGTTCACACTTTGGTATTGACCTACATTATGATTTCTGCCACAATAAGCCACCCACTATCCACTATATATCATCTGCCTCCGGGTGCCTGGTGGCTGCTTCTCTGCAACTCTGTAGATCAAATTCAAAGAAGCATAAATGTGAGCATATTGTCAGGTGAAATTGGAAGTGTCTTGCCTCTTGAGTGTGAGCTCAGAAGCATAGAGCCAAGTAGGCTGGGAGTGTATCATGTATTGCAATAGGCTATATACATGTGAGCATGCTTGGGAGTGTCCTTGACAGTGTCTGGAGAACCCACAAAAGAGTATATATTGCAGCGAGCAAACCATCGAGTGCAATTGGAACTATTCTTAGAGGCATGCTCAGAGGTACTATTGAGAATGCAATTGGAGATGTACCTGGGAAAGTGTTTGGAGTGCACTTGGAAGCACCTTGAAACCATACTTCAGAAGATAGAGTCAGGCAGGCTCGGAATGAGTTATTGAGTCTAATTGGAAGTCTACTTCAAATTCTGCTTCAAAGTATACTGATGAGTATATTGAGGGTGTACTTGGGAATGTACACTGAAGTGTATTGGGCAGAATTATTGAATGCAGCATGCTGTATAGTATTAAGCGCACAAAATTGTATCCATATCATAGGAATGGAGTCAACACACAGGATCATAGGCGCACTTACTGCGATACATGAAATATGCTATGAATAATGATCCTCGAAACTGCTTTGCTGTATGTTATACATCATGTAATGACATTTTTCTTGGTGTACCTATCTACCCCAGATTCATCTAATTATATATACTCCCCATAATGAGCCCACCTCGGTTATCCCTGTAATTCTGTTTACCACCATCACCCTGCTGACGGTCCCTGTCACTATAAGCAGTGGAGATATGATATGGATTTTTCCACCACTTTGTGTACATCCAACTCCAACTTTTACAGTATACCCACTGTACAGGTTCCAAGCCCACTAGTATATCTCTCCAAGTCACTGTAAGCTGCTACAGGTTCTACGGCCGGAGCAATGATTGGCAGCTGAAAAGAAGCTTTCTGTTCGGCTATTTGAATTATTTGAAATCCAATGATGTCACCAAGTTTGGCTCTGATCACAACATGTTCTAGGGATGAAACATCTATAAATAGGTCATATTTCACTTCCCAGTTGCCCATTTACTCCTTTGCAAATTCTCCTCATACTACTGTAAAAAAACATTATAATAAAGGTATTAATCCACAACTACTTACCCAATATTATAAATATCATGAATGTCAACCTGGGATGTGAAAGCAGATAGAGTTATACACATTTCATGTATATCATACTTTGTTGTCAGAGTGCAACATGCAGACTTAAATTAGTGGGTCGTTTTTAATTTGAGTTTATATGGTTTATACTTGCCACTATCAGCCACTCAGCCACTTCGCCACAGATTTCTGACCAATAAGAATCCAACAAGACACATTCTGTGTGCTTATATGAATACAAGTCACGGCGATGGCTTTGCCACCCTCAGGATTTGAACCGGCGACTATCTGGTCGAGGCTAATTGTCTAACTTGGTTATGTTGATAAGTTTTTGTAGCCAAACTCGGTTAATTTGTTAAGATTTTGTAGCCATACGTACCTACTTACACGATATTAATGACAGCAAAAATGGTGGCCAATCAGGTGAGGGGTACGCTAGTATCATACAGCTCAGGTAATCATCATCGTCAATTATGGATCTATGGCATGGACTCATAGGTAGTATAAGTATATATGTTAAAATCAGAGCGCAAAATACTGCACCATGTTGACTGGTGAAAGTAAGAGCAAAATTTGCTGTGATGTACTTACTTCAGAGCAAGTTGACAACTTGAATAACAAACTATTACATCATATGTAGGCAGTAAAAGCTCTTGATAGACTACATTTTTGGCTGCTCCCGTCTCATCGGCCTTCCCTATCAGTTTCATACATGCATTTCTGTGTCCGCCTCGTGATACGCTGCAATAGAGCTGACCATGCAAAAATACATTAGTTCGGAGGTCAAGGACAACTTTTTCTAATGTTAGTCCTTTGCAGCTATTGAATGTAGAGGTGTATGCTAGTTTCAAGGGAAATTGACGACGTTGAATTGTCCATGGGCAATTTCTAGGCTGGAATTCGAAAGTTATGCGAGGAATGTAGAATGTTTGTTGTTGTGAAAAGGTGTCAATCAGACCAAATATGATGACCCTTTTGTGCAATCGTTCAACTAATAGTCGATGATTCTTGCCCAGCCCCTCGTTGATATTAAGATTCCTCATGATGGTGCTGACGCAGCCCTCGGTCAGACTCAACTTGTGGGCCGGCATACTGCTTTCTTGTTGTAGGGAAAGGAAGTCCATAGTGGCAGCAGGATTGTCTGCAGGTACAGGAGTCTCATCTTCTTTGATGGTATCAAAACTATAGTATGTGACTGTAGGTCTTTGATATGGTAGTGTAGAGATATGGACATAATGTGTACCTTTTTCGTTAAGCAGGCGCTCAAGCATGAATTTAGTGAACATATCGACATAGAAGTTGAGGGGACTTAAGAAACAATTTGGAACACATTCCTCTGGAGCAGCTAACGTTTTTGGTGGGTAGAGAAAATGAATAGTGTGTTCTATGTTGTCGAAATCGGGTATCATATCCAAACAAATTTCAGTTTCATCCCTGATCAGAGATCCTTGACCTGTTACATCAACCCATCGGGCGTATTCGGGGTCAGAAGAATTCCGTAGCTGCTGGTACAAACACAGGATGGAGAAAGACAGCCACACAGGAGATGAAACAATTGAAGCTTCGATAGTCTGAGTTTTCCAGGCAAAACATACAATGGGAGCTGTTGGATGAAAGTCACCGATCCCGAGAAATATCTTACCACCAAATGGTTTGTCTTTCCCTGTAATAGCCTGTGAAAGCCCATTCACACATTCCAAAGCCGATCTGTGAGCCATTGGCATTTCTTCCCAGATAATAACATCTGCGGCGGAGAGAAATAAAGCACATTGGGAATTGAGGTTGATTTGAGAGTGGAGGTCGAAGTTGAACTGTACATTGTATTAGAAAGACATTAGGGCTGCCAGTATGGACAGATCTCAGAAACAGGTATTCCAAATACAGAGTGAGCTATTCGTCCTCATTTATACATCGTTACACTGAGTGCTGTTGTTCCTGCGATTATTGGTACACAGTTTTCAGATTACAGTCTTGTGCAAAGTGTAAAAGCCACAAACGATTTCCCATGGCCGGCTTTGCTGTCCAAATAGAACACAGTCTGTGCTGGTGAAGCCAATGTTATTACAGTGTACAGAACATCAAAAGCGGCGAGTTGCAGAGGATTTATCCTAGATATCATATCGAGTGCAGTGTCAGATAAGATGTCAATCCTTGGACTGAATGTGTCTCGTTTATTATCAAGCTCAATTATTCTTTGTCCGAGTCCGGAAGGGTGAAATCGGTTAATTTTGAACTACATGGGGTGAGCAGACGTTTGATGTCTCTCAGCACTTCCAAGTATGCTTGATCAGCAGTGGCAAATGGTGCTGTATGGTCAGCCAAAAGTTGGTCTTTGAATTTTTCCCACAATTCCAATCCTGGTGCTGGTATGTCGACAATTAGTAGCGGATAAAGAAACCTTAAATCGTATGGGGCGTAATAGAATGCGATGGCCTCTTGCAAGTAATTTTCTACTTCATCAATCTTTGCAACTAAACCTAACTGTGTAGTGGCTTCCTTCAAGGTGTCGTAAGTGATATCGTTAACTGTGTGGAGTTCTTTGTAGTTTTATGCTGTTTTACGTAACAGCAGTGCTCGTAAGTAGAAATCCTCACCTGTGGGTGGTGAAATAAAGGTTGATCTGAAGAAAATCTCTCCACCCACTCGGGCAGAGATTATTTGAGGGATGTTGATATCAGGTGATGGTCGTTCTAGCCGTTGATTGAGATTGCAATTGGAGGCTTCAGCAAGGAGTTTGTGGATGTACGTGTTATAGAATTCGGTGTATCTGGGGAGTAGAAACTGCGTAGCTGTCGGATGGGCACAATATCTCAGTAGTTTGGATGTCGTGGAAGCTGTGCCATTCTTTCTAGGCATTTGATGAAAGTTTTCTCCAGGTAAGTAAACAGTCAGGAATGCCACTGCTGGATGCTTCCTTGAGATTTCAAAGCCAAAAATTCTCCAAGGGGCTTCAGATGCCCTGACATAGTGGGCGTTGACAAAGTCCTTGATTTGGTCGGTATGCTGCTGGTTGGGGTCCGTGATCATGTAGCTGGTGTTGTCAGGTTCTTTAAAGAGGTATTTGTATAAGTACATGAAGATGTTGACAGTAAACGTCATGTCAACATTCACATGGCAGTCCATAAGCTCAGTCAGAAAAGGCATATACAAAACTATCATCCTGTCTTCCTCCTTGCATCTCCTGTAGATGACCCTTCCAGATTCATCTATCGTTGTAGTCTGTTGGAGAGGCTTAGGGAAACCATTCAGACACTTCCCATCTTTATAGCAGCGGTTGGTTGGGTACGCAAGGTGATCGCTATGGTCCATTTTATACTTCAAAACTGTCTCTCGCAGAGACAGATTCTCTTCAGCGGTAGGCAATTCAGCTTTGATGACAGTGTCAATCATTTCAAGGGGTAACTCAGGATCTATCTGTGTAGCTCACGATCAATAAAATATATAAGGCGACAGAAAAACGTACATTAGACGGCAACAACCTTTAAGACTATGTGGGCGTGGAGTAAGCATCTCTTTTGAAATTCAATAACCTTAATTTGGTAAATAATCTTGCCCATATTGTTGCGGTAATAGCAGTTAGCGGATGGAGCCCAAGGCAATGAGCGGTGCTGGCTCATGAGATTGCCATCATCATGAATGAAAAGCACGCTTGGAAAGCCCGGGCAACGACTCCAGGTTGGACAGAAGCATTCTGCCCAGGGTATAAATGCTCCCGTATTTCAGGCCAGTTCGAGTTTGTTGTAACAGTAATGAAAAGTGCTGGTCTCCCGTACTGATGACACAATGCTAATAAATCAGCAATCTGCTCTGAAGCGCCCGCTTTAGAACCAATGCAAGTCGGACCTACATGGTAGTCTATGTCTTTATCACCCCCAGCCCTGTTAATAAGACCTTGATGTCTATACTGTGAACATTCATCATCCATTTGAGAAAACATGTCGACCAAGTATCCATTGTTTAGTCTTCCAAGGAAACAAAAGTGGTCGTGGTTTTGAAGCAAATCCAGGGGGTAGTATTTCATTTGGGTAAGTTTAGGGAAGAACTTATTTGACCATCCCAGAGACGCATGAAGAAGGAGAAGCGGATACTGAAGAGGTTCATAGTGACTGGAAAGTATGTCCACAAATTCTCCTTCTTTTGGTGTAGGATAGTTCCGGCAAACATGCACGCTGCGAGGAGAAGAGTTGGCGATAGAATTGCTGTGTATAACCGCAGCAATTTCGGTAGAAGTTGAAGGCTGGTTCTTGAGCTCAAAGGCATAAGAAACTCCAGGAGGTTGGTCACGGAGAAGACAAAGTTTTTCCATATAAGCATTGGAGTGGAGCATGCTCTGTACAATCTGCTGCACAATCGAAGAGCCCACCTCGATATTGGCTGCCATTTAGTGTCTATCTTCAGAGGCATCAAGGAAGCATCGCAGCGGGTGTTAACCTCATTTTATATCCAACATGGGATGATAAGATTGGCCGCATAGGACTACATTTGATGGTGAAGGCAAGTTCTGGAAACTACTGTGAACACCAATGTAGAGAAACAGAAAAGATTGTTCAGTTTTTGTGAGATATCAGTTGCTCTGCCTTCGGATAGTAACGCATCTATATTGGGTGGATAGGGATGTAGTTGCAGTGGTGGAAACTGGCCATTGAAACAGCACCATGCAGGATTTCGTTCAGTATTAAGTATTCTCATTCCACATTTAGGGCAATGTTTGGTAATTGGCCAATTAAAAGATACCGAATTAGGGTGCACTGTACTTAAATGGTCCCGCCAGTTCAGAGACTGAACAGAGCAGGGATGAATGGGTGATAAAACCTGCCGTAGGTGCTGGACTGAAGGCGATTACGTTCGCAGCATTGTGGAATTGGAGGAGGACGCTGAGGCATGTTGGTTGATGGAAATGACATTACCCATTGCAAGATAGAAGGTATGATTGATATGATTGTAACAAATCGTAAACAACAAAGTAGAAAGTAGGTTCTAATATTGAATCATTTATTCCTGCGTGACCAAGAGAGAAGGCATGATTTATGATATGATTATAACTAATCATAAACAACAAAGTAAGAAGTAGCTCCTAATATTGAATCATTTATTCCTGCGTGACCTCCTAGCTCTCTTTCCAAGTGGAGACACACTGTCTATATCATCGCTTTCAGGCAAGTCACTCACAGTATGCCGGCTTGGCCCCCCAGCGTTTGGACTGGAGTTTTGACTTGTACAATATTTGGAAACTCACCTCCGTCCTCCAGAGCAGTTAATAACAACGCTGCGAAGTGTTAGATCCTAAGGTGATACACAACAGTGATAGGACTTACCATAGGAGTCATCTGGGTCAGAGGAGGTTTCTTGCGCAACAGATCGAACGGGCACTTCTAAACGCTTACATTTATTTCGTTTGGCTGGACTCGGCGATATAATCTGTATAGGTTGGGGTCTGGGTGTGACGCAACTCTTCTTCCGTGGTGTTTTGGGTGGCACACTTTGGACAGTCTTTTCGGCAGATTTGAAGGTGCACAAAGATTTGGGTAAGAATGGACAATCTTTGAGGGCAAAAATAATCGTTTCAGTCTTCCTATCACAATCGAATACACGTCCATAGTCAGTAATCAGAGAATCGATTTGTGGCAGGGGTGCTTTTTTGAAACATCTGCTGAACGGAACCAAAACTCAAACACAGAAATCAACATTCCGACCAAGCTCCTCTACCCAACAAGCAGTTTAAATGTCAAATCCGCAGTACTGGCCATATTCTAGCATATCTGGGTTCAGAACCTCGATGCGGCCACAAGCATTCATAGGGCAAAGCACCTCATCCGGGGCATTGTTGAGGTCACAGTCGAAGCTAACAAAGTCAACAGGAGTAAACATAAGGGCCGAAGGTTCAGTGGACTTGCCAACAATGAGTACTTGCATCCATTACCAAGTGTTCACCAGGTGGATACACAAACTTGCGAGAGACGTATATAATGCAGCCGGGTACATATAGCTTCATATTTGAAGGGATGAACAACGATACAGAAGCCTCCACATTATCGTTTGATACAGACGAATCCTGAAATTGATGTTCCATGGATTCTGCAGAGCAATCGAATTCTGGTACAGGAATTGTGGCAACATAGCGCTTAGCTCAACCTTGTGAGGAAGGTTGAATGACTTCAGACTCCAATACCACAAAAGAATGGGGAAAGCACGAAGCGACCTGCATAGAGGAAGTCATTAGATGACCCAATGTGCAAGCCAAAAGATATCAATACCAAACGAAGATGTTGAAGAAGGAGTAGTATGAGAAGATGTAGGAGAAGATGTAGGAGGAGAAGAAGATAGACCGTCAAATGTGTTCCTTTTATATGGCCACCAAAACCAATAAACCAAGATGTTGGTGAGACTCGGAACTCATAACTTGGGTTTACGGAGGCTCATTGTGATTTGAATTCAAAATGTAAGATTTCGAAGTAAGAAAGTGTTACAAATCGGTCGCAGAACGACGTCAGGATATCTGGATGAAGATGATGGAGAAGGCTGCAAGCAAGATACCAGTACAAAATGACATACAGTCAATCGTCTCAGAATGACAATTATGTAAAAAGTATTACCAATCGGTCTCAGTTGAGAGAAAACAGTCTGAGAACAACATCAGAATTCCGGATGGAGCTGATGGAAGGGTCTCCAAGCAAGATATCAGTACGAAATAACATGCAGTCAATCATTTCAGAATGACAACTACATAAAAAGTAATACCAATCGGACTCAGTTGGGAGAAAATAGTCTCTGAATGATGTCAGGATTCCGGATGGAGAAGTCTGCAAGCAAGATATCAGTATGAAATGACATACAGTCAATCGTCTCAGAATGACATCTTAGACCTGTGTTTAGGATGGAGTTGAATGTCATTGCAGGATAGTGTCGACAGTATACAGTGAGTTAAACACACATAACTTAAACAGGCATAGCACGATGCAATATACAAAAGCAAATAAGGAGTCGCGGCTCAACAATGTTTGTGCAACACCAATAGATTCTCGTGCCACCACACGGAAATCGGTTTCCACCAATCAGAATCGAAAAAGACACACACCACACGGAAATCACTTTCCACCAATCAGAATCGAAAAAGTCACATTCCGTGTGCTTATATGAATAAAAATACATACTTAAACCCCGCTTGCAAATTGCTCATCAGATGAATATAAGAATATTAGAGAACTAGATTTAAACCAAGGTTTATAATTCTATCGTAGCAGATAGGATGTCCGGATAGAGGGAAGAATATAACCCAAAGATTGAATAGATATACGTATTGAGCATATTTTTGGCAATTACCCCCACATATCCATCTGTTGCTCGATACATATACAAGGTCGTAGCTGTGCTTTGGGGATCGGTACTTAGGCGAGTAGGTTTCTTAAAAACTCACGCATTACTTACAGGAATGATTACTATTCTTTTTATGTAAACCGCCGACCGAACCCATTCCTATCTTGACAGATAAGGTAACGGCAACTTTGAGGAGGGTAGGAAGAACACAGCCTTGAGCAACTGCAAGATTGGAATGCAATCGATGGGGTACCCGAGTGAGCTCTAATTCATCAGTTTAGCGAAAGTAAATAGCAGGAGGATCTATATAAACACCGCCCAGTGCTTGTAATAACCATAGCAAGGGTCTCCAAGCACTCATTGCACATGCTGTACCATCTCCCATTGTACAGTACACCTACCACTGGCAAATAACTTCTATCATCCCATGATTTCCAAATACTTCTCTCCGCTCTTCCTCACCACGCTCTGTCTCACAGCGATAGTCTTTAGCTACCCCTCTACCCCTTCTCCATCTCCTATTCCGCACACAACCAACGGCACCTATGATCTCGGGCCGTACCCACCGTACTCTGACTCTGCCCTATCAGCGCTGGAATACGCCATGACCATCATATGTTCCATTCCCGACTCGGTGATCGAGTCTGGGGACGGCGCGATCCGGGATTGGCTTTTGGACTATCATAGAGAGTCTGTGGTGCGGCGGCAGACGTTGTGGGTGCTAATTGCGAACTGCGTGGCAGCTATAGGAAAGGCTATTTTACAAGGCCTGGTCCCAGTTGCGAAGATCAAGAAGATGATCGACGGGTTTGGAGGTGTGCAGAAGGTGGCTGAAATGTTATGGAGGACGAAGGGGGATTTGACACTGATTACTATTGAGGTGGGACCGGAGGTGGTGGAGCTGTTTGTGATTTTGCTAGGGATTGGGGCGATTGTGGGTGTGTGTTCAGGCGGCGCATAGGAGAGGGGAAAGGATATTTGTTACCGCCGTGATGTGTTGTCATGTTATGAGGAATGACATTATGAACTATACCCATACATGATATATTAATGCATATAATAGATTTATTTATTTGTACAAGTTCCACTGCGGTCATGTATATGTTTTGAATGTTTCTCTATTCTCTCTGTACTCTAGAGTTGACGGAATGCTGGGCTTCGCCCGAAATCATCAACTGGCATCGTGTCATTGCTTGGCTATTACGTGGTTGTCACTTTCAGTATAGTTACCATGACATCGTGTACTTAAAACTTTTCCTTTGCTCTTTTTCGCTCGTTAGAGCTTAGACGATTGACGAGTTTTCCCCGCACACTGCAATACCCGCGTGTCAACACCTAGCCTATGAACACGGTTCTCTCTATTATAATAGCAGATGTTACAGTATGAAGAGGAGAATCGTGTGCATAAAATATAGTACGGAGAAGAGAGAAGCAGAAAGACTCGAGATATATAGTATACGAGAGTAGTGGCCTTTTGCCACCTTGCCGCCACCGGATATGCAACAGCATCGCCATGCCAATTCGCTAATCTTATTGCTGCGCATCAGGCCTCTTGGCTAGTGTAATTGATGAACGCGGGGTGGGGCGTAAATTTAGTGCGAAGCATACTTACTCGTGAACCGAAGGAGACTGGGCAGATTTTCCTCGGGTTCCGGGTTCCGGGTTGCGGTTCCGGTATATCGGCATGCATGCAGCGCTTTTTGCGCTAGCTAGGTTAGGGTAAATTCCCGCCAAAGTACGCATTCCCGTTGAGTATAATGCCGGCGAACGACGGAATCACTCGTGCAGTGGGCATGGAAAACTCGTCATTCGTCTAAGTTCTAAGGAGAGAAGCAAAAAGGAGAAAGCTTAAGTACACGATGTTAGGAGAACTATACTGAAAGTGGCAACTTAAGCAATCACAAGATGCTAGTCGATGATCTCGGGCGAAAGCCTAGTATTCTGTTAACAATTTCGGCTATAGCTACTTAACTATATAGTTGTATGGCAGAAGACTTCCTAGTATTCGGGTATGCTTAGTTAATCACTAATCTGAAAGGTTTGCAGGTGGCGAGCTTATCCTTCACGATGCCATGACTTACCTAATCAGGACTAGTATATATACTTTACTGTATTCTTGGTTCACGCTTAGGGCTTGATGGAACATGGTCTCACACTTTGTAACTGGGAAGGTGCACCCCGAAGATGTAGGTGGAACCTCCAGTGCGGAAACGACTTTTGGAGAAGTGGGCGAGTGGAATATGCTTGGGTTAAGGGGGGGAGAAATTTTTAGTAGTTACAGCTTTAGTCTCTCTTTGAAGAACCTCCTAATGGCCGAGAATCCGAGAGTCGTTAGAAGGCAGCATATTATGAGCTGGTGGGGCATCATACGAGTTTGTACTTTGGCAATCGACAGAGGTCATGCGAGTATATCTTGAATACTGTGGCTGAAAATAGAGACTGTGAGACGTTTGAATTGATGGCGCGACAGTTGTTGCGATATAAAGGTGAAAACTATGTACATAGACTAAGGTTCAGAGACAGCAGAGAGAAAGACTCGGCGGCATATATACAGAGAACCTCGGTTATGTCTTCGGGTAGAGTTCGCAAAAGTCCGTCCCGTCCGGCCAAGACCTTACCCTGCCCCGGACTACGATTTGTCGTCCTGGGGGTTTGTAGACTGTGGGACTGAGGTGTCGGCGGGCTTCCGGGTCATGGATCCATCATGCGAGTGATGGATTCGTGACCGAGTGATGACATGAATATACTTTCCAACTGCGTCTACGATCCGTAATTACACTATAACCTACCCAGTTGATCAACCACAGATTGGAGAGCCACATCACCATGTCTCAATCGAAATAACTGCAAAACTACAGGTGAACCAGTAGCCTCAGTCCCAGGCGTCACCTCCCGTCATCTGATCGGGCCCTAGTCTTGCAATAAGTTGCCCGTGACTAGACGACGACGTAGGGATCTAAAAGACTGGGCGGACGGACTATTGCGACCTCTGTGCGCAGATGCTACTACCGGATATGCAACACAATTTCTGTCAAGAACGCCAAGTGATAGATTATGACAAGCAGCGGAAGCGTCATTCCGCACAGAACTATGTAAATTTCACAGGTATGTTACTGCCTCACCCTTCAACGAGAACCTGCTCTATTTCTGCAGACCCATATAAACCCTAACCATGACATATTGCTTATAACTAGGGGTTGTAGCAGGACGCGTATTATGGAGATTGAACTGTATCTTTTCTTCGTCCCTCATACTTACGAATCGTGCGTGAATTTCACGTTCTGTACTCATGTTAGTTCAAAGGTATCGAGCAAAGCAATTCTGTACCCACTTGATGATGTTAAAGCAAGGGATTGACAGGTTAGATGAGGACTCCCCTCCGTCATCGGGTCGCAGCTTTCACCCGCAGATTCTAGCTCGCAATTGAAGGGACTGCCGAATCTGAATGGCTGAAACATACTGCCCTCGTTCGTGCGTCACTACCCTCCTCACTAAGCTGCAAGTTAGATAGATCTCTATCAGGTAGTCTACCCGAGCTTTTGAACGAGGAGTGTGGAAGCATAGGAACATCTCGTGGTAAACCATTCTCGGCTGAGTCGGGATGAAGGTTGCAAGCAGGAGTGGCGCTTGTTGTGCTTGCGTAATTCTTTAACTCTGCTCCAATGCCATTCGGGAGGGGATGGTATTTGCGGCGGCCGAGGAGCTGAGCATTTGGTCTGGGGTTTTGGCTTGGGGCGTTCGGTTGGGGTTTGCGGTTTACGGCGGGGCTGGAGGACTCGTGGCATCTTGCCAGTAAACGTTGAATGTTATGTAGTGATATTTAAGGATAGTGGGGACAGTGGGAGTGAAGCAACGGTAAGAATCGTTCGGAGACAGTAATTGGAACTATTCAATCGAGATGTCGTCTGTTGCGTAGATATGAGGTGTGTTGAGCCTGGGGATTTGGGGCTGTATACTAAATCCGTATTGCGGCCCCGCCCAACCGCATGCGCACAACGGCTCAGCCACGAACCATAGCTGAATGACGAACGAATGTCATACCCTATTAGCGCAGAGTGAAGTAATTGGCCATTCTGTAACTGGGTTCTGTACAGTGTAGTGCGCCCTCGGGGCCAAGGCTTACGCCGCCGCGCCAGCACTCCCACCAACGCTCCCTACAACTGCACTCTTGCTAATGACGAGCTAGGCATTGGATTCCAAGTTAGGTAAATCCCTCTCTACAAATTGAACTCTCGGCGATGAGACGGTTGAATCGTATTGTCTTTTGCCATCTCGACATCACCGAAGGGTTCGAAGGTGTCTCTGGTGGGGCTGGGGTACCTATAGTGCAGTGAAAAGTGCCTCCAGAAAAATGAGGGGATCCATATCTGTTTCCGTGCTTGGTCTGTGGAATCATTTGATGATAGCTGAGACCCAGAAGGACATCAGGAACGGAAAGAGCATGGGAACCGAATTGAGAATGCAGGTAAGAAGGCTTGCGAACAGTACCAAGGTTCCGTGCCAATCAGATAGTGAGGGGCAGCAAGGCAGTGCGACGCGGGATATCGAGTGCCTTGTTGTGTGCCTTGTTGTGATTCCGTGCCACCGGGTTTTGCTTTGGCGAGGATGACCCCGGTAACGGATACGTAAGGCTACAGAGGTCACGCAGAGCCGTTCTCATCCCGGCTAGCTTGAATATGTAAGCAACGATTCATCTCTTCGAAGGTAGGTCGCACAGAGAAGTTCTCCACATTCTATGCTCGAACCTAGCCTCGACAGTACACTCTCGGCGTGTGACGGTTAGTAGGTGTGCATCCCCTAGAATTCACTCGGCCTATATATGCAGATCACAGGATTTACTCCGGGCCCTAACAATGATATCAGATATCAATATTGCTAATTGACATCTCCGGTTCGTGGATTTAGTACTGAATAGGAAGATGTCGGAATACCGAGAAATGCATTTTACCACCACAAAAAATTAATTCGCTTCAAATATCATTTAGACTGGTTTAAGTAGGTCGATGGGGTATGTAAATAACAAAATAGCTACGGCGAATACGTTTTTGTTGAAGTGGTCTTTGGTGACTGTGCTGATAACAAAGTTGTGTCATAAATTGTGCTGAGTTGGAGACAGTGATTACTTTAAGTGGTAAGGTGAGCATCCATTGGCGGTGACAGTGTCGGATTGTCCCAGGCTTCTGATCTGACTATTATCTTCCATGAACCTCCCCGAAGGTCTTCGTTGGATCTTGCCCATTGTTGCCGTTCGTGTACCCTCTGATACCATTGATGCAGCGCGTTGTCTAACAGAATACTCTGGGCTTCTGAGTCTGTATCATTCTGTTGTGACCCATTCATGGTAGCTGCCTATCCATGAAAGGGACAGGTGAAAATAAGGTATGCAAAGTAAAACATAGCTTCGTTTCTACATATCTCTATTTTTTTTTAGCAGCCTATTTGCTTCGCTTCGCTGCCATATATCGCATTTACAAGTCTACTGGTTTCGCTGCACTGCTATATACCTCTCTTACAAAGTCTATTGGTTTCATTTACTTTGCTGCCATATATTTCTTTTAGCAGTCAGTTTGCTTCGCTTTGCTTCTATATATCTCTTTTACTTTATAAGTCCATTTGCTTCGCTTTTACAAGGTACGGTGGCGGCTTCGCCGCCCTTTAGAGGCACCCAGATAGATCTCCAGCCCAGCCAACCCAGAGTTGTCATTTTTAGCAGCTCCTATGCTTCCAGATGTATATGGCTCTAACATACTCCTAGAATTCAAATTTGTTAGATCATCTCTTGGCCAGCTCC
>Ga0307514_10001367_pt1 | contig 30820 bp, 36 predicted proteins | sample 16_EM_MG_FD_203088 | JGI IMG/M metagenome (GOLD analysis project Ga0307514, IMG submission 203088) | Populus trichocarpa ectomycorrhiza microbial communities from riparian zone in the Pacific Northwest, United States - 16_EM | ecosystem: Host-associated > Plants > Roots > Unclassified | place... | reverse complement strand
CAACTATCTCACTGTACCGTTCATCCAAGGAGCCGTATCTGGTATATGCCCTGTAGAGGTTTCGTATTTCACGTTCATTGAGTGGGCGTGAGCCATCTTCATCCGCGTCATCGTAAGCATCATCAATATTGGCAGAGGCTAGCTCTTTCGCTCGCTTTTTGGCTGCGCGTTGTTCGGTGTCCCCGTTCACTGCTTTGCGCTTCCTCTTGGTATTTTGCGCAATTTGTTCACTACGATGAAAGGTCAGTCCCCTTTTTGTAACATCACCAGCGAACATACTCACTTCAGATATGACTCCTCTTCTTGGCGTTGTTCAGCTTCTTGGATAGCCTCCAACTCAGATTTCGGTATTATATCTTCCCATGAAATGTCTGCCTTGTAGTCCGTGACCTCGAACTGCTTTAGAAATTCTGCACCTCCTTCACCGCCAACACCCACTTCCACTTGAGTCACATGATCCTCAGCATGAGCTAAGATATCATCAATGTTCAGTTCCTCGAGCTTCTTTTGGTTATCATTTGCCTCAAACATTTTTGATGCTCGAGCCTACAATAGTTAATGTCAACTCGACGTATGGAAGAACAACAGTTTACCTTCAGAATTGCTGATAGCTCAGCAGAGGTGGGGCCGTCTTTTCCCTTTTTCACCTTGTCCGTAACCTCTTTGTCAGTAACGCCCATGGAAATGACAAGATGCTCAAGTATCATCTTGTTTCGAGCTCTTTCCAGCACTTCCTCTTCGATTGTATCTATACTCATGTCAGAAATCACTTTCCCAAAGGGCTTTAGTGGCGCATACCCTTGGAGACTAGCCTATACACCATAACGTGGGACTTCTGGCCTATACGGTGGGCTCGGGCCATGGCTTGAAGATCGGCTTGGGGGTTCCAATCCGAGTCAAAGAGAACGACCGTATCCGCAGTCATCAGATTGATTCCTAGTCCACCAGCCCGCGTACTGAGCAAGAAACAAAAATCCGGGCTCCCGGGAGCATTGAAATGATCAATGGCTACACGTCGAGGCCCTGCTGCAATGGTACCATCCAAACGCTGAAAGGGAAGACCTCGCAAATTAAGATAGTCGGCAAGAATATCAAGCATTTGGACCATCTGACTGAAGACCAACACTCTGTGATTGTCGGCACGTAGTTTGGTCAGAAGGCGGTCGAGAAGAACCTATAACATACATTAGTCTTGAGCCGAGAAGGCAGACGAAAGGGGACAGACCATCTTCCCACTGCTCATAATTATTGCCCTTAAAACTTCAGGGCGATGGACACTGCCCTTCAGTATGCGTTCTTCTGCTGCTGGAAACATGAAGGGGTGATTGCTTGCTTTCTTCAACTCCATGACAATATTCAGCAGCGATTGGCGTGCCCCACCAGATGCACCCGCATTTAGTGCAGCATAATTCCGTGTTATAATGTTTTTGTAGTACTCGGTTTGGACATCCGAGAGCTCGACTCGCACGATTTTCTCAGTCTTTGATGGCAAGGACTTTTCCACTGATTTCTTGACCCTTCTGAGCATGTAAGGTTGAAGCGTATTTTGAAGCTTTTGGATTTGTTCCCCGGCATCTTTAGATTGCAGATCAACCTCGCTATTTAGTTCAACTTGCCCGGGCATTAGGAAGTCAACTAATGCCCCAAGTTCCTTAAGATTGTTTTGAAGCGGAGTCCCTGTAATCAAAAGTCTACTAGGAGCTTTAAACTCATTCAGCTTGTCGTAAAGAGCAGACTCTTTATTCTTCAACCTGTGAGCTTCATCGACAGCCAAGAACTGCCATTTGATTTGTTGTAGAATATTTGCATCGAGTAGGATATATTCGTAAGTGGTGATAAGGACATTGAATTTCGTCTTCCTGCCGTCAATGAAAAGTTCATAATCACGAATAGTTGCTCGAGCTTTAGCATTCCCAGTATATATCACGTAATTCATCTTAGGGGCCCAGTTATCCAGCGTATCCGCCCACGATGGTACTGTAGATAAGGGCACGACAACAAGGAATGGCCCATTTTGTCCCCTGTCATGGCGTAGCTAAGAGCAAGGTTTGTACTTAGGAATGATACATGTTTCATTTGGAGTGTAGGGACTTACCCAGCTCATGAAGGCAACAGTTTGGACAGTTTTTCCGAGACCCATCTAGTGAAATCTATATTAGTAGGTAATAACAGTGCGGAGCAAGGCTCCTACCTCATCTGCCAATATCCCATTTTTACCCAGAGACCAATTGTAGGCCAGCCAATTCAGCCCTTTCAATTGGAAGTCACGTAGCTCACCCCCAGTGATGTAAGGCGGCTGTGTCTCCAACATTTTATGTTTCCGCCTTGTGCGAGGGTCACTCTCAGTTTTGTTGGAAGTTTTGATAGAACTCTCCCGATCAAGGAAATTATCGACGCATGCTTGACCGATCTTGCTAACCAACTCGGCATCCTCCCAGGTGCAGTGATCGTAGGAGAGGCGTTTCCCTGGTAGTATTGTTAGTTATGGAACAGATCAAACATGCATTAAAATCAGTGTACAAACACTTAACAAGGTATTCCGAAACACCATCCTGCTCTCGAAATCCAATGACTTTCTCGACGATCACATAATCCTCCAGAGCGTCCCGCTCTCTTTCACGGTCGATATCCATTGCTTCAATATCTTCTCTGGTTGTACTCAGATCAGCGCGTATAAAGCGGTCCGTATGTATTTTCTTCATGTAGTTGTCTATTTTCCGCTGGCCCTTGTATTCCGCCAATGATTCCGCACTTTCCCATGTGGCATGATAGTGGGACAGTCCTTGCCATTTGATCTACTACTATTAGAAATTGCCATAAAAGGTTGGCTGAGGGAACCATACGTAAAACTCGAAGTCATTCTTGCTTGGTAACAGAGCTTTGGGATCTAAAGCTGCATGTCAGTGCACCGCGCAGCACGGTGGGTTCTCAGGGTCCTACCAGCGCCTTCCCTCAGTCGGTAATCTAGTATTAGGTCAATGCCCGCCACCTCGGTTTCGTATGTAGTCTGGACAGCGGTGCTATAGTCATAATCGCCCACTTCATCACTGAAATTATCTGACTCGTCCTCATTATAGTTTGTGACCTTGCCTGCACTACGGGAAGAGAAGCGGACTTCTGCTGTTCGTGAGATGTCACTGATATGGAGCCGTCGGCGTTTTGATCGACCTTTGCTCTTCCGTCGTCCATGATGATCACTATCATCATCCTCAGAAGATTCCTGATCCGAAGGGGATAGGCGTTTGGTAGCTTCGCCCCAAGGTAAGTTATGTGCTCGTGAAGAGCATCGGGCCCTCGCTTACCTTTTCTTGTATTCGTAGTTGGTGTGCGCCTTTTCTTCTTTCGGGGCCTCTGTCCCACATCAGACTCATCGGAATCGTCACCCACTTCGGAGCTGTCGTCAATCTACCGCTGGGTCAGTTTAGATACTTATGAGCCACCTGGGGTAGGAATAACCCACAACCGGCCTTGCCGCGGGTCGGGCACGTCCCTATAGGAGTCTATTAGAACCCATCATATTCACTGACAGTGCGGGGCAACAAACACTTCTTCTCAAGCCATAGAGGTCGGGGTCCAATTCATAGTCTTTGATGTCAGGCTTGCTCTTCGCGTAGCGCTTGGAAGGTTTAGAAGTCTCATGCGACTCTCCATCTTCTTCATCGTCTTCATATTCGTTTCCCTCTTCTTGTTGAGACTCCAGCTCAAAATCTGCATCCTCCGATTGGCCATCCACCTCGTCTGATGAACTGCTTGAGATATTAAGCCCATCATCTTCATGAGGCTCAGGGGTGGAAATAGATTCAACAGCATTTGCCTGCCCTTCGCCATCGGAAAGCGCACTGTCTGCATCGGAGTTATCGCTATCGGAGACGGGGTCATTGACGATTGTTTTGGGCTTCGGCTGCTCGAAAACGAGTGATGGCATCTCCTCGAGGGGAGCTGTGCCTTCCATGGCTCCTACTATATGTATACATCAGTGAGTCTCTAATCACAACAGAAAGCATCGCAATCGACCACGGAGGATTTATCGAGGATGCGGAATATGACAGGGAATTTGTGATAGGGTTTGGCGATGAATCATTGATTTAACGAGGAGGTAGGTCGAGGAAAGGGCTCGATCTATGTTGGCGTGCTAGGTGGATTCCCCAGATGCCAAAAGGTACTTATTGCATGGTGGGGTGGTGGTGTATGAGGCTGATGCTGCTTTGTAGTGTATAGGGGGATGATGACCATTGCTGATACCGAATAGCCAAAACGACACAAAACGGCAATGGAGACAGGAAAAACTGGGACTTACTGCACCCTTCCAGCACGTCTCAAAAAAACTATTCGAGCTTAAAGATAGATGTCTGATCGCGTTATAACGCTGGGGTGGGTAATAGTCGGGACGTTGCGGACGTGTCTCTGCAAAAGTGGTGTAGTTACGGAGAAGTAGAATAGAGAGGGAGCGAGGTTAAAACGACACAGGGAGTGAAAAGTACTAAACCTGTTAGGGCTGAGGGCACAACATTTACTTCAGTGGAGCAGCAGCTCAGAGTACTACTGAGCACAATGGCTCTTTCACAAGCACCTGGATAATATTCAGAGTAAATGTATAGTGATTTTAATTGAGGTTAATGCTATATAAAGCACCAGATTGATAAATAGTAGCCGCACTCAATAACAGCATCGCCTGTCTGTAGAGAACCACCAGTATATTGGGTCCTTGAATGGAGGGACATGATGTACGGCACAATCCTGTCATGTGTCTGCCTGAAATAGCACTCAGCTTGTGAGGTTCAAGGATCCGAGCCGAATGTAAGTCCTGATGTGAATTCACCACCAATGTTAGAAGTCGAATCCGAGAAAGTCGATAGATTTCCGGTTTGCTGATCCTGAAGTCAACACACCACTTATTCCGTAAAATCATATAAACCATGTCAACCTTGAACGCGCATGAACCGAACTACAGGCATTTGATGTTAATTATTAGCGAAAAATTCCTACACAGAATTCAGCCCGTTCGTGTCGAAGCCTGTCTGCCAATGTCTTCACGAGGTCGAAGAGGTCGCCGGAAATTGCTGCAGAAGGCGCCTGTAGGTATGGGGTAACCCTGTTCGAAGTTGACAGCTCTTGAGGACAGTCGTCTCAGCGATATAAATGGTGTACACAACGAGACACTCGCTGCAATATAAATCTCTGTAATCGCTATGAATTACCGATTTCGTGGGTGTGTATGTTGTAAGACCTCCATATTGACAGCCATAACTATGACTGACGAACTGTCCCCGACCAGCAAGACATGAGTCAACACCGTTCTCGCACCATCATCGGGGATCAAGCTGAGCAAGAATCTCTGAGGTCAAGAACCGTAATGACAGATGACGTGCGGTATGAATGTAGACTGATGCTGGGGGGTAATTCGGATGGTGACGTCTAAAAAAATTCTTGCCTATGTTGAAACGGGTCTCATGGCGGCTATGGCGGCTAGTGCTTTTCTCTTGTAGCCAATTTGGCTAAACATGTATTGTCGTTAATGATGCGTCCTTCGATGGACATGAATAAACAAAGTAATTAACTTGGAAGCGTTGGGTATTAGAAAAGAATGATGATGATAGGAGAAAATGCTGTGATAGGTTGTTACAAGGTGAAAGCGAGAAATATTGTGAATCAAGCAGACGTCGGTGTTAGGGAGACCCCTTCCAAAGCGGGGTCGTGTGGTGTGAAGAACAGAATAGATCCAAGAGAGATGGGATTTTGGTTGAGAAATGGGTGAGGGACACAATGACCAGCGAGGAAGTGATTTTTGGCAAAAGGCCCATACAATCTGAGCAAGAAGGAGTGTTGAAAGAAATCGGTCGAGAAACGGAGCGCGTGAGGAGGAAAGAAAAGGGGAGAGAGCGGAAGGAAGAAGCAACTGGGGCTTGAGGGCAAAAACCTGCCGGCACACCACGCAATTTATGGGGAGCCCTAGTATGGGTCTTGGCAAAATTCGAGATGCATCATCAACTGATAGGTTACACCGAGAAGGGTGTGACTTGGAGGCAGATGGACAATGCGGTAGTCTGATATGGCCGTTTCGGTCGGACTGATGGGTTTAACGTAGGTACAGTACATACCTACCCGGTTTTTGTCTTGTCTCTCTATGAATGTCGAGATAGAACTGCGCAAGTGCATAGCCCTACGTACCCGCGAGCCAGGTTAGTAATTGGTGCGTTGGAGGGACTTTTAAACCATTAAACTTGCCACAATCGTGATTAGAGCACTATCACAAAAGTGAGTACCCCGCTTCGATACCACTACTAAGCCCCTGAATAACCTGCTCATTTCACTTGACTCGAGCCGCCCCCACAAAAATGGCCGATAAGCTCACAAGGTTGGTCCTTCAGGTCAAATGTCGTGAAGAGCCCTGCTAATACTCTAGACAGGATTGCCATTGTGAGCAGTGACAAGGTAAAGCCAGGCTCTTCGATGGTGGGTTTTCAGCATCAACATGTGCTAACATGCTGCTCTGCGTAGTGTAAACCAAAGGTACTCATTCCCATTATAGGGTCATCGTGTGATCTCAAACTAATTCGAGCGGTTTAGAAATGTAGGCAAGAGTGCAAGAAGTCTTGCCCAGTCGTAAGGACGGGAAAGCTCTGTATCGAAGTTACACCAGACTCAAAAATTGCCTTTATATCAGAAAGACTATGTATAGGATGTGGTATCTGTCCAAAAAAGTGCCCATTTGGAGGTATATGAAGTACATGTCTTAGACCTCCCGCCAGGACAAAGCTCACCGAGTTCTCTTTAGCTATACATATCATCAACCTTCCAACCAACTTGGAAACTCAAGTCACGCATAGATATTCCGCCAACTCCTTCAAACTTCATCGTCTTCCTACACCGAGGCCAGGTCAGGTTCTCGGGCTGGTAGGAACGAACGGTATTGGCAAATCTACGGCGCTGAAGATCTTGTCAGGAAAGCAGAAACCAAATCTTGGACGATATGATAATCCGCCGGACTGGAATGAGACGCTGGCCTACTTTAGGGGCAGTGAGTTGCAAAATTACCTTACCAAAGTTGTGGAGGACAATTTGAAGGCTGTGGTGAAACCTCAATACGTCGATAAATTGCCCATGGCCATCAAGAGCAAGGAGCGCACTGTTGGGGGTCTGCTCAAGATGCAAAGCCAGATGGACAATATGAAGCAGATGATAGAAGTTCTTGGTATGTGTACATCGGGCATTGATATTGTTGTATGTTGACCTGGGCATCTTTATAGAACTTGGACTGGTCCTGGACAGAGAGATGGAGCAACTTTCAGGTGGAGAACTTCAAAGATTTGCTATTGCGATTGCCTGTGTGCAAAAAGCAGACGTGTAGGTCTTACAATTGAGGCTGGCAATCTGCAGTTTAGAGGGAGTGTGCTAATACATTGATAGCTACATGTTCGATGAACCATCGTCTTATCTGGATGTCAAGCAACGCTTGGCTGCTGCTCGAACCATCCGGGGGCTCACGAGGCCAGATGACTACGTCATTGTAGTGGAGCATGACTTGTCGGTCCTCGACTACCTTTCAGATTTCATTTGTGTCCTGTATGGAAAGCCTTCGGTATATGGTGTGGTAACTCTTCCAGCCTCAGTTCGAGAAGGGATCAACATTTTCCTTGATGGCCATATCCCGACAGAAAACCTTCGATTCAGAGAAGAGTCCTTACAATTCCGAATTGCTGAAGCGGGGGATGAATTTCTTGTCGACAGGACCAGGAATTTTAAATATCCAAAGATGGACAAAACCCTGGGTGGATTCAAGTTACATATCGACGCGGGTGCATTTACTGATTCTGAAATCATCGTCATGATGGGAGAGAACGGGACGGGAAAAACTACGTTCTGTAAAATGCTTGCTGGTGTTGAGAAGCCAGACAATAACAAGCAGATCCCACCAATGAACATCTCTATGAAGCCCCAAAAGATCAACCCCAAGTTCCCAGGTACCGTCAGGGAGTTGTTCCTCAAAAAAATCAAGGCGTCCTACCTCAGCCCACAGTTCCAGACGGACGTCTACAAACCATTGCGAATTGACGACTTCATCGACCAGGAGGTTAGGAACTTGTCGGGTGGTGAATTGCAGAGAGTTGCCATCGTTCTTGCGTTAGGTATTCCAGCAGATATTTACCTTATCGATGAGCCCAGTGCCTACTTGGATTCAGAACAGCGTATTATTGCTGCTAGGGTCATCAAGAGATTCATTATGCATGCAAAGAAGACTGCCTTCGTCGTCGAGCATGATTTCATTATGGTTCGTACTTTACCTTATCTCAGGTGTGCGTTACCGATGGTTGCTAACACCAAATTCAGGCCACGTATCTCGCTGATCGCGTTATTGTGTTCGAGGGCAGGCCATCAGTAGAGGCAACTGCTACAACCCCACAGTCTCTTCTCACTGGCTGTAACGCATTCTTGAAGTCTCTAAACGTCACGTGAGTCTCTCCTGGAGGTATTAAAACTGGATGTCAGGCAACTCATCCTTTTCTACAGATTCCGTCGAGACAAGTCCAATTTCAGGCCCAGAATCAACAAATTGGATTCTCAACTCGACCAAGAGCAGAAGCTGAGCGGGAACTATTTCTTCCTCGAAGGTAATTTTTTTTTAGTTCAGGACTATGGGGTTCTTTTGCTCACACTAGGACAGATTGATTGTGATATTCCGGCGTTGGCAGGGGAAATTTCTTTTGGGCTTCTCTTTAGGAATGTTGATTATCAAGGGTGGAACAAAATGTGGCTTGATAATTTTATGGCTTGTTGGATCAGGTCAAGCAAAAATAAATACAGGCAATTAGGGAGGTGGTCTAGAGCAAAATGCTTTCATGAGCAGGTGTCCAGTGTATAGAACTAGAGTTATGCCTAGTAATACACAATCCAAGCATACCACAAGTACAATTCAAAACTTCTCCATTTTCTATCTATATTACATTTGCAAGGTATAGGATTAGCAGAACCAACGGGGCTCTCCGGGCAACGTACTCGTAATCATATTATGCTCCACTAAGTTAATGGTGAAAACTGCCTACTCAGCAATCTCTCCCTCCTCACTTTCTTCCGCCTTCTCATCTATCTTCTCAGGGCGGGTAGCTTCTGGGGCTTTAGAAGAGGGGTGACTGGGGGTATGGGGGGTACGCTCGCGGCGAGATCGCTAATGCATTGTTAGCTATTCAGTGTACGATTGCAGTGGTATTGACGATATTAGGCTAACCTTTGAGTCCCTACGGCTCCCCTCCTCACTCCCCACACTTGGGTCTCTGGGGCGTCTCCTTACACGATCCTCATAATGCAGCTCGGGGCCTCTATCAATACCTCTCAATCGATACTGTCTCTCCCTTTCCTCTTCTCTCTCTCTCCTTTCACGGTCATAATGGCTAGTACTTGTACGGCTAGAAGCCCTCTCATGGCGCTCACGATGACGAGAAGTGCTTCTATTCCTGCCACTTCGGAGATATTGGCGTTCTCTCTCACCTGCAGCTCTTCTTCTTTCCGCCTCGTATGCATCTACTTCTGGCGGGCTTCTGCTCCTATGAGGATGGCTTCCCTCGCGGTGGTCCCGAGGGTGGCGGCTGCTTCTATGATAAGAGTCACGATGATGTCCATTCCTACCAGACTCCGACTCGCGGTCCCGGTCACGATGCGATCGCTCACGCTCTCTTTCTCGTTCCCGCTCACGGTCCCTGTCCCTCTCGCGATCACGGTCGGCCCTGTCCCGGTCACTGCGAGGTAATTTCTCCTTCTCCTTCTCCCTCTCTTTTTCTTTCTCCCTCTCTCTTTCTTTGTCTTTACGTTCTCTACGCTCTAGATCCTTTGCACGATCTTCCTCTTTCTCTTTCAATCTGCGGATGAATTTATCGAAAGCCTGTTGCCGAAGCTCCTCTGTTTCAAGTGCTTGATACTCATCCAACTTCTGGATACGAGGACGTACTTGCTCCCAGGTATCAGTCACTTCCACGGGTGGCTCTAAGTGCTTAAGCGCAGAGCGCAGGGCATCCATACGACGGCGCTGTTGGCGCTCTGCCTGGTGCCGATCGTCCTCAACACGTTTGACGACTTTCTCACGCAACTGCGAAGTTTAGTATAGGACTTCGTAAATACAGGGTATTGTTGCAGACTTACTTTGTCAAAAAGAACAGTGAGGGTGTCATGGTCCAGTGAAGCTGTGCGTGAGTCAGTTTTTATGAAGGCAGCAAACTCATCAAATGTGGTTTTGTGGCTAATCTCGAATCGTTTCTCCTAGCTGACCGTTAGTAGGGCTGATCAAGAACCATTCTCAAGGATGGACATACCTCTATCACGTCAAGCACAAAATTCTTCTTAAGTCTGATGTCCCTGTCTACTTCTTCCATCTTATCCCAGAATAGATCCAGGGGAGTCGAACCAGATTGGCCTAACATGTTTGTATAGCGAGGGTCATCCTTTATTAATGGGTAAATATGCATCCATTTCGTACCCGTACGAATATTCCATTCACTGCGTAGTTTCTCGAGTAATTCCTATCCTAACTATTAGGTGAGATCTCTTTATAGATTCCTTCAGTATACTTACCACAAAAGCTTCTCTATTCTTGCGTTCCTTCCTCATCTTCAAGGCCTTGGTACGCTGTTTCTGGTCATTAAAGGCCCTTTCCAGTTGCTTGATGTGGCCCTCGAATGTATTAAGTATGTCGAGCTTCGTAAGAGCCTGGAACCTTTCTTCAGATTTGAAACGCTCATGGTTTTGGATGATTGATTGAGCCTCTGACCAGCGAGTATATGGCTCCAAATTGAGTGACTTCAAAAGGTTGGCCAGCTCTTCCATTCCCTCCTTACGGATAGCGGCCTCCCGTTCCGCTTCGGCTCTCCAGAGCTCGGCAATATACTCATCAAACAACTGGCGGCGTTCAGTCTCGTCAGCGGCTGACCTAAAGATAGTTTCTTTCTCAATGATAGGCAGAGCGGTCCTAAAAAGGCAAGGTTAACAATAACTCAGGTGTAGTATGAGGGTAGTCATACTCACTTCCACCTAGTATAGTACTTAATCTCGGGATGACTCTTCAGCATAGTAGAGAAATCTTGACGAAGTTTGGTCATACGATCCTTCGCCTTCTCGACCTCTTGGGCCCGTAGCTCAACTGTGAACTTCTCAAATGCCGCCTTCCTGTCTCTAGGATCCTTGAGTGCACGATACTGTGATTCCCTAATTACGGTCCGCATGGTTTGTTCCCATGTCCAGTCTGCCCCCACACCACTACGCCGCAAAAGCTTGATAAAGGCCGCTTCAGCTTCATCTTGAGTTGAGTATTGTGGCTCATCCTTGTTGTCAACAGCAGATGGGAGCGGTAATGATTTGTTCCCATTTTCCATCCCTGCGTCACCTGTCTGGTTACCATAAAGTGCTACTTGCCGATTGTTATTATCGTCGTGAGAATAATTGAAACTAGCAGGCCCTCCAGCAACAAATGTAGGGCTATATATATGAACAGAGTTAGGCAGCGATCAAAAACCGTTGGATTGCTGGACTTACGCGGCGGGTAGACTGTGGGCAGGAGTGGGTTTCTCGAGAGCTGCTTTGAGAACATCTGGCATCTCCCATACACTTTGCTTAGTCTCAGTGTTATACCTATACTATGGTGTTAGATCGTGTGTAATTTTTTCTGGATATGTGTAGATCGCGTACCAGTACTTCCTTCCCCCTTCTGCTGTGTATTCCTTCCATGGTGTGTTCTGTAGTGCTCGCTATACAATTCATCAGTATGTTGGACATACTCAAGGCTGTCCTTTGCGCACCTCTGCTGCTGTCATTAACTCCACAGGCTTCGTCCATTGCGTCTCTTTCGTCTGTGTGTTGTAGTAATATATGCGCCCATCTGCTGGATTCCTAGCTTCCTGCCAAAGTGCCGACATGGTGAGAATCTCTTGGGGTTCAGTCTTGGTTGTGGAGTTGTACAGTGCTTTCCTTGCACCTCTGATGGCGAGGAATTAACTGAACTACACCTACCTACTGTAGTGGTAAATTGTTGTTCACAACAAGGTGTAATAGTTGCCCAGTATTATGTCAGCAGTTACGAACATTTGGTGCTCTGATTAGTCAACAATCAGCTTGGCGCGTCATAACCACACCCATGATGCCAAGCACATCTCAATTGAGTTCTGCTACGGCACTAAGCTGAGCCCGCCTTCATGTCAAATGTCAGAATCAGTGGATATAGAGACTGTTCCTCGTATCAGCACAGAAATTCTTGAATCTTCTCGGCTGGAAGTTCTTGTCCCTCATGCTTCCGATGTTGACATCGCGAAACTTATCCAAAGTCAAGTGGGAGACAATCGCGATGCTTCTGCCATGGAGGCATTGGAAAGCATTCCCCAAAGACGATCCCTTTTCTATGGTGAGTATTATGTGCACAGAGCTTGCAATATTTTCTCTTTATCATATATTGAGTTGACTCCCCTGGGGTGCACAGATGAGAGCGTACCTGTCTTTGTGATAATGGAGCATGGGTCCGAAATACACTTGGGAGATAACCAGCATGAATCCTATTTATCAAGGATTGCCATATCTATCGAAGTAGTTGCTGTGGAGGGACAAAACAAGTCTGACCAAACACCGAGACTGAATGACGGAATCCATGTACTTCACGTGGCAGCTCTCGATGATCAAAACTCGACTCATATGAGAGTTGACCTCCACGGCAAACGTCTATCCGTATGGAAGGTAGTGGTTCCACTCGGTAGGGTTAAGGACTCCATACAATTATTCCACCGCTGACACATACTTGAAGGGCATCCCCGAACTCGTTTGAGTAGCCCTAAAGTGTTGTTTGCTGTCGTTGCCTCAATCAAGCCATATGAAGGACTGAGCAGGAAAACAGATCACGACTATCTCACCAGTCGAAATGTCTTTGGGGTGAACCTCTTGGAGGCATATAGTGATAACTCCTTTCTTGGGGGGCCTCGGCCACAACTATCTGCTTTAAGAGTCTCCCATGTCAGTCCAGCGGGACATATCTCGAGGGAGACATCGGGATCAATCTCACATCGATCGAAAAGGACGTTTCATCTCTTCCCAGCGCTGAACGTGCGACTAAGACATTCAGAATTTGGCACAGGTACCAAACAAAACGTCATTGCTTCTCTGGACATTGACATAACGGCAGGGGACATCGTCCTCAACAAAGTAGGACTTACATTGACAGGAGGAAAGGCGAGACTTATTGGTGGCCCATTGGAGGCACTGCTTCCTATGACTTGTCGCCTTCGTGATGAGGTTACATTCTTATATTCACTAGATCATTCAGATCCCATCAATATAACAGCACCAGCTTCACGCCCTGTGACACTGTCACTTGAGGCTATTGTGCTGGTTTCGGGCGACTGCCATCCACTTATCAAGTCCATCTGGAGCACATCTATCGAAATTTCGGGCACAAAAGTGTTGCTGCCGACTCGAGTGTCAAGGGCAATGAGCGGGCCCATGAGCGGGCCGATGCAATACGGGACCACTATTATGTCTGCCTCCGGCATTCGAGTAACAGGGCCATCCCCGGAAACGTCTCCTGCCCTGCATTTCTCAACCCCATATCAGCAACCTCCTTCGCATGACGCCAGCGGGCTCATCATGACTTTTTCAGGCCCAGCAAGGGTTTATGTGGGGCAGGTTTTCACATGGACTGTTTTTGTAGTGAATCGAAGCTCTCGACCACGGAAGCTAGCGCTGGTTGTTCCTCATAAGCGATGGAAGGCAGATAGTGGGAAAGTGCTTCCACCCGTAGCACATGATGGCACTGGCTATGTCATGGATGAAGGAGCTGTATATTCAGCGCATAGATCACAGATATTGGAGCCAGCTGAGCTAGTGTGCCTGATGAATGATGTTCGGATAGGGTTGGTTTCCCCTCACCATTTGCAAGTGAATTTTCTAATGCGCCTTTGCAGGCCTCTTGCTCCATTAGCGTGCCATACTACGGAACTGCGTTTCATTGCCCTCACAACTGGGGTCTTGAATGTAGAGGGTGTTCGAGTGGTGGATATTAGTACTAACCCCAGTGAAACCACAGAGTGCAGGGATTTGCCTAGCATAATATCGGTCCAGCACTCAAAGTAGACAGCATGTCTGTATTGTAAATAAGATGGCTGCTTGTGTTCTCGTGCCCAGACTTGTAATTTTTATTCGGAAATGCTTGGCATTGGTCCTGCTTAAAATAAAACTCACGCATTACCCTGAACCAGACAACACTGTTTACTAAGCCCGTCACGTGAGGCCTGTGGATGTAGTTGATTGTTGGAAACGATGCCCATACATACATTGGCCTGGACTTACATTCTGCGGGAATATCTATTACTTAGGTATAGTACATATGTACTCTACTGTAGCTTCCACCGATTCTTGATTTTGTGCTCTGAGAAACGTCACGACCATCCCGTTTAGTCAATACTACTTGGTAGTAGCGAGATCGTTTCGTCACCTTCCGATTGCCATCGCTTTGTATATTTTCGCTCGTGGACAGTCTTGTGCTATAATGATCTCCCGTATTCTTAGGACTCTAAACGGTCGTTACATCTGTGGATGTATTGTGAGCAGTTTACTCCTTACCCTGTACACTCAATCTGTCTCTCTCATTCTATCGACAGCTGTTAATTTTTGGGAGTTTGAGCCCGGCAGTCTTTATTACATACGATTGTTATTTGTGTGCAATTCTTCACTATGGCGAGGCTAATGGCCCGGTTCGATCATTACTATGAGACGAGGCCGTTGTTGACTATGATGGTCACAAACTCAGTGAGTTCACCTTCTCACCCGCCTAGATTCGTTTTTGTGAATATATCCTAAGCCGTGGTGGTAGATACTAGGTGGAATCGCAGATACCTGTGCACAGACACTCACTTCGATACGGGAACGGGCCGTTCGGAAGCCAGGCGGTGTCACAGAAAAGGATGTTCTTGCAAAGGAGATCCATCAGTTGGATGAGAAGAACCCATTGCCGAAGTACAAGACGGATCTTATACCTCCGAGTTATCGATTACCGCCACCGTTTGATTTTGAGAGGTACGCTCCTGGGGTTTCCTGGGTATGCTGGAGATATATATGCTAATGGGGTCGGTTCTTTAGGTTGACGAGGTTCATGGCGTGGGGGTTTATTATCGCACCAGTACAGTATAAATGGTTTCAGGTCTTGTCAAAGACATTCCCTATTACAAAGAGCAACGGGACTACGCAAGCGTTGAAGAGGGTTGCTGCTGATCAGGCCTTCTTTGCGCCGGTTGGTTCGTACCTCCCCCAATCCATTCCGTGAGGGCCCAGCGGTCCTAACTACCAGCCAGGTCTCGGGCTATTCTTCTCCTACTTAACCCTCGCTGAGGGCCGTGGACCGAAAGCTGTCAAGAAGAAGATGGAGCAGGTCTACATCCCGACACTTAAGGCGAATTACATGATCTGGCCATTGGTACAGATTCTCAATTTTAGGGTTATTCCATTGCAGTTCCAATTGGTGAGTACTCTAAACCTGAGCCTTCCTTTTTGCGCGGCTGATGTGTTTCTTGCTGTAGCCATTCGTATCGACAGTCGGGATCTTCTGGACGTGCTATATTTCTTTGGCGAATTCAGCTACGCAAGCATAAGAATTGGATGAATGGATATTCCCTATGTCAATGGAGGTCATAGATGATTTTTCTCGTGAGCCTGGCACATGGACACATACTGCAATGCATACTCTTGCGAGGCTGCCTGGAGGAAATGGTGTAAATATTGGAATAGTCTTTCCATCTTGGTTACTGTTCTGGGGGAGGAGGTCGTGGGGTTTCAGACTGTAGAATTTTGGGGGGCAAGAACTGTTTTTTCTATTCGTATCGAGACAATCTCCCCCAATCTTTTTTATTATCTTTCTCGTAGCTTTTAAGTACTCTAGAGCAAATGACGAACCCCCCCATACACTGCAGAGCTTATCGACCCTTCCACCCCACGTCGCACACCACAACCGATACCCACCCATATTCCAAATGACCTCCGTTAGCCCCCTCCCCCGCTCCCCTCTACCTCCAACCTAACACTAACCCTTACCAGGCGCCTCTCGACCCATCAATCTTCCCACCACAATACAGCTTCCCCCCCTTCTTCACACGGCAGCCCAACAACACGACATGGGCCTCGCAGCGGCTCGTGTGGGCAAGCTTCATCCACAGATACTGCCGCGCGCGGAGGCTGTGGAAGGTGCAACTAAGCGAGCTGCTCGAATCCGAGTTATTCTGGAATAAGCAGCTGGGGAGTACGTCCCCCCTTCCCCCCCTCTCACCTCAAAAGAAAAATACTCACGGGAGAGAGCGCAGGGAGGCTAAAGCACGCGGATGCGGTAGAGGTATTGCAGTGGATGGCGGGGCAGGGCCAGGTCGAGTGGGACAGGAGTGAGGGGGGGGGGGGGAGTACGGCTGCGACTGCGACTGCGGCTGCGACTAGTGGGGCGCTGTATATATACTGGCGGACACTGGAGGAATGGGCGAATATCATCTACGATTGGGTTCCACCCCCCCTCCACCCCCCCCAAAAAAAAACAAAGAAGAAGAAGAAGAGATACAACTACAGGAGGGCGAGAATGGGGGGCTAATAGGACGTAGGTCGATTCCACCGGGCAGAAAAACGCTATACTAACACTCTATGAGATCTCGGAGGGCGACCTGACTACTTCCCAAGGTGCGTATCTCGGGTTTTCTTTTGGGGGGGGGGGAGGAGAGGAGGGGGGGCAATGCGGGAACTGATATTGGTATATAGAATTCCATGGAATGGATCAACACCTCGTACGTAGGGCCCTAGAGATACTTGCGAAGCGCGGTGTCGCGCAGATATTTAGCATTAACGATGAATCGGGAGTAAAGTTTTTCTAGCCACATTTCACATTCCCTTACCTTGGAGTGGGGGTTCTTCTTTTTCTACAAGATACTTATCCCTCGTTATTTTTTATTTCATTTATTTGCATTGTATTGCCCTGTGCCAGTCCAAACTTGTTATGATATGCGCCAGCAAGTTATTTGATGAAAAAAAAAAAAAAAAAGAAACCCGTCAAAGGTATACAAAAGTACAATACGAATCAAAATCACCACACTCTGCTACTTCTTCTGCGGCACCAAATACCTCTCATCCCACACCACCTTCTGCCCCATTGCCGAATCCAACAACCAATCCGTCCTATAAATCACTGGCTCCGCACCCACCTCCTTGGCCATCTTCACAAACGGTTTCCACAGCTTCACATCCCCTCCTCCCTCCCCACTCAACAACACCAACTTCCCCCCCTCGGGCTTTCCCTCTGGGATATTCGCCCCCCGCTTTCCCGTTTTAAAGTTTATGCATACCCCTCCATTTGCCTTGATTATATGTGCGCATGTCTCAAACCCGCCCTTGACCTCGGGGGCGCAGTATATAACGTAGTTGTGTAGTAATTTCCTCTTCAACTTTTCCGCGCGGGAGAGGGACTCTCCTAGGTTTATGCCGAGTCGAGCTTCGCCCTCGGGGTCATCGAGTAAGTACTCCTCCACCTCCACAACCCGATTCTCATCCAGACACGCCTCGATCCAAGAGATGGAAACAATCTTTGGCGCCGCCGCAATCGCGCAAACAAAGTTCCTGGTACGAACAATCTTTGGCGCAGCAAGATGCGTGCACTCCTCTGGCTCCGCAACACACAAAACCCCAATATCCAATAACCGGCGTTTATCCGATTCCTCTCTCGATGGGTCCTGCCACCCGTCGTATCCCGTTATGAGTAACTTGATGCTAGGTTTAACCTTTCTCTTTGCCTTTTTTGGTTTTGATCCTGCCCCGGGGCCGTCTATACTTGTATCGGCCTCCTCGTCCGCAGTAAGCTCTGCGTCGACCTCCGATGCACTCCGTTTATGACTCTTCGCTTCTACAATGGGGCTTGCACTTCGACGCCGATTCCCTGTGCCTAACACACCACCCTTCCGCTTCTTCTCCTTCTCGTATAATGCAATATCCGGGGCTAAATCATGCAACCTCGCTGTGGCCTGCTCCTTCGCGCGCCTACCTATCGCCGCAACTGACGACGGAGTGTCTGCAAATGGTCCTCTACCTCTACTAATCGGGGTTTCAAATTGTGGGCGAGCAGCGGAAACCTTGGTGGCAGTTTTCTTCCTCTCCTTGACTGGAGTTTCTTGCGGGCCTGCCATTGATGTCGACATGATCTGTCCATTCGGGGATACATCCTCCCCATTATCCGACGAAGTCATTCCACCCATCATAGTATCCTCACCCTCCGACTCATAAAACTGCTGGATAGTCCGGGTATCTATCGGCGTCTGCCCAACAACCTCCATCAAGTTTGTCCGCGTGGGGAAATGTGTATACTTCGGATCCGCCACAGTAAGGATTTTACATTTAGCATACGACTCTTCTAGCCAGAGATGATTTACCATATTAATATTCCACTCCTTCGCAGCTGTACATTTCTCACTGTGCGCTCTGGCGGCAATGAGGTGTGTATTCTCGGCTTTCATGGACTTTGTAAATGTCGCCCCGGACGCCTCGATTAGGTTCTCCAGGTATAACCGTGCATCGCCGCCATAGCTAGACACTGTGATGATGAGTTTCTGGAACCCCGGTATGCCGCCTTTGATAAGCGGATAATGTAGTAGTCGTCGTAATGGGCTTGTCCACTTTCCATGCGCAAACATCCAGTACAGCCAAGTTAGATTCCCAACGTATAGGCCCCTCCTACTGGCGGAAATATAATCTGCCCCTTCCCTCCACTGCCCAACGTAGACGTGCGCATCAAGGACATTCTCTGTAATTTCGCCCCTAGCTTGCTTAATGATATCCGATATCACATTCCGTAGCCGGGGGTTTATCCCTAGATCCTTCCCAAGAAGCACTCTCTTTCCAGTGAAAACATTGAAATTCGGCCTTGGTGACGGGGGGACTTGTGTCGATAACGAGGGGTTGGCATGGGCGTAGGTTAGGTCCGGGCCCCGCGGGAGAGGTATCGGCTGTGTGGAATCGACCCGTTCGATCTCGGGGTTGGGGAGGAGGTATGGCTGTTCGTCGATGCGGCGGTTGAGCTTTAAGCAGTCGTCAAACCAATGCGGGAGAACGATTTTTACTGGGAGCTTTTTTATTACGACGGACTTGCATTTTTCCTTTTCCCGAATGTCAGCAGCCCCTCCCTCACCAACCCGCCAAGGGTGGGTCGATACGCACGTTATCCATATTCAAAGCTACCAGGTGTGTGGTGAATTTCGTAAGGTTCCCATTGTATTGGCCGCCCATGGCAATGATGCCCCCACATATGGCCTCTTTGTCGCCCACGGGCAGCTCCGCAACGGTCGCAATGACTCCGGAAAAGAAGAACTGCGGGTCAGGGGTGAAGGGGCGGACATGCGCCAGGCGCTTTTTTGCAATGGTCGTGTCGACCCAGGCGGGGGTGACGATGGGTTTCATGGCCTCGTCTACCTCGAGCTGGCCCGGGAAGTCGACGTCCGCGGCGATGACATGTGTGACTGCAGCCGGGTCGAAAGGGATCTTGTCTTTTGAGTTTGTGCGGGGCGCAACCTCGGCTGCTCCATTGTCGAGGAGCTTCCTCCGGATCTACATGTGGATGAGGGAGTCAGTCGGGGGTTGTTGTTGTTGTTATTGTTGTTGTTGTTGGGGACTGAACGTATGGGGTGAGGATTTTACCTGTGTGGCCTCATCTTTTGAGAGCTTGTCGCTCTCGACAATGTAGAAGATGACCTCGCCGAACAGACCTGGGGTGCCAGCTGGCGGCGGCAGTGCTGCTGGCGGTGGGGGGGCAGACTGGCCCATGGCGGTCGCTGTGCGGGAGTGTCTAGCGGTGAGCCTGGGGATGGGGACTGCGGGTGCTCAGTGGAGTAGGAGGGCCAGAAGCTGGAAGTACCGCGGTTTTTCTTCCCTTCTTTTTTTTTTCCCTTTCTTCCCTTCTTTTTTTTGTTGCTCACTTGGGGGGAGACGTGAAACTCGCGTTTTCCATTACAGAGTACTCGTACATTACAGAGTACAATCTTGGCGCGGACGTCCTCCGTCATGACCAGTATGAGTAAGTGCATACATACCGACATACATATGATATATAATGTGCCACACTCCATGGGCGGGCAATGCATCTTCGAGTGTGTCCTTCGCAACTCCACCCTCTTCACAAGCATCACTGGATAGACCCCATCATCGAGTATCCCGGTGGGGGCGCCCTCGGCCCCACGACCCACCTCCACCGCCCTCCCAATCCTGTACACCTTTGGCGGCACATCCTATGCCTCTGGCGAGCCCGCACACAGAGCTATATTAGTACAGACCCCCCATGCGGAGTAGGTAGTGATCCCAAGATTCCCCAGAAGAAGCCGCGGAAGTGTGCGGTTGTTGTTGCGGGTTTTGTGGGGAGGATGGGAGAAGGAGATGGGAGAAGGAGAGGGAGGAGGCAGGGAGGAGGCTGGTGGCACAGGTTATTATGAAGGAGTTTTTGATGAGGTTGAGCAAGATGTAGTGTGGAGGCGGTTGGGTTTCGTGGGCGTCGTGGGCGTCGTGGGCGTCGTGGGCGTTGTGCTCATGGGCGATAGACTGCAGATACCATGTATTGTTTACATATGTAGAACACATGAACATCAACCACCTAATAGCGGAGATATGTACTGTATCAATTACTGAGAGTCACATAATCTTGAATGAAACCAAGTACCCCTCCCTCTATCGTTAAGGAGGTGAAAGCTAAAAGGAGAAAGACTACCAACAATCTTACAAGACATATATTGACATTTGTTCGGTACTAGACTGAGGGTATAATTTACATGCCCATTAATGGGTATAGGATGCAGTAGGTATAGTACACCAAATCCCACAGAAGACAGAAGGAGAAAAAGAAGAAGAAAACAAGCACCAAACACCGAGGCCAGCCCAAAACTCGAAAAAAACAGACATGGCAATGATGATGACAATGATGCAGGGAAAAGATGATTGCAAGACCAATTGTACAGCAGTTACCCTATATATTATAGTAGTTCATATGTAGTCATTAACTTGATCACTCGAAATTAGAATGAGATTAAGAAAAAAAAATTAGTATTTACGCCGAAACGAGTTGTGCGTATTTCGCTTTTTCGAGAGCGATATCAGCTTGGAGTTTTCGAGTTTGTCTGACGGCTTCGTCCCTGTTTACTAATTAGCATCACCTTCGATAATTCAATTAACGTTAATACACATACCTCTGAGAGGTCAACTCCATAACTTCGATTTGCGCCATACTCATCTTATTCACCACCTCTTCCATCTCCTTATCCGCATCGGCCAGCGCCCTCTCCAACTCCACTACCTTCTTCTCTAGAAACTCCATTCTCTCGGAACTATTCCCTGGATTGCCATTTGGCGACCCACCAACCGCCGCCCACTCCAACCTCGGACTCTTCAACAGCGGCGTCAACGGCATCTTCGGACTCCTCGGTTCCGGGGGCTGAATAAGCGTCGCCTTGAGTCTCGTCAACTGCGCAAAATGATTTGCCTGCAACAACCGAATCTCTTCTTCATGGTGGTGGATTGCGTCTTCAGTCTCTTGCTGCGCAGAGAGAACCTTCTCCTCCAATTGCTTGAGCCTATCCTGTAACCCGTTGATCCTATTCGCAGAGTTCTGTTGCTCATTTTCTCCCCGCTCAATTGCCGCAGCTAACCTATCGCGCAAGGCCCCGTTTGACTGCATCTGCGCCTGAACCTGGGTAGCTAATTGTTGGACTCTCTCCGTGGACTCTTTTAGTTGCGAAGCCAAGGTTCTTTCTCCATCAAGATGGCTCTTTTCCGCTTGCCTCAGTGCCGAGGCTTGTTTCTTGTACGCATCTGCCTCAGTCTGTGCAAGATGCCTTTCGGCCTCAGCCTCTGCAAGGCTCTGCCTCAGCTTCTTCATTGCTTTCTCCGACTCTTCATGGGCGGCCACTAATTTCCTTTGCCGGGCCTCAAAGCCCTCAGATATTCCACTCTCTTTGACTTCCAGTTCCCCGAGGCGGTCTAGTGTCAGTTCATGAGTTAGGAGGAGGTCCCTATAGGCCCGCTGCAAAGAGGCGGACGTTGCTTCGCTATTCTCAGACTCCATTTCGGAGACCTGCTTAGAAAGTCTAATATGGGAATCTTTCAATTCCTCATGCTGACTCACTAAGGAGTCATGTTCTTGGAGTAATGTCCTCAGAACGGCAGTCTCCTGCTCAGCCCTTTCAAGGTCCACCTTCAAAGACCCAAGATTCCTTTCACACTTGAACTTGGCCTCCAGCGCATCTTCAGCCCGGACTCTTAGTCGCTCGACCTCTCTCCTCAGAAGTTGGACTTCTCTGCTGCTGCCGAATTTTCTTGGTGAGTCACGCAAAGCTCGGTCACGCTCTAATTCCAAAGCCTTGATCCTTTGTGCAGCTTGCCTATTCTCAACCTTTTGGCGTTCACGAAGGGCCCGCAACGCCTTGTGCAATTCATCCCGTTGTTGTTCGACATCCTTCAACTTGTCAGCCAGGGTTTCCTTATCTTTTGGTGACAGTGGTATCGCAATTGGCGATAGTGATCCAGATGGTGTGGCTGCTGCTAGTCCCTGCATCTGTGCAAGGGACTTTCGCTTCTCCGCTGGGGTTATTGCAAGGGACATCCGTTTGTCAGTTGGGGTAACTATACGGATGTCCATAGGCTTCCGCTGGGACATCAATGCAATATTTTCATTTCTCAAGGCAGCAAGCTCTTGTTGAATCTTAGCTTTGTCAGCCAGTATTTGTTGCATTTGTGCCGCTTCAGCCTCAAGGCTCACCACTCGTTGGCGCAGTTTTGGTACAACATCGTCTCGAAGTCGATCCCTCTCCTCCCTATGCTCCTCCAGCTCCATCTTAATGGCTGTGACTAGTTGCTCAAAATTCTCTCGCGCTAACTTTTCTTCCGCAAGCTTTCGCTTCGCATCCTCCAAAGCCTGCTCAAGGACCCTAACCTTTCCGGTATCTGTCGATACCAGTTGAGAGTACTCACCCTATAGAAGGTTAGTCAGACCCATTGCTCCAGCGGAATTGTTACGCCATAGTCAGTCTTACTCGAGACACATGATCCTCCAATTCTCTTGCCTGTGTTTCGGCGTTAACCCTTCGCTGCCTCTCTTCAGACAACTTTCCGAGCATTTCTAGCTGTATCTGCGCCTTCTCTTGTTCATATTGCCGTTTCAACTTTTCGAGTTCCTGCTCGTGTTTTGTTGTGGAGCCATGCTGGCCCCGATCTGGTGTTCCCACATCGGAGAAGTAGTCACTTGTCCTCTTTTCTTGAGTGTTATTCGTATTCGCACCAGCTGCTTCCGCTTCCAGCTTTTCGACTAAGTCCTCCAGTTCCATCTCCCGTTTAATTGAGGCAGCTAACTCTGCAGATACAAGTCGTAGTTCTTCTTCAATTGAATCATATGAACCCAGACCAGGGGTTGTTGGAGGAATGGAAAGAGCGGAATCAGAAGGGTAGGAATTGTCATGAGCAGCATTTGCTCGTAAAGTGTCAATCATTGGCGGTACGGATCTGAAGGAAGGTCCTAACGTCTTAGGAGAGCGTGGGGGTGAGGGCGCACGCACAGAGACCGTCGTAGCCGAATCGTGCGATGAGGTACTCGGCCACCGGAAAAATGACGTGAACCTGTTACCCGCCGGGGACTTTGGTGCTTTGTTTGTTTCATAAGAATCATCAGAGGTCGGAACTGAATACTTCCGCTGGGGGATCTCCAGCGGTAAGTTGATATTTGGTGTTGTTGGAGATGGTAAGACTGACATCATCGACGCACGGCGTGGTTCAAGATGTTTCGTTTCGGTATATAGTAAAAGGCCTATCCGAGAATCACTGGCATATCTTGCATGACTTTGTAACAGTGAAGGACTGGAGACGCTACGGGGCGTTGGTAATTGCACCCTGAGATCAAACTCGTCGGCCCTTGGGTCAATATATCTCGCAAATTCAGGTGAGCTTCCGTGAGGTTGTCTACATCAATTGCAGTGCAGGGTAAGCAAACGCTCCAAGAATCTGTCTACTGTGCCACATGTAAACCCAATGTAAACTCACTTGTCAAGATCTCGTACAATAAAGGGAGCCTCGGAATCACTTGAATCCTTCTGAAACCTTCGAATTACATCAATCCGCTCTTGCAGCCGATTCTTGGAAGTGGTCGATATCCCAGTGCTCTGGAGAATCAAAGGAGTGACTTTAAGAGACGGCCTCCGGGACGGATTGTGGTTTTGGAGCACTGAAGGCTGGACTGTCTCTTCCTGGGGGGGGGTTGAATTCATTCTGACAGGGAACAGCAGTCTCTCGATATGGTATAGATCCTAAAAGGGGGGGACCACCGTTGATGGGGGATGTCAAGGGTATCAAGTCTAAACTACACCAATTCAGGAGGAGGCCTGTTTTGAGACCAGCTCTTTAACAGTTCCGGGCGACTAAGCACAGGAAGAAGCTAGGAACCAAAGCGCATGAATCAAAAGTGAATGAGATAGAGAAAGAATAGAGGTCGGTAAAGGTGAGAATGAATGTAAACGCATACGGTAGCTAGATGACAAGCATCTGGAGCCTGAAGATACTTTATGTGAGCAGGTGGTGGTCCTGACAGCACTTATGTGAAAAGAGAATAAGAGGTTCAACGGCAGAGGGCAGAAGGGCACAAAGGTATCCAAATTAACCAGCCACTGGCTGAACAATATAAATAATTGCAAGGGTATCAATCTGCCAAGCCCAGGGTGCCTATGTATAGAAATATTAGCACCCCATGACTACTTAAGTATTAGATGACCAGGCACCACCAACAAGCGTAATCCTCGACGGGATTGGGTGTTTTGCGATATTAGGTGGTATTTTCCTTTTTGATTGAAGACTTGCTCCAGTGATTTCTAGACTTCGAATCACGGCACGTTAACGTCTTGACGTCTCCAAGGTGGGAATGATGTGCGTATAGAAGGAAAGCCACTCATACCTAGAGCAAGTACTGCGTGTACTTACCGTAGCCTGTTTGGTAAGAGGAACCTTGTCTCATCTGAATGAATTCCATTCCACTCGTTAATGATTGGCAGCTAAAACGCTTCGCTTCAAATTTATACATATTACACGCATATCATACATGCCGTTGACCCCTCGTGTGTAAGGATGGCCGTGAACGGCTCATCTCCTTTTGCCAAGTGATCGGCAACGCAAATCCTGAAGACGGTACCTTACTACGTAGGTACCTTGAGGATGCTGGCGCCCAACATGTACTCCGGAGGTAGTTTCTCCAGCTTCCTATTTCGGAATAGAGGCTTGACAATATATGCGTCGCATATGCTCCGTATATACATAATACCCCAATCATATGCAGCTTGTTGTACACAATTCACTGGAAACAATGCGTGGTGTTCGCAAGCGCGGGTACCGAGGCTACCGAGGGGCTTGTGCCAACCAGACTACAGCGCCCCCGAAGTTCATTCAATGTAATGTGAGGTTCGAATTCTTACCACTGAGGTTGCGTGGTGAAAAAAGGGTATATAGGAAGAATCTGTGGCACGTGCACTGTGGATTGGTTACTAATGAAGGCTTCACGTGAGTGCTGCCTTTCTTGGCATCTCTAGAGCTGTGCGTAAATACACTAAGTAATGACACAGGCAACCCATTCCTCTCTGCTATTCACAAACAAAGAAGAAGAAAAACACATTGAGCATACAATTCTCAACAGGTTTTAGACTTCATCATGGCCGAAGCTATGCCCCCCACTCACGCTGGCAAGAGCTACGACCTCGACGACTCCGTCCCGAGCTCCTTTCCAACCACCGAGGAGGAGTTCCGCGAAGACCCTCGTGTCTCTTTCTCAAGAGTATCAGGGAAATGGACCCTCGAGACAGATGATGGATCAGAATACGAATATGATGGGGCTTTGAGAAGGTGGATACCTGTGGTATGCATTCCACTTGTCTTTCATCATCTCGTAACAGTGTAAAAGCAAGGGAATGAAGACATGGAGAAGGCTATCTCAGAAGCGGGAGCACCAAGCGCATCTTCTTTTCTCCTTGCCACGCCTACCTCGACAGCCTTCTCCCTATGATGTCTAAATCCAGGTCTTGTCCGTTCTATGTGTGTTGGGGTACATTCTCATGGTTTCACCTTTTGCGTTATGTTTGGTGTGTTATAGTTGGACGAATCTCTCCTTGAAAACCAACAAGCAGCCTACGCCGTTGCCGGAGTCGATGAATCAGCGCCTGTTCAGCCAAAGAATAAGAAAAAAAGGAAGGTCTACACTTCTAACGAAACTGAGGTATAAATCCTATATCCCTCTTGTGCGAAGTGTGCTTACCATAGGACAACTTTCATAGGAGAATGTAAACACCAACACCAAGAAGCCCCGAGCTAACGGCAAAAATGGAGACGAGCATCCCAAAGAGCGCAAAAATACATCCATATACATCACCAACCTTCCACTAGACGCAACTCTACAAGAAATTAACTCTGTCTTCTCCAAATGCGGTGTCATATCCGAGGAGATTGACCGTGGGAAGCCGAGGATCAAGATCTATACTGATGAAAATGGGAACCCAAAGGGTGATGCGCTCGTGGTGTATTTCCGTGCAGAGAGTGTAGATCTAGCTGTTCAGATGCTGGACGACACAGATTTTAGGTTTGGCGTACCAGATCCTAGAGGAACCATGAGAGTACAGCCTGCGGACTTTAGCTACAAGCAACAAAGCGGCCAAGATCAATCCCTACAGGATAAAAAGAAGAATATGAAGGAGAAGAGAAAGGTCATCGCCAAGACCCAGAAGTTGAATAAGTACGTGTCACTTGGGGTCTAGAGTATCAACAAATTGGTATTGATACGAAATCGTAGTAAATTGGCCGACTGGGATGATGACGATCCAGCTGCTATACCTACCATAAATCCAAAGTTTGAGAAGACAGTGATACTTAAACACATGTTTACCCTGAAGGAGCTAGAGGTACGTGAAACCCCGTGACAGTCATCAAATTTCACATCTTATTAGACGTCATAGGAGGACCCAACTGCCATGCTAGACCTTAAGGAAGATATCCGGGAAGAATGTGAGAAACTCGGAGACGTGACCAACGTGGTCCTATACGACCAGGAAGAAGACGGTGTAGTAAGCGTTCGATTTGCAAATGCGGAAAGCGCAAAGGCTTGTGTCCAGGTGATGGATGGGAGATTCTTTGCTGGAGCACGAGTAGAGGCATATATCTTTGATGGAGCTGAGAAGTTTAGGAAAACAAGGACGAAGCAGACCGATGAGACGGAGGACGCGGCGGAGAAAGAGCGTTTGGAGAAATTTGGAGATTGGCTCGAGGCTACTGGGAAATAGGACGTTTATTTCGGTTGGTTCTAATTCTGGTAGGCGCAGAAAGCTGCATTCATTCTGAAGCGTGTATGATAGTTCGTATTACTCCATTATTAGGCGTGTTCTACGGTATACTTTTATTCGGGAGAGAGTCAAGTGATGAAGACCAAGGCCCCGCGAAGAAACAAGTGCTCAAATGAATATATAATACAAGACTCCAGCAAGATCTGAATCCAAACAAGCAGCATCCCGCTGATGATTTTTAGTCACTATCATACCCATTATCCAACGCCTCATCTTCTCGCAGCTCGGCCTCGTCCAAATCCTCTACTACATCCTCTTCCACAACATCCTGAGCCTCATCTACTTCCTCCTCATCATAAACTTCCTCCTCTTCCTCCTCTTCTTGGTAATAATCCTTGTCATCACCTAAATCATCTTCGCCCTCATCTACATCAACCCTTCCACTTGCAGCAGCTATTCCCTTCTTTGTCTTGGAAGCACCATTTAAAAGTGTAGTCTTTCCATTAGCCTTCCTCTTCTTTGCAGGTGGGGGTGTGTCGATTTCTGCGTCCTCGTCTGCACCGTTGTTGTCCTCGGGGTTTGTGGGGCTGCCGCGGGTGGGGGAGCCATCGGGGCCGGGCTTGCCAGCTTCTTTGGCCGCAGCGGCCTTTTTGGCTGCAGCGCGTTTCTCGGAGGTGATCTCTTCGAATTCTAATGGGGTGGTTAGTATGGGTGGTTGTATGAATGTGGAGGGGAGACGAACTGGCTAACTCAGCTTGTAACCGGGGACCAAATTCATCAAGTTCTAGCTGGGAGATGGCTTCTAGGACGTCCTTTGGCATGATTGTCTTTTTGTTGGCTTTGACGGCATTTTCGTTTGCGCTTTGCGACCCAGCAAGTATCGATCAGCATTGAACCCCAGCTGGCAAAATCCCGGGGAGAGAATAAACATACGCAGTACACAAATAGTTTATAAACACCGTAGCCCCCTTCGTCAACGCAAGCACGGCGTCTTTTTGTATATTTGTGTTTTGGGGTAGTACCCCCTTGGCTAGCCTTGTGACAATAGACCTGGGTAGAACGTTTTCCTATGGGTTGCGCCGATTAGTGATTGCTACATGTTGAGGTGGAGTGGTGGGTAGGTAGGTAGTACGTCAATTGAAACCCCATTGGGATCTTGGGCGTTGGGAGGAGGTCCCGCGCCCGGGATTGGGCCTGGATCTGATTTCCGTGGCATGGGGGGCTAGTGGAGGGAGGTGGAGTTTTTGGTGAGAGCTGGGAGCTGCGGATTTCGTGGGTGTTGGTTGTGATATGAAAGGTATGGGAGAGCTTAGGAATCTGCTGGGGGTGTTGTTGTCTTGGGGAGGTATTGGTACTGGAACGCAGGGTACTGGGGAACTTAGGTCGAAATCCAGGCCTTTCACATTCTCTTATATCTCTTACAGTGCCATAGTGTCACAGTGTCACAGTGTCCCATATAATTCAAGAAATAAATCTCATTATCCCAAGCCGGCTTAGTCAGCTATGGTACTTTGATAACTGTTGTGATACAACTCCATACCATTGTCTCTACTCTCTTTGACCCCCTTAGTGTAAACCGCGCCGACGCGCCGACACGCATCAATGACCACCATTGCATCCGTCTCTCGCAAGCGCAAGCGTGGCGAAGAAAAGGTTTTGTTGGGCGAGCCGTTTGTGATCCAGGTACCATCCCCACACTATGCGACTCTCAAGGTGTCGAAAACACTAACCACTTTTGTGACCAAAGCCCCACCTCTCCTCCGTCTTCGACACCTCCCTCAAAATCACCCCTGCCGTCCTTTTCCCCCGGAAATACATCCTGCTCAGTTGGCTCACCGGCGTACCCTCACGGCTCTTTTCTGCATACATCCCAGCGCTAGACAGTCCCGGGAACATCTTGATCACCAAGACCGATGGCGAGCGACAGCTTTCCGCTGTGGAGAAGGTGTCAGATGGGGTGTTTACACTGTTTAAGCTTTCCCCACTGGTAAAGATGAAGGATGTTCGGCGGCTGGCGCAGTTAGCTAGGAAGGCTGTGTCGCCAGATCCAGAGCAGGGGGAGCTAGGGAGGAAATGTTTGGAGAAAGACTGGTGGGCAGATTTAGTGTTGGATAATTTCACCCTTGGGATGGGGGGGGCGAAGGGGCATACAACAGTATTGTCGATGGTGCATCCTAGCAAAGTGAAGCAGAATATCAAGACACCGTTAGTCTTCGAGGATCTAATAATATGTTCAGGGTAACAACCGGGCTAACTATAAGCGAAGGTTATCTACTGAAGCCTCTGACCTGCGGCCTCTTTCCCCACCTGCCGAAATAATCGTATTCAAAGAACCAACCCCCACAGAGGTTCTTGAGCAAACCAGAGCACAATACCTCGAAGCTCTCTATGTTGCAAAAACATCAATCGCATATTTCGCCAAATCAACCCTATCTCGCGCAAGAGTAAAATTCCAACAAGAGGCCGCAGAAGAATCCGCCTCCTCCCCACCCAGGACTGCGCAGTTAGTCGAGTTCCTCCAGAGCATGTTAATCCCCCTGGACAAAATGGACATCAAGTTCAGAAAAGTGATTATGCAAGTTGCGACAGAGGAGACCATTCAGGACACCACCATCTTCAAGGCCGGGGAGGAATTCTACGTCCAACGGTGGCTATCCATGAATTTTAGAGACAAAGTCTTGCAAAGTGGTGACCCAGCGCTGAAGCGGCAAACTGAAGACCTAAAAATCCGAGAAACGGAGCTCCAAATAATTCTCCTGTTGGAGATACTCGCTCTAGCCAAAGACAAGACACCCCCAACTGAGCAACCAGAGGGTGACTCCAAAAAGAAAAAATCAAAGAAAAAATCTAGTGGTAAAAAGAAAACTAAAGGCACAGAACCTCCCGACCCCAGTGTCCTGCTTGACCTCCTCCTTGACAGGCTTTGTATCTGGAGATCCATCGGTTCATTAGAACTCCCAGCCGAAGGGGAAAGACCGAAATCCTCCCATACCAAAGAAGGAGAAGAGGACCGATTTAAAAACTTCTGCATGGAGGTCGTCATGCCATTCTACTCCTCACGCCTCCCAGACACCTGCTCCATAATACAGAAGAAAATCGGCGGTACAGGTGCCCCGCCTGGGAGCACAAGGAAACCGCTCATTGAGCCATCAAAACGGCGGAAAGTGTCCTCATTGTCAAGATCTAAAACTGCGCCGGCAGTGACTTTGTCTAGAGAACCTACACCTGCTAGTTTGCTTGCTCTACCGAAAGCTACACTGAAGAATGTCGATCTTGGTGCTGTGGCGAAGAAGACGCTGCAGAAGAGGGAGATACAGATGCCAGCACTGAATTCCAGGCCGGTGGTTAATGTTGAAGAGGAACTGAAAGAAGCTATTAGAGCCCTGGCAAAGCCGAATAGGATTGCTGCTGGAGCAGAGATTATGGATGCAGCGACCAAGAGGATGTCCGCTGGTGGCTCTTCAATGCGAAGTAAGTTTCCATTTGTGAATCGTATAAAACTC
>Ga0307514_10001366_pt1 | contig 30830 bp, 26 predicted proteins | sample 16_EM_MG_FD_203088 | JGI IMG/M metagenome (GOLD analysis project Ga0307514, IMG submission 203088) | Populus trichocarpa ectomycorrhiza microbial communities from riparian zone in the Pacific Northwest, United States - 16_EM | ecosystem: Host-associated > Plants > Roots > Unclassified | place... | reverse complement strand
AACTGTTTTGCAGGTTTGTGCGCCCCAGTCCCGGAGTTCACCACCGCTTACGCAGGGTATTGAAGGAGGTTGATGGATGTCCTCGACAGATTGGAACCGCTCTCCGAACAAAGCGGTCTATTGAGATTCTTGCGGAATGAGGATCACGCCGGATCGCTCAACGGTTTTGTCCAAGACATAGCCCAAGCCATCACGGATTACCAGGTCTGTGGTCTGAAACGCAAAGTTCGACGCTACTAACACCCGCTCAGACCTCTCTTCAGCAAGGCACATACGAGAATACTAAGGACATCCTTGAAGTTGCCAGGGACGCCCACAGAATCTCAAGGAACACCGACAAAGCTACCAAGGACATCGCCGAGAACACGGCGGGTATCGCTGTGAGCGTTGCTGGAGGGACACTAGTCGTCAAAACACTCATTTTCCTAACAGGAAGCCGCAGACGTCGAAACCTTGGACAAACTCGATCCCGTTCGCAACGCCGGATACCGAGCTGAACACCACGAGCGGTGTCTCAGCGGAACCCGAGAATCCATCCTCGATGATATCATGTGCTGGGCTCAGAACCCTCAGGATCAACCCGTGTACTGGCTCAACGGGTTGGCAGGAACCGGCAAGTCAACCATTGCCCAGACGTTCTCAGAAATGGCCAGCGATCGCGACCTCCTCGGCGCAAGCTTCTTCTGTTCCCGCGACTATTTGGAAAGAAAGGAGCTCAAGAACATCTTCCCCACACTCGCATATCAACTCGCTTCTCACTATCCTCGATTCCGAGACCACCTCGTCAAGGTCATCAAGCGGGATCTCTCGGTGGGCCACAACTCCCTCATCTCCCAGCTCAGGGACCTGGTCGTGGATCCACTTTCTGCCACTGGGATCTCCTGTGTCATCGTCATAGATGCGTTGGACGAGTGTGTGGACGACCAACCCGCTTCGGCGATCCTGTCTGTTCTCGGCCGCCTCGTCAACAAACTACCGCTGGTGAAGTTTTTTATAACAGGTCGGCCAGAGCCACGGATTCGCTCCGGCTTTCGGCTCCCTCTCTTAGAACCATTCACGCAGGTTTTTCTGTTGCACAAGGTCGAACCGACTTCTGTTGGGGGTGATATTCGGCTGTACCTGACAGAGAAGCTGACCACTCTTGCAACACGACGAAGTGACCTCGATTTGTCGGAAGTATGGCCTTCCGATAAGGATATCGCGGTGCTTGTCAAGAAATCTTCGGGATTGTTTATTTTCGCCTCCACTGTGGTCAGGTTCATCGGATCGGAACACCACGATCCCAGAGAGCGTCTCCAACTCATCGTCAGCAAAGTAGACGATACGAGCCACGAAGGAGCGACGGGCATCGACTCGCTCTACTCTCAGGTCCTACGCGATGCGTTCTCTGGTATCCAGGAGGAGACCGTGTTCGTCGACCTGAAGCGTATTCTGGGTGCAGTAGTGCTGGCGCTCAACCCCTTGTCCAGGGATGGGCTGGTGCAGCTCCTCGACATTGATTCCACAGTCATATCCACCAGGCTTCGACACCTCCACTCAGTCATCCTCGTCCCTACCGACAGGGCGAAGGAGATCCGCATTTTCCACAAGTCGTTTCCGGATTTCCTGCAAAATCCATACCGATGCCGAGATCCCAAGTTTCACATCGATCACCCGATGCGTCACGGGGAAATTGCCCTGCGATGCCTAGATCTTATGGGTGGACTCGAGACCAACCCCTGTGGACTACCCTCCTTCCTAATGAATGAGGACATCTCCGATCGCTCACAACGGATGGACAAACTTGGGAGCGGGTTGCGTTACGCATGCAAGTACTGGTCGACGCATCTTTTGTTTTCATCATCCAGGGAATATAGTAGCCGGTTGGTCGGCTCAACGTCCCTGTTTTTTGACCACGCCGTGTTTCCGTGGATGGAAGTCATGAGTCTCGAAGGTCATTTGGAAGGTGTGATCCATTCAATGAATCACCTATTGGATTGGTTGCGCAAGGTGAGTAGTACTCGTCACGGCTAGGATTCGTGACCGATTGTTGATAACGAGCGAATGGAAGGCTCGCCTCACAGGTCACTCGCTGCGCGGTTTAACCGACGTAACCAACGATTGTCTTCGATTCACCCTCCATTTCTTCCGAGGAATCCAACTATCCGCCCAACACATATACCACACGGCATTGCCCCTATCACCAGAGACTTCCATCCTACGGTCGCGGTCTTTCGAGATCCATCCATCCCTGAAGGAAGACTGGACCACGCAACAAACGTCATCCTCGAGCGTCCCTACCACCTGGGGGCCAATCATAAGGACCATCAGGGCCGATTCGGGAAGTTTCACCCACGTGGTTGTGGCAGGCGAGAGGATTGCCGCTGTATGCGAGGACAATACCGTCAACGTATATGACGCAGTCACGGGCGTCCTCAAATTGTCGCTGAATCCTCCGCAACAAGTCACAAAAGCCGAGAGCTCTCCGGATGGGTCCACCCTCTTCTTCGCTCACCCGCGAACTCGTGAGATCACGGTGTGGGATACGCAGACTGGAGGCTTGATCCACACCTTGACTACAGGGTCCGAAATCAGCGATCTTGCAGTTTCCTCAAAGGGAAAGTATCTTGGAAGTTGTTCGTCCGGCGGTACTTTCGATTGCTGGGAAGTGGAGAACAGACGTAAGGGTTCCTATTTATTGGGCCCAGCAGTTGTGGGCATCTGTTGGTTGGAGCCCGAGGGCCAAGTCGCTTTGGGGCTTGGGTGGTTTGTGGTGATCTTGGAAGTGACCACCGGGACGAGGCTGCATACATATCTTTTAGGAGGTGTTTTGCGGGGGGTTGCCTTTTCTGCACGTCAACGTAAGTTGGCGGCATCGTCGGTTCAGGGACCTGAGGGCAAACTCGAGGTCATCGATATCCGGACTGGTGCAGCGCAGGAGTTGCGTACCCCACAAAACGTCTCCTCCCTCACCTTTTCTGACGACGGAAACAAACTAATCTGTGCTACGATCACGGGCGATCTCCTGTCCTCCAGCCTTGGCGGTTTAACCACGTGGGTCCACCACCTAAGTCATTCCGGGGCGATCCATTCGGTGAGCCTTCTGCGAGGTGGTCATCTTGTGGTGAATTCGGGGGAATCTATCCACCTATTGGGGTCGGATTACACTCGACTGGCCGGAGCCAGCCGGGACCCAGAAATCGCCCACGTTTATCAGTTGGATACCGCCAAGGCAATCTGTGGTTCTTCCAAAAACCATAAGAACATCAGCCTGCTGGATATGGAGACCATGAAAATCCTTGCGAACCATCGCGTCGAATTTGATGGATTTGATACTTTATTCACGCCACGCTTCCTGTGCACTTCCACCGACGAGCGCACCGCGATCCTTCACCTTCGGAAACACGATGGTTTCGCCTTAAGACGATGCGAAAGCGGTTGGACTGATTCCATGTGGGAACAACTTTCGTCGCGGCCAGTGTTATTAGGTTCACTGTCACCCGATGGACGGTACCTTGCCACAGTCAGCGGAGGCGAGGATCCAAGTGGATGTGGGGACTGGGAACTGTGTGTCCGGGGAGTTTCGAGTGGAGATGTTCTCAATGTCATCCCCTTTATCCGGAAAGGCAGGCCGCCGAGCACGATTGCGTTCACCTCAGAGAATCAGTTCTATATCGAGGAATCCCGGGCTTTCCCCACTTCGCCCTGGGATGAGGACGAGAGTGATTACGGGATCGATCACGAGGACAATTTCGAGGACCCCCATGTCCAAACGACCTCGACTCCATCCACCACGTTTGGGCATCCTTCGCTGTCGCGGTTGATACCAAGGATCACTGTATCCAAGCAACCTAGGGTTCATCACACGAGCTCCCGCGTCCGGAAAACCTTCTCTCTAAAGAGCATCTGGTCCGATCAGACCCTCCAGTTCCATATTGAGATCGAGGAAGTTCCGGGCGAGGATTTCCTACCAGTACTCCACCCGTACTCACTCGACGAGAACCTGGAATGGGTGGTAGATGCCAAATCGAGGAGGGTGTGCTGGGTCCCTCCAGGCTACGTGAGCGACGTGGAAAATGGGCACTTTTTTACCGGTTCCTCGTTCATCACAGTTGGGAAAGATGGGATTGTGAGGAAGTTGACGTTTAGAGAACCAAGGTCGGAATCGTGATGTATAACAAGCGTATTTCACATCCGTGTATTTCAAGTACTACTATTTGGCAAGATGATTGAAATGTTCTGGTTTCGTACGCTCGAGGCATCGATCGTATGGCCCTTTCAGCTTCAAGTGCGACCCGAGGTAGTGCTAGGTGAGTATGGCTCTTCCAGGTACTTTACTTCTCCCTCCGTCAACTCGGTATAGTAGCCGAGATTGCGTGTACTTAATCCCAAGCCTTCGAAAAGTCTCTTTGATCGGGGTTTCCAGTCGCGGAACCTCCAATAGACATCAGACGTCACTACAGGTCCCCAACACCTACGCAGATAAAATCACACCTGGCGACAAAATCGCGTCGGCCCCCGTCTCGTCCTTACTATGGTGTCTGACTTTTCGCTGTTCGAGGTCGACAACAACGTCCCACTTGAAGTGCTGAATGCTTACCTCATGCCTAGGTGGATTGGGAAGGCGAGAAGAGCAATTTTGTCGTCTCTGCCTGGGTACGGAAGTCGTAGCATCCCACTGTGATAGTCCCAGGTTAGGAGCAGATCGAGTATCTCACCATCGTGCAACTCACCCACATAGCCAACAAGCGAACCGCCTGTTATCAGTCCGGACCTGACCTTAGGCCTTAGTTTCTGGTTGCGTCTGACACGCCGCCCTGCTAGTTGACGACTCTAATCTATATATGGCCTCCGATTCCGTCTCCGACTCTTCCTCGTCCAATCGGACATCGAGTTTTGCGTTTCCGTACACTGTTCGACGTGGTACATGGTCAATGGGCAGTCCAAAAAAGCACCTGGTGGAAGGTTCACCTCTCGGCTTCGAACCCTGCATTTCAAGAGTTCGGCCTTGACACCGACTCTCGTGCTCCCTCCAAATATGCAGGCTTCAGGCTTTGCTCTGTAAAATGGTTAATCACGACAGGCTACCGTAGGATAACCTCGAAAAAGCACTTTCAAGGTCCGGAGACCGTTTCCCCGCCCATAAAGTTCGGGAAGAATGAAGGACGAATGGAAGCAAGGCTTTCCCCCGATGTGGGGAAGTTTCGAGCTGCAGAATACACGGGCGGTGAGGGCGTTCCGGAGGGGACCATATCGGGGGGGGGGGGCAGGAGGATCCCTTACTCATACAATCCTCTTCCTACGACGCCTCGACGGCATTCACATTCATCTTCATCTACTCTCCTCCACCTCCTCGAACAACGCTTTCACAAGCTCATGACTCCAAAGTGTGGGCGTTGACCATCCATTCCCTCGGCCACCTCGTTTCGGCCTCGAAGACGAGATTCTGGTGTGGCGAGAGACCGGGCGATGCCGCCAGCGTATTTTCTGGGGTGGAGAGAAACTGAGGCAGATCCGAACGCGGGGGATCAGGAAGATTACGAAGACCTGATGGTCCCCGGGTTCGACAACGAGAATTGGTGGGGGAGGGCTTCCAGGAATGGGACTATCAGGAGGGAGGTTCTCCCAGATGGATTCATACGGACCTGGAAGAGACTCTGGCGGTCAAGGTGGATCAGGTGGTAACGAAGACCTTATCCCTGGGTTTGGAGGCGTGGGTGAAGGTAGCGGAGGTGGAGGCGGGTACTCGGGAGGTGGAGGTGGGCGTGATGGAGGGTATGGAAGTTCCAGAAGGGATGACGATCGGGATTACTATGGGAGAGGCGACGACCGTGGAGGGAGGGGAGGGGATTACAGAGGCGGTAGGGGTGGTGATCGTCAACGTTGGGGAGGAGGTGGTGGTGGAGGTAGTCGTAGGAGATATTGAACTATCGCTCGCTTATGCGCTTTCTTGAACTCACCCATGTTCGCTCCAGCATTTTTCGCCCATTCAACGAGTCTTCAATGAGATACATACGTATGCATTCCCAGTGCCGTTCAACTGCTGGGTTGGTTGATCCGATCGTGTGCTCGTTTGACTGTGCTCCAAGACAACGTTGGGTTCTTGCCTCTTCCTCCACAAATTCTATCGAAACTCTGCAGTCAGATGAAGAATGTCCTATGTGTGACGATCCACATCTCAGTCAACAGCGGAGTTGGGGATTGGCGCCAAGGGCGCTGCTACGATAGGTTTCCTAGTAGGCTGTACGACCTTGCCTCCCACATTAATATTCGATTCAGATACTTGGCTGTGCCACGTTGAGCGTCTATCGTTTGTTGCCCCCCGTCCAATCCAACCATGGTTCGCTCTCAAGGAAAATCGCGCGCAAAAACACCAACCGGGACGACACCACCTCCGACATCTGTCCCCAAACCTCCACCCGATTCTTCCATCCGGAAGAAGGTTTCCGCCCTACGTCGTGGAAACGTAAAGACCTCGTCAATCGCCGCCACGTCATCTATCGTATCCTCATCTCTAAACCAAAGCTATCCCGCACCCGCGGATGAACACATCGCGACCCACACATCTCACCTTGATCGTGATGCGATTGGCCAGGAATGCAGCTCCCATCGAGCTGTAGATTCAGTCTGGCAAACGGCATACAGTACGGCAAGGATGGCAATTGACATCACCAAAGAGTCCTCAGACCTGTTCCTGCCACTCAAGGCGGTGGTCGGCGCACTCTCTGTTTTGATCAGGAACTACGATGTGAGTCCTATCTCTGCGAATGTAGAGCTAATATTCTGACGATGTGCGCTCAAGCGGACCGTGAACAATGCAAGGCAGATCGGAGAGATAGAAGAGAGGGTGTCGTCGCTGTCGAATATACTCCGTTCTCCCCTGAGAGAAAACGATCATTCGGAATACAGACGGAGGGAACTTCTTCGCAAGTTTGTGCGCTCCCACTCCCAGAGTTCACTGCCACTTATGCAGCCTCTCGCAGGAGGCTCACGGGTGTCCTCGAAAAGTTGGAACCGCTCTCTGAACAAACCGGATTGTTGAGATTCTTGCGGAACGAGGATCACGCCGGATTGCTCAACGGTTTCGTCCAAGATATGGCCCAAGCCGTCACCGATTACCAGGTCTGTGGTCGGAAACGCACATCCCGGCGTTACTAACACCCGGTCAGACTTCTCTTCAGCAAAGCACATACGAGAATGCCAAGGACATCCTTGACGTTGCCAGGGACACCCACAAAACAACCAAAGGCATCGCCGAGAGCATCATTGTGAGCGTTGCTGGAGGGACACCAGTCGTCAAAACGCTCATTTTCCCAACAGGAAGCCGCGGACCTCGAAGCCTTGGACAAACTTGATCCAGTGCGCAACGCTGGATACCAGGCTGAACATCACGAACGGTGTCTCAGTGGAACCCGAGAGTCCATCCTCGAAGATATGATGCGCTGGGCTCAAAACACTCAGGGTCAACCTGTGTACTGGCTCAACGGGTTGGCAGGAACTGGTAAATCTACAATCGCCCAGACGTTCTCAGAAATGGCCGGCAATCGTGACATCCTCGGTGCAAGCTTCTTCTGTTCCCGTGACTACTTGCACCGAAAGGAGCTCAAGAACATCTTCCCCACGCTCGCATATCAACTCGCTTGTCGCTATCCTCAGTTCCGAGACTACCTCGTCAAGGTCATTAAGCGGGACCCATTGGTGGCCCACAACTCCCTCATCTCCCAGCTCAAGGACCTGGTCATGGACCCGCTTTCTGCGACTGGGATCTCCTGCGTCATCGTCATAGATGCGCTGGACGAGTGTGTCGACGAGCAGCCGGCCTCGGCAATCCTATCTGTTCTCGGTCGCCTGGTCAACAAACTACCGTTGGTGAAATTCTTCATCACGGGTCGACCGGAGCCACGGATTCGTTCTGGATTTCGCCTCCCTCTCCTAAAGCCATCCACGCAAATTTTCCTGTTGCACGAGGTCGAGCCGACTTCTGTTGGGGGTGACATTCGGTTGTACCTGACAGAGAAATTGACTGCGATTGCAAAACGACGAAGTGACATCGACTTACCGGAAGTGTGGCCGTCGGATGAGGATATCGCGGTGCTCGTCAAGAAATCTTCGGGATTGTTCATTTTCGCCTCCACTGTGGTCAGGTTCATCGAATCGGAACACCACGATCCCGGAGAGCGTCTCCAACTCATCGCCAGCAAAGCGGACGATACAAGTCACGAGGGAGCTTCGGGCATCGACTCGCTCTATTCTCAGGTTCTGCGTGATGCATTCTCTGGTGTCGAAGAGGAGTCTGTGTTCGTTGGCCTGAAGCGCATTCTGGGTGCGGTGGTGCTAACGCTCAATCCACTGCCACGAGATGGGTTGGCGCAACTCCTTAGCATCCATTCCACGGTTATATCCACCATACTTCGACACATCCACTCGGTCCTCCTTGTACCTACCGACGGGGTGAAGGAGATCCGCGTTTTCCACAAATCGTTTCCGGATTTCCTACAAGATCCCGATCGATGCCGAGATCCTAGATTTCACATTGATTGCCCGTCACGTCATGGGGAGATGGCTCTGAGATGCCTAGATCTTGTAAGGAAGCTCAAGATCAACCCCTGTGGACTACTGCCCTTCACAATGAACGAAGGCATCTCTGACCGCCAGCAATTGTTGATGGACAAACTTGGGAGTGGGTTGCGTTACGCATGCAAGTACTGGTCGATGCATTTTTTGTTCTCCGCACCATCCGGGGAATACGACGACAGGTTGATTACTTCAGCATTTCTGTTTTCTGGCCATGCAATATTTCCATGGATGGAAGTTATGAGCCTCGAGGGTCACCTGGAAGGTGTGATACACTCAATGAACCACCTATCGGATCGGTTGCACACAGTGAGTGACACACTCGTTATCGCCAAGCTCGATAACGCTGATCGTTGACGACAAACGAACGGAAGGTTATCCTCACAAATAATACCTTACGTGGTTCCATGCGTGATTCCCTACGTAATCTGGCCAACAATTGCATTCGATTTATCCTCCACTTCTTCCGACCAATCCAGCTATCTGCCCAACACATATATCACACAGCCTTGCCTCTGACACCAGAGACTTCCATCCTGCAGTCGCGATTCTTCGAGAACCATTCATCCTGGGAGGAAGACTGGACCACACGGCAAGCTTCATCCTCGAAGTTCCCCACCACCTGGGGACCAATTCTCAGGACCATCAAGGCCGATTGTGGAAGTTTCACGTATGTGGCTGTGGCAGGCGAGGGGATTGTCGCTGTATGCGAGGATAATACCGTCAACGTGTATGACGCGGTCACGGGTGTTCCAAAATTGTCGTTGAATCCTCCGCAACAAGTCACGAAGGTCGAGGGCTCCCCAGATGGGTCCATCCTCTTCCTCGCTCACCAGCGAGTCCGCGAGATCACGGTGTGGGACACACAGACTGGAGGCTTGGCCCATACCCTGACTACAATGTCGGATATCAGCGATATTGCTGCCTCCTCAAAGGGAAAGCATCTCGGAAGCTGCTCGTCCAATGGTACTTTTGAGTTCTGGGAAGTGAAGAACTGGTGTGGGGGTTCACGTTCCTTGGACCAAGCGGTAGTAAGCATCTGTTGGTTGGAACCGGAGGATCAAGTCGCTTTGGCGCTCGGGTGGTCTGTAGTGATCTTGGAAGTGACCACTGGGAGGAAGCTGCATACATGCGTTGTGGGGGGTAGTTTGCGGAGGATTGCCTTTTCTGCATGTAAACATATGTTGGCTTTCTGGTTTGTCCACCAGGAAGCCGAGGGACAAGTTGGGACCATCAACATCCGGAGCGACTTTTCACTGGCTTGGTCTAACGCCTTACGCGACATCTCTTCCATCACCTTCTCTGACGATGGACACCGAGTAGTCTGCACAACGAATGGAGGTGATCTCCTGTCTTACGATCTCACGTCTTCGTCCAGGGCAGACCACCACCTGAGCCACCTCGGGACAATCCATTCCGTGAACCTTCTGCGAGGTGGTCACCTGGTGGTGAGTTCTGGGGAATCTATCCAGTTAGTGGGGCCGGAATACACTCAAATGTCCGGAGCCAGCCAGGACCCGGGAATCGCCCACGTTTATCAGTTGGATGACAGCAAGGTGATATGTGGTTTATCCAAAGACCATAGAGATGTCAGCCTGCTTGATATGGAGACCATGAAAATCCTTGGCACTCATCGCGTCGACTTTGATCAATTTGATCCCTCATTCGCGCCGCGCTTCCTTTGCGCTTCCATCAACGAGGACATCGCGATCCTTCGCCTTCGGACGCCCGATGGTTTCGCCTTAAGACGATGCAAAATCGGTTCGCTTTCTCCCGTATGGGAAGAACTTTCTTCGCGGCCAGTGTTGTTGGGTTCGCTGTCACCCGATGGGCACTACCTTGTCACAGTCAGCGGGGATGAAGATTTAGATGGGAATGGGGACTGGGAACTCTGTTTCCGGAGTGTTTTGGATGGAGATGTCGTCAATGACAATGACGTCCCCTTTATCCGGAAAGGCACGCCACCCAGCAAGATCGCGTTCACCTCACAGAGCCAGTTCTACACCGAAGAACGCCGGGTGTTCTCCACTCCACCCCGAGATGAGGACCAGCCCAGCGATTACGAGGACCACCACGCCCAAACGACCTCGACTCCATCCATCACGTCCAACCACCCTCCGCTTCATCCGTGGCCGATTCCGAGGACCGCCATGTCCGAACAAACCGAGCTCCGTCACATAGACTCTGGCGTCCGAGAGTTCGTCACCCAAAGGCTTGACGAGACACCATTTTCGACCACTGATTCGGAAGGCCAGTCCCATGCCGGGGTCCACCACAAGGAGTACCGCGTCCGAAAAACCTTCTTTCTATACACTTTCCCCGAGGAAGAGCCGGGGGAAGAGATCCTGCCAGTGCTCCACCCGTACTCACTCGACAAGAACCTGGAATGGGTGGTGGATGCCGGGTCGAGGAGAGTGTGCTGGCTTCCTCCGGGCTACGTTACCGGCGTCGAAAATGGGCACTTTTTTTCCAGCTCCTCTTTGATCACGGCTGGGCAAGATGGGATTGTGAGGAAGTTGACGTTCAGAGAACCAAGGGCAGGATGTATCACAAACACGAATATTATGTAGCAAAAGGAAGAACTTTTTTCCATCGCTTTTCTCTCTTTTTTCACCTTTTTCTCGCCTATGAACGCTACGTCCTTCTATGGTATTTCGCATTCATGTATTCCTAGCACGATTATCCGACCAGACGATTGGATTGTGGTGGTTTCGAGCGAGGCGTCGGCCGTGTGGATCGTCAAGCTTCAAGCCGAGGCAGTGCTGGGTGAGTATGTCTCTCCGAGCACTCTACGTCAACTCAACACAGTTACTGAGATTGTGTGCCCTCGATCCCAAACTTGCCGAAGACGTCGAACAGTCTCTTTGATCGGGGTTTCCGGTCGCGGAACCTTCAATAGACATGAGACGTCACTACAAATCCCCAACACCTACGCAGATAAAATCACACCTGGTGACAAAAGCGCGTCGTTCACTTCGGATAAACCGTAGGGATAAATTACTTTTTACATTACACTTTTGTAACCCGACAATAGTAGATAGAATAAGGAAACGTCTTGAAAGAGGTAGATAAACTACTCATTGGGGTTGTGTCCGTACAAGGTGCACGTATGGTGAAAGGTTTGTGGGGGAAGTGCGGGGGGAAAGATCGTGAAGGCAGATAGGGGGATGAGAAGAAGACCGAAACGGGGGGAATTTCTGCGAGAAACAGGGATATGATGCATAAGGAAAGGTTTGAAAGCATCTCTACTTGACACTGATATCATACATTGAAAGATACGGGGCTTGCGAGAGAGGAGAATGTGTAGGAGTAACAAGGCAATCGACGCGGGAGAATGGGGAGGGAGTGTGTAGGAATGGGGAAGGACAGGAAGGGAGGGGATGTGGTGGTTGACATGCGATATATGACAATGCAGACGTGAAAGGTAGACGGTGCACAAACACAGACAAGGGTAGAGAGAATGACACAAGATAGGAAGGACCACAAGGCGAATCCTAGGTGTAACACGACGTTATCGTGGCAGGAGGGACACAAGGCGCATATATCAGGTGCAGATGTGGATGTGTGTGGGGAAAGCAGGCAGTGATCGTCATGGATGTCACAGGGGGCTGGTGCGTGTAGTCGTGGCCACATTATGATACAATACAAGGGGGATACCCAAGGAAGGAGGGAGCATCAGGGAGATGAGCACGGGAAGGACGGTCGATGGCGGGAGGGAGGTGATCAGATTATCGGTGGAACGGCGGGGCGCCCTAAAACTCGTAATGCGACATTGTCGGGGTCATAGTGGGGGTGGGTGATCCACTGAACGAAACCAGGTCATCACAACTCGACGATCGCGACTTGAGCGGAGATTCTGGGAACTTGACCGGCGACATGATCTTTTGATAGTGCAGGATATCTTGAATGCTAGACGTCGAATGGGACCGTTGCAAGATATCTTCAGGAACCGCAAGCCCGATGGTAGCAGCAGTCAAGCTCTCCGTACCACCCACGGCGCTATCACCCTCAAGCAGAGTAGTCGTCCCAGTTTCAGTTCCCGAACTGGTGTAGAAGCAAAACCTGATTTTTGGGTCGTGTTGGTCGATCACGGGACATTGGACCGAAAAAGAAACGGAAGCAGCGTTTGTCAGCACCAAGCCTTATCGGGGAAGTGGATTTCCTGAAAGGGAATGTGCGTGCTCACCTATTGATGATCGACGCCATCTCGTTATATGGTGGACCTGAAGTAGATCCGGTGATTACTACAGGTGAAGGTTGGGAAGATGAAGACGTGGACGAATCATCACTCGATATCCGCTCCATTTCACCACCCACATGGAACCTGGGGGCCTGAACGATAGGGTTCTTGTTGTTATCAGCATCTCCATTTCCAATCCAACCACTAGTCTCGACAGTCTTATCTCGCGGTGGAACAAGATCAAATGCAGTTTTGGTCGTCTTCCCATCCGGGGAACCCATATCGGAAAGCCCGCTCGACTTTCGAACAGCGAAGTTACCCCGTGTGTGATTCCTTAAGGAGCTGCGCCATACAGGGTCATCTTCGTTGAGTAAGTCCCCGGGTGAGTGGCTCCGAGTGGAGATCCGGGACGTGATATTGTCATCACCTAACCGAGGTGAACCCTGAGTGAGAACAGCGCTCTGTGACCGGATAGCACGAGACCTTTGGTGGGCTGAAGAGAGGCCAGGTTTATGCGACCACGGAAAAACACTACCCGAGGCGGGCTGAACTGCCGGTCGAGAGTGAGAAGACGTAGAGTACTCCGTTGGCTTCCATGGTTTCTTGAGAGAGGCTCCCCATGTATATCGAGATGACAAAGAGGTGGAAGAGCTGAAAAAGAAATCTCCGTCTGTGCTGCCGGACCGTCGGTGGAATCGTTGTACATCCTTCAGTGCCTCCGTCGACTGAACTCGCTCCAGCTTCTGGGTCAAGTTTGCCACAGCCTCCTCGTCCGAGGCGTATTGGATCTGAGCGATGGTTCCCGGCGCCCTCAGGGTGACGGGGAGAGAGAACGTGATCTTGTAATTCGGTCCCCCATTGTTATCCCAAAGTTCCCGCCCGTTAACCGTGTACCGAATGGCCATAAACAAGGTCTTCTCCTCGATCTTGGAGAGGATATCGTGCAGCCGAATGACGAAACTAAAGCGATCGAATGTACCATGAGCCAGTGACTGCTCGTACTTGGCGGAGACTTCGCTCGTCGTTTGCCAAAAGTCGAATGTGAAGCGGATGGCGACGGACTTTTGGAAGGCAAGGTTCTTGACCTTGACGTGCCCGCATATAGTTGCCTCCTTCGACAAGGTAACATCCTCGAGCATCACGTCCACGTCCATCGTTGACCGTTGAAGCATATTGACAACCTCCATAACCAACAACCTCTTCTTCTCGTCGTCAGACGAAATAGTTCGAACGGGTGCGGGGGCCTCAGACTCGGTCCCACTCGTGTCCTCGGTCGGGCTACCATCACGGGACACGGCGATCGGCTTTTGCTCTGCGAAGAACAGCTTGACGTGATCTAGCCGTTCAGCGAAACTGACGGACTTGGATCGGGCATGGTTGGGAGTCGCAGGCTCGCTCTTGCTGGAGGGTGGTCCAGTGATGACTGCTAGGCTGGGTCGTGGAGTTGGCGGTCTGGACCTGAGGGAGGATTTTAGAGGTTCCCCAGACTTTTTACGGGTGTGACCTTCGACGGAAGTGGAGGCGCTGAGAATGGGAGTGGAGCCGGGTGTCAGGGTCGGATCATCATGGATCAGGGCGGGGATACTTTGTGAGAGAGGAAGGGCCTGGGTCGCCATCATTGGACTTTGACGAGGGAACTCGAGTGTCGAGACGTGAGAAGGTTCGACGGGTTGCAAGGGGAGCAGTGGTTGAATCTTGTGCTGGATTCGAGCCCTCCCAGGACCACGAGATTCTGGAGGGTCGGGGTCATCGTCTGGCTTGTCGGGGTTTTGTGAAGATGGTTTTAATGACTCGTTGTTGGTGGGGGGGACGATAGGGTCGGGCTTAGGGAAGGGGAAGATGGCCTGTGAACTGGGCAGTGAGGACCGTCTCCGCGGAATGAAGGGCAGAGGTGATCCAGCATTGTTCGAATGGCGCGAAAAGGATTTCACATCCACCACTGGAGAGGAGCGATAGACCGCAGAGCTCATCCCTCACTGTGAGGATACTTGGAGTGAAAAAAAAGAGCAGTGAGCCGATCGACACCCACAAAGGCACACGGTCTGGAACTCTAATTGACTTACCTCTGTGAAACGTAGTCGGCTAAGCACCGGTGGCGTTGATGAGCGGAGGCTGCGGAGCGACAAGGGAGCAAAAGGGGGGAATGACAGTAACGATGAGCGTTGGGAGAGAAGGGAGAAAGAGACCGTGGGGTCAACAGAAAGATAGAATGGTTTCGTCGGTGGCTCGAGATTGTTTCGAGACGTGCCTGATGGAAAGTTGTTTGCGTTATTCACGACGTCATAAGCTAATTACAGCCGGGGAATAACGTGCGAACCCAGGCGAGTGGCAACAGTTGACGCACGTTATGAGATCAGTCAACCGTACGAGTTGGATCGTCTCGAGCGACGAGGACCGATGGGGATAAAGAAAAAGATTGGACGGGATTCGGGTACCTAGCGCCGTAACAGGTGGGAAGTAGTCAACGCCAGCAGTCGTGCTCAGGGCTAGACAAGGACTCGATGAGATAGGGTGGGAAGAGATTAATAGAACGAACCTACTCGCTGACAGATCTGAAATTGGGTGAGGGTGGAATGAGATCCTTGGAAGTGGTGGTCGTCGCCGTCGCTGTCGTCGCTGGGCACCTCAGTCTCCGGGGTAGAAAGAGAAGGAGAGAGAGAGAGAGAGACAGGGGTTTCGAACGGGGCGAGACCCATCCGAGATGTATAGTGATCGACAGCACCCGTTCGTTCCGGCGAGGGCATGAGCCCATGCGGACTTTATCTCCGCTTTCACTCGATCCCAAGTGCTGGAGCATGGCAAGGGAATCAGCTACACGGTCTATGTGGTCTTTGTAGTCCCAAAGTCGTTCATTCCATTCTACACCGTGAAGATCATGGGAGGGGGGGAAGACCGAGAAAGGAATCTGGGACGTTTCCTTCGCGGGTCATCGCCTGGTCGGCATTCCACTATGAGACCCTCTACTACGGCCGCTTCAGCCGCGATGCGCCTTGTCACCGGTTTTCTTTCGGTCGTAGTTTTTGTCAGCGGCGTACCGCGGCCGCGAGATAGTCGCGTGTCTTGTGAGTGCGGAGGGGAATGGGTCTTGTGTGTTGTTAGAGTATCAACTATAGTTTCGAACTCTCTCTCTCTTTCCATTCTGCCGACTTTCTTTCTCGTGTCTTTCGAGTTGGAAATGAACGAGACCTCTTCGCGTTTATCATCGAGCGATGGCGATTGATCAGACACTCCTTCTTTCTTCGACTCCCACCCCCCATGCAAGGTCTCCCTCTACTGGATTTCCCAGTTGATATCCTGTTCTTGATCCTCTACCAATTGTCCGTAGAAGACCTCTTCAGCCTCGCTTCGGTATCTGCAATCATCAACCACAACACGCCACTCTTGCTGATCCACCACCAAACAGACTTGCAAGACTTTCTACTCGATCTCTAACGACAGATGTGTCTGGCTCGAACAGCTCGAAGGTATCCGCACCCGCATGCCATTCCTTCACAAAGACCGTCCAAATCTCCTCCATGGCTCCACGGATGCTCTCAGACAAGAAGTAATTCGTCAAACACGCCTTGACCGTCTCTGGTGCTGCCACGACTCCCCGCCCGGACAAATAACCGAGATCATAGTCGAAGAGGCCGTGAACTTTTTCACCGTGTTTCCAGGCGGTCAATGGCTTGTAATCATCCTCGAAGACGGTCGTCTCTCCCTACGAGAACTCTGTGAGCCCGACAGAGTACCAAAATCGATCACCGTCAAGCTTGGAGCCTCCGTACGAGAGGTCATGCACAACTTCTGGGCATCCAGGGCTACAGATGGGAGTGCCATCCTTGCCCTCTCCCAATATGCCATCAGCCACTCGTGAGTTTTCGTTCCGACCTGTTGTCTCACCCCCCGTACCACAACTTAAATCCAGTGTCCGTCACAGCGTCATGCATTTTTACCGCATCTCCCCTGCGGAGATGTCCATATCATATCTAGGGAATAAGCAGCTGCAAAAGTGCAGATGGGCGTCACCCATCAGGAACTACCCTGCATCTGAGAATCTTCTAGCGTGTTTACACCTGGGGCGTGAACCGGGAAACATGGCTCTCACTCTACTGACAATCCCCGGTCCTCTGAACTCATCCCAGGATTTCAGGTGCGAGGAAGTCGCCACTATCGGGCTTGGGAAATTTGTGTGTCACAACGCATCGAATATCATCTCCCGATAACTCTAACCCACGTTGACAGGAAAGTCACACACCGGTTGGAGTAGAAGACGAGCTCTTCTCAATTTGTGTTCCATACACTCACATCCTGGTCGTTACCCACGGTTCGACTTCCATCAAGATCTTTAACATTCCACCTCTCGAGACCCTCCCTACCAGCCAGGCCGGTAAACTGGATGTTCCATCCGCCCCGCTTATCTGGGAGTGGCGTACACCATACGCGCCTTCACGAACCTTCGAACCTACGATCCTGATGCCCCACGCGCCCTGTCGGTTAGTGCTGCCGGGGGAGAAATCCACCAGAAATTTCCACCTTGTGGCTGAAGACACCCTTACCCTCCACCTCATCGAATTTACCGTTTCTCGAGCAACCAAGCCGGATTCAAAGGTGGAGACAGCAATACATCATCGCACGCACACCGCAAAACGGGACATTGTTTGGGGAAATACGTACCTTGCTCTTCGATCCCATCGTGGGGCCTGGTTGACTAAAGGAGACCACGACTTGACGTTTGCGACGTTGACTTTTCAAGATTACTCGACCGACTACCTTGAAGGAAACAATGGGAACTATCCCTTGCCCCTCGGATCGTTCGGGATTAACTGCGATCTGTTTGAACCGCATCTCGTAGATTGGGACTACGATGAAGTCTCTGGGCGGTTTTGTTTGTTGGTTCAGGGCGACGATGGGGATGGAGCAGTGCTTCTGGTTGATCGGGTTAATAAGGCTTGACATTCCTCCGTCCACGTGGTTGAAACAAGCAACCAGGCCTAGTATTTGTACGGGTATAATGCAATGTAATTGTTTACATAGCCTAGCCCACCGAGCGTGATGGGCCATTGACAGAGGTGTAAAAAATGGTGTAAGCATGAATCTTCAAGCTGGTTACGCTGAAAAACCCTGACATCATTGCGGGGTGATGTTTTCAAATCGGATGGACCAAAACCTTCTTGCGGATCGCCAGGGACATCTTTGATCGTCCATGAGTCGACTCACCAGCTCCTCTTCTCGACGCCCTCCAGGGTTGCCGAACATCATAGGGTCACAACGTCGTCCTTGTCAGCTCCGAAGCTACCGGAGTCGCTCGAAAGAGGATGGAAACCCCGACCAGTCCTAAGAGTCTTTCTGGATTAAAGCAGGCGAGCTGAACATCAACATTTTCCCTCTTTTGCTTCCCTAAGCGAAGTACGGGCCAGGATCGCACGAGTTGTGTTTTTCTTTTACTTTGAGGGCTTTTGCGGTGATGGGAGAGAAGGGCAGCTTACCACGCTGTGGGATAATTTGTTAGGCCCAAATCTTCTTGACAGAGGGGTCATCTCAGACGTACTTCTCTGTCATTTGACAGACCTGGAAAACAAAGCCCTGGGTCTGAGCTGTTTCTTCGCCGTTTTTCTTTTTCTTGTCGACGCCCAGCACGCGAGGTGCCTCAACGCCGTCGACACGTTCAAGGAACCGTCGTTTATGGGTGTCATGCCGGTCGTAAACGAGAACGGCACCGTCTCTGTTAGCGTGCGTTCTTTTTCTCTTCGGACTTGGCGTTCTCAGAAACCTAACCGAATTGCGAAACGTCCAGGAAGTAGGACCGCCTCGAGTTCCGATTTGATGACCTTGACGTTGGTCAGGTGTACCATCTCCTCTACTCCAACAACCCGAATCTACCGAGTGTGATCGAGGAGGATTATGTCCTCCTCGGGGATTAAGACCCCGTAGATTCCTGGCAACCGGTGGAAATAGAAGGGGGCTAGCCGACTACAACTCGGACCGAGCTGACAAAGTGAAGAGGATACTGGCCATTTCCATATCCTGCAATCCATCCATTTCTCAAATCATTGGCTACGGGGATTCAGACCGTGTTGTTGAGAACATCACAAGCGGGATTCTCCCTTGATTTCTGATACCCATGTATACAACGACCAGCACGGACCATTTATTCAATATATTTTTGACCCCTAGAATGGACACGACGCCGCTGCAGCAGAACCCACAGGAAAACCGTGTTACGTGCCAGGGTCCATCCCAACCACTCCGGGCCATGAGGCCTTGAGGGTCCATCCGTCAAGCCACTCTCGGAATATACGGTCACGAAGAGGACCCTGGCATCCGGCAGCAGGGTGTTGCGCCAGCGTCGACAGACCGCGACGGCGTTTGTAAGATCGCGTTTTGGACGGAGGGAGACGATTGATAGAGACGAAGCTGTTCTGAAGGTATTGTGCAAACGTACAGTTGCTGTCCGTCAGCAAGGAAGCACCAGAGGTTGAATCTTTCCCACATGGGAGCGAAGGTGTTTTACTATCCTCTTTGGCAGAAGGTGTTCGGGGGGCTGAATACGAGCTCGAAAATTGGAATTGTTCAGCATCCGTCGACCCAGTCGACGAGAATAAGTCAAACCTTATCGAAAGCTCTATCAGTCTCCCCTCTGAAGCATAGAGCAACTAGGGTACAGAAAGCTTAGACCCTGAATACTCGTTCATGGTTGCGTGCCGAGTGATGGAGTGTAAGGGTGGTGGAAAATCGGCGCCACCTCGAGCTCACGGTCGTGGATCCTCCGGATGTGCTCGACACGGCGGGAGTAGAATAATTGAGTGGTGAGCAATAGCTTTATGCCAGAGGTCAAGGTAATCAGAGAAGACCGCTAATTGGAGTTGAGCGAGGTTCGTCATAACCTTCAATCACTGTCGGCGGAACTCAAAGGGGGGAAGAAATCTTGCGGCCCGGAGTTCCCTCTCTCTTCTGTCGGGTGGTCGTGTTGAGAGCGTCTGTCCTGTGTTATCCCTCATCTCATGTTTCGTTCGCAAGGAAACCCGTCACCGGCGCCGCTGACCCCGACATCGACACACCCAGACGAGCCTTTTATCCAGAAGAAGTTCTCCACTCTACAGCCTGGGGATGTAAAGGCGCTGGCAGTTTCGTCAATCGCCGTCGCATCATCCATTGGATTCCCATCTTTAAACCAAAGCCATACTCCACGCTCAGATGAACAGAAGGCGACCCACACACCCCACGCCGATGGTGATGCAATCGGATCCAGCACTCACCGGGCTGCAGAGTCAGCCTGGCAAACGGCGTACAGTACGGCAAGAATCGTCATTGATGTCGCCAAAGAGTCCTCAGACATGGTCCTACCACTCAAGGCAGTTGTCGGCGCACTCTCTGTTTTGATCAAGAATTACGATGTTAGTCCCATCCGATGACCGGAGTTGATGTTCTGACGGTTCGGGTCCTAGCGAACTATGAGTAATGGGAGGCAGGTTGAGGAGATAGAAGAGAGGGTGTTTTCGCTCTCGGATATACTCCGTTTACCTTTGAGAGAAGATGATCACTCGGAGCGAGCACGGAGAGAGCTACTTTGCAGGTTTGCGCTCATCCCCTGGTCCCAGAGTTCATTACGGCTTATGCGGGATATTTGCAGGAGGTTGATGGATGTCCTCGAAAAATTGGAACCGCTTTCCGAACAAAAAGGACTGATGAAATTCTTACGGAATGAGAACCACGCCGGATTACTGAACGGTTTCATCCAAGATATAACTCGAGCCATCACGGATTACCAGGTTTGTGGGCCGAAACGCACAGTTCGGTGTTACTAATGTCCGTTCAGACCTCTCTTCAGCAGAGCACGTACGAGCACACCAAGGACATCGGCCGGACGGCCAAAAGCATCGCCGAGAAAACGGCAGATATCGTTCACAAAGCAACAGAGCTCATTGTGAGTGTAGTTGGTGGGACACCAGTCGCCTGTGCACTCACTTTCCCAACAGGAAACTGCGGACCTCGAAACCTTGGGCGAGCTCAACCCCGTGCGCAACGCCGGATACCGGGCTGAACATCACGAACGGTGTCTCAGTGGAACCCGAGAGTCCATCCTCGAAGATATGATGCGCTGGGCTCAAAACACTCAGGATCAACCCGTGTACTGGCTCAACGGGTTGGCAGGAACCGGAAAATCGACCATCGCCCAGACGTTCTCAGAAATGACCAACAATTGCGACATCCTCGGTGCAAGCTTCTTCTGTTCCCGTGACTACCTGGACCGAAAGGTGCTCAAGAACATCTTCCCCACACTCGCATACCAACTTGCTTGTCGCTATCCTCGATTTCGAGACCACCTCGTCAAGGTCATTAAGCGGGACCCATCGGTGGCCCACAACTCCCTCATCTCCCAGCTCAGGGACCTGCTTGTGGACCCGCTTTCTGCGACTGGGATCTCCTGCGTCATCGTCATAGATGCATTGGATGAGTGTGTGGACGACCAACCCGCTTCGGCGATCCTGTCCGTCCTCGGTCGACTCGTCAGCAAGTTACCATCGGTGAAGTTCTTCATCACGGGTCGACCGGAGGCACGGATTCGCTCCGGCTTTCGCCTCCCTCTCTTAGAGCCGTTCACACAGGTTTTCCTGTTGCATGAGGTCGAGCCGACTTCTGTTGGGGGTGATATTCGGTTGTACCTGGTAGAGAAGCTGGATTCAATAGCGAAGCGACGAAGTGATCTCGACTTACCGGAATTGTGGCCGTCGAACGATGACATCACAGTCCTCGTCAAGAAATCTTCGGGACTATTTGTTTTCGCCTCCACTGTAGTCAGGTTTATCGAGTCGGAGCACGACGATCCCAGGGAGCGCCTCCGTCTCATCGTCAGAAAAGCAGACGATACGAGCCACGAGGGAGCCTCAGGCGTCGACTCGCTCTACTCTCAGGTTCTGCGCGACGCATTCTCTGGCATCAAGGAGGAGACCGTGTTCGATGACTTGAAGCGTATCCTGAGTGCGGTGGTGCTGGCGCTCAACCCCCTATCTAGAGATGGGCTGGCGCAGCTTCTCAACGTCGATTCCACAGTCATATCCACAATGCTTCGACACCTCCACTCAGTCATCCTCGTGCCTACCGATAGGGCGAAGGAAATTCGTGTTTTCCACAAATCGTTTCCGGATTTCCTGCAAGATCCCGATCGGTGTCGAGATCGCAGATTCTACATCGACCTTCCGACGTGCCACAGGGGGATGGCCTTGAGTTGCTTAGGTCTTTTGGGGAAGCTCGAGATAAACCCCTGCGCACTGCCGCCCTTTGTGATGAACGAGGACATCCCCGACCGCCCGCGATTGATCGGAAAACTCGGGAGTGGGTTACGTTACGCATGCGAGTACTGGTCGACGCACCTTTCTTTCTCCCCATGGATGTATGGCGACGGGTTGATCACCTCAATATCTATGTTTTTTGACCGTACTGTATTTCCATGGATGGAAGTTATGAGCCTCGAGGGTCATCTAGAAGGTGTAATCCATTCGTTGAACCAACTATCGAATTGGTTGGATAGAGTGAGTGATCCCCGCCATGGCTAACATCCATAACGCCGATCGTTGACGATGAGTGAACGGATGGTTCAGGTCACATTCGAAGATCCCCCACGTGATTTAACTGACGATTGCCTTCGATTCACCCTCCATTTCTTCCGGCCAATTCAACTATCTGCACAACACATATACCACACAGCCTTGCCCCTGTCACCAGAGACTTCCATCCTACGGTCGCGGTTTTTCAAGAACTATCCATCCCTGAAGGAAGACTGGACCACGCGACAAACGTCATCCTCGAGTGTCCCTACCTCCTGGAGACAAATTCTCAGGACTATCAAGGCCTATTCAGGGAGTTTCACGCATGTGGCTGTGGCAGGCGAGAGGATTGTTGCTGTATGCAAGGACAACACCGTCAACGTGTATGCTGCAGTCACGGGTATTCTCAGGTTGTCGCTGAATCCCCCGGAACAAGTCACGAAAGCCGAGGGCTCTCCGGACGGATCTGTTCTCTTCTTCGTTCATCAGGCCCACAAGATAACGGTGTGGGACACACAGACCGGAGGATTGGTTCGCACCTTGACTACGGGGTCGGATATCGGCGATATTGCCGTTTCCTCAAGGGGAATGTACCTTGGGAGTTGCTCTTCGGACGGTACTTTCGGGTTCTGGGAAGTGGGGAGTAGGTCCGAGGGTTTGAATACCCTGGGCAAAGCGGTTGTATGCTTCTGTTGGTTGGAACCGGAGGACCAAGTCGCTTTGGGGCTTGAGGGGTCTATAACGATCTTGGGAGTGACCACTGGAAGGACGCTGCGCACCTATGTTGTGGGGGGCGTTTTGCGAGGGATCACATTTTCTGCACGCCAGCATCAGTTGGCTTTCTTGTTCATCCGCCAGGAAGCCGAGGCCGAAGTTGGGACAATCGATATGCGGATCGACGTGATGCTGGAGTCGCCTCACACCCTACGCGACGTCTCGCGCCTCACCTTCTCCGACGATGGAAGTCAAGTAATCTGCGCGACGAACCAAGGCAACCTCCTGTCCTACAAACCCGGGTTTTCGTCCAGGTGGGCCCGCCACCTGGGCAACCTCGGGACAATTTCTTCTATGTTTCCCCTGCGAGGTGGACACCTGGTAGTGGGTTCCGGGGATTCTATCCAGCTATTGGGATCGGAATACACTCAACCGTCCAAAGTCTGCCGGGGCACAGAAATCACCCACGTTTATCAGTTGGATGACGACAAGATAATCTGTGGTTCCTCCGAGGGCCACGAAAACGTCAGCCTGCTGGATGTGGAAACCATGAAAACCCTTGGTAATCACGGCCTCAAGCTCGATGAACTTGATGCCTCATTCACACCGCCTTTCCTTTGCGCTTCCTTCGACAAATTCATTGTTCTTCGCGTCCGGAACCACGACAATTTTGCCTTAAGGCTATACGATATCGCTCGAACTTCTCTCATATGGGAAAGCCTTTCGTCGCGGTCAGTGTTAATGGGTGCACTATCGCCCCGGGGGGGATACCTTATTACAGTCGGCGGGAGTGGGGATTCAAGTGGGGGTGGGGTCTGGGAACTCTGTATCCGGGGAGTTTGGAGTGGAAAAGTTCTCAATCACATTCCCTTTATCCTGAAAGGCAGGTTGCCTAGCAAGATCGCGTTCATTTCGAGGGAGAAATTCTACATCGAGGAACTTCGAGTGTTCTCCACCCCACCCCGGCACGAGGATATGAGCGACTGCGAGGACCACCGCGTTCAGACGACCTCGACCCCACCCACCGCGTCCACCAATCCTTCGACCTACCCCCGAGTACCCGATGTTACACCGAGGACGCGGTCGATTCCGGGGACGTGGTGGGTCCCAAGGACCACTACGTCCAAGCAACCCGAGGTCTGTCACACGAGCCCTCGTGTCCGAAAGTCCATCACACCAGGGTCCGATGAGATGACAACTTCGACGACGACTTCGGAAGGCCAACCTCGTACCGCGGTCCGTCACGAGCATCGTGTCCGAAAAACATTCTCTCTAAAAACTGTCGGGTCCCGCCTTCAGATCGAGGAAGAGCCGGGAGAAGAAATCCTGCCAGCTCAGCTGTACTCACTCGACGAAAACCTGGAATGGGTGTTGGATGCTGAATCGAGAAGGATGTGCTGGCTTCCTCCCGGTTACGTGACTGAGATCGAAAATGGGCATTTTTTTGTTGGCTCTTCGATCTTTACGGCCGGGCAAGATGGGATTGTGAGGAAGTTGACGTTCAGAGAACCGAGGTCGAACTCATGATGTATCACGAACACTGTATTTTGTACACAAACACCGCGTGTATCTATGACAAGCTTATTTCGCATCCATGTACATCCTTAGTACTGTTGTTTGGCCGATTGATCAGATTTTGGCGACTTCCTAACGCTGACGGTACCCAACCACAATGACTGCATCGGCTATATACTCATTTATAGATGGCGTTGTTGCCGCGCGCGTCCTTGTCTCTATCTTTGAGGGCTTCCGCCCTGCGGTGACGGTTCTCGAGGGCCATTCGCCTGAAGTGGGTGTGAATCGGGCTCACAAACTGCGATACTCCAGCGATGTTTGGTCATAGTGTTCTCAGTCTCTTCATTATAATTGATGCTCGAACACTAACGGATCCAGCCTCGATATGACCATTGATAGCCGTCTTGCGTGTCCGTCGAGATCGTTGTCGAGAACATCACGATCAGGATGGGGTCATTGGAATGCAACCCGCAAAAACCCGCAACCGTTTCACGCGCCCGAAAATATCCCAATTACTCTTCCATGCGAGATAAAGATTTTGAGGGCTGCGCGGGAAGTTTGAGTTTCTCTCCTTCCGGCGGGGTGTCGAGGGTCTAATTATCATGGAACCCACGGAAGATATGTTCGCGAAGAGGACTCCTGCTTCCGGAATAGCCAATGTCGCACTAGAGATCGGGAGAGGACAGTAGGGTGTTGTGTCAGTATCGACAGACCACGGTGGCACTAGCAAGGTCGCGTTTTGAACGTAGGGAGGGGAAGTCAGACCAAGGACTTCTGGAGGGGGACGGTTGACGGGGGCGAAACTGTTCCGAAGGTATTGCTCGAGTTCTAGCCGTCGTTCCGTCGACCTGGGGGTATCAGAAGATAAATATTTCCCAAGTGGAGATGGGAGGTTCAGGACACGGATACGTGTCCACGACTACGTACGTGCCGAGGTGGGTCGGAATGCCATGAAATTTAATCGGTGATCACCGCTCGGTTATGCCTTGTACCACAACGTCGACGCTGGCGCAAGTCTCCTGATAGACTGGGGAACCTCGTTCGAAAAGAAAACTCCAGGGTAGAATCCAGCCTCAAGTTCAGAGATGGGGGAGGTGCCTCTGAGCTACCCTTCCCCTTGCGGCCCGGAGTCGGTGTTGAGCGTTTTTATTCTGATACTTGGTTGAATCAAACTAAGCGTCTATCATTTGTTGCCTTCATCCAACCCCGACTATGGTTCGTTCGCAAGGAAAATCGCGTGCAAAGACACCAACTCGGACACCTCCAACGTTTACCCCCAAATCCCCACCCGGTTCTTCCATCCGTATAAAGCTTTCCGCTCTACGTCGCGGGAATGTAAAGACCTCATCAATCGCCGCCACACCATCCATCGGACCCTCATCTCTAAACCAAAGCTATCCTACACCCTCGGATGAACAGAGCGCAACCCACACAACCCACCCCGATGCGACTGGCCAGGGGTTCGGTTGTCATCGGGCTGTAGACTCAGCCTGGCAAACGGCATACAGTACGGCAAGGATGGCCATTGACGTCACAAAAGAGTCCTCAGACCTGTTCCTCCCACTCAAGGCAGTCGTCGGTGCACTCTCTGTTTTGATCAGGAACTACGATGTGGGTCCTATCCCAGTGACCACAGAGCTTATATTCTGACGGTTCGTGCTCCAGCAAACTATTAGTAATGCCAAGCAGGTTGGAGAGATAGAAGAGAGGGTGCTGTCACTGTCGGATATACTCCGTTCTCCTTTAAGAGAAAATGACCATTCGGAACGCATGCGCAGGGAACTGCTTTGCAGGTTCGTACGCCCCAAGTCCCGGAGTTCACCACCACTTACGCAGGGTATCACAGGAGGTTGATGGATGTCCTCGACAGATTATGACCGCTCTCCGAACAAAGCAGTCTATTGAGATTCTTGCGGAATGAGAATCACGCCGGGCTGCTCAACGGTTTTGTCCAAGATATAGCCCAAGCTGTCACGGATTACCAGGTCTGTGGTCTGAAACGCACAGCTCGACACTACTAACACCCGCTCAGACCTCTCTTCAGCAAAGCACATACGAGAATACCAAGGACATCCTTGAAGTTGCTAGGGACGCCCACAGGATCTCAAGGAACACCGACAAAGCAACTAAGGACATCGCCGAGAACATGGCGGATATCATTGTGAGCGTCGTTGGAAGGACACTAGTCGTCGAAGTACTCATGTTCCTAACAGGAAACTACGGACCTCGAAACCTTGGGCGAGCTCAACCCAGTGCGCAACGCCGGATACCGGGCTGAACATCACGAAAGGTGTCTCAGTGGAACCCGGAAGTCCATTCTTGGAAATATCATGTCCTGGGCTCAGAACACTCGGGATCAACCCGTGTACTGGCTCAACGGGTTGGCAGGAACCGGCAAATCGACAATCGCCCAGACGTTCTCGGAAATGGCCAGCGATTGTGGCATCCTTGGCGCAACCTTCTTCTGTTCCCGCGACTATTTGGACAGAAACGTGCTCAAAAATATCTTTCCCACGCTCGCATACCAACTCGCTTGTCACTATCCTCGATTCCGAGACCACCTCGTCAAGGTCGTCAGACGGGACCCGTCGGTAGCCCACAACTCACTCATCTCCCAGCTCAGGGACCTAATCGTAGACCCGCTTTCTGCGACTTGGATATCCTGCGTCATTGTCATAGATGCGCTGGACGAGTGTGTCGATGACCAGCCGGCCTCGGCAATCCTATCTGTTGTCGGTCGCCTCATCACCAAGCTACCACTGGTGAAGCTCCTCATAACGGGTCGACCGGAGCCACGGATTCGCTCCGGCTTTCGGCTCCCTCTCTTAGAACCATTCACGCAGGTTTTCCTGTTGCACGAGGTCGAGCCGACTTCTGTTGGGGGTGACATCCGGTTGTACCTGACAGAGAAGTTGACCGCGATCGCAAAACGACGGAGTGACCTCGATTTGTCGGAAGTATGGCCGTCGGATGAGGATATCGCGGTGCTCGTCAAGAAATCTTCGGGACTGTTCATTTTCGCCTCCACTGTGGTCAGATTCATCGAATCGGAACACCACGATCCCAGGGAACGTCTCCAGCTCACCGTCAGCAAAGCAGACGATACGAGACACGAGGGAGCCTCAGGCGTCGACTTGCTCTACTCTCAGGTTCTGCGCGACGCATTCTTTGGCATTGACGAGGAGTCCGTGTTCGTTGACCTGAACCGTATCCTGGGTGCGGTGGTGCTGGCGCTCAATCCACTGTCCCGGGATGGGTTGGTGCAACTCCTCAACGTCGATTCTGTGGTCATATCCACCCGGCTTCGACACCTCCACTCGGTGATACTTGTACCCACTGACGGAGCGAAGGAGATTCGCGTTTTCCACAAGTCATTTCCGGATTTCCTGCAAGATCTCAGTCGATGTCGAGATCCCAGGTTTCACATCGATCGCCCGGGACGTCACGGAGAGATGGCCCTGAGCTGCCTAGATCTTGTAGGGAAACTCAAGATGAACCCCTGCGGACTACACCCCTTCGTAATGAATGAGGACGTCTCCGATCGCTCGCAACGGATCGACGAACTTGGGAGTGGGCTGCGCTACGCATGCGAGTATTGGTCGACACATCTTTTGCTCTCCTCATCATCCGCGGAACATGATGACCGGTTGATCGCCTCAACGTCCCTGTTTTTTTACCACGCCGTATTTCCATGGATGGAAGTTATGAGCCTCGAGGATCACATGGAAGGTGTGATTCATTCAATGAACCACCTGTTGGATTGGCCGGGTACAGTGAGTGGTGTTCGTTGCAGCTTATATCGTGACAGATTTTTGACAACGAATGAATGGAAGGCTCGCGTCCCAGATAGTTCCATACACGATCCAACTAATGATTGCCTTCGATTCGCTCTTCATTTCTTCCGGCCGATGCAAATATCCGCCCAACACATATACCACACAGCATTGCCCCTATCACCAGAGGGATCCATCTTACGGTCACGGTTTTTCGAGAACCATTCACCCTGGAGAGAAGACATGACTACACAGCAAGTTTCATCCTCGAGCATCCCTACCACCTGGGGACCAATTTTCAGGACCATCAAGACCGATTCGGGAAATTTCACGCACGTGACCGTGGCGGGACAACGAATCATCGCCATGTGCGAGGACAATATCGTCAATATGTATGATGCGGTCACGGGCGTTCTCAGATTGTCGCTGAATCCTCCGCAACAAGTCACGAAGGCCGAGAGCTCCCCGGATGGATCAGTTCTCTTCTTCGCTCACCAGCGAGCCCGCGAGATCACGGTGTGGGACACACAGACCGGAGGCATGATCTACAACCTGACTACGGTGTCGGATATCAGCGATATTTCCGTTTCCTCAAGGGGGAAGTACCTTGGAAGCTGCTCTTCCGATGGGACTTTCGAGTTTTGGGGAGTGGAGAGCAGGTTTGGGGGTTCTTATTCCTTGGACCAAGCGGTTATATGCATCTGTTGGTTGGAACCCGAGGATCGCGTCGCTTTGGCGTTCGAGCGGTTTATAGTGATCCTAGATGTGGCCGCCGGGAGGACGCTGCAGACATATCGTTTGGGAGGTAGTTTTCGGGGGATCACCTTTTCTGCGCATCAACATAAGTTGGCTGTATTGCTAGCCCAGGAAGCCGAGGTCAGAATATGGATCATTGATATCCGGACTGGCGCAGTGCAGGAGTCGCCTCATACCCTACACGATGTCTCTTGCCTTACCTTCCCCTATGAAGATCAAGTAATCTGTGCGGCGAATAATGGCGATCTCCTGTCCTACGATATATTTTCGTCTCGATGGACCCACCACCTGAGTCACCTCGGGACAACCCATTCCATGGGCAATCTACGAAGTGGTCACCTGGTAATAAGCTCCGGGGAATCTATCCGGTTATTAGGGCTGGGATCCACTCAACAGTCCAGAACCAACCGGGACCCAGAAATTGTCCACGTTCATTCGTCTCAAAATGACAACTTGATCTGTGGTTCTTCCAAAGACCACGAAAGTGCCACCCTACTGGCTATGGAGACCATGAGGATCGTTGCTAATCATCACACCAAACCTGATGAACGTGATGACTCATTCGCTCCCCTCCTTTGCGCCTCCATGAGACGCGAAGTCGCCGTCTTCCGCTTTCGAAAGCAAGATGGCTTCGCCTTAAGAGGATACACAGACAGTGGGGCCATTCTGATATGGGAACAACTTTTGTTGCGGCCAGTGTTATTCGGTACACTGCCACCCCACGGAAAATACTTTATCACAGTCGACGGGGGTGAGGATCCGAGTGGGGATGGAGGCTGGGAAATCTGTGTCCGGAAAACTTCTACTGGAGTCGTTCTCAATGTCTTCCCATTCATGCGGACAGGCAGACCACCTAGCAAGATTGTGTTCACCTCAGGGGACCAGTTCTACACCGAGGAACGCCGAGTGTTCCACACTCCACCCTGGGATGAGGACGGGAGCAATTACGAGGACAATCACGAGGATAAGGGCGATTACGAAGACCACCACGTCCAGACGGCCTCGACTCCATCCACTGCCGTCAAACATTTGACTCCGGAGACACGGTCGATTCCGAGGGCCACCGTGTCAAAACAACCTGAGGTCCGCCACACGACTCCTCACGTCCGAGATTTCGTCACACGAAGGTCCGATAAGGTCACAACTTCGACCACAAATTCGGGAAGCCAACCTCGCGCCGGGGTCCGTCACAAGGAGTACTTGATCCGAAAAACCTTCTCTCTAAAGACTGTTGGATCCCGCATTGAGATCGAGGAAGTGCCAGGCGAGGAGATCCTGCCAGTGCTCCACCCGTATTCACTCGACGAGAATCTGGAATGGGTGTTGGATGCCGAATCAAGAAGGGTGTGTTGGCTTCCTCCCGGTTACGTGACCGGGATCGAAGACGGGCATTTTTTCGTTGGCTCTTCGATCGTTACAGCCGGGCAAGATGGAATTGTGAGGAAGTTGACGTTCAGGGAACCAAAGTCGGACCCATGACGTATCACGAACACTGTGTGTATCTATGACAAGCCTGTTTCATATCCATGTATTCCTAGTACCATTGTTTGGCCGATTGATCGGATTTTGGCGACTTAGTAAGGTCGACGGTGCCCAGCGACGGTGGCGTCGACTGCATACACGCTCGAGTGTGACCGAAGACCGGACCATGAACGAAGGCGCCCCGATAAAACAATCATCATCCAGATCCAGACATATATTAACCAGATAAGGCATAGGGCCGGCAGGCGGCAGAGCCCGGGACTCAGACGGTCGACCTGAGGTTGGCCACACTGGTAACTGTTGTCGGAATCTAGCTTACATGGAACTCAA
>Ga0307514_10001365_pt1 | contig 30849 bp, 43 predicted proteins | sample 16_EM_MG_FD_203088 | JGI IMG/M metagenome (GOLD analysis project Ga0307514, IMG submission 203088) | Populus trichocarpa ectomycorrhiza microbial communities from riparian zone in the Pacific Northwest, United States - 16_EM | ecosystem: Host-associated > Plants > Roots > Unclassified | place... | reverse complement strand
GGATGGTTGATGACACCTCTGGGGGGTCCGGCAATTCTAGGGATGACTGATGACAGGGGGTGACGGGTCGGCAGCGGCAGACTCAGTGATGACTGATGACGCCGGGTTGGTTGTACCACTACAGTATGTTCCCTTGTTGCAAAGACGAGTACAATCAGCACATGGTCGCGAGATTGGGGCGGGGAGAGAGATGCAGATGAATTATATGATGGATGATATTTATCCCCATCGAAGCCAAAAAAACGACCAGGGAAAAAGCCAGAGTGAGCAAGCAGGGCTGGGCTTCCGTGAAGTTCCTCGACCTTCAGCGTGCAGAATTAATATTCACCCACTTGAAACGTCCTGAACACTTTCAGCTTCCTCAATTCACGACTTCGCATGATGTTTGCTCGTCAGTGTGATGCTGTGGGATAGGACTCGTTTATGCCGGAGCATGTGGTACGCGGAACTCAAACCCGCTTCTGTCCTGACACCGTATGTAGTACGCCACTGGAGCGTCACCTCAAGAGAATTTCACGCCGCCATGTTACCCAGGCGTTGAACCTCCTTCTCCGCGAACTGCGGCAGTTATTTCCAACAGAACACGTTCTAGCAGAAGCTAGGCAGCATCTAGTCGACACGGAACTTCTCGTGGACAAAAAATGGAATGGACTCAATCGTGAACGATCGCGGAAGGAGCAAACCAACGAGACGGAATACGAGACCTTCGAGCCCATTTCACGGATATTCGACCCGACCCTTGCTTAAAACACCAAGGTCATACTGCCGTCCAAAGAATGGTTCACGCAGGTTATATAGCACCCGCTTATACCTGGGGCAGCGGCAGTCGTCCTGACGCACTCTTCCAAATGACCTCCAGCCTCAAAGGGGAAAAGGAGGTATATTGATGGAGCGACGCATCCTGTCCCTTCGAGTACAGGTTCGGTAGTTGCGATAACGTCGATGTGCGTCCTCATTAACAGTGACCTGGATCCTTGTTTATGCCTTCGTTTCGTACAGAACCAAGACAAGTTGATTTAGAGCCTTCATACGGTGTACTCTGGTTTCTGCAGAGCTTTCTCCTTTGGTGTAACTACCCATGGCCCCGAATTCAGTATATGATTCTCTTGTAGAGCACGCCCCAATACCTATCTGACATCCGCACAGGACACCGACTCATCTGACGTGACCGAACTTGGGTTTGACACAAACGTAGAACGGATCAGTGAGACTTCCGAAGGCTTCTACCTTGGCTTCTCCATCGACGGGAAGGTCAAGGTGCACGAGACGTCTCGTTTGTTCTACGACATTGGTGCCGATGCTCCCTACAGCCGTGGAACGTTGGGTTCTGAACCAAGGAGGTCCGTGTCGTGAAGGAATACTAGATTGAAGACCGAGCGGGGAGGGAAGCCGTCGTCCGCAAGATCGATGGGTCCCGATAGCTTCGCCACATACTTCGTCGATACTTATCGTTGGTCATCGCAGAGCCAAGCCGGCAGAAAATCATGTCTCGGATCAAGAACACCTCTACTTCGACATCACATCAGGGGTTCATACTCCGAAAATTTTCCGACGGGCTGAAAAACTCTGCAGGGCGCAATGGTTGCGAGATGTAGCGAACCAACTGCGCCACGTATGTGAGAACAGGGTCCACCGAACGTTCTCGCACCAGGGTGAAGTTACTCGACCACGACAAAAATAGTGGGTTTGTTTTTTAGTGGGCGACTAGGCTCGGTAACTTGAAAGCGGTTGGGGCCCCTACGCCCTCCTTGATGTCCTCGAATCCAAGAATATAAGAATATATTACACATATACCTAGCGCGTGCAAAGAAATACAACAGAAGAGGTCTGGTCGACTACACAGGGAGATGAATGGCGCAAAAACACCAAAGGGGGTGATAAACCAACTTACCGACCCCTGCACCTTAACAGTATCCAGGTGACAGGGGATATTCACACAGAACCAGATGATTCCGAATCAGTGGCACTACAGGCGTCTATACTGATGGGATATGTTGGAGGGGAATTCCAGGTAAGAGAGGCATGGGAAAGGTAGTCATGCAACTGGCGGGCAGGCGGTCGAGCCGACCTCAGCTCACTCCAGCACATTCGTACCAACTGCCAAAGCCCATCAGAGAAACCCAGAGACTCGGCATCGCAAGGTTTCCCTGGGCGCTCGCCCCTCGTCAGAGCGACCACGGTTGAGAAGAAGTTCAGATGATAGAACGGCCGACGGCCAGTCAACACCTGGGTGGGATGAGTTAATACGGGACCATTGCGATTATCACAACTGTCCTACCTCGTAAATTACCATTCCAAGCGCATAACAGTCCGATTCGCGGGTTGGGCGACCTTTGGAGTCAGAACGCGATGTGTCCAGTAGCTCCGGGCTCATATAACAAAATGTCCCCCCGGAGGAAACATCGCTTTCAGAGAAAAGGATCGTGCTCAAATCGGTCATGGTTATCAGACCAAAATCTGCAATACGAGCGGCGCCTGTGTCGTCGATGAGGATGTTTGCCTGTTTAACTTGTTGGTGACATTACAGAAGGGCCAAGCTTGAAGAATGGACTCACTCCTTTGAGGTCCCCATGAACCATCTTGAGATCGTGAAGGTATGCCACACCAGACGCTACCTCAGAGAGCTAACCATCATCAATTAATAGGAGGGGAAATAACGAAGAAATAGGAATTGGACTCACCAATCGCAAGCGATTTGCCTCTGGATTGGATGTTACATATTTGATCATGTTCCCGTTGGGCATCCACTCGGAGAAGATTCGGAAACAACGTGGATCGGTGGACACAGAAATCCCCAACAAAGGTAAGACGTTTGGATGAGATAAGTATTTCCACCATATAACCTCCCGACAGAACCGCTGGTTTGAAGTTGAGCAATGACAATGTGCGAGGTGGATCGACAGTACCTTGAACATCTTTTCGGGATCACCCTTGTTCATTTTGAGTTGCTTGATGGCCACGGAGCATCCCAAGTATTCACCGTTGCCCACGTCGGCGAATCCACCGTGGTCACGAACACTTCCGACGTATGTGACCTCGTCTTGAAGGACATATGAGGCGGCTATGATGCCCTGGGCATTGCATATCTTTGAGAGGAGCCGTAAACCGCGCTGCTGGAGCTTGTCGTCGAGGCATGAGCATGAAAGGACCTGTGTTCAAGGCTTCAGATGGTTGGAGTACGGGATAAGTGTATGGCCTACTTACGCGATCAAGGAAGTCGATGAACATTTGGGCCTGGTTTCCACGAAAGCTCCTTGCGACAGCGATCATAGATGAACAGGTCAAGAGGATCTGGATTTTTGAGAGACATTCGTCTGAAGTGACGTCCATCGTGTAGAGGTTGGTCCAGAACTGGGTGTCTGACGATTCGATGAATGGATGATTTGGACACTGCAGATAGAGAAGGGGAGGGGTGCCAGAAGGACCTTGGCAAGGCATCATGATATTCGCCGCAATGAATTGCTGTAGTCTTGCAGGGGCCGTAGACAAAAGTCCCCCAAGAGATTGCGGTTTATATTCCCACCCGTCATGTTGACCGGGGTAAGAAAGTGGTGCAGCGCCAATCATCCCAATACAACACTAGTATGTTTGACGCGGACGCGAAACACCCCCCCACTGCCTCGTGTGCGGAATGGCAATCTCCGTGCGACAGCGACTATCTTCCCTTAGTCCCATGTTTCTCCTCGGAAGCGAATGGGCTGTGGGCGGGCCAAATTACGTAGACGTGCAATTCGTAACTATTTGAATCATGTTCCTCCCGGTTTGTTAACAGGGCCGAAAGTGTTATATCTAGACCGATGGTCGGGAGTCCCATCCTGTAGGGTGAGGCCGGATAGACACTAAGGATAAGTCCCATCATGTAGGTATGCGTGAGTGCTGAACAGATGTTTTGGGGAGTCGGTCCTGCAGAGCCAGATAGGGAAGAAAAATAAAGGTGGCATAGTTGATGATTCAGATAACAAAGCACAGACGATTTAGATCTTTAAAAACATATGGGACCTGGATGGATGACGAAAACACTATCGAAGAGTCAGTCAAACTACGGCTCAAAACACGGGGGAACGAGAAGGGGAAAAGGGTACTCATGCAATAAAAGAAGATTTCGTACGTACTTTGGCAAAGCAAAGAAGACGACACTATGCGATGAATGAGCGCGGTATATACGTGACTGATGAGAGCATATGAGACGTGTTGCGTGAGAGGAGGGGGGTAGTGGGGAGTCGTGCGTGCAAAACAGACGTCGGCAACGCCGGAAAGTAATATCGTAAAAAAAGCACTAAAAATTAACGGGAGAGTACAATCAGATAACAGCAAGTCAGAAAGAAAGCAAGGTCGGAAACATGGAGACAATAAGATGAAAAGAAGGAAAAAAGCGTCCAAATCAGTCGAACGGCATCCGGTAGTCCATCACCAAAGCATCGTGCGCCACAGATGGAGGTCGAACAACGACCGAGGGCAAAACTTCGTTTTTCCTGAGAATAGCCCGTTGTTTACTCGTCTCGCTCCTGCCAAGCTTCAAGGGCTTCAAACCCTTATGTTGTGAAGCGGCCCCAGAGACCAGCCTAATGTCATGGATGTTTTCGTTTTCGTCCTTTCCAGCGACCACACCGTTGGCCAGAGCTCTCGACTCGGTAACATACTTTTGCTTCTTCCTGAGATCCAGAGGACGGGTGAAGCTGTCTTCCACTACAACGCCCAACTGAGGTTGGGCGGAACGGTTGACATCCCGGTCCTGCAAAAGAGACAAAGGACGGAGTCCTCCCCCAGGGGAGGCCGTCGAAACGTCCTTGCCGTTACCGAAGAATGCTGCGATGGCTGTGGTATTGGTCGTGGACGAAGCGTTCTCATCCTTGCTGGTCTTGCGCTTATTCTTGGACGTCAATGGTTTCACCGCTCGCGATGAAAATTGGGCCAGGCGCTTGACAGGAGAAAGAGATTTGTGGGTCGTGTTCTCGTTGGTGACGTTAGAGGGAGGGATGGCGTTTTCGTCCGATTTAATATACACAATACTTGAGCGACGGTCAGCTTTTGTCGTCTTCGACCTGGGCACGGGAGGAACGGGGGAGCGTGACACTGGTTTGTGGGATTCATGAGGAGTACTGTGAGCCAATGGTCCAGAAGGGTCGAACTCTAAGGAAATGTTCTCGTCAATGCCGAAAAGACCGAGCTTAAACTCGTTATCCAAGGCATTAATAAGGGTGGCCATGGAAGAACGAGCAGTGGCAGGATCCTGGGTGTGCGAGGGAGAGGGTGGGCGAGAAAGCTCATCGACCTCACAAACAGCATCTAGGATGGTCTCGGGGCGTTGCTCGCCAATCACGGTGTTTCTCCTCTCCTCCTGAACAGGAGCTTCCAAGCCCTTGTTAACTTCCTTCCTACAGGTGGTGAGGGCGTGGATGCCATCCTTTCCGAGGTTGAGGCTGGGCAGACTGAAATGGTTCCTCTTGTGGCTGACCTTCCTAGCCCTCTGGGTGACTTTCTTGCCGTTAGTAGCGGGGGTGGAGTGGAATTCAGGAGATGAGAATTCCCCGGGCAATCCACCAAGTTCATTAGGAAGGCCGGCGAGGAAATCATCGAATGTTTTGCCAGTCATACTTCCCCTGATGTGAGAGGCGCTCGAAAGCCTCCAGTTGTCAGAGATCTTCACACCCTCTCCAATCTTCAGTCCAGGAACGAGGTTGGGAAGTATTCCGGCCGACAGGGCATCGATCTCGGTCATGGAAAGGCCAGAAGAGTAGGATCGCTTGTGAGCCATAGCGCGAGCGGCCTTGACGGAGGGTGGAGTAGGAGGGAGAGGGAAGGCAGGAGGTGGGCTGATGACATTCCGGGACCTGGAGGTGGAAACGGAGGAAGTGGACCTGGTACGGCAATGGGACCGTCCCTCAGTGCGTTCATGTATAGCAACACCGCTAGCAATACCAGTGGTCTCCACCTCCTCGGGAGATGTAGCGAATGACCTCCCTTCAGTGTCAGGAGAGGGGGGAACGACCATGGTCATGGCGAGAGCCGAATAGTGCTTATGAGCGACCATGACACGGGCAGTGTGCAGTGCCACCTCGTCCATGGTAGAGTAATGGGACGAAGCCTTCGACTTCTTCCTGCCCAACTCTTCCGAGTTCTCAGATACGGGGGTAGGAGGGACAGAGTTGGGTGCGCTCTGGAGGGGCAGAGGAGGGGTCAGCTCTCCGTCGATCGACTTGACGACAACATTCTCCAGAGGAAGAACGGATAGCTTGGGCTTGGAATTGAGCATTTCGAAGGCGCGACCGATCTTGCCCTTTCCATCAATGGCATCACCGTTAGCAACCCAAACATCACCGCTGCGGCGACCTTCGACGACGGTGACACTTCCGCTCCTCTTGTACTCGTGGGACCAAGGACGGTTGATAGTAGGGGAAGAAGCACGAGCAAGCTCGGGCATGGGTTGAGCAGTCGACTCGAAGAGGCCGGAAGGAACGAGGAGAGACCAGTGAAAAAGAAGGCTCAGGGCCAAGAACGGAGAGGGAAGAGTGATGGCGAGGATCATTAAAATGGAAGTCGCGATGGAGGCGGTACCGGTGAGATGGATCGAAACAAAGTATGGAAGGGTGAAGGCCTACAATGGAGATCAGGACATATTATCTGATAAAAGATGCGGACAGGACTTACACATGGAAGCAAAATGCTAATGAACCAGGTCATGACACGGGGAAGACTGGTATCCAGATCACCCTCGGGAACAGCGGCCAAACCAGCCTGCTTTTCAGCAAGGGAAACGTCCGAAAAACCATACCCACCCAAAACTTGGGTGGAGCTGATAGCGGGGGTCTGTGGGCGGGAAGGAACGACAGGACGGAGGAGTTCGGCGTGGAGATCGGCGGCGGACTGAGGTAACATGGCAGGGGTGCTTGGACGAGAGGCAGAACGAGCCGCAGGGAACGACCAGGCAGTGGCGGTGCTGGGAGCAATCGAGGGCTCGGTCAACCACGAAGCTTGGACCCGTTGCGAATTCGGGGATCGTTACCAATAGTACGGCGGAAGGGATCAGGGTCGTCGCACACGCTCGCAGAGGTGGGAGAAGTAGGTCTGTATGGAGCTGGCAGAGGAGGAACTGGGGGAACTGGTGAGATCCTGCCAGGAGTATCAGAATTGAACCAGAAGTTGGACTTGGGAGGAAGGGATCCGTGGTGAAGGTTGCTGGAACTGTTGGAAGACTTGCGAGCGTGGGTCTGATGGGTAGAGAGAGAGAAGGCAGAGACGGAGCCGCCGTGGCAGCTACCAGCATCAGAGGTAATCCACGAAGAACCGTCCTTCAAGGCATCGATATCCTCCTGGGCGAACGGGTGGGGCTTCTCATCAACCTGACGCATGGGTGGCCAGGAGTCGTCGAGTTCAGCAGTGGACGTGAGGTTGCGACGGATGGCCACGAGGGTACCGACGAGGCCGGAAAAAACAGCAAAACCAAGGAGGGTGAGAGTGGAAGAATAGGCGACGATTCCAACGAAGAAGCTCGGAAATTTGGCATCGGCAAGAACACCTACAGGATATAAGGGTCAAAGAATACAGAGAGGAGCGAGCACAAGGACTTACCAGCGACAATAGTTGAGGTGATGATGAGGAGGAGACCAGGTGCCCAAATAAGCCAGTGGGATTTACCAAAGTCAACGGGACGTGCGAGACGGACGTGAAGGAGGGTCATGGCGATAATGATAAAGACGCATGTGGCCCTAACAGTGCCAGCGAGCCAAAGTCGTACAGCGGCAAGAGCGTCGAGCCCGGCAGCATAGTTGGTGGGACCGCCTAATGACTCGTCGATGACTTGCCAAATGAAAACGACAAGAGCGAGAACGTCGCAAGCAGCGATCCAGAGGTGGGTCTTGTCTGCTGGTGCCAATTTCTTGAAGTTGGGAAGACCAAATTCGGACTTTAAACCCTCCGTCAGTAACCACCCAAAGAAAGGGATGGAAAGACCGGGGGAAAACAACGTACTGGGGCCACCCGTCTGCTCAAGGGATGAGGTGGAAGAATCGGAATGACTATACGAAGAATGACGAAAACTGAGCAAGTAAATGACAGGAAAGCAAGAGCGAGCGTGGGCACAAGCGGAATCATATTCGAGAGAGCGTAGAGTGTCGTGTAGCGTTTTTCTTCGTCGGCGGGGAAGGTCGAGGGGATCCTTGGTGGGGAAAGGGGCGCTCGAGCAGGGAATATCCTTCGGAAGAGATGGTGGAAAGGTAGGAAAAGCCTTAAGGAACAAGCAAAAACGCGTAGAAGAAAAAGCCTGTCGAGCGTAACGAACCAAAGACGGAATGGCGCGCTCGAGTGCTTTTTGAACTTGCAAGTTCAACTTGGAACAAACTTGCAGTAAACAACTTTTTGGACCTACATCACCCACAAGTGGTGGACCCACAATCTGACGTCTCCATGCGTTTCATCACCAATGCAGGTTCCCATGGGCGATCCGCGAATCAATGAGTGAATAGAGGCCATGACAGATATCATCAGCTGGAAATAAAGGCGAGCACGAACCAGGCACTGAGGTGGTCGAGACCGAGAAGAGTCGCCCAGTGAAATTCCCATGACTTGGAGATATTCGGATCACGCCACTCGCGTTCATCTCAACGAGCGGGCACATCGAATTCAGATGGATTATACTTCTAATAGTATTTGTCACACAACAACACGGAAAGCGCAAGCAACCAAGCAGGTACATCAATTGACCCTTATCCTAGCAAATCCGCATGGTCCGACGCCGAAAGGGCAAGCTACACCACACGAAATGTAAATCAGCAACCGTACCACCACCGTGATAACGGGTACTCACCACAAACTCGTCATCCAAATACTTCGAAACCGCAATCTGGTCTCCCAAACCCTTCCTTCTCCTCGTCTTCAACACCAAATCCCTTGCGAGTGCTTGTCCACTAGCAGGTTCTAACGGTCTCAGCTTTATACTCTTATCCGTGGGGTCCCCAGGGACGATCGACCAGTGATCAAAGATTTGTTGACAGAACGCTTGACCTTGGGTCGCCGTCCGGAGGTCGGTTTCAAAGCCATTTGCGTCGATTACGGGGATGAGTGCCTTGACAGTATACAATGGTGAGCCAGCCTTCGGTATGTCTTGAGTGACGTGTCCTCGTCGTCGCGCTAGTACGGTGTATACGGCCGAAATACAATCTGCTGGTGCTTGCACCTCGACGTAGTAGATTGGTTCCATCAACCGGGGCGTCGCCTGGGACCCGATCCCTCTGTCAAGACCTAACGCTAACCACGAGAGTGAAACTCACCATGAGGAAAGAAGAGTAACAGACCCTGCGAGCCGTGGGGACGATCTGCCCACCCCCTCGGTAAATAGGCTCGACCGCAAGACTGGCATCCAATATCCTGAATTTGACGTTACGCATTGCTGGGAGACCAACATCCATTAACCCAGGCAAGAATGATCAATAAGGAAGAGAACACGCACGTTCATCGCACAGAGGGCCCTCCCTCGCTCCCCACTGGAAGCCTTGCTTGATGTGCTCCTTGACAGAGACCAGCATCTTCTTGTCGACCTGACTCGGCAGCGTGTCATCCAACAAGATATTCGAGCCGCTCTCATCCGGTCCAAAGGCCCATATTGACCGCGACGCGAGGAGATCCCATTGGTATTTCTCTTGGAAGAATGTCCCTCGCTCTTTAGGTGTCATCCGCATCGTCACCCGACCCGTCTCAATATCTTCCGCAATACCTCGTTCTAGAGGTTCAGAGATCATCGTTAGTCGATTCCTGTATGGATGGTTAGTAAACACAAATCTTCGAGGATACGCAAGGAGAGAATGGATGATGTCCGCACTTTTTGTTCGGTGTGTCCGCGTAGCATTTCAAGGCACTCGTCTCCAACACGGTCTCGCAGAACTTTGTGACAGGATCTGAAACCTTAATCTCGATTTCGGCGAACAGTCTCCTCAGATCATGCAGCACACAATCCAAATATAATTCCCCGGTGCCGATCAACACATGTTCACCGCTCTCCTCAACCTTGGTTGCAGCCAAGGGATAGGATTTGTTGATGGATCGAAGGCCCGAAAGCATCTTGGGAAGTTCCGAAGGCGCGACGGGCTCGATGGCCACTTTAAGCACCGATTGTGTCACGTGTTTGAGAGGGCGGAAGATGTGTAATTCTTCGTCGGAATCGGGATCAACGGAGGCGATGGTGGCTGTTTTTGAGATGGAGGCATCGACACCTCCGATCAGGACCAGATTTCCAGCAGGGATCTCTTCGGCGGGGATGAAATACCTACCAGGAGAGTCTGCCGTGAATAAACGGCCCGAGAATCGAAAACGATCTCACCTAGCTTGAGATATCCACAAATCCTCTACAGTCGCCTTGACCATATCTTCCTCGTCCTCTGGGGAATAGCCCTCTCCAAGAACTTTAACCTCCAACCCTTTCCTTAGTGTTCCGCTGATGACCCGTCCAAACGCTCTGAAGCTTTGCGCGTCTGTTGTGTGGTACAATTTAGCGACCTGAACCATTACCGGACCATCAGGGTCGCAAGCTTTCATAGACTTTGCCAACTCTGACGTCTGAGGTCCCGTGTATGTACTCTCGACCTGCAATCAAGCCAAGTAAGCGGCGAGAAGACGGAAGAAACTGAATGGCAATACCTTGGAAGCAGCTCCGTCAAGAGGCGATGGTATATGTTCCACGATCACATCCACCAAACCAGTAGCAGGTCCAAAAAATTGTGCAGTGACAGCCTTTAACAACGGCCGGACATCCATCTTGAACATGGCCGGTTTCAATGAGATACCCAAACCTCTCAAAGTCTCTTTGAGAGTCTCGGTGTCTTCACTCAGAACCTGCGAGTACAGTTTATACAACGGGGTGAGGATGAAATGGACAAATGTCCGCGGAGTTTCGGGATCCTCGGCTTTTCGAGTGAATTTTCGGGTGGAAGAAGAGAAATAGATGTCTCCCCAGAGGCGATCAGCAAACGCGTTCACGTCTAGGGGGCCGTACGCCTCGGAGTACATCTGAGCAAAAGAACGTAGGGTGAAGCACCAATGCATATCGGTACTTGCAAAGGCCACATTTCCATTCTCCGGACTTAACCTCAATGCGGGGTCAGGGTCGATGGAGCTGGAGACGGTGGTCAGTGAGCGAAAAAGATGGAGGCGTGTTGAATGCATGCCTGATGAAAGTGTTTATTTCTTCGATGGTGTGTTTTATCTTGTAATAGGCGTCGCTAGGTTTAATTCTCAACTCGAGAATCAGCCTGTCGAGCTTGTTGACGACAAGAGTGATTTTGACACCTTCCCGGAGAGCATGTCGGATGATCTTTTCTGTGCCCACCATGACCTGGTAGAGACAGAGAATCCGGCAATATCAGCTCGGAAGTGAGGATGGTGATGGTTGATTAGAACGAACCCCTTCGAGAACGTCTACGACAAGTAGGATACCATCAACCAACCTGATGGCGGCAGCAACTTCGTCCAAAAAGTTGACATGACCGGGAGTGTCGATGACGTGAACCAAATGGGATTTTCCGGCGGAGGTGCCAAGGACGAAAGACATGGGAGAGGATTTGAATGAGATGGCACGTTCACGAGAGAGGATGTGTGTATCGGTGTATCTGGTCTGCACAAGGTTGAGAGTGTTTGTTAGATGGACGAATGGGTGAGCAAGACGTGGACAAACCTGGGCATCGGCATCCCAAATCATTTTATGAGTCTCAAAAACGAGCATATCCAACAAAGCCGTCTTTCCGTGATGTAAATGACCAACGACGGCGACATTCCTGATAAACTCTGGGAGCGCGGTCATATTGAGGAGAAAACCCTTGTCGAATCTCGTCTCTGGCATATCTTTCTCTTCCACGACCCATTTCCTAGACTTGACCGGAGCAATGATAGGTTCGGTGAGTGGCTGAGTATCCTCCTCCTGGACGAGGGTCTCGACGTCCTGACCATACACGTCGGATGCAGATGGGTAGTACTGTTTATCTTCGTGGAGGATGACAGCGTTATGGACGGGTTCTGTGATTGTAGACGTGGTATTTCAGCAACTGGGAGAACATCTTGGGTCGAACAAAACGCGTCGGGAAACGGAATCTTTTGATTCGGAAAGGATGATTAAACCTGGAGGGTGGCGAACGAGAGAACATACCGTCAATCTCCATGAGAGCTCCTGAGCCAGGTTCGTCAGCCATCTGCTCGTCCTCATCATCAAAACCCTGTAGCGGCCGCGAAGTTTGAGGCTGGGGTTGAGATGGGCCGGCGTAAGTGTGACGTTGCTGCTGGTCATCAACCTCATCGTCAGAGTCAAGGTCTGCACCGATGTAGTTTCCAAACTCGTCGTAATCGTCAAGAGAAGCCATGGTGAGTGCAGAAAGAGCTTCAAAGAAATAGAGGGAAAAACAGAAGAAGGGGACGGATGGCGCGTCAAAAGTTTATGTATACCTCACGTGTCGGGAACGCGATCGCACTCGTCATTGTGTGGATGAGCCAGAGGGGGAACATCCTCGCGATTATTAGTTTACTCGAACAACAACAGGGTACATACGAATGGAGAGAGAGAAGGGGTAAAGTGACGAATAATAGGAAATACAACAATGTGTTGTGGTCCTGTAAACCGTCGGACAAGAATCTACGGCCCAAATGCTACTCGAACAACAAGATGGGTGGTGGCATCGTATGTACACTGGGGGTTGTAGGGCTATAACTTTGTAGCCTTCGTCTTGGAGCGACCCTTCAATATGCCTCCTCGGATAATGGAGCGTTTCCTGGGTCTTGGCTTTGGTTTGGCCTCCTGTGACGAAGAAGCGACGATGGGTGTGGCTGTGGTGGGTGTTTTCCTCTTTCTAAGGTAATACCTCGGCGGATGACCGGTGAGTACGTGGGATGATGAGGACCGCCTGATAAGAGAACGTGATCCGGAAGTTAGCGATGGTCGTTTAGTCATACTATTGTTCCTGGATATAGGCAAGGCCTGTTTGGACGATAGGGGAGGGGTAGAAGGGGGAGTTGGGACGGTTGGGCTGATCATTGCGAGGGCAGGAAAAGGCGAGGTGTGTGATGTCGCGAGTCGTGGGGCAGGCGTGGGCGTTGTGGATCTAACGTCATTGTCGACGTCCATCTCGTTTGCGCTGCCCTCACGATCCTCTGGGGTGTAGCGAAGAGGCGAATAAGGAGAGGCGGGTTGTGGCCGCACAACCTGGCCTGCAGACGGAGGGAGGGCAGCAGCGTTGCTTGGGCCAGGGGTGGTCGTCTGAATGGTAATGGCGGGATACCTGATGCGATGTGGGGAACGCTCGAGAGTGTTTGGATTCCTGGCGAGCATGCGAGAGCCCTGGGAAGATTGTTGGGAATTCTCATCGATTATCTCTGTCGGTACACGCTGGAGAGTACGTGGCTTGGGCTGGGAAGGGTCGCCCTCAATGCTCGGCTGGGCCTGTCTGTGGATGAGAGCAGGGACTGGGGCGAGCTTCGAGTGGTAGGCGTAGTCGACGGCTTTGATCCCATGGTGCTCTTGCAGCTCATCGACAGACAGAGGCGGGCCAGTCGCTGAAGAGAACCCGACGCGTTTCGAACGAGGTGGCTGAGGGGAATCCATAAGTCTAAAAGTGGAAAAACAACAAAAGAAGAGGAAGGAAGCACAGACCGAGATCGGAAGTTCATCGTCCTTTGAAATCAACTGAGACAGAATTATTCCAACCATGTCATGGAAGAGAAAAGCAGGGTTACTTTATTCACCGGAAGACTCAACTTGCCTTATCTGGTAAATTACTTGTGTATCCCTCTTCCCACCCACTCTCCGCTTTCGGCATCTTCCGCATGCCTCCGTTGAATGTGAGAGTGATAGTCCGAATTCCGTTCAACAGGCCAGACGGTCCCTGCCCGGACCCACCAAAGGTCTGTCTACGGCTCAAACGACGTGTTCAATCGTTAAACTATGCCTAGGTCGAGTGGAACCAGGATAAGGAGAAAGTCCTCTGGGAGGTCATTGCTCGTTCGCGTGCCACAGACAATGGCGGAACAGACTGGCCAGCGCTCGCCACCCACCTCCAGGTCCCATTGCCTTATCTTCTCTACCGTGCACAGACACGCTACGAGGAGGATCTAAGGGGTTTGCAGGGCATCAAAGTCGTGCTCAGTCCCACCAACCTTGACCAGGTTGCTGCCTCGCCCAGCCCGGATCATTTGGCTGCACGACCCACTCCCATATCCCGCCTGTCTGGCCAAATCACCTCCACGCGACTCACAACCCCTCTCGGTATCCGCGCCAGATTGAACTCTTTGACTCCTGCCCCTCCGAATGCTACACCAAAGGTCTCCTCTTCCTCTCTTATGACCCTTCAGGACCGTGTTCCCCCACGCCTCCCCAGACGACCTACCACCCGTTCGCATTCTTCCTCCCCTGGTAGTGACGATGACTCGGACGCTGAACTCGATGCATCAGAACGAGCAGAGCGCCAGTTGGAAGAGCAGGAGGCCTTGGACCAGAAACTGCGCAATCTCCAGACAATGCTTACTGGCGATAAACTCGGTCTCGTCCGATCATCCCGTCCACGCCAACGTACAGAGAGGCCGTCCAAGGATCTCCATAGGGCCCTGAGTAATTATACTTCGCTCGACTCGAGCAGCCCAAGCACTTCGAGCGTAGGATCTCCTCAGGGTTCAATCCCCTCCATCCCATCCCCACCTTCAGAACGCCACCAGACACAACAACCCGCGCGAAGGCACACCATCCCGGTCAAGTCATCCAGCCCTCCCGTTATCCCGCCCAGACTCGCCCATCCCCAAGGTTTTGGTGGCCTCGTTGGAGTGGTGCAGCATAACAGTGAAAGAGACAGCAACAATGGTTCATCTGCTTCCAGTTTCAGCGATCTCAGTGGTCAGTCTTTCATCCCTACCTTTGCTCCTTCCCCTTCATCTCGACCTCGTTGCAGATGCCAGTCTCTCCGCTTCTACAATGGAAAGCGACCTTGCTTCACGTCCAATAGCCGTTCCAGGCCCCTCTAGATTGTCCGTCCATTTCTCCCTCTCTTATTCTCCCCACTCACATGTCCCAACCTCCTTAGGACTACATTGGCCCGTAACAGCATCCGGCGGGGATCCAGAGCTTTCCACCGCTGATCACCTCCTCTTCCCGTATATCCGTTGCATACTCTACACGGTCGTTTTATTTATTTATTTTGGACAACTCGTGTACCAGTAATTCGCTCTCATCTCGCGCAAACGCAAAGCACATCAGCCAAAAGTGTTCTCTCTCGATCCTTCTAGATTTTCGCCTCGCTGTGGCTGTGCATCACTCTCTCAAAGGTGATCATGATCGGTCGTGCGCTCCCCGCCTCTTCGCAATCCACCTCTCCCCCCTCCAGATCCATTCTATAACCCCACCGTAGATCCAACTTCAAGAACATCATGAAGCTCGTCTTTCTCACTGAACTCGGAGAGTCTTACGCGGTCGAGATTGACGAGAACATGGAGTTGGAGAACGTGATGGCCCTCTTGGAGGCCGAGGTCAGTTTAATCCACGTCTCTAGGCTCGCATCCGACATCGTGGATCATCACTGCCCGTGTCGTGATTCTTGCGCTTTCTGAGACGCAGCTGATCATTCGATCTCAACTGTCCTTTACTTCCTTCGCCACTCATAGTCTGGAATCCCAGTGACCGAGCAAAGTATCTCGTACCAAGGGACAGATCTCTCCAATACCAAAGCTACCATGAAAGAGTCTGGGGTTGGTGACGACGCCGTCCTGTTATTGAGGAGAAAGGTCAACGTTACCGGAATGCGAGTCCACGGATGTTTTCTTGGTCGTCCACTTGATAACGTTCTTCACCTGTTTAACAGTTCCGAATCAAGGGAGATCGAGCGAGACGCTGAAATGATGCGCCTTCAAATCTTAGGTGACCCACGTCTCATGCAACAACTCCGAGAGGTGCCTCCCCACCACCGGTTCTCAGCTCCCTGCGTCCAAACTTGGCTCACAACTTTCATACTCAGACACAACCAGAACTGGCTAACGCCGCACAATCTGACCCCTCCAAGTTCTACCAATTACTACGCCAGCTCCGCCAAATGCAGGCGGATGCCGAAGTCGAACGTCAACGGGAGATAGCTCGACTCGAGGCTGACCCTTTCGATGTCGAAGCCCAACAAAAGATCGAAGAGGCTATTAGGCAACAGGCTGTGCTGGAAAATATGGAACATGCCTTGGAGTACAGACCAGAGGCATTTGGCAGAGTCACTATGCTCTAGTCGGTGCCAGTTCCTTTCTTGAATTCCCCTTCAAATTGCGCTAACCTGTTTTTACGTATTTAGCATCCCCGTAGAGGTGAACGGTGTGGCTTTGAAGGCTTTCGTGGATAGTGGTGCCCAGCAGACGATCAGTGAGTGATATCCATACATCAGGTTATAGTCATCAATCCAAACGATCGTCCCAGTGAGCACGGAATATGCTGAAGCTTGCAAGTGAGTCTCACCACTCTTCTTCACCTTCTACGTCGAATATTTAATTTTGAAAAAAAAAAAAAAAACAGTATCATGCGTCTTATTGACCGACGGTTCTCTGGAGTCGCACGAGGAGTGGGTACCGCCGAGATCCTTGGGCGGGTTCACAGTGCCCAGATGAAGGTCTCCGACTTATTCTTAGCTTGCTCGTTCACGATAATGGAGGTGATCTGTTTTCCGTTATTCCCCTAAATTTTTCTACTCATCCTGACCTCATTTCCCGCGAATGCCGCCGGGTAGGGAAGGGATGTCGACCTCCTATTCGGTCTGGATATGTTAAAAGCACACCAAGCGTGCATAGACCTCGAGAAGGGTGTGCTCAGGATCCAGGGACGGGAGGTAAAGTTCCTGGCTGAACACGAACTTCCAGAGAAAGCTCGCGTGTTCGAGCAGGGCCACGAACAGGAGCCGGGCTCTCAACCGTCTGGATCGGGGTCCTCGAATCCTTCCACCTCGACAGGACATAACCCCGGTTCGTCGTTCCCAGGACAAGGGAACACGCTTGGCACTGCTCCAAAAACACAAGGAGAGAGATCTCAACCCCAATCTCAACAACCGCAAATCCAACAGCCATCCGCTTCGAGGTACCCTGAATCGAACATCAAGGCACTGATGGACCTGGGTGCGACGAGGGCGCAGGCGATACAATTCCTAGATGCATCTGGTGGGAACGTTGACATGGCCGCCTCGTTTCTGTTTTGAGGTTAGGGTCGGCCATGTCGTTCTCTATGTTGTATACCAAAAGATTGCCAAGGATAAACCGACGACCAGGGCTGAGGGAGGCAAAGGAGTCAAATGAATGTATTAACTACTTTTACAAACGGAATACACACAAAATAAATATAACTCCACAGAGGGAGAGAGACCCCACTATATGAGGGAGACACTCGTCCTGACCAACCCGCCTCTCCAATTCCTCATACCCGCCGTCCGTCGTTGAGACCAATCCCCTTGCATCCTCGCGAACGCGTCTTGTATATGCTCCGGTCGAAGCGGCGTCCTAGCTTCAGGTGGAGGTAAAAACAACGAACAAGCCGGTAACGCCGACGGTTGCTCGCTCTCCGGAGAATCCTCCCTCCTCCTTTTGTTCGCCGAATCCCCCGACATTCCTAATTTCCGTTTTCCCAAAACTGGAGAAGAGGGGTAGTCGTCGTGGAGGTAAGATTCTTCTAGAGATTTTTTGACTTCGAGTCCAGCGATGGTCAAGGATCGGACCATTTCAAAAGCGAGGAAACCGACGATGTCGACCGTGTCGTCGTTGGCTCGGAGGTCGAGGTGGGAAGGGAGGTTGAGGAATTCGCGGAACCGTTTTGCTGGAGGTTGATTTTGGTTACGATGCGATATTCTGGGAACGTGTGATATTGCACCCACCTTTACGATATGTGAACGATGCTTGCCGACAGTCCGAGTAGTGTTGATATTCTTCTCTTGTCATCTGCCTCGTAACATCGTCTGCTTCCTGCATGAAATTCAGTTTCTTGCATGTGACAAGATACTTCATCGATACTCACCTTGAGTCGTAACACTGAGGCCTCGTGAGCCTCAATATCATCCTCATCCTCTTCATCATCCTCCGGCAGAACCTCAGAATAAATAGTCAAAATCTCCCAAGGGAGTTTGATGGTAATCTTCTGCGCCTTTGCATTCAATTTATCTGAACGTTCATTTAACATCGAAAATCCAGCTACCGTCGAAGGAGCTCACCATCAGCGCCATCTTCTAGAGTCTCCACTTCCATCCCTGCAGCGCCATCTCCACCAGAATCTTTGGCATGCCTCCGGACATCCTTCCACGAGAGGTACGTTCGGAGCCGGTTCACTTTCGCACGGTCGTGTCGGATGAGGAAAATGAGATCCTCGGCGGAAAGGTACCGCGCCCCACGTCTGCTAGCCAAGTTACGCGCTTGAACGATCTGTGAAATGTTGCGCGAAGTGGTGACGTGAGATAGGATTGGAGAAGGGGGTATGATCAGGAGAACAGAGTAGGGTACGTACGAGTTCAATGATTTGGCCACGGATTATGTCCTCCACGAGGTTCACTGTCTCCGTCGTTGGATCCTGGACCTCTCCAAACACGAACATCTGAAACCGAGAGACATACGAAGGACCACTTAGAGACCATTTCTGGGTGGCCCTGTGCTCCGGAAAGTGGCTCACCATCTGGGATATCTCCTGGGTATACTTGTACTCTCTCGGTAAAGCCATCTCTTCCAGTGCCCCGCCTCCTCGGATGTGAACAAAGTACTCGGTGGTGGTGAACTGGCTGGGCGTGGTGTGATCGAATCGTTTCCCACGATTGCTCCTCTTATCGATATGCGAACGGGACCTCGTAACTCTTTACGTTGGTATCGTCCCTGGCTCAAGGCCGCCTAACGCATTTTTTACTCGATATTACAATGCCTTTCTCCTACACTGTGAAATGAATCGTCCAATAAAAGTGCAAGATCTGAGGGAATTGGGTTTCGGAATACAATACGTTTGACAGCGTTGAAGTACAAGACACAAAGACTGATCCGCCACGAAACAAACCTCGTCATAGCTGCAGTGACCATCACGCCCCGCTCACAAGCATTCATCAAAGGGACACCACGACCTCAGGCATTCCCCGTCGACCTTGAACTTCCGAACCATCCTCTTGATCAACTGAGCCACTCGGGAGCACATATGACAACGACCTTCGATTAGGAGTGAGTCGAGGTGGTTTCCAGAAGATGCTCGGCAGGATAGGAAGGTGAGGAGTGGAACCCAACTGTGGACACCAAGATGCGGCCGTTCCAAGGAAAGGTGTTGCAAAGAAGGGGGGAATCTCTCGAGGACACGATGCCCGTCCTGCTCTAGTATCGGAAACGCGGCGGACAAAGGTGCCCTGCAGAGATCCAGCGTTTTCAGGTTTGGGAACCGAAGGGGCAGGTCTTTCAGAACTTCGGAACTCCCGCACGCTCGGAAGTAAACAGCTTCCTCCCGCGGAGTATATGCAATGAGATCTAGGCCCAGTTCTCCCAGCCTATCGTCAGGAAGTGCTTGGTCCAGATCAACAACAATCGACACAAACGAGGTCATCCTTGCAGATAGCGAAGTCGAGGGGTAAAAGCTCCCAGCATCGCCAACGTGTAACGCGATATCAGACTTGGACGAGAACCAAAGCCCGAGTCCGTCCCGTGACCTGCCGCGACGCTGAAGGTAGTCCTGCAAGTAAGGCCCTATCCTTTGCGAAATGTCTGTAACCGCGCAGTGGGATAGACCAACAAATAGTTCCCTCAGCTTTCGGGGGTGCTCCAGTCGTCGCAGTAACTCTAAGACCCGTCCCACAACACCGCCCAACCGAAGCTGCTCCAGATGGTGAAGTTGTACTTGATAAGGTCCTCTGCCGCCGCCGCCGCCGCCGTCGTCGTCGTCGCCGTTTTCGGGGATTGCCGGTGAGTTAAGTTCAAGCTTCTGAAGGTGAGGATTGGAGCCTAACATCGAGAGTAATTGGTGCATGGCTGGTGCAGGTGAGGTATCGTCAAGGGTGAGCTTTAGGGTCGTCAAAAGGGTGGTTTGTGGCATTACGTAGTCCCACGATGAGATCTTGCAGCCGACAAGTTTGAGGCACCGTAATTTTGAAAGATGGGAACAGACAACAAAAGAGGCATCCACTATTCCTTCAAAGTCTTCGTTATCCAGAATGAGCGACTCCAAACTGTTGGTCCGGAGTCCGCCATACGGGGAGAGTAACGGATCGATTACGGAGGTCAGAAGATCGTGCCTATCGCTCTGGAGGTGAACCCGTCGTAGGGTATCGCGCGCGGCGCGGTCCTTGAGTGCCATCTGTTGGGATTCGCTGATGTAGCCGAACATGTAGGTCAACCCATCCAGAACCAGGTCAAGAGGAGCCGCGACGCTCGAACGAAGATACCGCTCGTCCCAGTCTCGTATATTGTTGCCCCAGAAAGTCCAAATCTCGGTAGTGCGTGAGGCAACCTCAAACCAATGATGGCAAACGAACAGGAAGTTGTGTGATCCTTTCTCCAATCCGCCAAAGTCGTCCTTGAGGGTCACGTTCCAGCAGAAAATGTCGCCAAGTACTTCGGGTGGGAGCGAAGACACGTCCAGTAATGAGTTTCGAGCGCGTTTGAGCTTGATTACGGCCCTCTCGTGCTCTTTGATCTGCTCCTCCAAAGCTCGGATGGAATCGATATTGCTCTCGCGGCCCATTCTGTTTCCTAGCCGCATCAGGACTCACGACAGATCCACGATAATCATTCTTACGTCGATTGTAATGTTTGTCTGTGGACTTGAGAACCTGACGGGTCGCTGTTGGTGAGGAACTTCTCTCGATGATCGTGGGAGGTGACGGAGATTCGACCGGCTGTTGGGTGAATTGTAATCGTGACCAGACACGATGAACGGGGCATCGGCCGCCTATGGTGCATGAGTAGCGGTCCATGCCTATCCGCCTCTTTATACACAGACGGTTCCCACCGGTGGGACAGGGAACAGTACGAATCTTTCAACTCCCCATCGCTTCGGCCGTGTCGAGGCCAATGTATGTGGAGAATGCATGGTAATAACCATTGAATGTAGGTGTAGTATGTGATCGATAGCTAGGGGTTGTCGTTGCGAGTTGTGTAGGGATAGTAAAGAATTGCAAACAAGAAAAGGAAAACCTTGTGGCTAAACAAAAAATGAGCAGGAGCAGAAGCACGCGGAGGGCGAGGAAAACAGAACAGTGTGTTCTAAACACAGACCATGGATGAGGTAAAAGGAAAGAGGGGCATGAAAAAACGTGAGGCCTCTGGCATAACAAACAAATACAGGGGAATAGAGAGATGGAACAAACACAGAATCATTACGTGACCGCTTGTGCGGTGAGTGGAAGTATGAACATCAAGAAAGCTACAGCAAGGCGGATCGAGTAGCGAGGTTGTATCTCCAGGAGATACGAGGAAAGAAAGAAACAAGAGAAGGCGGGGGGGAGGGGGCAGGAAAGGAGGAAAGGACGCGGGTGGGTGGTTGGAAAACAACAAAGGAAATTAAAACAGCTTGATCTCTCATCAGTAATAAATACTGGACTGTGAGCTGTGGGGATGGTGGGGATCCGGATACATCTCGTATCCCATCTGCGACATATCCATATACTGCGGGTACCCGTAATCGGGATAACCATAGTAGGGGTATGGCTGAGGTTGGTACGCCATGACGTTCGGGTTCAAACCAGGGTGCTGTATGTCATTACCAGATCGGGGATCGACGTGCAGCGCAGGTGAATTGTGCCCATCCCCAGGGTGTTGGTCTGCGATGCTAGGGTAATAATCGGAGGGCTGTTCCGGCTGCTGGGTTTGAGCATGAGATTCCTGGAACACATTGTCGTCATCCTGTGCGGACACGGTTGTTCGCAACCCCGAAGGCCGGTGGGTTTGAGCAGTCACAAGGGGGTTGGTGGGATTTATTTCACCCGGCCGACGGATTTCAATGCGGGAGTTCTGCCTCGGTAGCGAAAACAGTGCCATCCCGGTGACAGGATCATAGCCGGATATCGAATGGGATCGCGAGTGAGTGAAATCACCTGAGTGCCCGGAAAGATGATGCATATGACCTGGAACAAACGGAACCGCACTAGGGTGCATGGGGGGCATCACCGGCCGGGGGTCATACATCGGTGGGGGAGTGGGCTGGAGGTAGACGGGGCGTCCTGTGGCGATCTCATACGTGACCCCATGCGAGTTGACAGCAATTCCAGGCGGCAAGTGCGGTGGGTACTGGTATGGAGCAGTATAGGTTTGGGGTTGGGGTGCGACGGGGGTGAAGGCCGTCCGAATTGGGTGGAGGACGGGAGGTTCTGAACGCTGGGATTCCGCTGGTGACTGCGGAGCACCTTTGACATCTCCACCATCGACACTTTGGGACGGCGACTGTTTGACAACAGCCCTCTCTACAAACTCTGATCGCAATTGGGATGCCACAGAATCCTCCGTGGTAGGGGGAGGGACAATGGTGAGGATAGAAGGTGTAAGAACGGGGCGGGGCTTGACCGTAAAAACATCATCAAGCGATTCTTCCGTTTCTGCAGGGAGCGGCACCGACACCGTTTCGGCCTCAACGGGTGCAGGTTCAGGGATGGGAGCGGGAGGGGGGGTTTCGGGAGATTTTTCTTTCTCCTTCAGCTTGGGCAGTCGAACAGTTACGGTCTTGTTGTCAACGATGGGCGAAGTGATGTCGGCGGTAGTGGCGACGGGGTTGGCTTGATCGATCATCTGAGCCGTGTGGACCTCGGGAGAAACTCTGATGACTTTCTCCTTTGAGCCAGCAAGTTTGACTCGGTATCCTTGACCTTGACCAAGTCTAGGTTTGAGAGCAGAGTCGAAGTGCAAGAAACCATCCAACTGTTTGGTCCAAACACGTTCGGGCTTCTGTACGTACCATGGTCGATCAATTGGATGGGATGGGCGAGGAGTGGATGGACTGAAACCTCCTCGAGAGAAGCCTCGTCCCCTGGCGCTAATGGGACCACCTCTGCCCCCGCGGACAGAACCGCGTTGGAACGGCGTGCCACGAGTAACGGCAGCTTCCCGCTGTTCTTTCTGTCGCTGTTCCCGAGCTATACGACGCTGTTCTTCCTTCTTTTTCATCTCCTCGAATCCGTCGTGGCCCCACGTTTGCTGCTCACTGGGGTGAGTATTGGCTTCCTCCTGGGGCTGATCCCAGCCGAAACCTCCTCCTCCGTGATACCCTCCTCTACCTCTGCCAGAATAGCCACCTCTCCCTTTATGCCAACGACCCCTCCACCAGCCACTCAAACTCCGCAGCTCCTTATCCAGGAGACGGTCATCGTGACCCCAGAACTCGCCAACAGTTGGGACGTAGGAAGGATCCTGTAGCCGGTCTCGATAAGTTTCCCGAACTGATCGACCTCGTGGAGTTAAGCCGGTTCCACGATGAGAAGAGGAAGCTTCGGGATCAGCGTCAGCTGTGTCACCATTGCCTGCGTCGGTGGACGCCTGCTGCTGCTTCTTCTTTTTGTTGCGGTTTTTCCGGCGGGGTTTCACCCCTTCCACCAACTGATCGTGATCGCCAAAGTCGACCTCGACAGGCGCAGAGCCCCATGGATCTTGGTCATCAAACGCGTCCCAGTAATTGGCAATACCCTTGAATGCGGATGGTTCGGTTGTAGGTTCAGGATCATGGACAGTATCACCATTCGAGAGGGGCTTGTCATCGGGTGAGGGGCTTTGGGTGGTACTGGGGGTGACAACCGTATCCTTGGTGAGGTTGGCAGAGCCGGAAAAACCGTCGTCATCAGAGTCGGTGCCAGAGGAGGAGTTGTCTTCGTCGTCAGAGCCTGAGTCTGATCTCGCCTCTCGTTCGACCTCATCACCGCTGTCGATGGCATCTCTGCCACGACCCCTTCTCCGCACTACACGGGTCTTCTTTGGTTTATGATGTCCATTGGGTTTCTGGGCTGCCTTTGCATTGTGTTTCGTAGAAGAGAGAACTGTGGCGGGCATGTAAATGGGGTGGATCTGGAAAAAAAAACCAGAAAAATCCAAATAAATTCCTGAGGGCTTTGTAGGATCCGGTTTTCGAAGTGGGACGTACTTGGCTGGGAGAGAAAGCGAGATAAAGGGAAGGAAGTTGAACGAGTAAGCGTGGGTGGAAGATGGGCGTGGTGGACCGAAAAGCTGTGGTACTGCTGAGTCAGCGCCACCCACCAACGGTTGTTCTCAACCACAACAACAACACCACCGCCGCCGTCGCCTCCATCGTCAAAAACCCTCTTCTCATCGGCGAAAACATAAGCCACAACTCCCGAGCGTCGTGCTCGCCCCTGCGTCCCTTTCCTCCGCCTACTCTCTGCAGCGACCCGCCAAAAATATGGCTTACGCGCAACCTTTTCCGCTTGCCCAGCAGCAGCAAAAAGTTCAGCAGCCCCAGTTCGGCCCAGATTTAGCCGTTCGCCTCATCTGTCCCGACTGCAGAGACCCAAACCCCAAGCTATCAGAGGAATTCAGCAGCGGCGACCTCGTCTGCCAGAGTTGTGGTTTGGTTCTTGGAGATCGCATCGTGGACACCCGTAGTGAATGGCGTGTAAGTACCCTTTATCCTCGCTCTACCCATTGATCGTTCAACAATGCTTGATGCGCCGGCTATCTTTGGGATCCGCAACGTGTAGACCTTCGCGAACGACGAGGGCGACGACCCGTCCCGTGTTGGCGCCGCCGCGGACCCCCTGATGGAGGGCATCGAGCAGCTCGACACCATGATCAGCTTCCGTGATGGCGGTTCTGGTCTCTCTCGCGAACTTCAGCGAGCAGCCACGAGAGCCCACGGCTCACGAGCAGAACGAAACATACTCACCGCCTTCCGAGACATCTCTGCCATGTGCGAACAGTTCTCACTCCCGAAAACGATCAGCGATATAGCCAAGCAAGTCTACAAGCGTTCCGACGAAGAGAAACTTCTCCGAGGAAAGCCAGTGGAGGCTGTTGTCGCCGCTTGCATATTCATTGCTTGTCGTCAAGCCCACGTCCCTCGCAGTTTTAGGGAGATTTGCAAACTCACGCAGGTGTCAAAAAAGACGCTTGGACAGTGCTACAAAGCCCTTGAACAGGCTTTCAACCTCACCCCCGGAGCCTCCGCTAACAATCACCATAACGCGAACACGACCACGGGTGCCGAGGACCTCCTCAGCCGTTACTGTAACCACCTCGATCTCCCTCCTAACGTTCAGCCGATCTGCCGTGACATCATCAGGATGGCGCGCGAGCTCGGTATCGCGGATGGAAGAAGTCCCGTCTCCATTGCAGGAGGTGCCATCTACTTCACCGCCCACCTTCTCGGAAAACCACGACCAGCCAGGGATATCAGCACGGTAGCCGGTGTCAGTGAAGGCACAATTCGGTTGGTGTACAGATTGTACTATGAGGAACGGGAGAAGTTGGTGGACAAGAAATGGATCGAGGAGGGTAAGGCAGACCTCGACAGGTTGCCGATCGAGAGTGCCCGTTGAGCTCGTTGGATTGGATCATGATGGACACTGTAACATTGCTTTTCTTTGCTAAAGTGTATGCCCAGCTATGGACATTCCTCTCTCTCGTTTATGTTTGTCTAACAAAGTAATGAAACATGTGTCCCCCAGTACACTGAGTACGCTTGAGTACGAAGATTATCGTCTTGATTTGCCTTTCGCCTTGCCTCCCCCAGAAGATTTGGCCAGTGCAACACTTCCCTTCCCCTTGCTGGTGATGCGAATGGCTTTACGTACGTTGAGCACATCGTCTCCCGTATCTTTCTTGGCCTTTTTCTGGCGTGGCTCCTTTTCCATCTTCTGTATGAGAGCAAGATTTGCGACCTTCTCTCGCTCGACGGATGCCTCGGTCGGTTCAAACTGTAAACGCGGGTCGACTTGGCTCGCATGACGAAGAGTAAGAGCGAACGTACCTTGCGTTTCACCCCTTTCAGCTTCTTCTCGCCTTCCAAAACCTTGTCGAACCTGCCCATGCTGGCGGTGCTGACACGAGAGGTAGCGAGTGTCCTGTTGATCTCATTCTTCCGTTGCTCCCTTGGTGGGGGTCCAGCAACCGCGCTCTCCCCCTGGGCACGCGCGGTATTCTGTGCCATTTGCCGCTCGTTCTTGGCCACCCGTGCTTTTCGTTCCGCCCTAGCGACTTTGGAGGGGTCGTGGTCGACATCTGTTGAACCCACACATGAGCGTGCTTCTAGCAGCGGGGAAGAAAATTAAGCACTTACCAGCGTTGGCAGGAACCTCCGTAAGCCATTGCTCTTCGAGCTCCTTGTTCTTTCCTTTCCATCCCCATCGGCTAACCCACTCCTGCTTCTCCTCGTCCCAGACGGCCTTCTCTTTTTTCCGATGTGAAATACCCTTCTCCTTTGCGAACTTCTCCCACTTTGTCAAAGGCTTTGGTTTAGGTAATGGTTTAGCACGAGGCAATTGCGTTATTGGTGGAGGAAGTTTGACGACTGGACCATCTGGGGAGGGTGTAGAGGGGAGGGCGAAAAGTGCATTGAGGAGGGCTTGAACGCCATCCCGAGCATTAGATTGGAGGTATGCTTCGAGGTTCTCGCTGTGAGACGTCGGAGATAGTTAACGACGGAACTCTGATGATTACATTGAGAAACTTGCTTGTAACTCTCTGGATCTATGGGGTTGGGATCCGTCGCGGTCAGCAGACCGGCGTCGATCTCAAGAGGGATTTCTCGTTCGACCGCGATTGATTTTCTGTCGGGATTAGTATTATAACTTCGCTTTCAAGCCTAAAGATTGTTAGCTCACTGTTTTTCGGCCTGTGTTGCGAGGATGTCCGAAACGTCCATGATTTCTGGGAGGGCTGGGCGCCGCTGGGGGAAAGTTTTTGGCTGATCGGACGCGGAGTGATCGACGGACTCCGGGGTTAATTGGTCTCGTTAGACTCGGTTCTACCAGAGCGATTTGTGCGCGGAAAACTTCGTAGATGGTTACACAGTGACATGGTCCAGAAGTCAGGGTGTCCAAAAAATTCACAAAGTTCTCTTGAACCCTGTACATCGCGGACGGGATGCGTGCAACATGACGCAGAGGATGTGATCGAGTCACTGTTCGATCCTCTCCTCCGATAACATGCCCCCAAAAGGTCCAGCAGCAAAAGACAAAGACATAGCTCCCGTAGAGGAGGATGTCATCCAAGCGGTCATCCTTGCGGAAAGCTTCAACAAACGGTTTAAACCGTTGACTATCGACCGACCAAGAGCAAGTCGAACGAACTGCCGTCTCTCCCCGTGGTGCGATCTAATGTTTGTGGTTGTTAGTGCTTGTTACCTATATGCAATGCCCCTTTACTGGACTGGACACTTGAGAGTCTCGCCTTGGCAGGTGTGCAGGAGATCTTCGTCGTGTGCAGATCACATCCGGACCTTGTCAAGGCTGCCATCAAGTACGTCCTCGACCCCATCACCTCATTCAGATAAAGCCGACTTCTCTACCCCACAGAGAGTCAAAGTGGTCTAAACCTGGATCAGGTCTCAAGATTGTTCCAATTGTCACTGCGAAGCAGACTTTCACGCCAGGGGACGCTCTCCGTGATATCTACACCCATGGTATCATCACCAATGATTTTGTTCTCGTTACTGGCGACCTTGTGAGCAACATCCGGATAGATGAGGTCGTGCGAGTGCACAAAGAGAGGCGGAAAGTCGACCGTGATGCGATTATGACGATGGTGGTTAAGGAGAGCGGAGTCGTGCACAGGACAAGGTCCGCCAGAGTTACATCTGGCATCCGGGCGCGGGCTGACCGACTGAGCACCGAAACAGATCAAAGGGAGAAAGTGCTGTCGTTGTGGTTGACCCAGGAACCGACCAATTACTACATTACGAGTCGGTGATCGGTCATCCTCCAACTAAAGTCGCAAGGATTCCAAGAGAAGTGCTGAACGAACACCCGGAATGCGAAATCCGCTATGATTTGATTGACTGTTCGATTGACATCTGTTCTGTCGAGGTGAGTCCGCGGTTGTCTAACCCCCTCTTTGGTACCCAAGGAACCTCTGTTTAACTTTAGGTCCCATCACTATTCCAAGACAACTTCGACTACGGTCACATCCGAAGGGACTTCGTCCACGGAGTCCTCACCTCCGATCTGCTAATGAAAAATATTTACACTTACGTCGCAAAAGACGGATATGCTGCTCGGGTTCAGGATACCAAAAGTTATGACGCCGTTAGGTTCGTGAATTGCCTAGTCCTCCCGCTCTTTAGTCTCATTTCTCCGCTGCCAGCAAAGACATATTGTCAAGGTGGACATTTCCTCTTGTTCCGGATAACAATCACCCGAGTTCGCATGCGTACGAGCACAGGAGGGGAAATAAATATTTCCCTCGGGATAACAACGTTGTCCTATCGCGGTACGTTGCACTACCATCACGCTATAGTATACTCATGACTTCTAGGACATGCATCGTCGGCACAAATACATTGATTGGTTCACATTCCCAGATATTTGACAATGTTGTCATCACGTCCTCGGTGATCGGGAGACGTTGTAAAATCCATCCCGGGGCAAAGATCGCGAACTCATATATCTTTGATGATACGACCATCGAGGCTGATTGTGTTATCACAAATAGCATCATCGGGAGCATGGTTCACGTCAAAGAGGGTACAGTTGTCGAGAAAGGGTGCTTGGTTGCCGACAAAGTCGTCGTCGGACCGAAGGGAGTACTCAAAGAGTTCGAGAGGGTATCCAGGAGGATCGAGAAACCCCTGGTTGCCTCTGATGCAGAAGAGGAAGAAGAAGATTCGGAGCTGGAGGACGTTGATGAGGGTCAGTAGCTTGCGGGATAATCCTGGATTTTAACTGATCTTTCGGCTTAGAACAACTTGAAAAACTCCGGGTGAACTTGGGTACAGATTCGAATGCATTTGTCTGGCCGCTCAGGGCACCCAATCTCGAAGGCGAGGAAACAGACGAAATTGAAAACTCCAATAACCAACGACTCATGCGGCTCGGTGACGATGCTCGAGACCTCCACGTTAGCGACGCGGAATCCATCTCAACTTCGGGTGCTTCATCTCCTTCGGAAACAGACGTGGAAGACAACGACGAGTCTCTCTCCTCTGCTTCCTCCTCTGCTTCTATCTCTACACCCGCAACATCGAACAAGGGAATCAGCAAAGAGGAGCTCGAGTTTAAAGTCGAAGTCACTCAGTCCCTGGAACGTGCGTTCGAGGAGGGTCACTCGGTCGACAATGCCGCTGTGGAACTCAAGACTCTTCGCATGGCCAGTAATGTCCCGTTGACGAGGGTAAGGGAGGCCGTCATCGCTGCGTTGGTGGATCGGATAAGAGTTGTTGGCCCAGAAGAGGGACCGGCTAAACAGAAAGCCGAAGTTGACAGTGTCGTAGAGAGGTGGGGACAGTTGATCAACAAGATCGGAGGCGTCGATGGAGTTGAGACGATCTCCATCCTCCAGGCATGGTTGCTAACTGACGGTTCATCGAACGAGACTGACCTAAGGTCCTTCATAGAATCACTGCGCGACAACTGATACCCAGTTGTTCGGCCAGGTTCTGGTCGCTTTCTACCAAGTCGACATCATTGATGAGGATGACCTCAAGAACTGGCAACAGCTACCCGCTTCAAAAACTGGACAGGGTGATTCTGCGGAAAATCACAGAAAGTTTTGGGTGATTGGATCCAGGATCCTCCAACAACTTGCGGAACAAGACAGCGACGAAGAGAGCGACGAAGACGATGAAGACGATGAATAGATACTCAGAGGACCAACCTTCCAACCCACTCCGGTGCCAATCCCAAATCATAGGATGGTAGCCAGAGTGGGATGGAGCGCTATACTGCCGCTGGTTGCTTGGGACTCCTCAGCCTAAACCATGTTATACACCTGTACATACCATACGACTTGGACATGTGCGGGGGTTGTTTTACACCACTTACTATTAGTTTACATTCACCGTTCTGGTTTCGGCAATACAAGAACCTCGCGCCGCGTCCCCATACCCCTCCAACCGGTTTCGGCTCCTTCGGATTGTGAAATCACTTTGGGAAAACTGGAAAGAATTTGCGCTATCCATGTCGGGTCGGTTAGAGGAGTTTTGTCATCTTTCTTGGGAAGATGCTGAGCCATATCAATCAGCTAATATCAGGCAGGGGCCTATGGCGACGGACCTTGCTCACTCGGTCGTATGGCGCTTCCCAACCACTTGTCTCGCGGATCATCAAAGGAGGATCAGATGCGTACGAGTGAAAAATCCTCGTATCGTGTGTTCTGAAGAGGACATTATCGACCCGAAGTGTTAGGCGGGCCAGGATGAAGACACATGTTGGCATGACCCTCTGAAGCCACAGTCATCAGCACTTGAGCTAAAACATGGGAATAGGCACAGTGCATACAATGCGAACAAGTAGGTCTGAGGAACCATTGTCGTGCAGCTCATCTTCGAAGAGGGGGATTTCGGCGTAGAATAAGATTGGGTCCTGTCGGGTGAGTTCTGCCATAGGAATTGCGTGGGACTCGTTCTCTGGGTCAGCAGGCTGCCAAGAGAGCTCCGTGGAAGACGAAGGAGAATGTCCACCGTATGTCGTCGTGTATGTCCAGTCGTACGGCTTCGTGGCCGATGTCTCGGGAATTGGAATGCTAGAGTTTGGCCCAGTCCTGCAGTATCCAGTCAGCGTTCCACTGTACAAATCAGGTACAACACAGCGATGTACCGACTCTTCAGCCAGGCTTCGGCGTATCCGACCTTGACTCCTCCGTCACCTTCCTCCAATGGTCCTTTCTTAACCCCCCTCAACGCGCGGGTGACACTGAACTCATACTTCCATCCTGAAGGCTTGTGTTCCAACTCGAGGGTATTGTTACCAAAGGTCATCTCTGGCAATG
>Ga0307514_10001364_pt1 | contig 30884 bp, 35 predicted proteins | sample 16_EM_MG_FD_203088 | JGI IMG/M metagenome (GOLD analysis project Ga0307514, IMG submission 203088) | Populus trichocarpa ectomycorrhiza microbial communities from riparian zone in the Pacific Northwest, United States - 16_EM | ecosystem: Host-associated > Plants > Roots > Unclassified | place... | reverse complement strand
ATTGGGCTCCGGCTTTGGCAGTCGGCATTGGGTTTTCCTTCTCTCTCTTTCATATATAAGTCCATAGTTTTCCTTCTCTTTGGATCGACAGACAATTCATCTTCTTCTCCATCTTCTCGTGTCAACACCATGGCCGGGACCTCCGAGTATAGACAGTAAAATGGTCTCGTTGCTAGCCTTCCAGGATTGGTATTCTTTACTTCCAAATATCCATCCACAATGTTTTTCTGTATCACAGGTAATTTCCAAACAAGAAATCTCTGATCAGTAGCACCCAGGGTATTGATGCACTCTATTTTGGCATTGGTTAGCAGAGATTAGCACAGATAACGTAGCAACACAAAAGGCTAGGTTTCATTACCTAGTACACTACTCGCCAAAGCGTGCGAGTGTGATTCAGTGGTCTGAGCAAAAACATTTGTATCCTGGAAGGATTTTCTGCCGTGTGAAGCTTTCTTAAGAGCAAAAGCTGCCAGTTCCTTCATACAATCAACGACATCTCGGAAGTCATCGCCATCGGATGCAAATTTGCACATAGTGGAATGATCTCCTTGGACTGACAAAATTTTCTCGCGGCGGCTGGCAATATCCAAGATTGAAGATTTCCGACTGACCACCATCTATTTAAATTTAATATTAATTTATCATTCATATTAACTGTTTGAGAATTTCAATTACGCACCGCTGGTGGCGGCCCATGGGGGCCGCAAGCCACCGGCCTCATAGCCGAACACCACACAAGCCATCGGGCCAAATCCCATGCCAACAATGTTATGTGTCCATGGTTGTTCCGGTCCATGGAGTTCAAACCGTGGACGAATATTACACTGCCATGTCGGTTGTTCCCGCTCTTAGCTAGGTCATGTTTTGCAGTTTCAAAACATATATTCCAACCCATACGCCAAATATTTCTGTAGGCCTATAGGTTGACCCATATGCCAATGGGTCGACTTCTTGGCCAATAGGTTGACCCATTGGCCAATAGGTTTCTTGGTGTGCTGGTTGACCTATTGGCTGAGCAGTTGATTGGTATACCAAGTTGACCTGTTGGTCAGTAGGTCAATCGACACACCAAGTTGACCAAATGCAAAACCAGATAAAACTGTTAATTTCTACAACAATGTGTTAGGAAGGCAGGAATAAGACAAAAGGAAGTTCAGCTATAGAAGAAACTACTTGCATTTTCAAAACCAAAATATGACATCAATTACAAATATTCCCATTGCTCCAGTAGGGGCCCGGCAAGTACACACTGCTGAGTCCAGTATTCACACCATTCCGACCAATCTTCCACTTCATCTTCATTCATATCCTCCACCTCCATAAGATGCTCACGCTGTGACCCTGCTACATATCGTCCCCATATTACTTTTCCGGACTTCTAACATCCAATGGTCATGTTTGATCTGTTTCTTCTGGCTGCCACAGGCGCAGGGTGAGACCGTGCTCCCAATGCAATTTGTGTCTGAATTGCAAGAAGCAAAAAATTTCTGCATCCATGCTCATCGGAGAGGCAGTGAATTGGACATTGAACCTGGTTTTTCTTACCTTTACAGCAAGTAGTACCAGCTGCTTTACAGTTGAAGGATATAGATACTACATTACTAGTTGATTTAGCTGCAGCTGCAGCATGTAGTGTAATCTGCAAGTGTACAGTCAATGTTGTCCAGATTGGTAGTAGGCTGCAAGCCATGGACTTTTACCATTTTAGTTGGCGCATTCAGCTGTTGAGCTTCTGCAGCATCACCTGCATTGGCAGGATTTTGCAATAGATCTTTGGTAGGATAATAAGTTGTCAAAATACCATGCTTGCACTGCAGCTGGTATCGGCTTGGGTGTAGTTCCTTGATTACCTTGGATTAAATTCAAAAATTATCAGTACTTGCTCTATACTAACGTTCGATAATCAGAGTCAAAAATACATCACACTGAAACTCGTCTAGGGTAAATCGCTGATTAATCCTTTCAATAATCCTTCTTCGAGTCATTACTATTGGTACTTGAATTGCCTTTTTGATCCAAGTGAAATCAGTGGCATCAGCACTGTATAGAGTTGTTTCTGGAATGGATGAAAGAGTAGAAGTTGTTTAAGCTTGGGAACTTGACAGCTGCTCTGGTTGACTAGCTTTTTGGTTCATGGAAACATAGTGTGAGTTATGGATAACGGTACCATTGCTGTAACTGGTACAATAAGAGCAACAACTAAAGCGGGAATGGTAGCAGCAGGTATGGAAGCTCAATCTTTATCCAAATCGAGGGTATAATGCTCAGGAATGTTGTGCTGTTCATGGTCATCCAGTTCAGCTGGTTGTATTGATGGCTCAGTAGTAAACGCATCTGAAATGTCAATAATCTTCACCGCTGTATGCACCACAGGTGACAAATATTTATTCGACAGGGACTTTTGCCCAAACCTAACCTTGTAGGGGTACTATTCAGGTGCACCATGTATTGCACAATTCTTTTTCAACATGAGTTCTGGGAGAGATATTGTCTTGCCTTGCTTCTCATATCCTCTGTCCTTGCACCAGAGCAACACTTGACAGTACAATTGGCCTGCTGTACAAGACCTTGTGATGAAGGAGTGTGGTGTCTTTCGTTGATCACATTAAATTCCTATTAGATGAGTATATTCCGTAATCCACCCTTGAACTCTCAGCCATTATTACACTCAAAAATATCAGGTTGTTCAAAATGTCCAATCCACTCTGCAATTGCATATGCAACTTCTACAGCTTGCTTACCCAGTAAAGCTACTGCAGACGAAAATTTGCTGAAGTGGTTGATGATATGAAGTATCCATTTATACTGGCCATCGGGCTCATGACGCATATCAATCAATACAATTTTTACACCCTGCAGTGTGTACTTTAAGATACTGGGTTCTTGTTTACCTCGGAACCAATTAGGATGGCTTTTTAGACAAGTTTGGCAATGTGCTACCAACTATTCAACTTGCTCCTTGGTTATTCCAAAGAACTGCTCATTTATATTGTTGAAAGTCTTAGCATAGTCTGCATGACTCAGCTGGCTATAAGCCTTTTTGATATGGTAAAATGCTTTCTATATGGAAACTGCTTGAAGTGGTGCATCTGATGGACATTTCAGTTGGCAGTGTCGCATGCCATTTAGGATCTCTATGTAATTGAAAGCTTCGATATGTTGCCAATACTGTGACTGGCACTCAGGACCAGGTTTCGTTAGTGTTCATTCGGATATAGTAGATATTCATCAATGATTTGTATTACCAATAGGGGCTCTAGGCATTTCATTTGTGAATATCAACCAGTTGTTGTGCTCGCTATCATTCATTGTTTTAAAGTAGGTCCTGGTTGTCAGTGCGTTGCTTTCCAAATAGGGTACAAACTCCTTGCAAGTTGCATAGGAATATCCTGTATGTAGGTGAGTGGCCGTGGGAGTGCCAAGAATAGATGCTGCAAGTGCAGAGCTAGCAGTGGTAGAATCAGAAATGGTGGTGGTAGACATTGTAAATTGCATAATATGATATAGTGATAGAGATGTAAATGCCAGTGCGTAGTAACTTAAAGAATGAGATATATTGGCTGGGAGGTTTTCACCGCTGTTCCCAACCTCCTCCCCAACCTCCTGCCTATCCGCCTACTTGGGATACGGGTTGGGAACCTCAGTTGGCGAGTAGGTTGACCTACTGGTCAAGTAAGCTATTTGGCATATGGGTCGACCCAAAGGCCTACGGAAATATTTGGCGAATGGGTCAGAACACATACGTACTCCAGTTGAGCCGCTGACACTCGCAGATCATGGACCCCACCCAAGGAGGCACTCTGAAGCAGGCTGTCAAACTCATGGCCCTGTACAATTTTGACAGAGCTAGTACAAACCATGCTACCATCAAAATACGGCGGTTGGTTATTCGTTCGTCGAAGTGTGTGCTTCTGATTTAGGTGACTGGTGGGGCGATGCAGCGGGGATGGATGATTTGAAGCCAGTTGATCCCTGCAACTACAACTATGAACAAGTTTTTGCTAGGGCTTCCTGTTGCTGCGCGCAGGGCAGTGCATTTCAGGCATGTCTGGCGTGACACGGCAGTTCCGTGCAGGGTCGTGAGTGGGGTGGCTAGGCAACGCCGGTGGTACGTTAGCCCCAATTAAAACTCGGCTAACAGCCGAATATGCACCATGTTCCCGCAGGTTTGTGATGCCATGCACGCTAGCGTAGATCGACGATGCGCACAAATGAGCGAGGTTAGTTTTTATTATATGTATGGCAACCTTCCAGCTTAAAAGTGCAAGGTTTGTTTTATCTTGTTATAATACGCTATTTATGAACCACATAACACCTAAAACAACCACGGTTTAGCTGCGGATTTCATCGTTAGGACATATTTATCGACATTTTAACCAATCAGGGATCACGACGTAGTGAGAATGGGTGGACAAAATAAGTGCGCCGTCCGAAAAAAAGTAATACCTTAATGTAGTCAGTCAGTGTCTTGCGTTAATGTGCTAGTCAGGTACCCAAACCATCCAAACCTCCTTTTCCGAATATTTATCCCGAGAAGAAAGCTACCCCTCAGGAGTCCTCTGCCACCGAATCTCAGACCTCATCAGCAGGCGAACGTGGCGTCTCCTCGGAGCGATTACAATCAGTATCCCAGTCGACCTCCGCATATGAAAGCTCCCTCCCCCCAGCGGCAGTGAAAGCTGCGAACCTCTCCGCCTCCATACCGGGATTCCCTATCCTACCTTATAGGGAGCTACCCAAAGACGTTCCCGAAAATCAATCGAATGATACCGAATCAGACCTAAAATTTGTCAGGTCTTATCTCCGCAAAAACCTGAACGTGGATACACTTAATGATCTTCACCGGCATCTCTGGTGGGCTGGGCGCCCAGACAACATTCGACCTCTACATAGGCAAGGTGCATTACAACGCACGATTGTCGTAAGCGAAAAGTCATTTCTCCACCTCCTCTGGTACGAAGGTGCAATCTACGTCAAGCCCCTCCCGGCGTACCTTCTCTCCGCCACATTCTTTGCGGAGTACATAGATGATGACGATGATCTTCGGAAGTTGGTACTCGGCTTCCTCCGTAGCTACACAAAGCTCATCGAATACCCAGTTGATCTGAAGCTAGCGAAGGAAATGTTCCTGGTTCCTGAGGATCTAGAGTGGGAGACGTGGAGCAAGCTCGCTGCACACTTCCTTTATTTTCCTGATGATCATATCAACAAGCGCTACTACTACGGCGAACTGCGCCTGGCACGCGTCAACCATGCACATCGCTACTGCTACAAGTTCCCAAGTTTGTACTACAGCCAGTACATAACCTACAACAACTTTTTCAAGCAGAACTTCGGCGGGTTGTTTCTGGCAGTCGTATTCATCTCGGTAATCCTGGCGGCGCAGCAGGTGCTACTGACTACACAAGATGTGCCGATGGGGAGGGAAACGATTCAGAAAAGCTGTTGGTGGTTCTCGGTGATCATTTTGGGCGTACTGGGAGTGACAATTGTTGGCGTGGTCGTACTGGTCCCCGGGACGTTTATGTATCACGTGGCGTGCACCATCTTGAATTCGGAGAAGTTGAGTATGGATTGGGTTGGCGTTGGGAATGGGAAAAGGACTGAGACTACTCCAACATGGCGACGAGATGGGGATAAGGACGTGGGTCACAGGAGGAAGACGAAGGCCCCGAGAAAGAGAAATGGTAAGTCTAGCGGTGATATTGAGATGGGAGGGGATAAATATTAGAGTGAAAAGTTTTGCATGTGAATTGATGTTGCTTGTTTATACCTAATCTGTCTTTAAATCGTCATCACAATTACAACATTCATGTCCACACTGGTAGCATGACAGACTTCCTGGAAAGTTCTTAGTTCATCGCCATTGCTGATACCATCCAGCCGGCGAAAATGTGATCACTTATGTTCCTGGGTGGTAGTTGCAGGGCATGATTATTCCGAAATGTGTAACTGTTGCATTAACTCATTCCGAGAGCCTTCAGATGACACGATATTCGGACATGGGATTGTACCCCTAAGCCTACATTAAATCAACCTACGATGTGGCTCAGTGTTGAGCTGTAGAGAGAGATAAAGTGCAGCATAGTGAAAGTCTAATATTCTTCTTGTCGTGCGGATGATGGCAATTGACCAACGGGATTGTCTCGTGCCTGAAATCGGTTTCCCGTGCCGCTTAAGCTAAACACGCTCCAAATGCCCATATTGCACTAGCAACCGAATAAAACTTTTAGAATCACTAAAGAAATGTGTATATCACATTCCTGTTATTCCGATATCTTTTCCTTATGTGTCGATACTAATAGATTAACTAATACGGACTTCAATTAGCAAACAAAGCAACTCAACCAAGGGTAGGACGACTCGAAGCACCTCCGGGAGACCTCTCTAGACCTTCTTGTGAACCAAATAGTAACTCGGATGCCGATCATGGCTGGAAGAACTATACGCTGTTCCGAGATACTTTGACGTATGCCTCAAACCTAAGAAGTATTGGTGGAGTGGTGAGACTTCCAGGTTGTGGCTCGCCAAAGCCCACTGACGATTTGGAAGAGGACTTAAATCAGTCTTTCTGCGCGAAGTACAAGTGGCCTACATTTAAGCACCAAACAAAAATTGGGTTGTTGCAACAAAATCTTTGTTGCATATATGGACCTGACATACGGCTTATGGGCTTCAGCTGGGCTTATGGGCTTCAGCTGGGCTGATGGGGATCATGATCTCACGATGATGATGGTCGTTCCAGACTCAGCTGGAGATGCCAGCTGAGTGCGCATGCATGCGTACAAGGCATACTCTGAACGCCGTATATAAGATCACACGCTTGTTCCTGTAGTTTAGAATATACAAGCTTCTAGCAATCGGTATTTCAACAATCTTTGTTGAAAGTGTATACTGATTGCTCTATCTCAAGGGCCAAAGACCGTATCTGGTACAATCTACCATATGCGTACGCGTATGCTCTATATGACATGAGACGCATCACCCTGGTCCTGATCCATATCCTCATACAGTCACCATCCTCATACAAGTCTTCATTCTCATAAAAGACTTCAGACGATGCTGAGACTTCAGAGATGCTGAGATTCACGATCCAAGTACACATGCAACAATCTTCGCTTTACTCAATACGAGTGAGATCATATGTACTCGGTTACTTGCTTCACCCAGATTAGATATTCTTAGCAGGCGGAGGTCAGCCCCTCCGTACCAGTTGAACAAGGAGTAATTATGGAGCGGAGCGTAGCTACGGAAAAAAGAGGCGGATAAAGTAAGCCTTTGTATTCAGTGTTTCAAAGTCCATATGGGGGGTTTATTTGTTTTTAATCATACTATATTGACTCTATTTAGAGAATGGTAGCATGTGGGAACTTTTTGGGGGTCTTAGTCAGTAGTGGCAGTGTTATCGTTAGCATATTTAATGCGTGTACACGACGCACACCCGTCCAACTGAAGATATAACTGCATACTAATATCATTACAAACTCCCGGAATCTTCTATGCCATCCGCCAACCACAAGCTAGTGTGAAAAACAAATAATCCTCCGGGATCCGTCGAATAGCGATTAGCCGGAATAAGGTAGAGTCCGTCCGCGCTTACGCTGTAAGCAAGCTAGATTCTGGTATGCAAAGCCAGTACCTCGGTATGTTGCCGAATCCCATGCATAGACCCGGGTTGACCAACCCTAATCAATCTCTTGACATCAGTCGTTGGCTGCTAGAAGCCGGAGCATTCAAAGCTCAACTAAGAACTATTCACCGTCGCAACAATCCAATTTAACTGAAAGTAAAGGACGCTGATGCAGTAAAAGATCTCTAAAGTGAGCATCGATTTTCACACCAACACCCAAGTCACTGAGTACATCTCATTCGCATCGTAACACAACTTTAGACTCAAATAGTTTCTCCGACATTTCCGCAATTTTACTATGGCTTCCACCACCGCAAACAAATAACCATTACCACTTATGTCCTCAGTTTAACAGATTCCTCGACAGGTATTAACGCCCTCGCCCGCCTGCCTATCAATTCCCCAACACCGAAACCCACGGGCCAAAACCCACGGGCCAAAATTCCCGCTAGTTGCGTGTAAGCAGGAGATGTGAACTACCACCGGACAAAGGGAGGTTAGTGCGAAACAATTGTAGCGGTCTAGATTGTTTGATGGAACTCACATGCTACGATTTACAGCGTGCGGGATATGTTAGCCGCATAAGTTAGGGATAGGTCGGCTGTTTTTGGTGTTGCATAAATAGATGTCAGCTCTCATACGGGCTGACTGGGCTGGCTCTCATGCGGGCTGACGGAGATGGCTCTGATATGGGCTGACGGAGATGGCTCTGATACGGGCTGACGGAGTTCGGCCGTCTCTACATTTAGATGAGTACGTACGTATTTGTACCGTATATATATGGCCTTGTGGCCCTGTTGGAAAGTACAATTAAGCTTCTAGCAATCAGTATTTCAACATTAGGTGTTACAGGTGTACTTGTACCGGAGACATGTTACAGGTCTGATACACGGTCACTGCTGCAGGGGCTGATGCCTCCTGTATATATCTCGAGTCTTTCTCCTTCTCTCTTCTCTGTACCATAGAATACACGCACACGGTTCTCCCCAACTTCCATATCCTAACATTAGGTGTTGAAATATTGAAGGGGAGAACTGTGTGAATAGACTTAGGTACAGAGTGTAAAAAGAGAGAGAAGAAGAAAGACTAGAAATATATAGTACAAGAAAGCAGTGTGCCTTGTGCTCTACGGCTTACAGTCAGCTCTGCCATCAGTCAGATCTATTTATGCAACATTAGGTGTTACTTTGGATGCTTCTGTGACTTCTTTATTGGCTTGTCTATCTCGAGGGCCTAAGGCCCATATATGTATAATCTCTCATATGCGTACACGTATGCTCCATCAAACATGAGACGCATCACCCTGGTCCTGATGCATATCCTGATACAGCCACCATCTTCATACAAGTCTACATTCTCATACAAGACATCAGACGGTGCTGAGACTCGCAATGCAAGTACACATGCAACACTTCCCCTTCTTGCTGCGTTCCGTAGCAAGTCTATATCTCCATGAGTCTATATATAAACAAGGTTCAAACAAAGTCCATGTGAATCGTCTTCCGGTGCCTCATTAAAACCCTCCTCCTAATTGACTGCGGTAGGCAGGGAAAGAGTGCAGTCCGTGTAATTAAATCCGTCCTAATATACCCAAATACCATATCCTTTCAAATCTACCATAAACTCATAGCCTTCGTGAATTTCTCATGCTTCTCTCTCGGCAGTACTTTCGTGAAGATGTCGGCAACATTTTCTTGTGTTGACACCAAGGAGTACTCGACTATTCCGCACTCGTGAAAATCTCAACAGTTGTGGTAACAAACCTCTATGTGTTTCGTTCGTGCCCTGATTGTTCCATTGACAATGTGAGTAAGTTTGCCCTTGTTATTGCATAGGATTGGGAGTGGTTTATTGTTCTCGTTATCGTCGTCGTTATCGTCGTCATTATCGTCTTCATTAGCGTCGTCGTTATCGTCGTCGTATTGTTTTGTATCTTTGCAAAGATGCAGCAGCTATCCTGCTTCTCTCGAGGCTTCCGTGCATGCAATATATTCTGCTTCTAAAGTTGATGTTGCAAGTCAGTTTTGCTTCCGTGACTGGTAATATATAATACCATTCTAGATAAATAGGTGGCCTCCATGAGATTTTTGATCTGCACTGTCACTGGCACACTCAGAGTCTGTGTAACCAATAAGAGTGTTTGGACCAGCAATGCTGGAGTTCTAGCGAAGGCGGGAGTCTTTCGTTACTTTGAGATATCATAGTACGCATTGTGCAGCTATCAAGTGCCTGGCGCAAGGCCTCGAAGTGTAGCGACTGAGTGCAGCTACTACCATTGAGATATCTGGTCTCGTGGCAAGCGCGATGTTCATATGAGATCCAACGATTAGTTGGTAAGAATTGGGGTCAACATCTCCATCTTCTTCTTCTTCTGCAAAATTTAACCTGACTTTGTCATCGAGTGGAGTTGCAGCACCATGAGCTGCTTCCATACGAAATTGTTTGAGAACAGAGTCAATGAAGACTGTTTGACTGAGGGTGATTGAGCGAACTGTATTGTAGTGGATCTCGAGGCGGAGGAATTGGCAAGCAGTTCCGAGTTTGGTGATCTTATCTGCTGTAGCTAAGACCTGCTTGATTTCCTCTGCCACTTTTGCAGCAGTCGGTGCGTAAGATACTACCATATTGTCAACATAGAGAAGTAGGAGCATTTAGCCGAGATTTCATATGTAGAGGTTGGGATCTGCTTCTGCCTGGATGAAGTCTAGCGATAGGTGAAATGCGTTGATATGCCTATACCAAAGATGTGGCGCTTGTTGGAGTCTTCAAAGTGCTCTGGGTAGTCGAATGATTGTGACTTCCTCTGGTCCACCGTTTGGTCCATGCTTCGGCCAGCCTTCTGGCCGCTCCATGAATACTCTACTATTGTCGACATCGGAATTGAGAAAGACCGTGAATACCTTGCTATGGTCGGTTTTGCAATAATTTTGTGCCGCAAGTCGGATTACGAATCACAAGGTACTAAGTTTGCCAATGGGTGCATACGTCTCACTATAGTCCATTTGTTCTTATGCTTTGATCAGAAGCCTGGCTTTCTACCGTGTTGAGGCATCGGGGTTAATCTTAGTCTTGAAGACCCATTTGGATCCAATTGGCTTATTTCCGAATTGTGCTTGTGCTGGTGAGAATGTCTCATTTCATATAATAGAGTTGTATTCGTCCATGATCGTAGGTACCCATTTCGGCTGTTGTTGGCTGAGCATCGCTTCTTTGTAAGTGCGGGGATCGTCATTGATGGTAGTCAATGATAAGGCTGTGTTTAATAGTTCAGTGATATTTACTCGTACTCTGCTTCTGGTAACTCTATCTGTAGATGCTCAGGCTTTCTTTTCGATCTTGGTAGCAGAGGCTACTTGACGTATTTCTCTTCGTGTATTTCTATTGGCAATAACTTTGTCTCTTGATGGGTCTTGTATATTATGAGATTCGAGGGCTGGACAGTGACCACTTTGACCTTCGGTATATATGTCAGCGTCCTCGTCAGGAGCTATATGAGTATAAATTTGATGGCCATCTTTCTCACCTGAATCAGGCGGTCTTCTATCTTCGAGCCGATTATTGGTATGTCCAGTTGATGACAGATCGGGATTTGCTCTAGCCGCGGGATTTCCATCATCTTTTGGGCGAGCTTCTTCGGTGGAGTGATGAGAGATGCAATCCTCCGTTCTATTCATTGTCCGAGTGCGGCCATTGTCCATGCTCTCATCTGTTCCACTCAAAACTGTATCAATTTCTTCACTATGTATTTCTTCTTGTGGTAGATCAAATAAGTCGATTTTGGTAATCTCTTTAGTTATTTCATCAGGTTGTTGTTCGGTTTCGCTGGAGTATTTGCATTTTAGCGACTGCGGGCATCAGATGTATGCATTCCTATCTTCTTCAAATGTGACATCTGATTGGACGTTTACCATCTTGTGCTCTGGATTCCAAATTCTCCATCGAGTTGTTGAGTCGTCTACGTAGCGAACCATCATACAGGCTATTGATCTAGTTCCAAGCTTTTTGTCTATTTTCTGCTTTTCGGGATTAAGTCGGCTGACGTAGCATCCAAATCGGTGCAGATGACAAAGTTGTGCTTTGTATCAACTTTTCATTTGAGTGAAATTATTGGGCGGCTTGTGATATTCTGGTTTGCCGTATGAATGCAGCATCTTAGATGGAGTTTCGTAGGGAGCATTATATGGGTCGCGATTGTCACTGTTGGTGAGTTCTTGGTTTGGCAGGTGTTGATGGAGATAAGCTGCAGTGTTGATTGCTTCCCCCCAGAACATGAGTGGTGTCTGGGAGTCAAGTATCATAGCTCTTGCTTTCTCTGTAATAGTACAAATCATTCTCTCTGTGACCCCATTCTTATGGTGGGTGTAAGGTGGACCGAACTCGATGGCTGTATCACGTGCGGCCAAATGCATTCGGAAGAGCCGATTGTCGAATTCTCCTCTGCAATTATCACACCAGAAACATTTGATGTTGTATCCTCTGGCGTCAACCTTGGCTTGTTAGTGCTGGTAGGCGGCGATGCAAGTCTCTTGTTTCTAATCAGGAAGGATGTATACCGTGGTCCAGTGGGTGTAGTCATCAACGAATAGGATATAATGCAGATGGCCTCCATCGGTAGGGATGGAGAATTGACTGCAGGTGTCGGAGTGTACGAAGTCGAATTGTCTTGTGGCTCTCTTGACTTGAGTTCGAATAAATCTTTCCTTCTGTTTCGCTTGCAGACAGACATCACACATTCCAACCAAGTCTTCGGATCCGTCTATAAGTGATTGCATGGCTGCAGGATATATATGTGATAGTCGTCGGTGTCAGAGCCTCATGGTAATTGTGGAATCAGGAGTGTTCAACTGTCTACGATGTGTGGTTGTCCTTCTTTCTATTTGTTTGTTCGGTGATCGTGGTATAAGTTGGTAGAGCCGCAGATTGTATTGTCATTGGAGTTGTAGTACCAGTTTCGGAGGTGAGAGCATAACGTGATTGAACTATATAGAGATCACTGGTACGATTGGCAATGATGGTCGGTGGCTCATGGGTAAATATGACGCACTTTCCACTTCTAGAAGTCGCTGTCTATCCGGAAAGATGGAGGTGATTTATAGAAAGATGAGAGAGCCGAAACGTAGGAGTATAAAGTCCATTGAATTGTAAGCCCTGTGATATGTTAACGGACCCATGACAGGTTGTAATTACCATAGTCTTATCACCGAAATTGATGGTAATGGGGGAGGGTAGTTATTTGAATGAGATGAAGTAACTCCTATCTTTGCACATATGGTGCAATGCTCCCGAGTCCACCACTGATGTCGGAGATGCTGCAGTTGATGATGAGGATGTGTGAGCGGAATGAGTGGTGTTGTATAATAGTCAAAAGAGATCTAGGTCACCGGCTGCGATTCTGTGCTCCGCTAGAGATGCAGTCGCCTCTGTGAGAGATGCTTTCATATGTGACATTGTGTCCTTGCTATTGTTTCGTTTGTTGACCCTGGTGCGTGCTTCAAAGCCGGGTTGGCGTGTTCGGCAATCAGGCCGTAAATGACCAGCTTTTGTACTACGATAGCATAACTTCTCTTCTTTGCTGTTCAGTCGTTTGAGACTGCCACAGTTTACGGTAGTGTGATTGTTCCACTTGCAGTGAGTGCAGGTGTCTTCCTTATGATCGTTGCTATCTCCGGGTGTGTTCCCACCATTGTTTCCGCGTCCATTATAACGTCCCATTCCTCTACCTCGGTATCCTCCGTGTCCAATGTAGTGTCCGTGGGAGAAAATGGCTGATCTGTTGGCTTCATCTCCAATCTCCAACTTAAGGCCGGCGACCTGCTGATCGCTTCGGAGGGCGTCCATGGTTGCTTTGACCATAGATAAGGGAATTCGATTCTCTAGGATCTTGATCATGGTCACGTTCTGTTCTGGAAGGTGATTGTAGATGTGTATCCGCATTTCATTGTCAGAGATATCTTGAGTTGTACCGATCAACTGGAGACAGTTGTTGCGAAGTAGTGTAATGTATTCTCTAAGTGTTTGATCCTTTTGCAGACGGCATGCTCGAAACTTTGGTTGAATAGTAGTTCTGCCAATGTGATTGACGGCATTTTTCAGGCAGGCTACCAATGTGGTCCACATCGCCCCTGGAAATCTAAAGGATTTGAGGAGAAAATATATTGCGGGAGAGCATGAAAGATGGATCATTGTCGTGGATTTCGCAGCTTGGATTTTCCATTTGTAGTAGTCGATGTCAGTTTGAGGTGGTTCAGGTTGTCCGCCTGTGCCGATGTCATATGCGTCCATAGCCTCCAGATCGAGGGTCATAGTTTCATTCCATGTTTCGTAGTTAAGATAGGTGAGGAGAAGAATATTAGCCCATTCGGTTTTGTCAAAGGCGGGAGGAGGCTCAGACATCATCAGATATGATTGATGGAGTTGAGTTTTCAGTAGGAGAGGGTTAGGGTTTTGGAGGCTCTGAAAGATCATGATGTTTGAGTGAAAATGGAATTTTGACTATGAGTGAGCACCGGGCTCATAACCTGTTATTTTGGATGCTTCTATGACTTCATTATTGGCTTGTCTATCTCAAGGGCCTAAGGTCGGTATATGTATAATGACTCATATGTGTCCCCGTCTGCTCCATCAAACATGAGACGCATCACCCTGGTCCTGATTCAAAACCTGATACAGCCACCATCCTCATACAAGTCTTCATTCTCAAAGAAGATATCAGACGCTGATGACACTCACAATCCAAGTACACATGCAACATTATGGGTTGAAATACTAATTGCTAGAAGCTTGAATTCTGTAAAGAACAGGTACATTAATGAACTTATATATGGGGTACTCTGAGTATGCGTGGAATGTCTTGAATGCATGCATGAGCTCTCAGCTGGCATCTCCAGCTCAGTCTGGCATCTCCAGCTGAGAATGGAATGACCATGATCTTAGAGAGATTATACATCATACAACTGAAGCCATATGCCAGGGAGATAAACCGTATATGCAACAATCCCCCCTTTTGCTACGCTCCGTGCAGCAAGAAATCACCAAAACAAACAAAGGAGCAAAGAAACTGTAATTTCCATAGTACCCTCCTTAAAACCCTACGTGGCAACTGAGCAGGGAAAGAATACTAGTGTAGCCTGAGGATGGCCACCCATATAAACAGAGAACAACCCTTATTTCCAAAAGAAAAGTAAGACAACCTTAAATCCGACCTTAAATCGACATCCTTGTTACCATCTACCCATTGCTTTCGTGACATTTGTATGGTTATCTTTTGTAAGTGCATTGGTGAGTATATCTACCACATTTTCATCTCTGGGTATGTAAGAGTGGTTGACTATTTGTCATTTATGCAAATCTCGACAGTTGTGATAGCAAACCTTGATGAGTTTAGTTCAAGCTTTGATGATTCCCGCAGTGATAATGGTGAGAGCACCCTGATTGTGGCAGTTGATTGGCAGTGGTGGTGAGTCTTTCTGATAACCATGAATATCTTTTGGCAATTGGAGTAACCATTTCGCTTCTCTGGAAGCCTCCGAGCAGGCGATGAACTTGGCCTCGAGAGTTGACATGGCGATGAGACATAGCTTTCGACACTGCCATGAATTACCTCCATTGCTGGCGAGAAACACGTCTCATCTCTGCGACTTGTGGTCCGTGCTGTCATTGGCTCAATCGGAATATGTGTATCATACAAGACTATTGCCGATGTTAATACCAATGCCAATGCCAATGCCAATGGCATTGCCGTTGAAGTGTAGTGGAAAAGAGGCTGAAGATTTGAGAGACTAAAGGACTGTCTTAGCGGCGGACATTTGGCTGCTGAATGGCCGCAATATGTAACGAGCAAGAGCGGCGACCGCATACGAGATATCTGGCGAGTTTCTAGTGCTGCATACATTGGTGATCCCACGACTGCATTATAGTCTGTGATACCTTCCAATTCCTTCTCCCCCTGATCCTCGGCCAGGTTGAATTGAATAGTGGGATCAATGGGCATCGAGACGCTGTGACTATGCTCAATGCTAAATCATTTCAGGATTGTGATGATATTGGCTTTCTGATCGAGACTGATTCCGGTACCATTTTCATTGCAATAGATCTCCACGTCGCGCAATTGACAATGCCGTGCCAAGGTTCACGATTCTGTTCTTCTCCGAGAGTTTCCCTTTGACATCGATCGCGGCTTTAGTGGCAGCCTCCGGATATGCCATGGATATATCGTCAACATACAGCAGGGTCAGAAGATCGTCTCTGCGGAGATAGAGGTTGGGATCGGTTGAGGTTATTGTGAACCCAACAGACAGCAGAAAGTCATTTATATCGTCCTTCCATAGACGTGGAGCTTGTTTAAAAGCATAAAGAGGTTTCCTGAGTCTGAACATGATCTTTGGGGCATTGGAGCCTTCTGGCCATCCTGCTGGTAGAGTCATGTGGATATCGTCATCGTTGATTTCGGGGTTGAGGAAAGCGGTAACTGCATCTAAATGGTCCATATTTCACTCTGTTCCGGATTTCCTGATGGGCGAGATGAGATAAGGGAATGTAGTTAGCGTCCCAATGGGGGCATAAGTCTCACCGAAGTCCGTCTGCTCATATCGCTGTATGACTAGCCGTCCTTTGTACAATTTTGACCAGTCAGGATTGTGTAGTCTTATAAACTGCCTTAGAGACAATCCGGTTGACTTGCGGTTGCGGTGCTTCCCGGGAGTTGAGAGCGGAGAAGGTGCTATTGGGCAGGATCACAGTGCTTTCTTCTTCCATGGCTCGTTTCCAGTGATTTCTTTGAGGGTTTTCCATATCATCCGCATAGGTGTATGGATCTCCAGTGGCTGCGGATGCCGTGAGTTCTGCTGCGGAGTTTTAACCTTCACTCCTTGTGACACGACTCCGTCTCTGCGGAGCTGGAGTTGGAGCTTGAGCTGGAGCTGCGGGCGGAACTCAGGTTGATTTCTTAATTGTGGCAGCCGAGCGCCAGGCAGTCTGATCCTCTCGATGGAGGCGCTGACTGTGGGCAATGTTTGCTGCATTTGCTGCCGAACGCTGGGCAGTCTGATCCTCTTGGCGGAGGCGCCAGCTAGGGGTGATTTCTTCTTCCTCGTCAGGAGCTTCATGTAGGTGAGATGAGCATGTCATTACCCATCTGCGTAGGTTGATTATCTCGGAGAGTTTCATCTCCGGTATCAATTTCTTCGACATATTCCTCATCTTCTTGTCATTCAAACATGTCGATCTCATCGCTTTCATGCTGACACAACATATGTGAATTCCTTTTTTGTTCGAAGATGACTTCTGATTGGGTCCTAACTCTCCGGAATGAGGGGTCCCATGTCTTCGACAACGTCTTTGAGTCGTGTGTATAGCCTACCATCATACAGGGCTTTCATCTCGAGCTGAATTTGCCTTAGCATTGAACAATAGAGAAGAGTGTCCTGCCAAAACATCCGACTTGGGGTAGGTTGTGGAGCGAAGATTGATACAATATCATGTTGCCGTCATCATGGTGCATGGGTTCACGAGAACCATAAAGCAGCTCAGATCGCTTTTCGAACGGTACTTGATAGACGTCGCGGTGATTTGTCTTCAGACCGTGATTCGGTAATCTCCGATGGAGATAGACTGCGGTATTGATTGCTTTTTCCCTGAACTGAACTGGGGCCTGAGAGTCACTTGTCATCGCCCGGGCATTTCCAGTGATTGTACAGAGCAGGCATTCGGCAACAGCATTTTTATGGTGAGCATACCTTGGGCATTGCTCGTATGCTGTACAAAGGGCCATGAGAATATATCGGAAGGTCTTTTTGTGTTAATCTCCCAATCCATTATTGCACTGGAATCACTTGCTGTTGTATCTCATTGAGTCTATTTGTGCCAGACATGACTGGTAGGTGGAGTTGCTGGTCTCGGCTTTCTTGTTTGGGAGCAGCCATACGGATGTGTACCTCATATAGTCGTCGATGAAAAGTATATAATATCGATTGTCTCCGAAGGTAGGTGTAGACAAGAGGCCTCACACATCCGAGGGTACAAGTTCAAAGGGCTGCGTTGTGCGCTTGACTTGCACTTTCCTAAACATTTCCTAGTGCGTAGCTTGAATGCAGATTGTACCCATAGAAGCATCGTGTTTATATCTGTCAATCAGAGATTTCATGGTGACAAGATTCATACAGTGGGCCAGTCATTGGTGCCATATTTTTGACAATGGGATTGTGAGAGACTTTCGAGTGGACTTAGTTTTGGCTGCAATAGGTACTCTTGATGACTCGATTGTATGCTCAATTGTATGCTCAATTGTAGGCTCTGCGATTGGGAGGGAGCTGTCTCTCTTTCGCTTTTTCTGGGAAGTCGATGGGAGGAGTGTGGTCGCGGGGACTATGCGATATATCCCATTGATTTGTTTTCTGGCGTGGTTGTAGGGAGATAGCAAAGTTATGGAGCATTTTCTGTTCTGAAATACAGTCGTATGTCCACCCAAATCCAATTGGTTGGTCGATATAGGGGAAAGTCGAAAAGTACGAGTACGGAGAGATTCAACTTGATAGCGTTGTATGATGTCAATGACTCCGCAGTGTGTCGCGGTGACTGAATTGTTATATCCAAGCTCGGTGACTATAGGCAGTGAGAGTTTATTGTACGTTCAGAAGCTGGTGCGGTTATTCCACATATGGTGCGACGCTTCGCAATCAATGACCCACCGCGGAGCCACGGCGTCGTGAGCAGAGGCGGTTAGTCTGAAATGATCGCAGTCTCTGGTCATAGTAAGGGCTGCTGTAGCTGTGGCTTTCTTCACTTTCCACCACTGCTGTATACGTTTGTAGGAGATGGAATCGACATTGACATGTCCTGGGAACGCACACTTGAAACAAATGCTCTCATTGTTGTTTCCTCCCTCCTGAGCGCATTGCTGCTTTCTGCATGCATCTGAAGTATGGCTGTCATTTTTGCAATAGGTGCACCTACTTTCATGACTGTCTCCGTATCCGCTGCTTCCTCCATGTCCACCATGTCCATTGTGTCCACCGTGTCAACCTTGTCTACCCCGGCCAGGATGTCCACCCTGCCAACAGCCTCAGCCACGGTAACTGCCTCGGTGAGCAGAACAGGCGGCCTCCATAGATGCATCTCCACATTGTTAGGTGAGGCTGGCTGGTGTTTTATCTTCTAGAACGTCATGCATGGCTTCGTCCGGTGTAGGTAATGGCCTTCTATTTTTTAGGCATATTGATATCATCGCATACTGAGATGGCAGGGATGTGAATATTTGAGTGTTAAAATCTCGATTAGTGATTGCATCGTCGGTATGGTCCAATTGTATGCGGTAGGTTCTAAGCTTGGTGAAGTATGCTTCAAGTAGTTAGGCCTCCGTAGGTGGGCAAGTATGGAATTGGCGAAGTATATCTTGTCTCCCAATATAGGATCCACCAGTGTCCAGACTGGTGCCTAGTTTGTTCCACATCTCGGGACGATTTCATATATCTTTGAAAATGTGCAGTACATAAGGGGAACAGGAAAGTCTGATTGTAGATGCATCCTCGACTTCCATAGGCTTCCAATCATCATAGTTTTCATTGTGGTGGAAATCAACTGGCTGCGGTTCACTATCTTCTCCGCTGATGATTGCATATTCTCTTATGGCTGACAGAATGAGTATCATGTTGTCTTTCCATTCGTCGTAGTTGTTATGAGTGAGCTTAGGTATATCGCCCCACCAGGTCATGTTGGAGGCGGGTTTGGAGGAAGTCATCGTGTGATCGTGGAGATGGTGTTGAGTTTTAGTGCTGTTTATGCGGCTGTTGGTATGTTGACAAGATTTAGGGTTTTTGAGGCTCTTTTGGAGATTGTGAGAGAGATTGTAGGAAGGATTGTGGGAATTTAGACAGTAGCGATAACCGGGCTCATAACCTGTTGAAATAATAACTGCTAGAAGAATGTATTCTCTAAGTACAGGTACATTCATGAATTTATATACGTGGTATTCAGAGTATGTCTTGTATATCTTATACGCATGCATGCGTACTCAGCTGGCATCTCCAGCTGAGTCTGGCATCTCCAGCTGACTATGGAATGCCCATCATCTTAGAGAGATTATGCATCATATAACTGAAGCCGTATGCCAGGGAGTTGAACCATATATGCAACATTAGATGTTGCATAAATAGATATCATACGGGCTGACTCCGCTGGTTCGCATACGGTCTGACGGGGCTGCCTCTCATACAGGCTGACGGGGCTGTCTCTGATACGGGCTGCTGGAGTAGCACTGATACGGGCTGACGGAGTTCCGCGGGCTCTAAATTTGGATGAGTACGTACGTGCTTGTTCCATATATGTATCGCCTTGTGGCCCACTGGGATAAAATAGAGCTTCCCTAGCTATCAGCATTTCAACAGATTATGAGCCCAGCTATCGCTACCATATAGAATCCTCTTCTCACAGTGTCTAAGGAACCCTAACCCTCAATGAACCCTAAACCTCGTCACTGTAGCAACAGCGGCATAAACAGCACTAAAAACTCAACACCATCTCCACGATCTCACAATGTCTTCATCCAACCCGCCTTCAACAAGTGTAGGTGGGGCAACATTCCCAACCTCACTCACACAATCTACGACCAATGGAATGATGATATGATACTCGCCCTATCACTCATGAGAGCATATGCAATCATCACCCGAGATGATCCGGAACCGCAGCCCTTGGACTTCGACCACGATGACAACTGTCATGATTGGAAGGCTAAGGCAGCCGAAGCTGCGACATTGATCAGACTTTCCTTTTCACCCGAAGTACGGCTTATCGTAAAGGGAATGAGAAACCGTCGCGAGATGTAGAATACACTAGAAACCAGCCTGGACACTGCCGCATCATATATTGGCAGACAGGATATCCTTCTCCAGTTCTGTGCTTGCCGACCCAAGGAGGTCGAATGACTTAAAGCATACTTCACCAAGCATAGTTACTACCGCACACAACTGGACCATACAGACGATGCAATCACTGATCGAGACTTCCGCACACATATATTCACATCATTGCGATCACAGTACGCGATGATATTAATGGTCCTAAAGCATCGAAGTCCTTTGCCCACACCCGAAGAAGCCATGCATGACCTCCTAGAAGAAGAAGCCACAACCAGCCTTACAAAGGAACTTGGAGATGCATCTACGGAGGCCGCCCTACTTTTCCAACATGGCTGGTGCAGTGGCTGAGGCCAAGGCTGCGGGCACGGTGGAACAAGTAGCCTTGGTGCACGCAGTGGCAGCGGTGGAAGCGGTGGAAGCGGTGGAAGCGGTGGTAGTGGTGGAAGCGGAGATAGTTACGAGAGTAATTGCACCGATTGCAAAATTGACAGCCATACTACTGACGCATGCAGAAAGCGGAAACGCACTCTGGAAGGAGGAAACAGCGAGGAAACGACTAGCACATTTGCTACCAGTGCGAGCTCCCAGCTCACCTCAAAGTCAATTCCGTCTCGTACAAACATCTAGAAGCATTGTGGAGAGTGAAGAAAGCCACTGCTACAGCAGCTCTTGTGATGAACAGAGACTGCGATCGCTTCTGACTAGTGTTAGCAACAGGTCCGGATAACCCGCTAGCAGTCCGGGTTTTGAATTGCGGTTTGGTTCGGTTTGGTTCATTACCCGGCCGAAAACACAACCCGCATTGTCTTGGTGCATTTGTTACCCTGACCGGACATAACCTGCAGTTTTTTAGCTGCGTTGTCCCCGGACCGCGGGTCCATTTCGGTGTTCCTCCAAATGTCCTCCAAATATTTCTGCAATTAAGTATTTGAGTTCTGATCGTATCATGACATGATCTGTACGTAGATTGTCCAGAATTAGCTGCTCTTTGACCTTCCGTTGTCAGATTTGCGATCAGACCAGTATTCGTTGCATCGCTGGGAAATCAAGCGAGATTTTCCGCGAAACTGGCGAGTTTTCAATAGCGACTCAATGAATATTGGTCGGATCGCAAATCTGACAGCGGGAGGTAAAAGAGCAGCTAAAACTGCACAATATACGTACTGATCATGTCATGATATGATCAGAACTCAAATACTTAATTGGAGCCAATATTGTAAACTTGAAATACCGGGTTTTTGGTGGTAAAACCGGCCCATTTCCAATGGTCCGGGTTTTTCGTGTATTAAGACCCGTTGCCACGGGCCGGTCTCGGGTGGAACCATATCCGGATCCGGCACGGGAATTTGGACCGGTTGCTAACACTACTTCTGACAAAATGCTTGTGCTCCCGCTTACGCTCTGAAGTGGGTCATTGACCCGGGAGCGTCACACCACATGTCCAATGACCGCAGCACCTTCTCATCATTCAAAAAGCTCCCACCTCCTATAGTAATCAAACTGGGAGACAAAAATTCAGTCACCGCCTCGCATTGTGGTTTCGTCGACATACAGGGCTATTAAATCGAAGCCCTCCATACTCCTAGTTTTCGACTGTCCCTTTCATCTACTTACCAATTGGATTTGGGTGGGCATATGACTATATTTGGGAATGGAAAATTCTCCATAACTTCGCCATCTTCCACCACACTCGCCAGACAACTAGTCAATGGCAAATATATCATAGTCCCCGCAACTGCACTTCTAGCATTGACTACCGAGAATGGGAGCAAGAGAAAGAGAGATAGTTCACTTCCAAGAGCTATAATAGCAGAACCTACAATCGAGCCTATAATCGCAGAAACTACAATAAAGCCTACAATCTAACCTACAATCGAGTCAGCAAAAGCACCTATTGCAGCCAAAACTATGTCCACTAGAAAGTCTCTGACACTCTCAGAGTCAAGACTATGGCACTGATGACTAGCCTATATGAATCCAACTACTATGATATTTCTGATTGACGGATATACACACGATCACTCTATGTGCACAGTCTGCATTCAGGCCAACCACAAGCAAAGGCTGATTAGAGTGCCAGTGAAGCGCACTACGAAGCCCTTTGAACTTGTACAGTCGGATGTGTGCAGTCCCTTCTCGACAGCGACCCTTGGAGACAATCGATACTATATACTACTCCTCGACGACTACATGTGGTACACATCCGTCTGGCTACTCTCAAATAAGAGAGCCCTGACTTGCACCTCCGCCTACCAGTCATTTCGGGCCTGAGAAGACTTAATGGGATACGAGATCAAGCAATTCCAGTGCGATAATGAATTGGGAGAATACGACATTAAGACCTTCCGATAAGTCCTCGCAGCCCATAGTACTACATACCAACCATTCCATCCATATTCTCATCATAAGGATGGTGTTGCGGAACGAATGATCTATACAATCACTGAAAAAGCCCGGGCGATGATGATTGACTCCCAGGCTCCCATTCAGTTTTGGAGAGAAGCAGTTAATACTGCAGTCTATCTCCATCGAAGATCACCGAATGAAGGCCTCAAAAGAAATGACCGCGATGGCTATCAAACACTGCACAAAACGCCATACGAGATGCTGCATGGATTTGGCAAACCGACGCACGATGCCGACGGCAACGAAATACCGTACAAAGCCTCTCTCCACAATTTACGTCGATTGGGATGCTATGCCAGTAGATTCATTCCCGAAATTGACCGCCGCCAGGGCGGGTTCAGCCCAAGGTCACAGCCCGGCAGGATCATAGGCTACACACATGATTCAAAGACATTATGAAGGATATGAGATCACGAATTGTACAAGGTGAAAGCCCAATCAGAGGTCGTCTTCGACAAAGAAAGAAATGCATACATGTCTTGTCAGCCAGGAAGCAATGAAATCGAACTGTTTGGATTATCAGAAGATGAGGAATTTGTCGATGAAAAAGATACCGGAGATGAGACTCTCCGAGATAGTCAACCTATGCAGATTGGTAAGAGATTCACATCTTACATGCATGAAGCTCCTGACCTGCAAGCGGAAAACCTAGCACACAGCTGGCGCCTCTGCCCAGAGGCCCAGACTGCCCAGCGTTCAGCAGCAGATGCCGATGCACAAATCATCGCCCACAGCCGGTGCCTCCGTAGAGAGGATCAAACTGCCCGGCATTCAGCGGCAGCAATCACGAAATCAAGCCAACTACCACCAGCATCTCCAGCGCAACCGATAGCGAGTCGTGTCACAAGGAGACAAGGTAAAGCCTCCGCAGAATCATTAACAGCATCCATAGATGATCCATTCACATACGCGGAAGCTATGGAAAGCCCTCAACGAGAAGACTGGAAAAGTGCCATAGAGGAAGAAAGCACATCGATTCTGCTCAATAACACCTTCTCTGCTCTCAACTCCCGGGAGGCACGTCAACTGCAAGTTAAGCCAATTGGTTCAAAGTGGGTTTATAAGACTAAACACAACACTGATGGGTCCACACGGAATAAACTATGGCTAGTAATGAAGGTATACGAGTAGATGGGTTTTCATGGGACTTATTCCACGGTTGGGAAGATCACTACATTCCGGTATCTCATTTCACTCATCGGGAAATATGGAACCGGGTGGAATATGGACCATTTACATCCAGTTACCGCCTTTCTAAATCCTGAAATCGGCGATGACGATATCTCTATGACTGTCGCAGAAGGATGGCCAGAAGGTCTCAACGCCCGAAAGATTGTCGTCAGACTCAGGAAAGCTCTCCATGGTCTTAAACAAGCTCTGCGGTTATGGCATGACAACATCAATGACTTTCTACTATCTCTTCGGTTCACACAGTCCTCGGCCGATCCCAAACTCTATCTCCGCAGCGACAGAAGTCTAATACTTCAAAATGTCGACGATATCGCCATGTCCTTCCCGGAGACTCCTAACAACGTTGCGATCGTAGTCACAGCAATGCTCTCACAAAAATACAAGATCACAAACCTTGGCGCGGCACGGCAATTGGTCGGCATCGAGATCCACCCCGATCGTAACGGGGTCAGTCTTGGACAGCAGAGTTATATCACCCCAATTCTCAGATGATTTGGCATGGAGCACACTCACGGTGTCTCGATGCGCATGGATCCCAATGTAATGTTAGACTTAGCCCAGGATTAGGGGGAGAAGGATCTGCAACTGGAAGATATCACAGACTATCATGCAGTCGTGGGATCACGAATGTACGCAGTTCTTGCAACTCGGCCCGATATCTCAGATGCGGTCGCTGCGCTTTCTCGTTACAACTTGCGGCTATTCACCAGTCATATGACCGCTGCCAAGAGAGTTCTTCAGCATCTCAAATCTTCAGCCGATTTTCGCCAACACTTCACCAGCAACGGCATTCACATTGGCATTGGCACTGGCATTGGCATCGAAATTGGGAACAGTGTCGCAGGGTACTCAGATTTCGATTGTGCCAATGACTGGGCGGACCGCAAATTCCAGGGAGGCCAGGTGATTCTTGCCAGCAATGGTAGAGCAATCTCGTGGCAATCTTGAAAGCAAAGCCTCATTGCCATGTCAACTCTCGGGCCCGAATTCATCGCCTGTTTGGAAGCCTCCGGAGAAGCGAAATGGTTACTCTAGTGGCAAAAGACTATTCACGGTTCTCAGAGAGACTCACCACTGCTGCCAATCAACTGGGACAATTAGGGTGCTCTCACTCTAATCACCGTGGGAATCATCAAAGCTCGAACTAAACACATTGACGTTTGCTATCACAACAGTCAAGATCTGCACAAACGCCGAATAGTCAACTACTCCTACGTACACACCGACGAAAATGTGGCAGAGATATTCACGAACGCACTTACAAAAGATAAGTATATGAAGTTCACAAAAGCAATGGGTTTGTGGTAATTGGAGGTCAATTTAAGGTTAAGGTTGTTTCACTTGTCTTTGAGAATACGGATTTCTTTGTTTATATGGATGGCCATCCTCAGGCTACGGTAGTACTCTTTCCCAGCTCACTTCTCAAGCAGGGTTTTAAGGAGGCTACTATGGGAATCACAAGTTGCGCATCATCTTTGTTTGTTTGTTTGTTTCTTGCTCCACAGAGCGTAGCAAGAGGGGGGAGTGTTGCATAAATAGATCTCATACGGGCTGACTGGGCTGGCTCTCATACGAGCTGACGGGGCTGGCTATCATACGGGCTGACGGAGTAGCTCTGATACGGGCTGACGGAGTTCAGCCGTCTCTACATTTGGATGAGTACGTACGTGCTCGTACCATATATATATGGCCTTGTGGCCCTCTTAGATAGAATAGAGCTTCTCTAGCAATCAGGATTTCAACATTAGGAACTTACCGACTACCGAGTGATAGCATATGCTCCAATTAGCACCAGAGAATTAACCATACTAAGACCAACATGACGAAGAAACTTACGGAATATCCAGAAACTGTTAGTACAGGCTCAACTCGAAATTGGAGCGGGTATAAGGTAGGGTATGTGAGACTCACAGGCTATTCCGTCATGTCATCGACCTCATATTAGTGTTGACTAGGGATTTGGCCCGGTGGCTTCCTTAGTTTTCGATGCCGGTGGGCTCGGGCACGAGGCCGGTGGCTGGCCGCCCCCATCGGTGTCGCCTGCCCCCACCAGCATCGCCTGCCCCCGTGCTGAGGAGGCGGGCTCAGCACTGGTACTCGGCTTTGGGCTCCGGCTTTGGCAGTCGGCATGGAGTTTTCCTTCTCTCTCTCTCGTATATAAGTCTATAGTTTTCCCTCTCTTTGGATCGATAGACAATTGAGCTTCCTCGTTCTTTCTCTTTTACTCTCAACAATTAGAACCTCAACTAGTAGCAGAGAAGTGTCAATGAGCATAAGGGACTTACTCGCTGTTGAATCAAACCACAATAAGACCTAGTCAGCTACTACCCGTCAATCTTAATCATGGGAAAACCCACTCGGAATCCAACCCAACGCTGATTACCATCGCGACCAGTTTAGTTTCCATCGAGAGATAATGATCACAGACGAACTTACTCTCTGCAGAACCAAGCGATCAGGCTAAGTTCAGTAACCGTTCACTGGAGATCAATCACAGAGAAACTCACTCGCTGCAGAACCAAGCGATCAGGCCCAGGCCAGTTTACACCGAACGTACAATATCCCCAGAGGAACTCACGGCCTGTTGAATCAAAGCCGTTAGCCATCATTTAATACCGGAAGGTAATTGTCGGGAATCTCACTCGTAGTCAAATCTAGCCACCAGACGTATTTAGCCATTACCCAACCGCGAAAGGCCTCCAGATTATAAAACGTCTGGGACAATCTTACATGCTAGTAAAGCGAACCACGACTTCAATTTAGCTATAACTCAGCGCAGAATGGTCACATTGAAACTCACTTCCTATATGAACGAAGGCACAGCAAGGGTTAGTTATCAGCTGACGAATGCCAGGACCCAGACAAGAGCTCACATTCTGCAACATCAGGCCATCATCGGGCAGAAGTTAGTCGCCATGTGGTGTACAACGCGCATGGAGAACTCACTCGCTGTTTCAGGTTAGTCCCTATCCAGGGAAAATTGAAATAGGGAAACTCACTGGGCAGCTCGTACACTATGGAATTATCCAATCGTTGGCTCGTGTTAGTTATCATCTAGTGTGGGACGGAAAAACCCACTCGCTTTAGAATCAAACCATCAATCTCCCATTAGTAGTCACCCAGACAAAAACATTCACTGAGAACTCACCGACTAAATGCTCGCCGAGAAACTTCCAGTTAGCAATGTTCGCGGCGGTGCTAATGCTCTGCATTTCACGCAACTCTCACCTACTATCAAATGAAGACATGGGACACTACTTAGCGGTTCGATACTACTAGTGGGGCTTAAACTAAGCGAACAATTACGTGATACGTCCTCTTTCGTCGCGTGGCGCAGTGCTGTCCGTCCAGATTTATTTTTGACTTTTTGATCTACACCACCGCCGAGTAATGGCCGAACAATATCCTCGTACCCCTTCTTCATCGCATGATGTAGTGCTGTCCGTCCGGATTGATTCTTCGCATTCTTCTGCACTTGTTGATCGAGTAACAGTTTAATAATATTTTTGTTTCTGCACTTCGTGGTATACTGCAATGCTGTCCGCCCTGACTTGTCTTTCACGTTCCTATCCGAACCCCGACTGAGCAATAGCTTAACAATGGCCTCGTTCCCGCTTTTCGTCGCATGATGCAGTGCTGTCGATCCAGACTTGTCTTTGGCATTTGTATCTACATTTTTGTCAAGCAATAGTCGTGTACCATCTTCCAGTCCATTTTGCGCAGTAATCATCAATGAATTTCTGTCATCCGGGTGATTAACGTCTTCGATGCAAGTTAAAAGCAAGGTTTCCCTTATTGGTGATAACTTCTGTTCTGCCGCAGTATCGAAGGTAATGTAGTGAATGTTCTCAGCGTTGGCCGAATATTTGGGGCAAGCAAGCGCTAGCATGGATCCTCACTGAGGGACGGCCCTTTCGTGGATTACTCCCGCGAGTATTAGAAAGATTTGACGTAGAGCTAAATTTGTTCGTCCAAGACGAATAGCCCACCCACCACCCCAGAAAGTACGAAACTGGAGTTTTGGTCAACAGTTTCACCAGGTTGGTGGTGAGGTGTGAAATTCTTTCATTCTGCTCACAGCGATCATGGTGATCTTTGATATAGCGAAGCGTATAGTCAAGGAAATGCCACTTGTTGGCACGGGATTTGGCCCGATGGCTTGTGTGGCGTTCGGGGGCTTACAGCCCACATCGGCCTAAGGCTGCGGGCATGAGGCCGGTGGCTTGCGGCCCCCATGGGCCGCCACCAGTCCGGACGGACCCGGTCTGGGGTAGGGCTCAGTCCGGTCCGGTCCCACCGGAAGGTCAGACTGAACCGGGCCCCAGATGTTGGCACGGGATTTGGCCCGGTGGCTTTTGTGGCGTTTGGCCTAAGGCTCGGGCATGAGGCCGGTGGCTTACGGCCCCCATTGGCCTCGCCGGCCCCCACCAGCCTCGCCTGCCCCCATGCTGAGGAGTAGGGCTAGCCCCGGCAGTGATGCCCGGCATTGGTCTCCGGATGTGATACTCGGCTTCGCCGAGTATGCTCTCTCCTTTCTCATATATATTCGCTTGTCTTTCTCTGTCTTTGCTCTTTAGACAATCACTTTTGTACGATAGTCAATTCAATATCTCTATTCGTACTCGATTGATCTCAACACCAGACTGGCAGTCTTGGACTGGACGGGCTTGGTCTGGACCAGTCCAAACAGGATAATATTTATCAATTTCAAAGTAGATCCGTAAAACTAAAGAAGTGAGATAGTAATCCCTGCAACCCTAACTCAGACACAACGTCACTTCATAACAACCACCCGCTGCAAGCAATCACTATATACCAACCCGCCCACTGCTAGCAAGCACCACCACGAGAATCCCAACCATATCAAATGAGTGGTGAGTGGCTAGTGGCAAGTGGCAAGTGGTGAGGGGTAAGATGTGCATGGTGTTGAGAGTAAAAGAGAAGAACGAGGAAGCTCAATTGTCTATCGATCCAAAGAGAGCAAACTATAGACTTATATATAAAAGAGAGAAGGAAAACTCCATGCCGACTGCCAAAGCCGGAGGGCAAAGCTGAGTACCAGTGCCGAGCCCTCCTCACCATGGGGGCAGGCAAGGCTGGAGGAGGTAGGCGAGGTTTGTGGGGTCAGGTGAGGCTGGTGGGGGCGGCCAGCCACCGGCCTCATGCCCAAGTCCACCGGCATCGAAGACTAAGGAAGCCACCGGGCCAAATCCCTAGTCAACACATGGTGTCTTGTGAATGGCAAGATGAGTCTACATGTATGAGTCTATGTTTATGAGTCTATGGGTTGACTCAGTGTATCAGTAACTCCCAGCGTATTCGGGCCGATTCGGCCCGAGTGGACTGGTCCAACGCAGTCCAGGCCAGTTCAGTCCAGGTCCCGAAAAATTGCGGATTGGTCCGATCCCGATCCAAAAATTGCTTGGACTGGACCTCGACTAGACTGGATGGTTCCAGTCCGGACTGGTCCATTGCTGGACTGGTGGAATCATTACTCCTTTCGCATATATTTGGCTGTCTCTCTCTCTCTCTTTGCTCTTTACACAATCACTTTGGTACGATAGTCAATTCAATATCTCTATTCATACTCGATTGATCTCAACACCACTCGTTCAGAGTTTTAATATACGCTGAAGTTTCTGCTTCACTCCAGGTCTTGGCTTTTGAAAAATGATCTTGTATAGTCGGGCCTGAGAAATAAATCGTCAGTTATCGAAGCCAGGTTTCAACGACAGATGATTGGGCCTGTTCATCACTGGCATCGATCTCCATGGCGTTGGCTGCCGGCGTAGCCATGATCAAGAACCCTCGTGCAGTCTTGTGCATAATCTGCACGGTATCGTCGGCTGCAAAAGCAGTCAGTGTTATGGTGCAATTCGATTCTCCTAGAAACTTACCTTTGATTTCTAAAAAGTTTGCTCCACAGTGCACAATTCGGCTCACAATATCACAAGTCAAGTTTTTCTCAAATTCGTCTTTGGGATCTGGGTCTTCCTGTACAGCCAGAGCATGGCGCAGTTCAGCGGTGGTAAGAGGTGGCCGTGTGAGTAAAACGAATCTGAAAAGTCTTCGTCCATGTCGAATGTTCCTACTTTTGCCATTCTCTAGCCTATTGAACATTAACCTATACAACGCCTCTAGCTCCGTAGAAAGGCTTTTTAAACATTCTTGAGGAAAGCGTCTGAAAATGCAGAAATGTCATGCTTGTTCTGCTCTTGCATTGTTATAAATGGACAGTGTTCCATGACCTTTTCTGTGAGCCCTGCAACAGGGCAACTGGCAATGACTACCTTGATATCCCACAAATTATCATTCTTGCAAAGTTCAAAAAGCATTTCTGTGATACAGCATTGATAATTTTCCTTTGACTTGTCCAGTGCATGAAGAATGAGAAATAGTGGTTTCATTGGGGGATGATATGCAAATGATGATAGAATTCTTTTGAGAGAATCGTAAGGCCACTCTGGATTGCTACACCCAAAGTGTCGAAATTTACACTGGACATTGGGTAACGTTAACTCGTCTTAATCCAATATGCTGTTTAGAATCGAGCATAGCATATTGTTGTGGGCTCCAGTGTTCTCAACCGTCCCGTCCGTCCGTCTTCACCTAGGACGGGGACGGGACGGCAAAACGCCGTCCGTCCTAGGGCAGGACGGAAACGGCGCCGTCATTTTGGAGGAGGACGGTGACGGACGGTTAGGACGGCCGATGACGGAGTTTTCACCGTCCCCGGCCGTCAACTACCGACATCCACGGATGTTGATTTCTCAGTGTACATAAAACATAATCTCATCAAA
>Ga0307514_10001363_pt1 | contig 30932 bp, 36 predicted proteins | sample 16_EM_MG_FD_203088 | JGI IMG/M metagenome (GOLD analysis project Ga0307514, IMG submission 203088) | Populus trichocarpa ectomycorrhiza microbial communities from riparian zone in the Pacific Northwest, United States - 16_EM | ecosystem: Host-associated > Plants > Roots > Unclassified | place... | reverse complement strand
CTTTTATTAACTCTTGTATTTCTAAACGAGCATTAATTAATGCACATTTATAACAAACACCAAGAGTTAGAAAATCATATTCACCACATCTACTGCAAACTTTTTTTCTAGGTTCGTTAGACGAATTGCTCTCTCTCTCTCTCTGTACTGTCAATTTCTATTTTCTTCTGCTCTTCGAAGAGTATCTTCCATATTCCTGAGATTGTTTTCCGTTATACTATCGTTAGAAGAATTATTAGGAATTTCATTGCCTAAATAGTAATAATCACAAATAAACTCAATATTATTTTCATCTGAACTATGACTACGACCACAACAAGTCTTTTTTCACCTCATGTTAAGTTATGACTACATTTGTGACAATTCTTATCTGATGGTTTGTCTATTCAACAACCACAATTTCAAGATGCTAATGTATTTTCATTGCCATCAGAATCTGTTTCTTGTAAAGGTGTTCACTTCCCACAACCTTCTTCGCAGTAAAATCTGTTTTCTAATTTATTTGCTCTTATTTGATTTGACATAAGTTGCTTTATTTAATGTTAGACAATAGTAACAATAATAATAAAGAGGGGAAGAACAAGTTTCACAATTAAATCAAAAGGAAGGTCTAATCCTCAAAAAGGCCATTGATTAAGGTGGTTAACCTTTTCAGATTTTGTTGTAATCACTTTAAAAACAAGAAAAAAATCAAGTCGCTACTCAAAATTAATATAATAAATAAGAAAGTTAGTTGCTATTGAAAATTACAAAATTAGAAAGAAATCCTAAAATAAATATACTTAATGAGTTAAAAGACAAATTATTAGATCTAAATCCTCGTTCAAGAAAAATAAGGTTTAACATAAGTAAATGGTTAGCATGAGATCTAACCGAATTAACAAGTGAAAATGAAGGAAATTTAGTTAATATTTTTTATCTTTCTATCTTAAAATTAGTAATCAATAAAAAAGATGATAAAAAGATTTTTTCTTTCGATTTACAAGAGTTCTTTAAAAAACTAAATCCTGAAAAATCTCTAAATCTGCAACAAAAAATAACTTGTCTTCAAAAAAAAAACTTATATGCTTATCAAGAAAAAGGTTATAAATCACTTTTTTTGGGAACTATATTTTTACGAGGATATTTTTACAACAATAAAAAAATTTTACGTCTTATTAACGCCCCTTTATTTTTGTTACCATGTGATTTAGAAAAAATAAAAAACCTTAATTTGGTTTTTAAATCAGAAAGAAAAATTAATCACAGTTTACTTTATTATCTACAAAAAGAGTTAAGTATATCAAAAGTTAAATTAACTGATTTCTTAAATAAATTGGAAAACAATAGTAGAGAAATAAATAAATGAAGAGACTACATAATTTTTCTTAATAACGAAATACAACAATTATTTTCAAATACTCATATTAAAATTAAATTTTCTCCAGTTATTTCGGCATTTTTTAGAGAAAAAAATACTAAAACTGAATCTAAACTAGATCCTTTTGTTAAGGATAATTCAGCAGTTATTAAAAATAATTCTTATGCTGAAGCATTTGTTAAACTAAATTTAATTGACAAACCTAAAAACTATTTGGAAAACGAATTAGAAATATTTTCTAGTTTTTGTTTGACTATCGATAGTGAACCAAATTTGAGTTTATTTCATGATTTTGAAGAAATAATTGAAGAATATTCTCAAAATAAAGTAAATAATTGGTCTAAATCAGCTTTGAATTTACTAAAAAATGAAACGGAAAATATAAATATTTATCAAGAGAAAGAATCAACAAAAAATATAATTTCTTCTCTTTATACCCCATTTCCCAGTGACCCTTCTCAAAATCATATTTTACGAACCATTTTTCAAAATTATTTCGAAAATCCTTTATGCATTAATGGCCCGCCCGGAACTGGAAAAACTCAATTAATATGCAATTTACTTGCTAATTCTTTATTTTACCAAAAAAAAGTATTAGTTATTTGCGAAAAAGAGCTCGCTTTAAAAGTTATTTACGATAAATTAAATACTCTCGGACTTGAAAGATCAATTATAAAAATAAACCAATTAGAACAAACTTCACGAATTTATCAACAAATAATAAACAGCATAGAAATTAATAAACAAAAAACTATTAGTGATTGTGATAATACAACACATGTTACTAAAATTGCTAATCTTGAAAAAAAATTGTTAACCAATGTAAAAAAAATAGAAAATTATTGCGAAATTGAAAAAAATTTTCAAACTAAGCATCAAAAATCTTTGCAAGAAATTTATACAAAATTTGAAAGAAAAGTTCAGTTAAATCCAATAATAATTCAACTGAATAGTCAAATAATTAATCAAGAACAATTAGAAAAATTATTAGAAGAAATAAAAAATTATATTGGTAAATTTACTAAAATATTTTTGAAATGAAAATCAATCTGTCTACAGTTAAAAAACTTATTCTTGGAAAACAATTTTCAAGAATTTAAATTTGATTTAGAAACACAAAATATCTTTCAAGAAGTAGTCAACAACATCTTAAAAGAATTAAAAGGAGAAAAAACTGAATCTAATTTAATATCAACAATTTTGAGAATAAATTTATTACATCAAAATGCTAAATCTCATAACTCATTAGAATTAACAAGAAATAATCTAAATGAATTAATAGATTTACAAAAAAATCAACAATACCGAAAATTCTTAATTTTTTTACAAGTAAATAATTTTGATGATTTTTGAAAAAAATGTAGTAATGAAGAGTTTTTAATTAACATCCAACAGTTTATTAATGAAGAATTTTTAATTATTGGTGAATTGACAATTAACTTAGATAAAGAAACTAAAAAAAATATTAATTATTTGTTGAAAAAAATACTTATTAAGAAGGAATTTAACTACCTTAACGATTGAGAAAAAATTACCGAACAATCAGTCTATTTTAACTGAATAAAAAAAGTAGAAGAAGAAAATAAAGAATTCTTAGCAACTTGAAATTATAAAGACATAGCAAAAATTTACCAAGAACAAAAAACAATTACTGAAAAAAAACTTAATTTAACAAAAAGTGTTTTAAAAATCGAACAAGAGAAAAATTTAACAAAATTACTAATAAGTAACAATTCATTAAAAAAAGAATTAGGTAAAAAGAGAAAAATTTCTCCTTTAAAAATTCTTTTCTCTGAACTAATAAATTATTTTCCTATTTGACTAAGTACCCCTGAAGTTATCGCTTCTATAACTAATTTACAAGAACCGTTTTTTGATTTTATAATTTTTGATGAAGCTTCACAAATAACTTTAGAAAAAACTATTCCGTTGTGAGCAAGAGCAAAGAAATGCATCGTGATTGGGGATGAACAACAATTACCTCCTACTGACTTTTTTAAAAGTCATCTACAAGATGATGAAGAAAATTGAGAAGAAGAATTATCAAAGCAATCAGAATCGGAAAATAAAATTAATTTAGAAACTGACGACCTAGAAAAAAATAGTAGTTTACTAAATTATGCTAAAAAATATTCGCAAAATGAAGAACAACTAACTTTATTATATCATTATCGTTCTAAATATTCGGAATTAATCGAGTTTTCTAATCAAGCTTTTTACAATGGAGTTTTACAAATTATTTCCGCTAGCGAAAATAAAATAAATAACTATTTGCCAATTGAATACCATTATCAATCTAAAGGAAAATGAATAAATAACAAAAACCAAATAGAGGCTAATTATATTTTTGAATTATTAAAAACTCTTCCAAAAAATAAAGAAATTGGAATAATCACCTTTAATAATACTCAAAGAGATTTTTTAATAGAATTAATTGGGGAAAATAGTGAAAATAATAATTTTTTTATCAAGAGTTTAGAAGAAGTGCAAGGGGATGAAAAAGATATTATTATTTTTTGCATCGCTTATGCTCGCAATAAAGAAGATAAAATTGTTCTCAACTTTGGTCCTTTAAGTAAGGAAGGAGGAGAAAAAAGGCTCAATGTAGCAATAACTCGCGCTCGAGAAAAATTAATTATTGTCACCAGCCTCTTGCTGAATGATCTTAAAAAAATTACTGAAAAAGATGAAAAAAGAAAACTTGGACCTCGACTATTCAAAAAATATTTAGAATATGCTTATCATTGTTGAAAAAAAGATTTAAAAAAAGTTCAAAATATACTCAATATATCAATACCAAAAATTACTAATTCTTATTCTTGAAAAAAAAATACAGAAACAAAAGAATTTGAATCTCTTTTTACTGAACAACTATATAATGAACTAGTAAAACAAAAATATCCGTATGAGATTCACAAAAAAGTAAAAAGTGTTGGATATAATATTGATATAGCAATTTGAGATAAAAAAATTCAGCAATATATTTTAGGTATTGAATGTGATAGTAAATATTGACATGGCAAATGAGAAAATATTGAAAAAGATATTTATCGTCAACAAATCTTAGAAAATAAAGGTTGAAAAATAATGAGAATCTTATCACGCGATTGATCTCGAAATAAAGAAGGCGAAATTAAAAGAATAAACAAAGAATTAGAACAATAAAAAAGTTATTGGTAATCATTCTTTTAATAAATAAACTTATTTTTCCTCGTCTCAAAATAATTTTCCTTAATCTATTTTTCATTATTTTTCATATTCTACACTTTTTACAGTAGGGATATCATGTTTAATATTAGACAAAGTAATCTCTCAACTGTTTTTCAATCGTTAATAAAACTGGTTCATATCCTTGTTTATATTCATGTTGAAAAACTACTTTTACTGGATTTTCAGAGAGTTTTTTTAATTGATAATGCTTTTCTCTGTTCTTATCCTCTATTGCATAAAAACAATATCATAATAATAAAAATGTCGTTCTAAACTTCAATCTTTGGACATTTTTTTAGCATCCGTTTCTTTTATATTTCTTTGATCTTCTTCTCTTTCTTTCTGAATTTTTAGGAAAAGGACAAGTCGCTCATGTTACTTCTGGTTCAAAAAAAGAAGAAAAAGAGAATAAAAAGTTTTTCTTTCAAAAATGATTAATGCTAAAAAAGAATTTGGGGTTCAAATTACTTCTTGAGAAATTTTCTGAAATCAGAATGAAGAAAAATTAATTAGATATCATCCAATAATTCCATTTAAAAGACCAGAAAAAATAATCGAACATATAATTAAACTAGTTGCTTTAGAATATGGAAGAGGAGATTATAATTTGATAATGGAAAATTGTGAACACTTTGCTACTCTTTCGGTTTGTGGATTTACTTTTTCAACTCAAATAGATAAAGCTGGTTGATTTATTCCTGATAAGCTTGATATAGCTAAAGAAATTAAACGGCATGATGAAACTTTCGATAAGTTTAGTTTAGAAGAATTAACCGAGAACCAAGTCCAATACACTACTCAGATTGAACAACCTTCTAAATAATTCTTTTTACTCCACATCACCACTTTCAGGAATATCATCGGAAGCATCAGGATCTTTGGGATCGGCTTCAGGTTTATCAGGCTCTTTATCACCTTTATCTCCTTCGGAAGCATCAGGATCTTTATATCTGGTTCAGGAACATCAGCACTAGGCTCTAGTTCACCTCCTGGTTCTGGTTCTCCTGTTGTAGGTTCGGGAGTATTAGGATCAGGTGTATCGGGGTCAAAAGGATCAGGATCGGGTATTTCAGGTTCATTACTTGCTCCTGGAATGGAAGTATTAGTTGGAATACTTTCAGGATTACCAATTGTTCTAGTTATTTTATGACTTCCTTTGATTTGAATAGTGATCATTCCTTTATTACCTTGGCTTTCACGAGAAATAATAAAATGAGTAGCATTGATTTCATAACCCTTTTTAATGCTGTTTTCATTATTCACCACAATCTTTTGTTAATTCTTTCTTAACCAATTTGCTTCTGATTGAGTATCAGATAAATAATTTTGTTGCTTTCTTGAGTGTTCACCTCAATAACTACAAGTATGATTAGTAGAAAAAATAAAGATTTCATTATTTTCAACTCTGCCAATATTATTTGGTTTTCGGTCAATTACTCCTAAAAACATTCAGTAAGAATTATTATGATGAGTAATAATAGTAGCAATATTTTCGTTAGATCATCAAGTTTTAAATCGTTCTAATTCTTGAATATTACCAGCAATATAGCTTCGTTGTTTAACTAAAGGTTTTAGTTGGTTTTGTTCTTGCTCTCGATTATCATGATAAGGACAATAATCTTTCTCCGAAAATTTTACAATATAATGACAAGAACTTACTCTACACTTTTTTACCCCTTCTTTGAATAAATTCTCATGGTAAAAAATTCGTTGAAGATCTGCTAAAGGAATTCCTTGATTTTCAAATTTCTTTATTGCTTCCTCAACAGCAGATATACCAATGTATTTTTTATGATTTTGAATATCATGATTAGAAGTTCATTGTGAATAACATCTTTCAGAACAAAAATCTAAATCTTTTTCTGAACTACTAAATCAAGCATTATAGTCCATACCAATATCTTTTGAACATTGGTCGCAAATTACGCTCTTGGCATATTTTCTATAGCTTTATTTTATGGTAGAATTGTATATTGTTGCCAAAATTAATAAGTTAATTAAGTTAACAAAAAAATTTTAATTTGATTATTTCTTTGCTTAAAATACTGGATTTTCATCAGCAATATTTTTAGGCTTTTTATCATCTATTTTGAATCGTGATAATTCCTCATTCTTTTTAATAATTTTGCTAATAGTAGTTTCAAATTCTATTACTTTTTTTATCGAAGAATTTAAAGTTTTACTTGCTTCTTGTCAACGACTGTCAAATCGACTAAACTCCTTGGCAATTTCTAAATAAGCCTGTAAAATTTTTTCACTATTTTTATGTAATTCTCAATTGTGATTAGCTAAAATTATTTGATTAAGAACAATATAAAGAGTAGTAGGAGAGCAAATCCACACCTTTTTAGCTAATGCTAACTTAATTATTTCATAAAAGCGCATTTCATTAATACTTAAATAGATCGCATCACTAGGAATAAACATTATTGCTTGGTGAATATTATCTTGTGAAGAAATGTATTGGCTAGTTTTTTCAACATGTTTTTTACAGTCATTTTGGAAATCTTTTTGGGCTCGTTCTCGTTCTTCAAGTGATTTACTTTCATCAATCATTAATAAATAATTATCTAAGGGAAATTTACTATCAATAGCAAGATTATTTTTTTGCTCAGGACCAAAAATAATAGCATCTACTCGTAAACCATCACCTTTATTAGTTTTTTTTTGTAAAGTTCATTCTAGTTGGTAAATTTTTTTATCTTGGGGGAGAATGATAGCTAATAATTCGTTTAAATAAGAATTTCCTAACATTCCTCGTTTACTACTAGCAAAAACTTTATTAAGTTCATTAAAAGATTTATCGAGGTAATCAAAACGTTCTTTACTAGTAGCCTTACCATCAGCAAAATTAGTTAATAATAAATCTTTAAGGGCTTGAATTTCATTTCCTGATTTTTTTAATTCACTTGATAAATTATTGATGTGAGACCGGTCGTGATTTTTTTGTTGGGCAAGAAAATAAATCAGTACAAAAATGATTAACAAGAGAATAATAATAGTGATTTCTAAAAACATGAGCAGTTATTATTAATTTTAAAAGTTATTAGTTTTTGATTGGTAAAATGTAAAATATTCTTATAGAGCTTTATTTAAATAAAATTTTATTTCAAAATTATAATCATATGGCAAAAAAATATTATGAAATTTTAGGAATTAATAAATCTGCTACTCTTGCTGAAATAAAAACAGCTTATAAAAAGAAAGCATTAGAATCACATCCTGATAAAAATCACAACAGCAAAGAAGCGACGGAAAAATTTAAAAAAATTCAAGAGGCTTACAGTATTCTGTCAGATACAAATGAACGAGCTAGGTATGATAGATATAATGATGATAAAGATTTTTCTCCCCCGTCAAGAGCTTCCGCGGGAGGTTTAGGAACTTCAAGTTTTAATAAGTTTACAGTTGAAAAAAGTATTAGAACTTTTTTGGAAATAAATAAATTGTATGGCATGGAAAAGGAACTAGGAACAAAATATCAACAATTAATTCCTACTAATCATAGTTGTTTCTCACATACCTCATTAACCCTAAATTATTGAGATATTCACATTACTTCTTGCTTAGATACTGAGGATGAAATTCAAAATTTCCAAGACCGTTTCATCTCATTGGTTAATGAATACTTAGAAGAAGTGAAGTTTATGAAAAAACAAACTTATGATGAGCTGGAAAACTTACTTAATACAGCAAGTTCTGAAGCTAGAAAATGTATTGAGAATTATTGTCTTTATTCGCATGGTAGTAATTATAATAATTTTAGAGAATATTTTTTAAATGAACCTAAGTGGAGCAAAAAAAAAAAAAATGTCCTTTGATTTAGAGATAATATGAGGGATTATTTTAATGATGTAATAAGAATTAGCAGAAACCGTATGGGGCGAAAAGAAAATTATCCGGAGGCTACCGAGGCTGAAAGAAGAGAACGAAAGGAAAAGCAAAGACAAAACAGAATTGGTTGGCACGATAGTCCCTTTAGCTCAACTTCTAATCCTAATATCTCCGTAGAAGAAGAGATAAAGAGAGCCGAAGCACAAGAAAAAGTTAACCATTTAGAAAATAAACAAAATAGTGGTGAAAACTTGACTGCTGATGAACAAAGACAATTAAGTAAAGCCGAAGCTGAACTAACAAGAATTAATAACAAGAGTGGTAAAAATCCCAAAGGGAAAGATAATGAATTTCCTCCTGAGTTAATAGGCTTAACAATTATCGCTGTTTTAATAATAGGAGTAATTACCATATTTGTAAAAAAACGCAAAAAAAACGCAATATTAAATACAAAGGTTTAATATATTTAAAATATATTTAATTAATCAAAGCCAAGAAAAACCTTGATAGAGAAGAGTAAATAAAACAAAATTCGTGAAATTAAAAAACAAACCTCGTGGAACCGTTGATATTTTTCCTCCTCGTTCGGCAATTTATCAAAAAATTCAGCAAATTAGTAGCAATATATTAAAAAAAAATAATTATCAATTAGTTATTTTTCCTACTTATGAATATGAAAGCTTATTTACTAATTCCTTAGGTTCAACTACTAGTATTATTTATAAAGAAATGTTTACTTTTAAAGACCGTAGTAACCGAGAATTAGCATTAAGACCGGAAGGAACGGCCAGTGTTGTAAGATTAGTTTGTGAAAATAAATTAATTAAAGAAGGATATCCCTTAAAAATTTACTACTGAGCTAATATGTTCCGCTATGAGCGACCCCAAAAAGGTCGCCATCGTGAATTTTGACAACTAGGAGTAGAGTTAATAAATGCCAAAGGTAGTTTTGCTGATTATCAAATATTAAAACTTGTTTCCGATATTTTACAAGAGTTAGGGATAAAAAAATTTAATTTTTGTTTAAATTATCTAGGTAATAAAGATACTAAGGAGAGATATAAAAGTTTATTAGAGGAGTTTATTAAAAATAAAACTCATAATTTATGTAATGATTGTCAACGGCGCCATCTTAGCAATATTTTACGGATAGTTGATTGTTGAAAATGTAAACAAAAACTTTCTTATCCTCCTTATGAAAAAGCCTGAAATAACCAAGATAAAGATAATGTAAAAGAAATCAATGATATTTTAAATAAAGTTAATTTTCCTTATCAATACGACTTTAATTTAGTAAGAGGCTTAGATTATTATACGGGAATAGTTTTTGAAGTTAATATTGAAGAAGAAAAGGCATTATTAGGAGGAGGAAGATATGATAACCTTTATCAAGAAATAGGAGATGTTAATTCACCGGCTATTGGTTTTGCTATTGGAATTGACCGTCTAGTAGATTATTTGGAAACTTTACCAGCAAACTTAGAATTATTAAAAAATAGTAATATTATTGATATCTTTTTTTTCTTATCAGTTCCAGATTTTTATTTTGAAGTATTAAATTGAAAAAAAAAACTAGAAAAATTTTCTTTAATAGTAGAATATAATTTAGAAATTAAGAAATTGAAAAATATAGTAAAAATTATCAATCATTATCAACCTAAATTAATGATTATACTCGGTGAAAAAGAATTAAAAAATGATAAAATATTTATCAAAGATTGTCAGAAAGAACTAGAATTTTTTATAGATAAAGAAAAACTTATCAAGTGAATTGCTAATTATTTTCAAAAAAATTAAAACATAATAAAATTGGAACTGTAGCTAAGTGGTTAAGGCCGAAGTCTGCAAAACTTCTATTCGTCGGTTCGAATCCGACCAGTTCCTCCAAAAATTATGAAAAAAATAATTCAAAAATTTTCTTTCCCGAGAATTTTTATAGAAAATAAGATATAAATTTTATTTATTATTTTTCTCCTTTAAGAAAGAAAAAAAATAATAATAAGATATTCTAAAAAAGAAATTATTATAATTTTGTTAAATTACAAATTCTTAAAGTAAAAAGGCAAGTGAAATAAATATTATTATCAAAATCATATAGACATTACGAACTGAATTAGTTAATTTAGTAAAATGAGTAGTTTTATAAATATTTTCTTTGGATTCTTTGGTTGGAGAAAAACTATCACTTTCTTCAAAAAAAAAAGAACAAATTGTAATTATTGTTCCTAATGTTAACAGAAAAATTTTTAATAGTGATGACATAAATGATAATTTGTTAATATAATTTTATATGATAAGTAAATTTTTGGTGAAATTTTGAATTTTATTATATAGAAAATAAAGAATAGAATATAATAACTAGACTAAAAAATTATCGATTATAGTAAAATTTATCATCTTTTTTGTTAATAATTATCTAATTTTAATATGATTAAAACAATTACTATCATTGGTGAAAAAGAAGTTGGTAAAACTACTTTTTTTCACCAAATAATTAAAAAATATTCAACTAATGTTAATAAAAATTCTTCCCCGTTAATTAATTATGCTGAGGAATTAATCAATATATCGAATAATACTTACAATTTAATAGATACTCCCAAATTTATCTTATCTCCAAAGAATGAAATTGAAAAAGAGATTAGTAAACAGTTAGAAAAATTATTAGAAAAAAGCGACTTAATTTTGTGATTAGTAGATAGAATAACAGAAAAATCTATTTTAATTAATAAAATTTTAAAGAAAATAAAAATTACCAAAATTTTATTAATTAACAAAATTGATTTATCAAATTATGAGGAAAATATTAATCCCTATCAAATTTTAAGAGCAGATTATTATTTTCCAATTTCAGCTTTAAAAGGCATTAATATTGATAAATTAACAAAAAAAATAATCAAAAGTTTACCTTCTATTGCTGAAAAAAAAGAAATTAATGATGAAAAAAAGATTAATTTACTAATCTTTGGAGCTCCTAATTCAGGAAAGTCTACTTTAATGAATTATTTATTACGAGAAAATCGTTCGCTTGTTACTCCAATTGCGGGAACTACTCAAGAGCCAGTAACTAGTCCATGAAATTGAAAAAAAATAAATTTTCAGTTAGTTGATACCGCTGGAATTACTAAGGAAAAAAAAATAAAAATAGATTTGTGAAAAAAATGTGATTTGGCTTGGGCGGTAATTGATGCTTCTTTACCACTTACTAAACAAATATTACAAATAGTTAATTTAGGAGAAAAATATAACAAAGCTCTTATTATAATTGTTAATAAGTGTGATATAATTGAAAAAAAAGAACTATTAATAGAAGAATTAAAAAATCGTTTAAAATCTTTAAGTTATTGTGCAATAGTTTGCCTTTCTGCTTTAGAAGGTAAAGGGATTAATTTACTAGTAAAAGCTTTAGGAGAGATGATAAATCAATCCCAAAAAAGATTTACTAGAAAACAAATCAAAGAAACAACTAAACAAATTCTAATTAATAATCCTCCTAATTATTATCAAGGCGGTAAGTTAAAAATTTATTATGCTAAACATGAACCAGGATTAACTCATTTTTTCATTTTTTTTATTAATAATCCTCAATGAGTTCATTTTTCTTATCAGCGCTATATGGCTAACTATTTACGGAAAAATTTAGGACTAGAATATTTACCAATTAAAATTCATTTACGAAAAAGTACTTAATATAATTGTATATTATTTTGTAAAATATAAAATTTTTTATTAAAGTTTTTTTACATTGATTTTTCGCAATAGGAAAAACTAAAAAACTAAAACTAATTATATGAAAGTTCGTAGTTCAATCAAAATAATGTGCGAAGGTTGTCAAGTAATAGTAAGGGAAGGACTTCGCTATATTTATTGTAAAAATAAACCTAAACATAAACAAAGGCAAGGTTAAAAAGATAATAAATATATATATATGGTTCGTATCGGTAATAAAGAAATTCCTGACAATAAAAATGTCTTGGTTGGCCTTACTTATATTTATGGTATTGGTAAAACTATTGCTCAAGAAATAGTCAATGATACTAAAATTCAATATACAAAAAAAGTTAACAATTTAAATTTGGAAGAAATTAGGTTAATTAACGAAAAAATTAAAAAATTTTCAACCGAAGAAGAATTAAAAAGAAAAATACAAAAGAATATTAGTGATCAAATTCGACTTGGTACTTACCAAGGTTTAAGACGTTCAAGAAAACCTAATCCTTTACCAATTCATGGTCAAAGAACTCGGCATAACTCTCGTACCGCTAAAGGTCACAAACGAATAACAGTAGCGAATAAGAAAAAGGCTCCAACAGCTAAATAATATAATGGCAGTAGTAATAAAAAAAACTCAAAAAAGTCCAAAAAGGTTAATAAAAACAAAAAAAGTTAAAAAAATTCCTGAAGGTCGTGGTGCTATTAACGGATATTTTAGTTTTAATAATACTATTCTCAGTCTTAGTAAAGAAAATGGTGAAGTTTTAACTCAGTGTAGTGCTGGAAGTATTGGCTATCGTGGTAGTAAAAAATCTACTTCTTATGTAGCCAAAAAAGTTGCTGAAGAAATTATTAAAAAAGTTGCTGAGTACGGAATAAATAATGTTAAACTTCAAGTAAAAGGAATTGGTGCTGGTCGCGATACCGTAATCAAAAAAATTTTAGAAACTAATTCTTTAAAAGTTGAAGAATTAGTTGATAACACGCCAAATCCTTTTAATGGTACCCGTTCACGAAAAAAACCCCGAAAATAATAATATAATGCCATCATCATTACTTAACTCCCTAAAAATAGAAGAAATAATTGATAAAAATAATAATAATAGTTCTTTGTTTGTTTTTCACCATTTACCTACCGATATGGGAATAACAATTGGTAATTTTTTGCGAAGAATTATTCTTTCTTACCTTGATGGAGTAGCTCCGATTGGAGTGAAAATTACTGACAAAAACGGTACAATAGAAAGTAAATTTAAGAATTTAGTTGGAGTAAGAGAAGCAACTCTTTATTTAATTATGAATTTAAAAAAGATTATTTTAGAACAAAAAAATCTCAAAGAAGGAATATCTTATTTAGATTTAAAGGTAAAAAATAATAATGATAATGAAAAAATAATTTCGGCTGGCGATTTTGAAAAAAGTTCAGAAGTAGAAATCAAAAATCCTGAACTTTATTTAGCAACCTTAGCTCCGCGAGGCAGTTTAGAAATAAGGATGTATTATCAAAAAAATTGAGGATATCACCAAGTTGAAAAACAAAAAAAACATTTTTTAGGAGAAGAAAATATTATTGTTTTAGATACCGATTTTTCACCAATTAAGGGCGGTCAAGTAAATTTTCAAATTAAATCACCAGTAATTAGTTTACATGAAAAAGAAGAAGAACTCTATTTAACTATTATTTCTAATAGTTCTATTGAACCAAAGCAAGCTCTTAAAAAAGCCTTAGAATTATCGCAAGATTGATTTACTAATATTACTAATTTAATTAGTAGTAGTGCAAAAAAAGAAAAAAACCCTAAAAATAAATAATTTTTATGTCTTACATTAACAAACCAGGCAAAACTACTACTTGACATCACCATGTTATTAATAATTTAGTGGCTGATGCTATTTTATATGGTAAGGTTGAAACAACTCAACTAAGAGCTAAGGATTTAACTATATTGTTAGCTAAACTTATTAAGTGAGCTAAGGAAAATACTTTGCATTCTCGTCGTTTAGCACTTCGTTATTTAGTAAATAAAAAACATTCAGGAGTGGTAAATAAACTATTTACTGAATTAAAGGATAAATATCAAGAAAGAAACGGTGGATATAGCCGAATTATTAAATTAAATTATCGAAAAGGCGATAATAGTTTAAGAGTTATTTTTTCTTTAGTTTAATATTTAATAAAAAAAATATTTTAATTATTTACATTAAAAGCCTAGTTAGCTCAGCGGTAGAGCGTCCGGCTGTTAACCGGTTGGTCGTAGGTTCGATTCCTACACTAGGCGCCAGTTTTTAATGATAAGACTTTAATTTCAAGACAGGTTTTTTAGAAAAAAATTAAATTTTTATTATTAAAAATTTTCTAAGTATTAGTTATTTTGATGGTTAGTTAGTAAATTATTTTCACTGTTTTTAGAAAGATAAATATCGAAAATAATAAGTTCCTATCTTGCTAGTAAGAAGACGATTCTCTTTTTAATTTATAAAAGTTCTCTATATTTTTTTAAAATCATTATCATAGGTTCCATTTCATTTACTTGGTCGAAATTCTAACAAAAGATTGGGTGACGATTGATATTTGGAAAGCATCAAATTATTTATTCCTTTTTCGGCACAAGCGAACGCTTTTTCTTTTAAATATTTAATGGGTAAAATAGTTCCTTTGGCTAGTTTTGAGCAGTAATTAATGAAAACTTAATTTATTTTTTTTCATAATTTTTTCTATTTTACTGGAAGTTACTAGAATTAAGGATTATTCAGGATATAATGAAATAGTTTAAAAACGGAAAACCTTAAAGAACTAGAAAAATTTTTATCCCAACGAGAAATATTTTTAAAACCATGAGGCTGAAAAAATAGTAAAAATAATATATAAATATTATGACTAAAACTATTCATTTATCGGAAACAACTTATAATAAACTACGGCAATCAGTAACGGGAAGAATAGACTATTTTGTTAATAAAGCCGTTGAAGAAAAATTATCTAAAGAATTAATAGATAAAAAAAAATTACAAAATCAACTAAAAACTGATTATCAAAGAATAACTCGTAATAAAAAAATTCAAAAAGAGTTAAATATACTATCTGAAATGTCTTTGAAAGATATTTATAACAAAAATAAAAGAAAATAATGACCGAAATTAAAAAGTTTCCCAAGAGAGGTGAAATTTGATTATTAAAAAACACTGAAAAAATTGAAGAATTAGGCAAAGATTATCGTCCTATTTTAATAATTAGCAATGATATTCAAAATCAATGAGATAAAAAAATAGTAGGTTTACCTTTAACTAGTGAAGATATTAATCATATTGAAAGTTTTTCAGTTTTCATTAACAATACAGTTTCTACTGGTTTAGATTACCCCAGTAAAATTCTTTGTCATACTCCTTTTACTTTAGAAAAAGAATTACGTTTAAAGGAATGTTTAGGCAAAATTAACTCAGAAATCTTAAAAAGGTTAAATTGGCCTGACAAATTGCTTTTAATTGAGAATAAAATAAAACTTTTTTAAATGTTTATTTTTATTTATTTATGAATATTTATGAAAAAAACTCTTATTTTCCTTGAATCTGCTACTAAAAAAAAAACTATTCAGTCTTTTTTAGGAGAAAATTACATAATTTTTGCTACTAGTGGACATTTATGAGAATTAAAAAAATCCGGCTTCTATAATTTAGGAGTAGATTTAGAAAGTTTTAAACCAACTTACGAAATAATTCCTGGGAAACAAACTCTTATTAACTTCTGAAAGGGGTTTTTAAAAAAAGAAGAAATTTCTTTAATTTATTTAGCTACCGACCCTGATCGCGAAGGTGAAGGGATTGCTGAAGAGGTTATTAGGCTTCTAGAACTTAAACCAGAACAATATCAACGACTGCTTTTTTATGAAATAACTCCACGTAATGTTAGAGAAGCCTTGAATAAACCGTTAATAATTAACAAAAATTTGGTAGAAGCACAAATTTCTCGACAAGTTCTTGACAGAATGATTGGTTTTTGTCTTAGCACGGTTCTTCGCAAAAAGTTGCAAGCATTGTCAGCTGGACGTGTTCAATCAGTAGTTTTAAAAATAATTGTTGAAAGAGAGTTAATTATAAAAAATTATGAAAAAAATCAAGATTATATTGTTTGTGGCATTTGTCAGTTAAATGAAAAAAAAATAACCCTTCGCCAAATAAATAATAAAGGAGAATTGATGGTTTATAAAGAAAAACAAGAAGCTGAAGAAGTAAAAAAAAATCTAAATTTAATTTTTGAGTTTACTAGTAAAAAAGAAGAACAAAAATTTATCATTCCTAAGCCTCCTTTAATAACTTCTTTATTGCTTTTTGAGGCTAAGTCGCAATTGGACCTTTCAGTTGCTCAAACTACTCGTGCAGTACAAAAATTGTATGAAGGAATTTGGATAAATGAAAAAAAAAAACAAGTTGGACTTATTACTTATCCTCGTACTGACTCTACTCGTATTAATCAAGAATTTATTAATCAGGCTTATAATTATATTAAAAATAAATGGGGTCAAATCTATTGTAATTTTCAACCACTTTGGGAGAAAAAAAAAAAAGTTAATATTCAAGATGCTCATGAAGCTATTCACCCAACTTATTTAGATTATCATCCGGATGAAATTAAAAATTCGCTTTCTGAGGAGGAATATCAAGTATATAAATTAATATTTAATCATACTTTGGCTAGTTTAATGAGTCCTGCTAAAATTAATAAAATTACTTATAATTTTTTAAATAATAATTATTTATTTACTACGAGCGAAAGAATTAACCAATTTGCTGGATTTTTGGCTTGTGCTCCGAAAATTTATTTTCCAATTTATAATGTAAAATTAAAAAGTGATTTAGAAAGAATTTTACAACTTGAAGCTAAAAAAAATGAAGTTCAAGAATATATTGAAAATAAACCAACTCGTCATAATGAGGGTAGCGTGGTACAAGAATTAGAAAGATTAGGTGTTGGGCGCCCTTCTACTTATAATACTTTTGGCAGAATATTAATTGAAAGAGGCTATATAAAGATTAATCAAAAAGGTCAATTAATTCCTACTGAATTAGGATTTTTAGTCAATAATTGATTACAAACAAACTTTCCTAACCTAATTAATGAAAAATATACTGCTCATTTAGAAAAAGAATTAGATGAAATTAGTCAGGGACAAAATAATTATCATGATTTTATTAAAAATTTTTGAGATAAATTTTATCAAGAAATATTAAAAATTTCTCCTCTTGAAAAACATTAGTTAACAAATATTATTATCGCAATTATTAGGCTAACAAAAATACTCTCAAAAAACTAACTTTTAAACTTTTTATTTATTCTTTCTTTCTTTAAAATTACTAGGGATTATTTGTTTAAAATTATCTAAAATTGATTGTAAATCTTCAACAGTTGTTATTATTATTTGTTCAGCAAATGGCGGTAAGTTATTATTGTTTTGTCTCATGATATTTATTTCTTATAGTTTTAATTTTTAAATTTAAATTTAATTTAAAATAACACGATTATTGCTTAAATATACTTATGTATAGATACTCAATAATCGTAATAATCTTTATTAGTTATTAATGAGTATCTTGGTTATGTTTATGTCTATTGTCGTCATATAATGTATTATATAGATAGAATATTCTATATGGTATATTTTATATAGTTTTAAAAATCTTAAAGGGAATTTTTATGTGATATTAAAATTAAATTAATATAATTAATCTTTATGAAAATAAAAAGACTGAAAAAACGTCAGAAATTTATTTTATTTTTATTAGTTTGTCTAATTATAATAGTAATTTTTCTTTTTTTTTACATTAATAAATTAAGTCAAAAAGAAGTTAATAATACAACAACCACACCACCAACTGGACCAACCACACCACCAACTGGACCAACCACACCACCAACTGGACCAACCACACCACCAACTGGACCAACCACACCACCAACTGGACCAACCACACTTTCTAAGTGAGAAATTGTTTTAAATGAAATAAATACTTTTATAAATAGTGATTTACAAAATTTACAAGAAATAAAAAATTGAATAAATCAAAAAAATTGCAATCCATTAGAAGGAATAAATTTAGCAGGGGTTGGAGATGATTTGAAAAAAATCCGTGATTGTGGTCCGATAGAAAATATAAAAAATGACCCTAACTGTTTTTATTATAAGGATTGAGTTCAGTTGCCAGTAGCAGGAGATGGAAACTGTTTTCTACACAGTTTTTCAGTGTTTTTGCTAGGTAAGAGTGACATCGAATTAACTCTAAAATTGAGAATTGCTATATGTTTAGAATTAATGACTAATCCTGATAAATATTTTGATTCTAATAACGAGAAAAAAAAAATAGAATCAATAAAAAAAGAAATAAAGAAAGAAAGAATTGCCGAAAACAAACAATGGTTAAATAGTGATATTACTAAATATTTAGCTCATGTTTTAAAAAGACCTATTTTCTCAATAACTAAAAAAGAAAATAATAATCCTCCTTTCCAAGTTTACAAATATCCAAATTCAAATACTGGTGAAGGTAATGATTTTGTTCTTCAATATCTAGAACCGTGAGTTATTTATAATGATGGAGGAATTCATTTTCAGCCTTTAATAAAAAAATAATGAAATTATTAATAGTGAAAATTTTATTTTCAAAATTACTATGATATTATGATATAGAAAAAAAATATTAAAATAGATTTATAAATTATGGCAGAAATTAGCAATAAAATAGTTAAAGAAAAAAGAACTCGTTCTGAGCAAATACTTGACGATATCGAGAGGCAATTACGTAGCCTTATTTCTGAAAAAAAAAAAATAAAGGAAAAATTTGTAGAAAATAAAAGAGCCTTTGAAGATAATCTAAAAGAAGCCGAAAGAATCGAAAATAAGTTAATGCTTTTATGAGATTATTGAAGACGGGAAGTAGAAATATCTAATTTAAGAAAAATAGAATCACAGTCTCTTCCTATTGAAAGAGATAAAGTATTAAAAGAAATAAAAAGACTTAATGATCTTAATATTACTTTAGAAAAAGGTTTTAGAAAGAGAAAAATTGATACAAGAGTAGTTGAAGAATTACGTAAAAGATTAGAGATTTGAGAAGATGAATAAATTTATAATTAAAAATCTTAACTTTGTTTTTAAAGAGAAAATATTTTTCTTTACTTTTGTACAATAGCTTTTCAACTTGCAGACTTAATTAAATTCTTTCAAGTAAAATAAGTAACAATTAAAGCGTAAATAATACTGATAACTAAGAAAACTATTTCTAACTTTCCTGTTCGATCTGTTCTTTTGACAAGATTAAAATAACTACCCATAATAATAAAAGGAAAAGCTAAAGCACTGGTAAAAAGAAAGAAAAGTTCTAAAAAATCTTGTATTTTCATTATATCTTTATTTTAATATTTTTTCTTAACGACTTACTAGAATAACTATTTTTTTAACAACTCTAATAATTTTGTTTTTTACATAAATAGAATAATAAACATGGAAAATTACGACAATAATGGCAATAAGTTTATTAAAGAAAATATAAAAGGAATAGAAAGTCTACTGAATAAAAAAAAGATATTATTAAAGAAATCATGCAAAAGGAAAATTCTAACGAAAAAAAAAATGGTTTATTAATTAAACAAAGTTTTAAAGATTTAGAAAAGGAAAACATTCAAATAATTAAAAAAAAATACTTAGGGAAGAATGGTATAATTTCTCAATCGCTTCAAGAAATATCGCAAGAAAAAGATTTAAAGAGAAAAAAAAAATTAATAGAGAAAGTTAACTTTCTTGAAAGAGACAAACAGAAAAAAGAAGGGTCTCATGAAAAAGAAAAATTGATAGATGTTTATTTAGAAGGAAAAAAAATGCCTCTTGGTAATCTCCATCCCATCACCCAAATTATTGAAAAAATTTGTAATATTCTTGTTCCTTTGGGTTATAAGTTTATTGAAAGTCCAGAAATTGAAACTGAAGAATATAACTTTAATAAATTAAATATACCTCCTAACCATCCTGCACGGGATATGCATGATACTTTTTATTTAAATAATAAATTATTATTACGGACTCATACTTCTAATGCTCAAATTCGTTTAATGGAAAATAATCCTAATCAAGAATTAAAAATTATTTCAGCTGGTAAGGTTTATCGTCGTGATGAGGATGATATTACCCACACTCATCAATTTACTCAATTAGAAGGATTTGCGGTAGGCAAAAATATTAATTTTTCTTCTCTAAAAGGAACAATAGAACTAATTTTAAAAGATCTTTTTGGAGAAAATCATCCTATTCGCTTTCGTCCTTCTTATTTTCCTTTACTGAACCAAGTATTGAGGTAGATGCTCAATGCATACCTTGTCAAGGAAAAGGCTGTAATATCTGTAAAAAAACTGGTTGAGTTGAAATATTAGGAGCCGGTTTAATTCATCCGCAAGTACTGAAAAACTGTGATTTTGATAGTCAAAAGTTTACTGGTTTTGCTTTTGGTTTAGGAATAGAAAGATTGTTAATGATTAAATATGGAGTTGAGGATATTAGGAATTTTTACTTGAATAATTTTCGTTTTTTACGACAATTTAGAGAGAGATAATATTTTTTCTCTCTTTTTTATTTATTTCGGTGATGATTTTGAATTGAGTTTTTTGAAATAAAGAATTAAATATGTAATAAAACCAACTCAAGTCTTTCCTATTTTAGTTGGACCACCAGGAACGGGTAAAAGTGAAATTACTCGCTGATTATCCATAGCTTTTCGCAGACCAATTCAAATAATAAATGTTGGAGGAATGGATGATGGAGGAGAATTAGAAGGTAAACGGGCTACTTTACAAAGTGCTAGTTATGGTAAAGTGCTTGAAGGGTTTTTAGAACGTTCTATTTTAGCTGAAATAACTATTGAGGATTTAAAATTGGAGATTAAAGAAATTAAAAACTATGTGGATGAAAATGGTAATCAACAAAAAAGACCTGAAAAAAACCTCACTGAATGAGAAGAAGAAAGAATTGAGAAATTAGAATTAGAAATTAAAGATTGAGAAGAGGAAAACCAAGAACGGATAAAAGAGGGAAAACAGCCCAAAACTACTAAGAAAAAAGTTTATCGTTCCCGAGCTACAATATTTTTATTAGATGAATTTGAAAAAGCTTCTAGTGAAAGTATTTTAAATGTCATTGGTAAAATGGCCGATAGAGAAATGAATTTTTCCTTTATGGACAAATACTTTAATTTTCGTTTAGATTTAAGTGAAGCTGTGATTTTATTGACAGGTAATTATTTAGATAGGGTGCCTCAATTTATCCGAGAGAGAGGATTAGAAATTAATATTGAATTATTAACTTATCAGCAAAGAAAAGCTATTTTAACTAATCGCTTTAAACGAGAACTACGCAGATTTAAATTAGAAGAATTTCAAAATAGAATTACCGATAAATTCTTAGAAATATGTATTACCGAAACCTGAGGTATTCGAGGAGGAATTAATAATGTAGTAGCTACCGTGAGATTTTTAGAATTGTTATCTCCCGAAGTAGATAATCAAATTAATTCTTTAGATAAGTTAGAAAACTACACCGAACTCTATGAAACTCCTGAGAATGATTATAAAAGAAAGGAATCAGGCATTATTCGTTTAACTTATGAATTATCAGGCAAAAAAAGAAGTCTAGCTTTAACTAAAAGAATTGGGATAGAAGAAAGGGTTATTAAGGATGAACAAGGACAAGAAATTAAAGTTAAAGAAATTGTCACAGGTAAAGATATTGAAAATAATCAAGCGTTTGTAGAAGATTGACCCCAAGAATACTGATGAGGCAGTAAACCAGTAAGAGAAATATAAAAAAATATGAAAATTTATAAAAAATGTCCCTGTTGTGGCAAAACAATATTTTTAATGTTAGGAAGTGATTTTGGCAATGATAATATTCCTCATTCGGATATTAGCCATGAACAAGATTGAGATTATTTAGCTAAATTTTTAACTTGCTTAAAAACTAGCCATGGTGAAGTATTTATTAGTTTAAAATCTAAAGAAAGAGATAAATTACCTAAAGAAATTCTTAAATGAACCGAGAATTATAAAGAAGAACCAAAAGAACCCGAAGAAAAGGAAAAAGATAAAGATTGAACTAAATGAAAAAATATTGATTTAAACCTTACTGACGAACTTATTAACCAGTGAGGAAATAAAGGTTTTGACTATGAAAAAACTGAAAACTGAATAAAAGCAGGTTTAAAAGTAAATGATGCCAATTATGCCTATTGGTTAGAAAATGTAGCTAAAATTGATTATTGAAAATATTTAAACGATATTAACCAAGAAGAAAACCAAGAGTTAAGAAAACAATTTAAAGAACATTTAACGATATAACAAAAAATATAATAAAATATTATTATAGAATATCATGACAAGATTAGAAAATGTTAAGCATAATAAACAAGAGTCGTTTATTAATCAAATAGAACAACAAAAAACCCACAGAAAGGAATTATTGAACTACATGATTACTTTATTAAATATTTCTTCGCAAAGAGTTGGAATGTGTGGTTTAAAATTAGCTGAAAGTGAGTTAGAAAAATACTATCAAAAAATAAAAGAAGACTTATTAGATAAACATCAACACTTAATTAATGATTATCGCCAAAGTGAAGTAAAAGAAAATGATTATTTAAATTTAACTTTGATTCTTGCTGATTTAAGAAAAAATATTCAAATGATAGGTACTAATGATTATTATCAAGGAATAATTTTGACTACTTGCCAACACTTACTAGAATGGGAAAAATAGCAAATTATTGACTAGCTTATCAAGAATGTCCTGAGTGTGGGAAAAATCAAAAAGCCAATCAAGCTTATTTTCAATGTAAAAACTGTGATTATGAGGAAAAAGAGCATATTAAGGAGAGTAAACGAAAAAATAGAGTAGAACCAATAATTAGAGAAATAGTTGAATACTTACTAAAAAATGATTCTGATTTTACTGAACCATTTCCTACTCTCGACTTTGCTTCTGAGTCATTAATTAATTATGACTATCGGGGGAGAATTGTTTCAGGTGGTGGTCTTTACTGTGAACCTGGTTGATATTTACCTCCTCCTCAGAATGTGATTAATATTCCTCAAAAAACTTATTACTTACCTAATAGAGAAATAGTTGAGGTGGCTAGTCACGAAACGGCTCATGCTCCTACTTGAAGAGATGGTCATGGAGAAAAATTTCATCATAAATACATGGACTACCGAAGAAAAGCTTTTAATAAATTTTCTTCTTTTGTTAATGAACCTTACGAAGCTAAGTATACTATTAATTTCAACAAAGAATTTTATAAGAAAACCGTTGGCTTTGACTTAGAAGATTTAAAATATAATCCTTATGAAGATGATTAATAATTATTCCACTTTTAAAAAAATAAGTAAAATATTAAAAGAATTACCTAGCGAGGAATATTACATTACGCGCAATCGCAATAATGTTTTAACCATTGTTTTTCAAAACAAAAGATAGTTAGACTTAGAAAGACCCGACATAGTTATTTTCTTTGGTGCTAATCCTCGTAAGCCAGAGTTAGAGGAAAAATTATGAAAATTATACTTTATTAATTCTATTGATTATATTAACAATGAAAATCTTCATGTTCAAATTACAGCTCAAAAAGATTATTTATGGAAATTTTATGGTAATTTAGCTAATAGTAAAGGAATGGCTAATATTATTATATCTTTATGAACCAATGTTTTAAATGCCAAAAATCAACAGCAAATTCAGGAGAAGTTTATTATCGCTTTAAAAAATTAGGTGAAAGCAACTTTTCTACTCATTGTTGCGAAAATTGCTGAAATAACTATAAAACCCAAATTCTTAAAACGGATAAAAATATTATTTCGGTATCAGGAGAGCAAGATAATTTACACCAAATAGTTTATAGTCAAAAAAATTGTGTTAACTGTAATAAACCCAAAAGAGCCTTATGTCAGTGTCCTTTACAGGAAAATGAATGAAGGTGTTTAGATTGTCGTAGTAGTGATGGTATTCAAGATATGAACAGCAAAGGTTGGTGTAAACTATGTGATAGTAAACACGTAGAAATTAACTCTAATGACCTTTATTATACCACTGCTGAATGTCCTTCTTGCCATAAAGTTAAAGAAGTAAATTATCACAATCTTTCGGGACAAGAACTTCAAGAACAAAAAAAAGTAGCTAAAAAAAACTGAGAAGAAAGTAATGAATGATGCCGATGTAATAACAGAGAGAGAGAGAGAGAGAGAGAGAGCAAATTCAGCATGAAATTAGCAATTTAGCCAATAAACCTAATCGCACACCAGCAGAACAGCAAGAATTAGCAGATAAAAAAGATAAATTAGCTAAACTAGAAAATAATACTCAAAATAACAATGATAATTCGTGATTAAAACCAGTTTTATTAATAGGAGGAGGATTGTTAATAATCGGAGTAGTTGTAATGTTTTTTGTTAAGAAAAATAAGCACAAAAGATAGTTTTGTTGTTAAGTTGTTTATAAAACTATTATATAGAAATTAATTCTATATATAATATAAAGAACATATGACCATAGAAGACCATAATATAATAATACTACTCAATCTCACTACTCAATCTCAATTCTTAAAAGTCAATTGCTACAATTGCTAGTATTAAAACAACAGTTTTTTATAGTAGCGATTGCCTAGTAGTTAAGCTAGTTAAAGTTAATAATAACAACAAATATTTTAACATAACAAAATAATAAAAATACTATGGTAAATGCACAACGATGACTAGAAAGTCAAAAAGAATATAACACTAAAGGAAAGAGAGCAAAAATTAAAAAATTAGATGTTAATAGTTAAAATTTGGAGGGAGTTTTAGACTTAACTGATTTTGTGAATTTAGAAGAAGTTGATTGTAAATTCAATCAATTAAATGATTTAAAACTGCCTACTTGTTCCAAAATTTTTTCTCTCTGTTGCTATAATAACTACTTAAAAAGCCTTGATTTTTTAGCTTGTTTGGATAGCGATAAATTGATTCGTTTATACATTACTAACAACGATTTTCCTGATAGTGATTTATCGGTTTTTAGTAGATTTACTAATTTGGAATCATTGCATTTAGGTAATACTGATTTACTAAACGGTTTTTTTCATAAGTTTTATTTTGGTCTTTATCGTGGTCTAAAGAGAGATGAAAGAGATTTTAACCAAGTTTACAATCGTTTTCATGGTAGTCTAAAATATTTATGAAATTTAACTAAACTAAAAGAATTGGCTATTACTGGAACTGATGTAGATAGTGGTTTAGAATATTTACCAACTAGACTTGGTAGTGAAATGATGGGTATTAAAGTTCCTAATTTAAGAAGTATTAGTGAATTCAATATTAATTTCGAAAATGGATTTTTTTGTAATATTGATGGTAGATCAGCTAGATTAGAAGCAAAATCAAAAGATATTGGAAAAGAGTTAGAAAAATATGGTGAGTTAGGTACCTATGGTGAGTTAAACTCTGCTCTACAACAATGAAGAGAAGATAATCAGGAATTAATAAAAAGCGCTAAAATCACAGTAGAAGAAAAAGAACAATTTATTAAGCAACAAAAAGAAATTAATTATTTAGAATTAAGAGTGGAAGAATTGACTAATTTAATTAAACAACAAAAAGATAAAATTATCAGTGCCTTCTTAAGATTATTTCCCGAGCAAGATTTATTGCAAGAGTTAGTCACTAAGCACTTAGAACTCACTAAATTTAAAAAACAAGGAGTTGATTCTTTTGATTATGGAAAAAAATGTCGTGGATATAAGAAAAAATGTCAGAAAATTGAGGATGAACTAGAAGATAAGTTGGATGAAACAACTATGAATGAAATGCAACTTATCTTAACTAACTGCGAAGAATTAGTTCAACAAGAATTAGAATTAGAAAAAAAACTTAATCAAAAATCTTACTTAATTGAAAATCATAAAAAAATAGCTTTACAAATTACTGATAATTCAGAAGTTCAAAGAATTGTTGGTTTGGAAAAACTAACCAATCAGCAACAAATCCAATTAGCTAAAGAAGTAAGAACTATTAATATTTTTGTTAATAATAGTAGTAATAACGCTAACAACAATGCTAATAATATGAATGATAATAGCGCTACTTATCATAACTCTCAGCATAATGAACATAATCAGAGCCAATTTCATCAGCAAGTTCCTCCTAAAAATCAATAAAAAGATTATTAGAAGAGTAAACAACGCTCTTCTCTAATCAATAATTAACTTAGCTGATACTGAACTAAATATATTGTATTAAAAAACTAACTTTTTTTACAACTCCTTAAACAAACACCTTAAAAACTACCATTAAAACTCATTACTAAATTTAACCAAAAGCCCATTAACACAAATTCTAGGTAAATTAAGTTTAATTATTAACCGCTAATACTTTTAAAAATTCTTGTTCATACAATAACAATACTAATGAAGGTAAGTTAAAAGCTCAACAGTGATGAACCGAAGTTAGAAACAGCAAAACTAGAATAATTAAAACTTGTGAAACTTGCTGAGGTAAAGTATTATGAGATAAGTCTATTATTGGTGCTGATGATGCTCGAATACAAGCTTTATCTGATTTAAAATATCATCAAGACCATGAATGTCATTTAACTCCTAGCCAACGAACAATTACTATTTATCATTCACCTAATAATGGAGGTAATAAGCATGCTCCAATTGATATTTCTTTACTAAACACCGATGATGGAATTTACTCTCAAGACAAAGAAGGACAAACTGTTCAGGAGCAAGGAAATAATAATAACTTTAACTGAACTCCCTTAATAATTGGAGGAGTAATTTTAGCAGTAATTGGAATAGGTGCTTGATTATTTATGAAGAATAAGAAAGATGAAAAATAATTTAGTTTTTTAATTGGTTAGGTTCTACTAATACTTGCATTTCATAACTTTCTTGTTGTTGCTCAAGAGCATCATAAAAAAATTCCGTTTCTTTGATTTTTTGATTCTGAATATTTTTTAAATTATAGATTTGGGTTCAATAATCATCAGCTTTTTTAACTAAATTAGTAATTGCTTCATTTACTAACTGTCAATTATTTTGAAAAGTTTCCATAAACTTAATAGCTATTTCTGTTCGTCAGCCTGATTCAATATCTTCATTATTAGACCTATTTTTTTGCAATTTTTCTCTTAATTTAGCTACTGCTTCTAAAAACTTAGTAAAGGCTTTGTTTAACTCAAGAGATTTGGTGGGTTCAGAACTTAAAATTGATAATTCAGTAAAGATTTTGAGAAGTTCTTGGTAATTAGTTTCTAACTAGACTGTAGCTTGAATAAAGTTATCAATGGTTTGTTCCCGAACATTTTCAGTATTACCTCACCTATTTTTAATCTCTTCTAGTTTATTTTTTAGCTTTTTATTTACTGCATAACTAGCTGCCATACCAGCGAAGCCAGTTACTCCACTAAGATAACCTCCTTGGACACTATAATATCCTCCCAGCATACTACCACCAGTAGCTAAGGAAGTAGAAATATACTGAACATAATTAGTGTATTGGAGTTTTTTTTCTGTATTAGTTAGTTGATGATACTGAGAAAAAAAATCTTTTCAGTTAGTAAAAAGGTTAGTAAGATTAGTTTGAATAGTAGTTAGTTGGTAAGGAGCTAATAAAGTTTGAATTTTAGATTGAGCTTCTTCCTTTGATAAATTCTCTAAATGTCCAGTAAGTTTAATAACCTTAAAGGCTTCTGATCTAAGTATTTCGTCACCATAATCCGCTTTTACTTCTGACTCATAAACCACTAAATGAATAGCATACCATCATACTTTATTAACACTTTATTAACAATAAGAGCACAATTAGGATTTCATCAAGTTGGAAAGATTTCTATAGACTTAATAGTGCCATGAATTTTAACTATTTCGCTGTTGATCAACTGTTGTAATTTTTCTTCATCTATGATATTGGCTTTTTTTATTTTATCTAATTCTTCTTGGGCGTTTACCATATATTTATATTTTACTTTTTTCTTTTGTATACAGTTTTAGATTAAAATAATAATATAGACTGAAATGATAGGTTTTAAGATCTAAAAAGGTTTTAAACTATAAGTAATTATAATTTTTCTTCTAAAATCTTTATCCTTTTTTGCAAATCTTTAATCTCTTCAGATTGATTTTTTTCTTTTTCAAATTTAGCAATAGCACATTTACGGCAAACTGTTTTATTATTACAATAAACACATTCTTCGCAACTACCAATTGCATTTTCATATTTATCTATTCAATTACCTCTTCTGTCAGTATCAGATTTATCAGATAATTCTGACATGTTGCGAGTCCCACATATTTTGCAATCACTAGCAAAATCATCTGTGTTTTCTCTTTTTACATTGCCACAAGCATGACATTTTTTATTTTTGCATTCCCTACAAATTGCCGGACAACCACATTCAGGAAAAGGACTCTTGTCTTCATTATTTGTTCCCATAGCAAAGTGCATTCCGTTATCATAATCCTTACACATTCCACATCTGAATTGATAATTTATCCTCATTAAGGCTTGAGTTCTTTTTTTACATTTGTAACATTCTGCTGTCATATAATATTATTTTTACTAATTAACTTTCATTACTAGTTAATTTTGCAATTGACGATAACCAAAGTTTTTTTGGTTTTTGTTGGTAAATTTTGGCTTCTAAAGTTTTTAAAATATTTTCAGCTATTCTTTTAATTAAGGGAACAACTACTGAATTACCAGCTTGTTTATATAAATGACAATTAGCTAAATTAGAAAGTTGAAAATTAGTAGGAAATCCTTGTAAATTAAAACATTCCCGAGGTGTTAGTTTTCTAATACCGTGTTTAGTGAAAATGAGAGGAACGTTATGTCCTCCAGTTCCTAAATTAGCTGTTAAAGTAGGACAAACATTAGATTTATTTTCTCGCACATAAATTCTTCTTCATTGATAAATAATCTCTTCTTTGATTATTTTTTTTTCTAAATGGCTATAAAAGTCATGATGAATAGAAGAGTAATAGTATTTTTTTTCCTGAGGGTTTACAAAATCTATTAATTCTTTTAAAGAAATTTGTAAGGGAATTTCAGAAGGGAAAGAAAAATTGCTATATTTATCTTGATTAAGAAATCCTACTATTATAATTCTTTCTCTATTTTGAGGAATGTTACCATGAGTATAAGCATTTAATACTTGATACTTAACTCAATAACCACATTCTTTTAAAGATTGGAGTATTTTCTGAAAACTTTCTCCTTTGTTATGACTAATAATATTTCTAACATTTTCCAAAAGAAAACTTTTAGGCTTTTTTTCTTTTAAAAAACGAATTATTTCAAAAAAAATCATTCCTCGTTCATCTTTAAAACCTCCTTGAATTCCAGCGACACTAAAAGCTTGGCAAGGAAAACCAGCAATTAAAATATCAAAATTAGGAACTTCATCGATATTTACTTTCTTAATATCTCCTTCGATTAAGTTATGGTTAGGAAAATTTAGTCGATAAGTTTGACAAGCATATTTATCTATTTCGTTAGCTCAAACAATTTTAGTTCCAGCTTGTTCAAAAGCTAAATCTATCCCCCCAATTCCAGCAAATAAACTAACTATTCTTGGTTTTTTCATGGCAAAATTTATATAACTCATGTAAATTAACTTTTTTATAAGGTTCTAATTGGTATTTATTAACAAACTCTTTAATAATAGAAAGTCTTGGTCTTCTTCCTTGTTTTTGTTGTTCAAGAAAAGTTTCGTTTTTTTCTTTATTAAGGATAACTTCATCCAAACTTCCTTTATTTATATTATAAAGTCAAACTTCATCTTTATTAATGTCAAAACGAGCAAAATGTAAGTAATCAAATTGACTACGAGGTCCAAAACTAGATAAATCATCGTTAAATTTAGAAGTTGCTTTAATTTGAATAGTCTTGCCATCGATACTAATAGCATCATAACTGCCCTCTTCAGTAGCCAAAGAGAAATTATTTATATAGCAAACTAATCTTTCGGAGATCGCTTCTGAAAAATTACTAGCTCTACCGTTGAGATTTTTAATTAACTCGCTACTTTTTTTCCAAGAAAAATAAGCATCTAAAACATCAACTATTTTCTTTTCATCAACCTTTTTTAATTCTCTTTCCATTTGTTATAAAATAATTTTAAGTAAATTTAATTTGTTTCATAAATACCAAACCAAAAAAGCTTCTAAGCAATGAATACTAATTCTTTTCCCTTGCCATAATCAGCCTTTGCCTCTTCCTGGTAAATATTCTAAACCTGGTATTTTAACCTTGCCAGCAAATAAAGCTTTACTTATTTCTTTAACTTTCAAAACATTTACGTTATTTACTTTCTCTACTGATAAACATTCAATAGCACCAAGTAAGCGAATTAAATTTAAACTATCTTTATTCCTATTATTAATAAAATTGATATCTTCATAAAGAATTAGTTCAGGTTCTTTTTCTTTTACTAACTGATTAATAAAAGCATAGTGTTCTTTTCAATTCTTGCCTTGGAACTGGTGAAATTCAGTAAAGTAAATATTAGGGTCTTGGTCATAAATATCGATAAAAAATATTCCTGTTGTTCCTGTGCCACTGGGATCAATTGCTAGTATTCTATTGGTCATTACTTTATTAATTCTAAAAATCAATCTCTACTGCGATAATCAGTAAAAAATAACATATTCTCCTTTAACATTCTAATTCATTTAGGAACTAATACTTTCTTTTCTCTTAGCACGCAGTTTTTTAGTTTGCTTTTGGCTTGTTCCTCTCAATCAA
>Ga0307514_10001362_pt1 | contig 30939 bp, 32 predicted proteins | sample 16_EM_MG_FD_203088 | JGI IMG/M metagenome (GOLD analysis project Ga0307514, IMG submission 203088) | Populus trichocarpa ectomycorrhiza microbial communities from riparian zone in the Pacific Northwest, United States - 16_EM | ecosystem: Host-associated > Plants > Roots > Unclassified | place... | reverse complement strand
GAGAGCACGGTTAACGACTCCGGGGTCGAGGAGAAGTCGCCGGATGCCGTGAACCGCACCGAGGGATCCCCGGGCGCCGCGACCCGGTCCCCCGCGCCAACGACTGCGGTTGTTGCCGCAAGCATGGCAACCGTCGCGAGCGCTGTGACGAAACGTGAACCGAGCATGGCTGCCTCACCTCTGACGAGTGGTGCCGCGAGCGAGTGGCGCGCTCGGGAAGGGCAGCGACCCCGGATAGGGGTTGCCACATGGTAGTCCCGCCCGCCTCCCATGCGACAGGGGCATGCATCGGCGGCCATAGTCTGGAGCCATGACCGACGGAACCGCTGCCCGCCTCATATCCGAGCTCGCTCGCGAGATTCCCGACTTTCCCAAGCCGGGCATCCTGTTCCGCGACCTGACCCCGGTCTTCGCCGACGGCCCTGCCCTGCACGCGGTGACCCAGGCTCTCGTCGAGCCGTTCCGCGGCACGATCGACGCGGTCGCCGGTGTGGAGGCCCGCGGGTTTCTGCTGTCGGCGACCGCCGCCTACGAGCTCGGGCTGGGCACTCTGCTGATTCGCAAGCCGGGCAAGCTGCCCGGTGCGGTGCTCTCGCGCAGCTATGACCTCGAGTACGGCAGCGCGACGCTCGAAGTGCAGCCGGCCGACCTGCCGGTCGGCTCCCGCGTGCTGCTCGTCGACGACGTGCTCGCCACGGGCGGAACCCTCGCGGCGAGCGCGGCCCTCATCGAGCAGGCCGGCTGGGTCGTCGCCGGCATCAGCGTCGTCATGGAGCTCGACGGTCTTGGCGGACGCGACGCGCTTCCCGGCCGCGAGATCCGCACCCTGACAACGGTGTGACGGGCGGCGCCTAGCGCAGGGTCGCCGCCATGCCCATGCGGGCGAGCACCACGTTCTCGATGAGCTGCACGACGTTGTAGAGCAGCAGCGTGATCACGGTGATGAGCGCCACCGACGACCAGAGGTACTCGAACTGCGCCGAGGCGTTGAACTTGAGGATGCTGCCGCCGATACCCTGCCCCGTCGACAGCCACTCCGCGAGCAGTGCCCCCGTGACCGCCCCAGGCACCGATACCCGTGCGGCGGAGAACAGCGAGGGAAGGGCACCGGGGATGCTCACCTTGAGCAGCGTCATGAGAGTGCCGCCGCCGTACACCCGCACGAGGTCGAGGCTCTCGCGGCTGGCCCGGCTGAGGCCGAACATGACAGAGGCGAGCGCGGGGAACAGCACGACGATGCTGCCGATCACCGCGACCGAGGCTGGCGTGCCTCGTCCTGTCAGCAGGATGATGACGGGCGCGATGGATACGAGCGGGATGCTGCGAAGCAGCAGCGCGAGCGGCATCACCCCCGCCTCGACCGTCTTCGACATCGTGAATGCGACCGCGAGCACCGTGGCGATCACCATGCCCACGACGAAGCCGATGAGGGAGTCCTGCAGGGTCTGCACGACCAGCGGACTGAGAAGCTCCCGGTGGGAGAGAGCGGTGCTGTTCGGGCGCTCCGGGTTGTCGACGAAGAGGTAGTTCCAGACCTCGAGCGGGCCCTTCGCCACATAGGGCGAGATACCGGTCAGGCTGACCACTGCCTGCCACAGGGCGAGCACGACCACGATCGTGATGACGCCGTTGAGGGTGGAGCGGCCGATCGAGCGCGCGAGCGCCCTGCCGCGCTCCCGCTGGAGGCGGCGGCGGATCTCGAGCTCGCCCTGCGCCGGAGCCGGCGCCAGAACCGCGGTCACTGGGCCGTCCGTCCGGAGACCCACGGGGTGACGAATCGGGCGATGAGCCCGACGGCGCCGTAGCCGACCAGGGCGACGACCGCGCACAGGATGAAGACCGCCCAGACCCGTGTGGAGTCGAGCTGTCCCTGCAGGCGGATCAGCGTGATGCCGACCCCGCGGTCGGTCGCTCCCATGTACTCGCCGAGCACCGCCCCGAGGAAGGCCGTCGGCACCGCGATCTGGAGGGCGTTGAGGATGGCCGGAAGGGCAGCGATGAGCCGCACCTTGCGGAGCTGGGTGAAGCGGCCGCCCCCGTAGACGCGCACGACATCCAGGCTTGGGCGATCCGCAGCGCGAAAGCCGAGCAGCGCGCCGACGACGGTGGTGAAGAAGACGACGAGGGCTGCGAGGAATATCGCGGTCTTGGAGGGATCGCCTGCCACCTTCGCGCCGCCGAGCACGACGATGGCAATGCCGCCGACGGCCACGATGGGCAGGCAGTAGCTCACAACCGCGATCTGCACGACGACCGTCTCGATGCGTGGGGCGAGCAGCACGGTCGCCGCCAGCAGCAGCGCGAGGCCGTTGCCCCAGCCGTACCCGATGAGTGCCTCGGTGACGGTGACCTGGAACACCCCCCAGTAGGCGAGCGGGCCATCGGCGAACAGCTGCTGGAACACCGACAGCGGCGACGGCACCGGGGTGAAGGTCGTGCCCTCGCGCGGGATGAATGCCGTCACCGACAGCACCCACCAGGCAGCGATGATGACCGCTGCACCGATCAGGCCTGCGAGCCAGCCGGGAATGCGCCTCCGCCTCGTCATCAGGACTCCGCGGCAGCTCTGCCGTCAGCCCCGAAGAGGATCTCCGAGGCCTGGTCGACCAGCGAGTGGAACTCGGGGGAGCGCTGCATGTCTGGCGTTCGCGGACGGGGCAGGTCGACCTCGATGATCTCCTTGACCCGCCCAGGCCGTGGTGACATGACCGCCACGCGGTCGGAGAGGAAGATCGCCTCGGAGATTCCGTGCGTCACGAGCAGGGTCGTCGCGGGCTTCTCCGTCCAGATGCGCAGCAGCTCGAGGTTGAGGTTCTGCCTCGTCATGTCGTCGAGGGCGCCGAAGGGCTCGTCGAGCAGCAGCACCGAGGGCTTGAGCACCAAGGCCCGGGCGATCGACACGCGCTGGCGCATGCCCCCGGAGAGCTGGGCCGGCTTCGCGTTCTCGAAGCCGCGCAGCCCCACGAGATCGATGAGCTCGTTGATGTAGTCCTTGTCGACCTTGCGGCCAGCAACCTCGAACGGCAGCTGGATGTTCTTCAGCACACTGCGCCACGGCAGCAGCGCGTGATCCTGGAAGGCGATGCCGAGCTCGCTGTTGCGGCGGAGCTCTGCCGGCGTCTTGCCGTCGACCCGGATCTCGCCGGAGGTCGGGTGCTCCAGATCGGCCAGGATGCGCAGGATGGTGGACTTGCCGCACCCCGATGGCCCCAGCAGCGCCAGGAACGAGCCCTGGTCGGTGTGGAGGTCGGTGTCCTGCAGGGCGGTGACGCTCTTGCCGCCTGGCACGGCGAAGGTCTTGCTGAGTGCGGTGATCTGGATGCCGGTGCCCAGCGAGGCACCGGCATCCAGGGTGTTGTCAATTGCCATGGGCGATTAGCGGTAGTCCTTCAGCTCGGGGTTCTCCTCGTAGATCTCATCGATGATAGAGGTGTCGAAGAGCTGGTCCTCCGTGAGCTCCCATCCCGCGGCCTTGAGCGAGGCGAGGGTCTCCTTCTTGAGGGTGTCGGAGATCGTGAAGAGCCCGCTCTCGTCGGTCTCGTCGGTGGCGATGAGCTCCAGCTGGGCTGCGAGTGCCTTGGCCGTCTTCGCCGGGTCGAGCGGGCCGAAGGTCAGCTCGCCGTCGGCGGTCGCCTGGTCGTAGTACTTCGTGATGAGCGCGACGGTGTCGTCGGTCGGCTCGGAGAAGACGTCAGACCATCCCTTGATCTCGGCGATGAGGAATGCCTTGATGAGGTCGCGGTTCTCAGCGAGGTACTGGTCGGTGACCGCGAAGGCCTCGGCGACGTAGGGCACGCCGTTGTCGGCGTAGGCGAGGTTGGTGACCTCGTAGCCCGACTCCTCGACGGTGATCGACTCGTTGGTCAGGTAGGCCATGAAGCCGTCGACCTCGCCGTTGGTGAGCGGGGTCGGGTCGAACTCGACCGGCACGACGGTCAGCTCGCTGATGTCGATGTCGTTGGCGTTGAGCAGCGCCTGGAAGACGCTCGCGTTCGAGTCCTGCACGCCGATGCGCTTTCCCTTGAGGTCTTCCGGCGTCTTGATGTTGCCGCCGTCAGCGAGGGACAGGATCGTGAAGGGGTTCTTCTGGAAGGTCGCGCCGACGATCTTGAGCGGGGCATCCTGCTCCGCGATTGCCGCACCGACGGATGCGGCGTCGCTCAGTGCGACCTGCGCCGTGTTGCTGAGAAGCACGGCAACACCCGTGTTGGGTCCGGAGATGCCGTAGACCTTCGAGAAGCCGGCCTCGTCGTAGTAGCCGTTCTCCTCCGCGTAGAACTCGCCAGCGAACTCCTCGTTCTTGATCCAGGAGTACTGCACGCTGATCTCACCGTACGAGGCGGCACCGTCTGTGGTGTCGTCGCCGGAGTCGGTGGGGCCGGTGGCGCAGCCGGCGAGAACCATAGCCGTCGTCGCGGCGACCGCGGCGACGAGGCCGATGCGGCGGAGCGGCGAGCGTTCGAGTAGAGCCATGGGGTGGAGTCCCTTCGTACAAGATGAATGTGATTGCTACGAACGCTAACGAACTCACATTTCGACTCTTCGCCGCAGGCATTTCTGCCGTGTTACCGAATGCCCTCCGCTACGAGCCGAGAACCCGCTCGAGGTATGCGTTGGTGAAGCGCCGCTCGGGGTCGAGGCGGTCGCGCACCGCGACGAAGTCGGCGTGGTGCGGGTAGACCGTCGAGAGGTAGGCGGCATCCTGCGTGTGCATCTTGCCCCAGTGCGGGCGCCCCTCGAATCGGCGGAAGATGGCCTCCACGCCCTCGAAGTACTCGGTCGGGTCGTCGCGGTGGTAGCGGTGCACGGCGATGTAGCCCGACTCGCGGCCGAAGCCGGTCGAGAGCCAGATGTCGTCGCTCGCGGCGCAGCGCACCTCCACGGGGAAGCTGATGCGCCAGCCGCGTGACTCGATGAGCTCGTCGATCGCTCGAAGGGCGGCGGGGATGTGCTCGCGCGGCAGCGCGTACTCCATCTCCTTGAAGTGCACCGTGCGGGATGACGCGAACACCCGGTGCGAGACGTCGGTGAACTCCCGCTCGGCGACGAGACGCTCGCCAAGGGCGTTCTGCGGCTTGATGATCGCGGGGATGACGGTGCCGATCGCGTTGGTCACGCGGTACAGGTGGTTCGACATGAACTCGTCGTCGACCCAGGCTCCGAAGCGGCTGAGCGGTTTGACGCCGGCCTCGACGGGCAGCCGGGAGTTCGACTTCGTGAGCGCGGTCTTGGTGTGCGGAAACCAGTAGAACTCGAAGTGGTCCATGGTGCCGGCGCGCGTCATCCAGTCGTCGAGCACCGCGTCGAGCGGCTCTGGGCGCTCGACGGCGTTGAGCAGGAAGCTGGGCACGCACTCGACGGTGACGTCGACGAGGATGCCGAGGGCGCCGAGCCCGAGACGCGCAGCGGGCCACAGCTCGGCGTTCTCGGTCGGGCTCACGTGCAGCAGCTCACCCGCTGCGGTCACCAGCGTCACCGCGACGAGCTGGTTGGCCAGGCCCGCGAAGGAGTGCCCGGTGCCGTGCGTGCCCGTGGACGTCGCCCCGGCGATGGTCTGCCGGTCGATGTCGCCCATGTTCTCGAGGGCGAGGCCAAGCGGGTCGAGCAGCGCGGGCAGCTGGTAGAGGTTGGTTCCGGCTCCGAGGGTGACGCGGGTGCCCTCGACCGCATACAGCCCGTCGAGCGCAGAGACGTCGAGCTGGATGCCGTCGGGCACCGCGATGCCGCTGAAGCTGTGCCCAGCCCCGATCGCCTTCACCCGCAGCCCGCGATCGCCGGCGAACCGCACGGTCTCGACGACATCCTCGACAGACGTCGCCCGCACGGTCAGCTGCGGTCGGGCACTCTCGCTACGGCCCCAGTTGCGCCACAGCTTTCCCGGGCGCACGTCGGCGGTCACAGGAAGGCCTTGCCGTCGCCGCGGTAGGTGGGCAGCGTCTCGACGACAGAGCCGCCATCCACCAGAAGGAACTCGTTGAGGTGCTCGCTGAGCTCCCCCGCCTTGGTGTGGCGCAGCCAGACGCGGTCGCCGACACTCAGGGTGCGCGCCGCATCGCCGAGAAGCGGCGTCTGCACCTCGCCGGCCATCTCGCGGGGCTCCATGCGCACGCCCTGCGGCCAGGCCACCTGCGGGAGGCGGTCGTTGGCAGCGGGGCCGGATGCGATCCAGCCGCCGCCGAGCAGCGTCGCGATGTCGGGGCGCGGCTTGCGCACCACCGAGAGGGCGAACGCGGCCGCGGGCGCCGGGCTGAAGTGCACGTAGTTGTCGAACAGGGTGGGCCCGAAGAGCCCAGAGCCAGCGGCGATCTCGGTCACGGCCTGCTCGCGTGAGGTGCTCTCGAGCGAACCCGTTCCACCGCCGTTCACGAACTCGAGGGGCGCGAGCTGGTTCACTGCCGCGATGGTCGCTCCGCGGCGGTCGGCGAGCTCTGCGGCCGACCAGCCCTGGATGCGGCGCACGAGCGCACCGCGCGCCTTGTTCGCCGGGTTGTTGACGAGGCCGCCGACGAGGGTGAACCCCGGTCGCTCGACGATCGCCTGCGCGAGCGCCGTGGCCTCCTCGACCGTGTGCACGGGTGAGCGGCGCACGCCGATGTGGCCGAACAGCCAGTTGTCCCACGAGGCGTCGAGCTCGAGGCAGACGCGGATGGAGGCGCGCTCCCCCGGGGCGATGGCGGCATCCACGAGGTCGAGCTGTGCGATCGAGTCGACCATGATCGTGACGCGGGAGGAGAGCTCCGCCGAGAGGCCGAGGGTGCGGATCGCGCCGCGGTCGGCGGTCGGGTAGCCGACCACCACATCCTCGATCGCCTCATAGCCGTCGACGGACGAGGCGAGCCACAGCGCCTCCGGCAGGGTGTAGGCGAGCACGCCCGCGTAGCCGGGCAGTGCGAGCACGCTGTCGATGACACCGCGAACCCGGATCGACTTGCTGGCCACGCGAATCGTCGTGCCGTTCGCCCGCGCGAGCATGTCGAAGGCGTTGTGTGCGAGCGCGGGAACGCTCACCGTGCCGTAGGGAGTGTCGTAGGCCGCGGTCGCCGCGGTGAGCGACGGCCAGTACTCCGCCGGCCGCAGCCACGGAGTGTCGGCTGGTGGAACGAGCTGCACTATTTGACGCCCTTGATCGGATAGACGGCGAAGCCGCCGAGAACGGCGGTGACGGCGGAGGCGACGAACAGGGCGGTGAAGCCCGCGTTGGCGCCCGCGAAGCTGCCCGCGTCGGGGATGGTGCCGCCGCCGGTCGCGGCCTGCACGCCCATGAGCACGATGAGCGCGCCGAGCAGCGGGCCGAAGGCCTGGGGAACGGCGGTGGCGATGTTCATGATGCCGAGGTCCTTGCCGCGCGAGTGCGCGTCGGGCAGCACCTGCGTCGCGAGCGCCTGGTCGACGGCCATGAACGAGCCGTAGCCGAGGCCGAGGAGGCCGGCGCCCACGAGGGCGATGTTGAAGTCGGGCACGAACGCGAGCAGGCCAGCCGCGATCGCCTGCAGGTAGGCGGCGATGTAGACGAAGACCTTGCGTTGGCCGATGCGGTCGCTGATCTTGCCAGCGCCGAGGGCGGCAATGATGAAGAACACCATGTACACGAGGGTGAGCAGCAGCAGGTCGTCCTGCACCGTCTTCAGCGGACGGTTGAGCCCGAACTGCAGGAAGTACAGCAGCTGGGTCGTGCCAAGGGCGTTGCCGAGGTTGACCAGGATGCGGCCGAGCAGGGTCCAGCCGAAGTCGGGGTACCTGCGCGGGCTCACCCAGAAGCCGGAGAACAGCACGCCGGCACTGAACGGCGGGCGCTCCGAGGCGGGCAGCACGGCATCCTTCGTGAACAGCGCGAAGGGCAGCACCGTCAGCACGAGGAGAAGGGCCATGACCGCGTAGCCCACGAAGGTCACGAGGGCGAGCTCGCTGACCAGCAGGATGCCGAGGATGGTGCCAACCGCCTGCGGGGCAGAGACCCAGCCAGAAACGAAGCCGCGCTGGTTGACCGGAACCTGGTCGGAGATCATCGCGGTGATCGCGGCAGACAGCATGCAGAATCCGACGAGGGCGGTCGACCAGAACACGCCGATGCCAACCATCGTTGTCTGCAGGCCGAGCAGGAACAGCGAGAGCGCGAAGACCGCGGTGCCGGCGAAGATCCACGGCCGACGACGGCCGAGGCGGCTCGTGGTGCGGTCGGAGAGTGCGCCCGTCAGCGGGTAGGCGATGATCGCGCAGACACCAGCGATGGCAGAGATGATGCCGAACGCCACGACATTGTCGACCCAGAAGTCGGTCTTCAGCTGCTCCTGGATCTGGCGCGGCAGCAACAGCTGGATCGGGGTGAGCTGCGCCATCCAGATGCCGAGCCACGCGGTCGCGAAGAACGCGATCCAGCGGCCGGGCACCTTGCGGATCGGTTCAGCGAACAGCTTGGCCGTTGAGGTTGCCGAGGGTGTCGTCATGTGATCGCATCCTTTATGGGTTGTGGGGTTGTCAGTGCGTAGAGGGAGTCGGCGGCGAGGTCCATGACGCTCGCTGCGGCAGCGAGGTCGCGGTCGGCGAGCCAGGCGAGGGTAAGGCCGTCGGTGATGGTGATGAGCATGCGGGCGACGGTCTCGATGGGAACGCTCCACTCGATGCCGGCGCTCTCGGCCGCAGCCTCGAGCACCTGGCGCGCGGCGTCGCGGTACTTGGCCCACTGCCGCTGGGGCAGCGACTCGAGGCCGGGCGTGCGCATCGCGAAGAGCATGAGCTCGAACAGCACCTGCTCCTCCGCCGTGTCGGCGACGATGGTGTCGAAGAACGCCTGCAGCCCGTCGCGGATGGTCGAGCGGATGTCGGCACCGAATCGAATGGCCTCGAAGGCCGCGATGGACTGCGTCTCGACCACGTGGGCGATGAGTTCTTCCATCATCTCGTCGCGACTCGCGAAGGCGTAGTGGAAGCTCGCGAGCGGCATGCCCGCCTCGGCCACGATGGCACGGGTCGTCGCACCCTGCACGCCCTGCTCCGAGATGACTCGGAGGGCGGCCTGCACGATCTCGCCTCGGCGGTCGACGGATGACATGCGCGCCATGCTCGCCTCCCGCCTACTGGGTCAAACGTCCCAGTCGTCTGACCAGAATGGTGGACGGCGCAATGGCGTGTCAACGCTCCCGCTTGGGGGGCACTGTCAGAGGCCGGGCCTACGCTCGCCGAATGGAACTCGTACTCATCCCCGGATTCTGGCTCGATGGCTCCTCGTGGAGCGAGGTGGCCCCCGACCTGCAGGCAGCGGGCCACACCGTCACGGCGGTGACGCTTCCCGGCCTCACCGTCGACGCGGATCGGTCTGGCATCACGCTTCGCGACCACATCGATGCCGTTGTCGCGATCGTGGACTCCTTCACGGCCGCCTCGCGTGGCCCTATCGTGCTTGTCGGCCACAGCGGCGGCGGAACCGTCGCTCACGCCGTGGCAGACGCCCGACCCGACGCGGTCGCCCGCATCGTCTATGCCGACAGCGGCCCGTCTCCTGACGGCGCGAGCATCAACGACTCCCTTCCGGTTGTCGATGGTGAGGTCCCGCTTCCGGACTGGTCGGTGTTCGACGACGGCAGTCTCGTCGACATGACCGACGACATCCGCGCCATGTTCCGAGCGCGGGCCATTCCCCTCCCGGCACGAGTCGCCTCCGACCCGCTGGAGCTCAGCGACCCCCGCCGCTTTGACGTGCCCGTGACCCTCATCACCTGCGAGTTTCCCCGTGACCAGATGCTTCAGATGATGGCGGAGGGGCATCCGTACTTCGCCGAGCTCGCCCGCGTGAAGCAATACGACATCGTCGACCTGCCCACAGGCCACTGGCCGCAGTTCACGAAGCCGAAGGAGCTGGCAGCGGCGATCCTGGCCGCGGTGCGCTAGCTGACGATCGCAGCGAGCAGCTGCTCCGGGGTTTCCACCTGAGGGAGGTGGCCCGCGCGGGGCACGAGGGTGAAGGACGCGCCCGGGATGGCAGCGGCGAAGGCGCGGCCGAAGTCGACATCCACGATTCCGTCGCTCTCTCCCCAGAGCACTCGGGTCGGGACCGCGATGCTCGCGAGGCGCTCGAGGAGCGTCGGGTCTGACATCGTCGGGCCCGCGTAGGCGATGAGGGCTCCGATGTCGGGCTTCGGGGCATCGCCGCGGGCGGCTGGGGACAGCGACGGGTCGTGGAACGACAGCTCGGCTAGCTCGATCGCCGACAGTCCTGCGACGCTCGTCGGCGGATGGCCTGGCACGTCGATGCCCACGGCGTTCACGATCACGAGCCCGGTCACCCGGTCGCTGCCGAGCAGCGCGATCTCGGCCGCCAGCCACCCGCCGAAGGAGTTACCCACGAGGGTCACCCCCGTGAGGTCGAGGCTCTCGAGCAGTGCCACATAGGCCGCGGCGAGGGCGCGGGTCGAGACCAGCTCGTCGGGGCGCGGCGTGCCGGCGAAGCCGGGGTGGGTCGGCAGTAGCACCCGAGCGCCCTCCCTCTGCGACAGCAGCTGGGCGAAGCCGGCCATCGTGAGGGGGCCTCCGCCGCCGTGCAGCAGGAGAAACGCGCGATCGCCCTCCCAGTCACTGACCGTGATGTCGAGGGAGCCGAGTGCGTACGTCGTGGTATTCATATCCGAAACCTTATATAAGGATGCTGATATAAGCAAGCTGTGTAAGCTGGTTGCGTGGCTACAAACTCAGAGCGTGCCGGGCTGGCCGTCAAGCGATTGCAGCACCGGCACCATCGCGCCGTGTCGCAGGCACTCGCGCCGCTCGGCCTATCCCTCGTGCAGTGGGACACCCTGCGCCACCTGCACGAGCGACCGGAGTCGTCGCTGCACGACCTGGCGGTGCTCACCTTCCAGACAGACCAGTCGTTCGGATCCCTCGCCGCGCGCATGGTCGAGCGTGGGCTCATCGAGCGGGTTCCCGCTCCTGGGCGCGCCGTCCGCCACCGCCTCACCGCCGAGGGCGACCGCCTGCGGGCGGCTGGTCAGCAGCTCGCCGCTGGCATAGTCGCGGCGTCGTTCGACGGCCTCACGGACGCGGAGATCGACCAGCTGGCTGCGCTTCTCGACAAGGCGCTCGGCGCCAATCCGGCAGGCGTCTAGGGTGCTCCGACAGGGGTTCGAACCCTGACTGTGACGATTTTAAGTCGCCTGCCTCTGCCAGTTGGGCTATCGGAGCTAACGCCCCACAGTATCGCGGCGGGTCTTGCGAACCCGGCGAACGACCAGCCAGATCACGAGCCCAGCGAGCACCGCATACACGGCGTAGTTGAGCCAGGACGAGTACCGCTCCACGAGCTCGTACTGGGAGCCGAGGGCGTAGCCGAGGAGCACGAGTGCGCCGTTCCAGATCGCGCTGCCGAGCACCGTCGCAACGCTGAAGGCGAGCAGGTTCATCTTCGCGGCGCCCGCGGGCAGCGAGATGAGGCTGCGCACGCCCGGCACGAAGCGGCCGAAGAACACCGCGGGGGTGCCGTGCCTCTCGAACCAGTCAGAGGCGCGCTCGAAGTCCTCCGCCTCGACGAGGGGCAGCTTTGACAGCCAGCGGATCGCCCGCTCGCGCCCGAGAGTGAATCCGAGCCAGTAGAGCAACAGCGCACCGAGGTACGAGCCGAGCGTGCTCGTGATGATGACGAGCGGGAGGCTCAGCTCGCCCTGCTTCGCGAGAAACCCGCTGAGCGGCAGCACCACCTCGCTCGGGATGGGCGGAAACACCGTCTCGAGCACGATCATGAGGCCAACGCCCCACTCCCCCAGCTGCTGCATGAGCCAGGCGCTGAAGCCAAGGATGCCGCCGAGCTCGGTCGGATCGTTCGCGATTGGCAGCATCCTGTCACGGTAGGCAAGAAATCTGGGAACTCACGAGGCCGCCCGTCGGTAGGTTGAAAGCATGAGCACGCGCCCCGATAAGCACACCCCCACGTCCCTCGGCTTCAAGACCCAGATGGTGCACGCCGGCAACGAGGTCGACGCGGGGTCGGGCGCGCTGCGCACCCCGATCGTCATGGCGAACTCCTACGCCCTGCCCGATGACCCGTCGACGCTCAGCTGGTCGGGCACGGACGTTCCGCTCTACACCCGCAACAGCGGCACCAACCAGCTGGGCCTGCAGAAGAAGCTCGCGGTGCTCGAGGGCGGTGAGGATGCCGTGGCGCTGGCCAGTGGCGTCGCCGCCCTGCACGCTATCTTCTTCACCCTGCTCAAGACCGGGGATCACGTGGTCGTCGCCGACGTCACCTATGAGGCCGTCTTCCGTCTGTTCTCCGAGCTCCTGCCAGAGAAGTACGGAATCGAGGCGACCTTCGTCGACGCTGCCGACCTCGACGCGGTGCGGGCCGCCATCCGGCCGACGACCAAGCTCGTGCACATCGAGACGGTCGCCAACCCGACCACAAAGGTCACGGATGTCGCCGCCGTCGCGCAGATCGCCCACGAGGCGGGAGCCCTGCTCTCGATCGACAACACCTACACGCCGCCGCCGCTGTTCCGCCCCCTCGAGCACGGCGCCGACCTCGTCGTGCACTCGCTCACCAAGTACATCAACGGCCACGGCGACGCGATCGGTGGCGCCGTCATCGGCCGGGCCGACCTCATCCGCCAGATGAAGCTCGACGCGATGGTCGACGTCGGCGGGGTGATCAGCCCGTTCAACGCGTGGCTCATCATGCGGGGCTCGGTGACGCTGCCACTGCGCATCCGCCAGCATTCCGAGTCGGCTCTCGCGATCGCGCGGTTCCTGGATGCCGACCCTCGCATCGCGTACGTCGCCTACCCTGGTCTCGAGTCGCATCCCCAGCACGACGTCGCGACGCGCCAACTGCTCCACGGCTTCGGCGGAATGATGGCGTTCGCCGTCAGAGCTGATTCAAGCGCCGGCGTCAAGGATGCCCAGAACCGCTTCGTCGCGAACCTGCGTGTGATCACGTCGGCGGTCTCGCTCGGCCATGACGAGTCGCTCATCGTGCACGTCGACAACTCCGGCCCGCGGGTTGCCGCCTACCCGGCGGGCTTCCGCGAGTTCGGGCACCTGCGTTTCTCGGTCGGCCTCGAGGAGGTCGACGACCTTATCGCCGACCTCGCCGCCGCTCTCGACGCGACCTTCCCCGCTTAGCGGAAGTAGGCCCCGCTGGCGAGATCGTCAGCGAGCGTCGGGCCCGTGGGGCTCCAGCCGAGCACCTGCTGGGTCGCGGCGCTCGTCGCAGGAAGGTCGCGGCCGAAGAACGCGCCGATCCAGCCGAAGTGCGTAGCAGCCGCATCCGCGGCGATGGACTGCGCTGGCACCCCGAGGCCGCGGCCGATCGCCTCGGCGATCTCACGAGTCGGCACGCCCTCCTCGCCGACCGCGTGCAGCACGGTGCCCGAGTCGGCGTCGAGACCGAGGGCGACGAGACGCGCGGCGTCGGAGACATGCACCGCCGGCCACCGATTCGACCCGTCGTCGACGTAGCCGGATACGCCGCGCTCGCGAGCGATGGCCACGAGCGACGCGATGAACCCGTGGTCACCCGCGCCGTGCACGGTCGGGGCGAAGCGCGGGATCACCACGCGCACCCCCTTCGTTACGAACTCGAGGGCGAGGTTCTCGCTGCCGCCGCGTGGGGCATCCGGCCCATGGAACGGCGATGGGTCGTCTTCGCGACCGGGCCGGCCCGGCGCGCCCGGCATGCCGGAGGCGACGAGCAGGGTGCGCCCGGATCCGGCGAGTGCCTTCCCGAGAGCGCCGACGGCAGCACGCTCCGCGGCGTTGGAGATCGCGGGGTTGTCGAAGTCGTGCTTGTTGGCGAGATGGATGACGGCATCCGCCTCGTCAGTGCCTGCGCGCAGGCTGGTGAAGTCGTCGAGATCGCCGCGGAGCACCCGCACCCCCTTCGCCTCGAGCGTCGCCGCCGAGGAGTCCGATCGGGCGAGCCCGGTGATCTCATGGCCAGCCGCCAGCAGTTCGTCGGTGACGGCGGAGCCGATCCAGCCGGATGCCCCGGTGATGAAGATGCGCATGAGTGCCTCGTTTCAATGATGTCAGTCGCTGTCATCATTCTACGCAGACATGTCAGTCGCTGTCATCACTAGGATTGCAGGATGGCGAGATGGGAACCAGGGGCACGCGAGCGTCTGCAGGAAGCGGCCCTCGATCTCTATGCCACCAAGGGCTTCGAGGAGACGACGGTCGGCGAGGTGGCAGCCGCCGCCGGACTCACCGAGCGCACCTTCTTCCGCCACTTCTCCGACAAGCGGGAGGTGCTCTTCGCCGGCACCCCGCTGCTTGAGCAGTCGTTCGTCGACCGGGTGGCGAGCGCCCCCGCCGGGGCATCGCCCCTCGATGTCGTTGCCCGGGCCGTGCGCGGGGCCAACGACTACTTCGCCGAGAGCCGTCGCCCCTACTCGCGGCGACGCCAGGCAGTCATCGCCGCGAACCCGGAGCTGCAGGAGCGGGAGCGCAACAAGATGGCATCCTTCGCCCTCTCCATCGCCGGTGCGCTTCGAGAGCGTGGCGTCAGCGAGCCGACGGCAACACTGTCAGCCGAATCGGGCGTGACGGTGTTCCGCATCGCGTTCGAGGCGTGGGTCGCCGACGGGGAGGAACGAACGATCGACGAGATCGAGGCGTCCCTCTTCGACGAGCTGCGCTCGCTGACCCGCCCCTGAGGACAGGCGGCGCTACTTCTTCGCTGCGCCAGCCTTGGCCGAACCCGGAGCCGCAGCGGCGGCAGCCGCAGGCTCGGCCGGCCGCGGACGGCTGGCGAACTGCTCGAAGCCAGCGCGCGGCTTCTCGACAGCGGCGATCGAGACAGTGTCGCGACCGAGGAGGAAGTTGCCGACCCAGTTCACGATGACGCGGAGCTTGCGCTCCCACGTCGGCATCGCGAGACCGTGGTAGCCGCGGTGCATGAACCAGGCGATGAGGCCGGTGATGGCGATCGGTCCGTTCTGGAACACGCCGACGCCGATGCCGAGACCGGCAACCGCACCCGCGTTCTTGTGGGCGTAGTCGACGGTCGCCTCGCCGCGGAGCACGGCGATGATGTTCTTCGACATGCGCTTGCCCTGGCGAACCGCGTGCTGGGCATTCGGAACGCAGAATCCGCCGACGCCCTGGCCGGGGATGAGATCGGGAACGGCGCTGACGTCGCCTGCACCCCAGGCATCCTCGATGACGTTGCCCTCGGCATCCTTGACCCGCAGGTCGGGCTGAACGGTGAGGCGGCCGCGCTCCTCGGTGGGGAGGTCGGTGTTGCGCAGCATCGGGCTGGCCATGACGCCGGCCGTCCAGACGATGAGGTCGGACTCGAAGGTCTGCCCGGTCGAGAGCTCGATCTTGCCGTCGACGGCCGAGGCGAGCTGGGTGTCGAGGTGCACCTCTGCACCGCGCTGGGCGAGGTTCTTGAGCACCCAGTGGCTGGTCTTGAGCGAGACCTCGGGCATGATGCGGCCCATGGCCTCGATGAGGTGGAAGTGGGTGTCTTCGAAGGCGATCGCCGGGTACTGTCGAACGAGGTAGCTCGCGAAGGAGCGCATCTCGGCGAAGGCCTCGATGCCGGCGAAGCCGCCGCCGACGACCGTGAAGGTGAGCAGTCGCTCGCGCAGCGGGTCGCCCTTGGGCAGCAGCGCCGCCTTGTCGAAGTTGGTGAGGATGCGGTCGCGCACGGCGATCGCCTCCTCGATGTTCTTCATGCCGATGGCCTGGTCGGCGACACCCGGGATCGGGAAGGTGCGCGAGACCGACCCGGCGGTGACGACGATGATGTCGTAGGAGAGGTCGAAGGGCTCACCGAGCTCCGGCGTGATGGTCGCGGTCTTCGTCGCGTGGTTGATGCCCGTAACGGAGGCGGTGAGCACCTCGGTCTTCTTGAGGTGCTTGCGGTGCGAGACGAGCGCGTGGCGCGGGTCGATCGAGCCGGCGGCGATCTCCGGCAGGAACGGCTGGTACGTCATGTACGGGCGCGGGTCCACGAGGGTGACGGTTGCCTCGGAGCGGCGAAGCTGCTTCTCAAGCTTCCATGCGGTGTAGAAACCGGCGTAGCCGCCGCCGACGATCAGGATCTTGGGCACGAGTGAGATTCTCCTAAAAAGGGGCAAGACAGCGACTAATCTACTCTGTCTGCCGTACCCCTCTTGCATGTCGCACGGCGGAGCGCACGAGCAGCAGGAATGTTACGAGGAACACCGCGAACACCAGCAGCGGGATGCCGACGTCGCGCAGCTGCGCGATCGACGGAAGCAAGGTGCCGGTGACCCCGTCGTCTGCCGCGATCGGGGAGGAATCCGGAGCGGGGATGGCGGCGGCGGTCGGCGCGGGCAACGCTGGCGCGTCGGCACGGCGGTAGAGCACGATCCAGTCAGCGAGGCTGCCCATGGGGTTCGCTGTGACGTGGGGAACCGTGGCGGAGACGGCGGCAGCGGCATCCATGAGCCCGTAGCCGTAGATCGGGTCGACGCCGGCCGCGCCGGCAGGGCGAGCGGTGCTGACGATGCGGTTGATGACGTCGGTCGCGGAGAGCTCGGGGTGGGCGGCTCGAACCAGGGCGGCGACCCCGGCGACGATCGGCGAGGCACCGCTCGTGCCGTCCCACAGCACGTAGCCGTTGCCGGGAGTAGCGCCGACGAGTTCCTCGCTCGGGGCGGAGACGCCGATCGTGATGCCCTGCGACGAGGCGTCGAAGCTCGCACTGCCGTTGCGGTCGACGCCCGCGACCGTGAGCACGCCGGGCATTGTCGCCGGGGCACCGACCACGGAGGTGCCGCTGCCGCGATTTCCTGCTGCGGCGATGATGACGACATCCTTCTCCATCGCATAGAGGAAGGCGTCGTCCCAGCTCTCTGGCCAGTCGAGGGTGTTGCGGGTGAGCGACATGTTGATGATGTCGGCGTCGTGGTCGGCCGCCCAGCGCACCGCGTCGGCGATCTGCTGGTCGGAGTCGACCCCGGCCGCATCGAAGCCGATGGAGAGGGAGAGGATGGATGCCTCTGGCGCCGCCCCGAGGATGCCCGCGCCGCTGCCGTGGCCGCGCCCCGCTGCGAGGCTCGCGACCATCGTCGCGTGGTTGTTCGACGTGCCAACCGGCGTCTGCCCGTTCGCCGAGCCCTGCCCGGAGAAATCGGCTCCCCCGACGACCGCGCCGGTGAGATCGAGGTGGGATCCGTCGACACCGGTGTCGATGATGGCGATGGTGACGCCGGCGCCCTTCGTCACGGCCCACGCCTCACTGATGCGGTACTCGCTGAGCCAGTACTCGCGGTTGCGGATCGAGTCGGCGTAGGCGGGGGCTGCACCGAGGGTGAGCAGCACCGCTGATACGAGCAGGGTGGCCAGCACTCTGCTCGTGGTGCCAGCACCAGCTACGCGCACTCGCATCGTTCCGGGCTCCACCCGCACAGCTCGAGCGCCAGATCCCCGATCGGGTTGACCCCCGGTCCTGCGGCCAGGGCGTGGCCGGCAAGAGCGTGAAGGCACTTCACCCGGGTCGGCATGCCGCCGGCCGAGATACCCGCGATCTCCTCGACGAACTCGATGCCCTCGCGGTCGGCGATGTACTGCTCGTGGGCCGCGCGGTAGGAGTGCGCCACGTCGTCGACGAGCAGAGCGGCGAGGGTGGGCATGACGCCGTCGGCCTCGAGGGTCGAGATGGCGGCTGTCGCTGCCGGGTGCGACAGGTAGTAGAGCGTCGGGAACGGCGTTCCGTCATCCAGTCGCGGTCTCGTTGACACGACGGTCGGCTTGCCGCACACGCACCGCGCGGCGATGCCGATGACGTTGCGGGCGGGGCGCCCGAGCTGCGCGCTGACGGCGGCGATGTCGGCCTCGGTCGGCGGGTCGAAGGGTGGTCTGGTCACTGGCTGGGTGCCTCGATCTGCTCGGCCGTCTGGGCGGTGGTTCCCGCTGTCACGATGCTCGCGAGCAGGGAGCGAACCCAGTCGACCTTGGTGGTCTGGATGTCGTCACTGATCGGCGCGCCATCCTCTGTTGTCACGGTGGTGGTGGTGGTGTCGTCGATCACGAGGTAGGTGTAGTCGCCCGGGAAGACATAGACGAGACGATCGCGGGCCTGAGCCTCGATGTAGGCGGGGTCGTCCCACCGGGCGATGTCGTCTTCGAGGTCGTTGACGGCATCCTTGTGCTCCTCAACGGAGGCGCGCAGCTCGGCGAGCTGGTTCTGCTGCTCGACAACGGTGCGAAGGCTCGGAGCGAGCACGACGATCGTCAGCACGAGGATGGCGAGCATCACGAAGGTGAAGCCTGACAGCCGGATACTGCGCAGCCAGTGCCCCGGGGCGCTCTCGTCTGGCAGGGCGACGGCAACCCGCTGGCGGATCGGGCGGGGCTGCCTCTCGCGCTTCGGACGCTTGCCCCTCGGTTCCACCGGCTCGCTGACCCGCGAGGCGGCGCCCGGCCGCTTGGGTGCCGGGCGCTTGGGCGCTGGGTGCTGGTTGCTTGGCTTCTGGCTTGCAGGTCGTTGAGCTGCAGGCTTTTCGGCTGCAGGCTTCTCGCTGCTGGACGACCTGTCGGATCGCGGCGGGCTCACGGGCTGCGCGGCCGCCGGCGGCTTCGGGCTGGGCACGCTCGGGCGCCGGGGCGTTCCCCCGGGACGATTCATGCGCGCAGCCATGCCAGAAACCCTAGGTCGTTCTTCTCGTTAAACAGCTCAGCGACGCCCGAGTGAGCGCCGCTGAGCTGGTGTGGTTGTTAGGCCGTGAAGCGCGGGAAGGCGCCGGCGCCAGCGTAGACGGCCTGGTCGCCGAGCTCCTCCTCGATGCGCAGCAGCTGGTTGTACTTGGCAACCCGCTCGCTGCGCGCCGGGGCGCCCGTCTTGATCTGGCCGGTGTTGAGCGCGACCGCGAGGTCGGCGATCGTCGTGTCCTCGGTCTCGCCGGAGCGGTGCGACATGACCGCGGTGTAGCCGCTGCGCTGTGCGAGGCTGACCGCATCCAGCGTCTCGGTGAGGGATCCGATCTGGTTGACCTTGACCAGGATCGAGTTGGCCGTACCGAGCGAGAGCCCCTTCTGAAGGCGCTCCGGGTTGGTGACGAAGAGGTCGTCGCCGACGAGCTGCGTCTTGGTTCCGAGCTCGGCGGTGATGGTCGCCCATCCCTCCCAGTCGTCCTCGTTGAGCGGGTCTTCGATGGTGACGAGCGGGTAGTTGGCGACCAGGTCTGCGTAGTAGGCCGTCATTTCTGCCGCACTCTTCGAGGCGCCCTCGAAGGTGTAGACGCCGTTGTCGAAGAACTCGGACGCGGCGACGTCGAGGCCGAGCGCGATGTCCTTGCCCGGCGTGTAGCCGGCCTTGGCGATCGCCTCGAGCAGCAGGTCGAGCGCGGCACGGTTCGAGTCGAGGTTCGGTGCGAAGCCGCCCTCGTCGCCGAGCCCGGTCGAGAGGCCCTTGTCGTGAAGGATCGACTTGAGCGCGTGGTACGTCTCGACGCCCCAGCGCAGACCCTCGCTGAAGGTCTCCGCACCGATTGGCAGGATCATGAACTCCTGGATGTCGACGTTCGAGTCGGCGTGCGACCCGCCGTTGATGACGTTGAGCATCGGCACCGGCAGAACGTGTGCGTTCGGGCCGCCAAGGTAGCGGTAGAGCGGGAGGTCGGCGGAGTCGGCTGCGGCCTTCGCGACAGCGAGGCTCACACCGAGGATCGCGTTGGCGCCGAGCTTCTTCTTGTTGTCAGTGCCGTCGAGCTCGATGAGCGTCGCGTCGACGAGGCGCTGGTCGGAGGCCTCGAAGCCCTCGATGGCCGGACCGAGCACGTCGAGCACGGCGTCAACGGCCTTCTGCACGCCCTTGCCGAGGTAGCGGCCCTTGTCGCCATCCCGCAGCTCGTATGCCTCGAACGCACCGGTCGATGCGCCCGACGGAACGGCGGCGCGGGAAACGGTGCCATCGTCGAGCAAAACCTCGACCTCGACGGTCGGGTTGCCCCGGGAGTCGAGAATCTCACGAGCGCCTACTGCCTCGATTTCAGCCACGGGTGGTACTCCTTCTTGTTGTATAAAGTCCGCTTGGAATCCTACCCGCGTGGGCTAGGCGCCAGAGAGCGGCACGAACTCGAGGTCATCGAGTGTTCTCGCGCTGTTCGTCACCGTCGCGCGGGAGGTGAAACCGGATGCAGCCAGCTGAACCAGCAGCACCTTCTGATTGCGAATCTGCCGCTCCAGTCGCACCCGCTTGCCCTGCGCGATGAGCTGCTGCTTGAGCTGGATGAGGGTGGAGGTCTCGACGTCGTCGTCGTAGACGAGTGCGACGCTCTCGCCCTGTGCCTCCGTCTCGAGGTCGACGAGGTCGACGAGGCGCTCGAACCCGAGCGAGAACCCCACGGCCGGCACATCGGTGCCGAGGAACCGACCGATCATGCCGTCGTATCGTCCGCCGCCGCCGAGCGAGTAGCCGAGCTCCTCGTGGGCGACCTCGAAGATGGCGCCGGTGTAGTAGCCCATGCCGCGCACCAGGAACGGGTCGAAGACGATCGGGATGCCGTCCGCGGCAAGCCCCGTCAGCTCGGCGACAGCGGTGTCGTCGGCTCCCTCTGGCAGGAACTTGCGGATGGCTGCTTCGCCGAATGGCAGGTACTCCATCGTCATCGGGCGGCGGAAGAACTGCTCGAGGGCGTCGGCGTCGAAGCCGCGGTCGCGCAGTTCGGCGACGACACCGTCCTGGCCGATCTTGTCGAGCTTGTCGAGCGTGATCAGCACGGTGTCGTGGCTGCTCTTGTCGAAGCCGAGGGCGTCGAGCATGCCGAACAGCAGGCGGCGGTCGTTGACGCGAATGCTCCAGCCCGTGAGCCCGAGGGTGCTGAGTGTGTCGGCGGTCGCGGCGATCAGCTCGGCCTCGGCGACGGTGCCCGGCTCGCCGATGATGTCGATGTCGCACTGCACGAACTGGCGGTAGCGGCCTTTCTGCGGTCGCTCGGCTCGCCAGACGGGGGCGATCTGGATCGACTTGAACACGGTCGGCAGCTCACCGCGGTGGGTGGCGTAGAACCTGGCGAGGGGAACGGTGAGGTCGAAGCGCAGGCCGAGGTCAACGAGGTCGAGGGCGGTCTCTGCCTTCTCGAAGTCTCCCTTGTCGAGGCCGCGCTTGAGCACGCCGAAGGCGAGCTTCTCGTTGTCGCCGCCGAGGCCGGCGTTGAGTCGGCTGGAGTCCTCCATGACCGGGGTCTCGATCTCGTCGAACCCGTGCGCGCTGTACGTCTCACGGATTACTCCGAGCACGCGCTCGCGCTGCGCCTTCTCTGCGGGCACGAAGTCACGCATTCCGCGCGGCGGGTTCACCTGGCTGGCCATGCTTCGAGAGTATTCGACTGACGGACGCGCACGGCCCCGACGACAGCCCGCGCCGTCGAAGTCCCTCTTCTCCCTCCTATTTGTTGTCGACCGCGCGTCTGCTTTGACGGAGCGCTAACCGGTCGGTAAGCTCATGCAGGTTGCCCTCCAGCGGCAGCAATAGAACGGCTCTGCGTTGAGAGTTCTCCCATGAGCAGGGCCGCCGACTCGGGTAAGTCGGAGGTCCGTACCAGCACTGGCCCACGCTGCGCTTTCGCGCGGCCGCCGGTGTCTGGCAAGGGTGCCCTCTCCATTCGGGTTGGGGAGGGCACTCGGCCAGCCGTAGCCCCGCCCGCGCACCCGCTCGCGTCGGAGCCCGCATCGGCGCCCGCCACGATGACGCCGCTCCCGCCACCCCGCCACGATCACCTCGCGACCATCTGCCAACCACCATCACCCCGCCCTCTGGACGCGCCGCCAGACCGCACTGGAACTCGGCATGGGCCTGGGTTGCTGGCCAGGATCGACGGCGGGGGGCGGGATCAATTCGAAGTCGCTGCCTCGGCGCCGAATATGCCATCCGTTGTTGTGGACCAGCAGATGGTGATGGCGACATAACAGGATTCCTTCGTCGACATCCGTTCGCCCTCCCCGCGACCACGGGGTGATGTGGTGAGCCTCGGTGAAGGAGGGCGGGCGATCGCAACCGGGGAAGCGGCATCCACCGTCTCTGGCTGCGAGCGCGAGTCGCTGGGCGGTACTGAAGAGCCGCTGTGCGCGGCCGAGTCGGAGTGCGCTGCCGTTGTCGCCGACCACGATCGGCTGGATGCCGCCCTCGCACGCGAGGCGAGCGACCGTGGCGAGAGAGACCGTCGCACCGCCGGCGGAGGCACCCGTCGGCTCGAGCCGGGCGGGGCCTGCGCCGTGGCGCAGGTCGCGCTCCGCCACGAGCACCCGCACCGACGGACGACGCTGGCCGAAGACACGGCCGGGGTCGGCAGACGCCGCCACCCGCACGATGTCGACGAGTGCGTCCACCATGAGCTGGTCGAGGCTGCGAGTGTCGGCGTCGACGGCCTCCGACCGCGCAGCGGCATCGACGAAGCGCGGTCCGCCACGGCGGGGCGAGGTAATCGCGTCGAGGGAGTCGCTGACGAGCGCCGCCGACTCAGGGTCGAGGAGGCCGGCGAGGCGCACCATGCCATCACCAGTGGGTGAGAGCCGCAGGTACCTGCGGTCGCGCAGCTCGTTCTCGCGCAGGGGTATGCCTGCCGCGTCGAGCTCGTCGCGCAGGGCACGGGAGCGGGCGCCGAGCTGCTCCACGGTGAGCGTTGCGGACAGCCCGACCAACGCGGAGGTTGCCGCGAGAATCGCGGCCGGCGGCACCGCCGCCGTCGGCTCGCCGAGCCCGGCGCGGATCACCTCCGCTGCCTCGACCGACAGGTGCCCGGACGAAACGGGAGCAGAGAGCGGCGACTCTGCGTCGAGCGACCCGATGCGCACGAGCGCACCCGCCTCGCGCCGCGACACCCCCGTGACCCGCTGTACGAGCTTCTCTGCGGAGCCGGCGCCGAGGCGCTGAGCGAGTCCGTCGCAGCCGAGGGAGCGGTGCGACCGCAGCATGACCTCCGCTGATGAGGATGCGATGGCGGCGTCAATGCGGCGGCGCGCCTCGGCAAGGCGAGACTGCGTCGAGATCAGGGCCGCATCATCCATCGCGGTGAAGGAGAGCGCCGACAAGGACGCAGCGAGTGCGTCGAGTGTGCCGGTGAGTTCCATGCAGCAATTCTCCCAACATTCGAACGTATGTTCTAGCGTGAGGAGGCAATCTGCGGAGAAGTTCATATCCACAGGTCGGCTGTGGAGAAGCTACTCCGCGGCCCGAATGTCGTCCTGCAGCGACCGCAGCGCGCCCCGCAGAGCACGCTCGGCATCCAGTCCCTCAGAGCGCGCTGCGCTGACTATGCCGAGAAGAAGAGCCCCGAGTTCGTCCTCGGAGGCCGGAGAGGTTCCAGAAACCTCGACACCGAGCGCCGAAGCCTTGCCGAGCAGCTTGTCGGCGAGCAGAAGCGACGGCATCGCCTGGGGAACCCCGTCGAGCACGGAGGTGCGTCCGGGCTTCTCCACCTTCTTGAGCTCGTCCCAGAGCGCGACCACATCGTCAGCAGAGGCCGCGGTCGCGGACCCGAACACGTGTGGATGCCGCCCGATCATCTTCGCGTTCATGTGGGCGGCGACATCCTCAAGGGTGAAGCGGCCGGCCTCTGCGGCGATGTCGGCGTGAAAGAGCACCTGGTAGAGCACGTCGCCAAGCTCCTCGATCAACGCAGCATCAGACCCCGACTCGATCGCATCGACCAGCTCGTACGACTCCTCGAGCAGGTAACGAACCAACGACTCGTGCGTCTGCTCGCGATCCCACGCGCAGCCACCGGGCGCGCGCAGCAGCTCGAGGGTGGCGATCAGTTCTTCGAGCTTGGGGTGCGCCATGGAGTCAGCCTAACCAGCAGACTGTTGCGTCACTTGTCGCAGGCGATGCCGTCTCCATCGCGGTCAAGTCCGTAAATGTCGCTACCGGAAATACGCACCGGACCGGTCACGTAGGCAGGACCGTCTCCACTTCCACCCGCGCAATCCACGTCTGACGCGATCGGAACACACGGGCTCGAGTAGTTCGGGTCGCACCCGCTCGGCGCGGCCGCGAAGGGGATAGGTGCTGGAGGGGGCGGCGGGGCCACGTAGGTTCCGACGGTCGTGACCTGATCCTGCGGCGAAATGACAACGTCGTCCGACACCAGCTCGCGAGAGGTCTCGACACCGTCGATGTACGTCACGAGATAGACCCGCTCGCGGGTGCCTGGCGCGCCGACCGTCGTGATGGTCGTCACGCCGGCGGCCACTGTCGCATCCTCCACCGTCAGCTGCGCAAACGGCTCGTCGACAGTCTCTGTCTCCTTCGCCGTCGTCACCTTCGGCACGGCTGACTCACTCGGAGCGGGTTCCGGTGCGCTCGCAAACGAGTTGCCGGCAGGCTGATGCGGGCTCATGGAATTGCCGATCGCGCTCAGCGTGATGACGCCGCCCACGAGGAACGCCGGCATCGCGAACATGCCGATGATCGCGACGAAGACCAGCTTGCCGGCCGTGGTCAGCGAGACGAACCATGAAGCAAAGCTCATGTCCGAACAGTACGCCGGCGCTATCCCGCGCGATGTACCCAGTAAGGGGAGCGATTACAGCCGCGCCACGTACACCGTGTTCGTCGACACTCCCCCGGTGAGGAAGTTGTCGAAGCTCACCACGTGCGACTCCACAAAGCCGAACACGGCGGAGAGCGACTGTTCGAAGGATGCCAGCGGCGGATCGTCGGACCAGAGGGCGAATACACCCTCGTCATTCAAATGCCGCGCCAGAGCCGATAGTCCGGCAACCGTATAGAGGTCGGAATGCGAGGGGTCGAGGGAGTGTGTGGTGGAGTGGTCGATATCCACCAGCAGCGCGTCATACCGAACGACAGGCGCCCGCCGCATCAGCGCGAAGAAGTCGTCGTGCACGAGAGACGTACGCGGATCCCGCACCAACGCGGTCGACACCGGCAGCAGCTCCCGCTCATGCCAGTCGATGACGGCGGGCAGAGCATCCACGACGGTCAGTGACTGAACCCGCGCATCAGCCAGCGCGGCGACGGCGGTGTAGCCGAGCCCGAGCCCACCGACGAGAACGTTGGACGGCGCAGCATGAGCGGCCAGCCCGAGGTGCGCCAGCTCCTCCTCGGCGACAACGAACAGCGACGACATGAGGTACTCGTCGCCGAGCTTGACCTCGAACACGTCCTGTCCGTTGAACAGCCGGCGCCGCAGCGTCAGCTCCCCCATCGGAGTCTCCTGGTAGTCGAGCTCCTCAAAGATCATGGGCCCAGCGTATGCCCGGGTTTGGGAGACTCAGACCATGGACCCAGCTAGCGATATTCCAGAATTCACCATTTTCGGTGCCATCCTCATACCGACCCTGATTTCGATCCTTGCGTTGCTACTCCTGTATGGGGTGATCCGCGTGGCTGTCACGCGCGCCCTCCGCGACCACCAACTCTGGATGGAACGCAACCGCCCAACCTACAACGAGCCCCCACGGTTCTAGCCGCCATCGCGCTCGCACTACCCTGACCACATGCGCACCGTCATCCTGTGGATCATCGCCGCCGTCGTCGTGGCGGCCGCGCTGTGGTTCGCGGCGCCGCGCGAGTTCGGCGAGCGCGAGTCGCCCCCGCAGATCGATCCGGACTACGTGCCGGCATCCATCCCGATGCCCGCCGACGCGCAGCCCGCGACCGTCAACTACGTGCACGACGGCGACACCATCTTCCTCAGCACCCCCGCCGACCCCAACCTCAAGGTGCGCCTGCTGGCCGTCGACACCCCCGAGATCGGCGACGACGCGGAATGCTACGGGGATGAGGCAACCGCCTTCACCCGCACCCTCCTCCCCGAGGGCGCAACCGTGTACACCCTCCCCGACGTCGAGCCCCTCGACCAGTACGGCCGCTCGCTGCTCTTCGTCTGGACGACCGACGGCGAACTCGTCAACTACTCGCTCGTGCAGGGCGGCTACGCCGAGGCCGTGTTCATCGGACAGAACACCCTGTGGGACGACGAGTTCGAGGCTGCGGAAGATGCGGCGATGGATGCTGGGGCTGGGGTTTGGGGCAGCTGCTAGCACTAGCTACGGAAAGCTTCGAATCGCAAGTCAAGTCTCTCGCGCGAGGGCAGATCCGCCATCTTGCGGGGAAGTGCCAGCTCCATTCCGTGCATCTCTTGCAGCCCGTGTTTGAGCATGGGGCCATCCACTTCGACTAGCAGGTCGCCGTTGATGTGAACTTTGTAGTCGCCGCTGATCCCAAGGAGGTCCTGGTCATACGCTGCATGGTGAATCTTGCAAAGCGCGAGTCCATTCGTGACGCTCGCTACTCCGTCGGCATCCGCGTCCCCGACGATGTGTGCCGCATCCAAGAGTTCCGGGTGCTTGAGCCGACAGACCGCGCATGTCTTGGCGTACGCCACCATTACCCGCGCGCGAAAGACGGGCTGATGGACACGCCGATTCACCACTTGCTGCACGTAACGCTTTTCGATCTCTGTCGACCCGGAGGACTGATACGCACGCCACTCAGCTTCACCGGTAGCGATCACAAAGTATCTGGCGGAGAAGTCTTCATCGATTACGAAGGCGGGAAAGATCGGTACGTACACATTGGGCATCGGCTTCTCGAAGAGAATGATCGGTGTGCCAGTCTCGCGAGCAACGCGGAGCTTGCGATTGTCTCCGCCGACAGGGTCACCTGATCGAAACGAGTACCGAAGTAGCCCGTCGCCGTGAACTTGATCTTGGTATGGCCCGGCGGGAGAAGTGACGATCGAGAGAGTTGCGTCGAATTCAACCGGATTCCGAATGCCCCGATTCCGGTCGATAAGCCCAAGACGCTTACCTCCGATCTCGAAATCGACTAGTTCGTCCCTGGTAGCAAAACCACCACGAGACTCGATGAGTCGTTCCAAGTCCGCGAAAATTTCAAGTCGCAGTCGACCCTGCTCTAGCGAACCCAGCGGCATGGTTCTTTGTAGCACACGCCGTCCGCGGGGCTACACGATCCAACGGTTCGCCTCCACCTACTAGCCCACGCGCCGCCACGCATGCCCCTTGACCGCTTCCCCCACCTCCGACCAGGGATGCGGCTGCGCCTCGAGCAAATGCCGGTACAGCGCTGGCGCAACATCTAGATACTCGTACTCATCGCCGCTTGAATAGCGCACCCTCAGCACACGGGCCGCCCTGTCGTACCCGACCGCGGTGATCGCATCTGACCGGACGGGTTGCATCCTCATGGGTCAGGTATAGCGACCGGCGCTTGGAGGGAGTTGGGTTTCGATACGGGCGCTTCGCGTCCTACTCAACCGGCTGGGGTTCCACGGGCGCAGCCACCGGCGTACTCGGCATCAACACCGCCGCCACAATCGCAGCGACCCCAACGACCACTACCGCCGCGAACACCACACCCGAAGCAGCGGTGATGGGCCCGGGAGCAACCGACCCCGCCACCGCACTGTTGAACAGCGCCCCAAAGATCGCCACCCCCACCGCCGACCCAATCGACCGCGCGAACATGTTCGTACCCGTCACGACCCCGCGCTCGTTCCACGGTACCGAGGACTGCGCGGCGATCATCGACGGGGTCACCGAGGTACCGAGTCCTAGTCCGATCACGAAGCAGGCGACGGCGACGATGATCACTGATGGCGTCGACGCGAAGGCCGCCACGGCGACCGTGCCGAGCAGGGCGACTACCAGGCCGACGATGGCGGTGCGCTTGAAGCCGTAGCGCAGGTACCAGCGACCCGAGATGGATGCCGCGAGCGGCCATCCAAGAGTCAGGGCCGCCAAGGCAAGACCCGCCAGCAACGGCGACGTGTCGATGGAGCCCTCGAGGTAGGTCGGCACGTACGACGTGAGCCCGGTGATGAGGGCGCCGGTCGCGAGCGCGATGAGGGAGGTCGTGAGCAGCAGGCGGCGCGAGAACACCCAGAGCGGAAGCACGGGCTCCACGGCCCGGCGCTCCACGAGCACGAAGGCGATGAGCAGCAGGCCGCCGACGACGAAGGCGCCGATGGACTGCCAGGAGTTCCACGCCCAGGCCTGCCCGCCCTCGAGCACCGCGAGGATGAGCAGGGAGAGCGAGAGAGTCAGCAGGATCGCGCCCGCATAGTCGATCGTGTGCTTGACCCGCTCGATCTTCTCGTGGAAGGAGCGCATGAGAAGGAACGCCGCGAGCACGCAGATCGGCACGTTGATGAAGAATATCCAGCGCCAGGCGTCGAGCGCGGCGAAGATGCCGCCGAGCGACGGGCCGACGACCGAGCTCACGGCCCACACGCTGGCGAGGTAGCCCTGCGTCTTGGCGCGCTCGGCGAGCGTGTAGATGTCGCCCGCGATCGTGATCGCCATCGGCTGGATGGCGCCAGCGCCGAGCCCCTGCACCACACGGAACGCGATGAGGGCTGGCATGCTCCATGCAATACCGCAGAGGATCGACCCGAGCAGGAACAGCGCGATGCCGACGAGGATGATCGGCTTGCGCCCCAGCGTGTCTGACAGCTTCGCGTACACCGGCACCGAGACCGCCTGCGCGAGCAGGTAGCTCGAGAACAGCCACGGGAACTGCGAGAAGCCGCCGAGGTCATCGACGATCGTGGGCACGGCGGTCGCCAGGATGGTCGCATCGATCGCGATGAGCCCGGTCGTCACCATGAGGGCAAGGAGGATGGGGCCGCGCTCGGAGCGCAGGCCGATGTTGATGGTCATTGTCTTAAGACAATCATCGGCCGGCGACATGCATTCCCGGGAGATTTCGATACGCGCGCTTCGCGTGCTACTCAATCCACGGAGACGGCCCCTGAACTGGGGCACCGCCCGATTCGTTGGCGAAACACGCGGTCGATACGGTGAACCCATGGACCGCTTTCTCGTGCTCATCGTCGCCGACACCCTCGAGGACGCCGCGCAGACGAAGTGGCTCGTGGCCGAGGCGATGCCCGGCATCGGGGTGCTCACCACGCTGAGCTCCGAGGTCGCGCGCACCGCGGCGGCCGTGCAGCCCGACGTTGTCGTGACCGTCACCGACTCTCTCGAGCACTTCGGCGACATCCACGATGCCCATGCGGGCGTTCCGATCGCGCTGCTCGGCTCATCGCAGACTGCTGTTGCCAACGGCGCCAACGCGGTGTTCGCCGATGTGCCCACCCTCGCGGCGGCGCTGCCAGGACTCATGGATGCGTTCCGCCTCGCGAAGGCCGGCGTGCGTCGACGGGTGGTGCTCGCCATCGGCGCCCACCCCGACGACGCCGAGATGGGTGTCGGCGGAATCCTCGCGGCGCACCGCGCGGCGGGTGACACCGTCACCGTGCTCACCCTCTCGGTCGGCCACCGACCCGGCGGGGCCGAGCTCGCGCGCAGCGAGGGTTCGGCGGCCGCCGCCGTCATCGGCGCGACCCTGCTGAGCGAGAGCAGCGTCGAGCTCTCGGATGCGATCGAGCCGATCATCGAGAACGTCGTCGACTCGCTGCGCCCCACCATCGTCTACACCCACAGCGCGTCAGACCGGCGCCCCGAGCACCGCCTCGTGCACCAGGCGACCATCGCAGCAACGCTCGGTGTCGCGACCGTCGCGTGCTACCACGGCACGACGGGCTCCCCCGACTTCACCCCGACCGACTTCGTCACCATCGACGACTTCGTCGACACCAAGCTCGCGATGCTGGCCTGCTTCGCCTCCGACGGCGAGCGCCCGCCCTACCTCGAGCCCGGCTTCGTGCTCTCGACGTCGCGCTACTGGTCGCAGTACGGACTCGGCGTGCACGTCGAGCCGCTCGAGGTCGTGCGCAAGTCGTCGCTGGCGCCGGTGGGGCGGGCTTCCGCAGCAACCGTCTGAGACACTGAGGGGTGCTCTCACCCGACCTGCCCTTCGTGTCGTGGGTGCTGGTCGCACTCTTCGTCGGGGTCACCGTCCTGCTCGCCGTGCGGGCGAGCCGCAAGGACCGCCGCGAGTACCAGCGCTTCAAGCGCTACCGCTCCACGGTTCGCCGGCAGGCGATGTTCCGCAAATGGCTGCGCGAGTCGTTCGTCGTCTTCGGCGGGCTTGCCGTGGTGCTTCTCCTGCTGGTCTGGCAGTTCGTGCCGCTGCTGCTCGCCGACGTCAACGCGCTGCCCTTCGTGCGCGCGGCGAGGGACGCATTCATGGATGCCGGGGCAGTCGCGTACATCGCGACCGCCATCCTTGCCGTGCTGTTTCTGGTCGTGCCGATAGCCCTGCTGTTCTTCGTGCGACACGACGGCGAGGATCTGCCGGCCCTCGGCGACATCCAGGCCCTCCTCCCCCGCAACCGGGCCGAGGTGCGCATCGGAGCACTCATGTCGCTCAACGCGGGTGTGGTGGAGGAGCTGCTGTTCCGCCTCGCCATACCCGCGCTGCTCTACGGCGCGTTCGGCAGCTCGCTCTTCGCGCTGATCGTGTCGGTGCTGCTCTTCGGTGGGCTGCACGCCTACCAGGGCGCGGGCGGCATCCTCGCGACGGCTCTCATCGGGGTGGTGCTGCTCGCGCTCTTCGTGGCGACCGGCAACATCCTCGTGCCGATCGTCGTGCACGCGATCATTGACCTTCGGTCGTTCGTGGCGATTCCGCTGATCGTGTTGAAAGTGCCGCGCTAGGAGGTCGTCCCGCTGGATGACTACGGCTCGACGGCTGCACTCCAGATCTGGAGGACGCGTCCTCGAGATCTGGAGCGCGTGAGGGGTTTCGATACGCCGCTATGCGGCTACTCAACCCGCACAGTGCTCACTCGACCGCAGACTCCGACGCCTGGAACCACGGCGGGTACACCGAGACCTTGGTGCGCAGGTCGGTGAGTGCGAGCAGGTCGCGCACGCGCTCCTGCGCCTGGTTGTTGGCGACGGCGATGAGTTGCACAGCGCTGAGAGGAAGCGAGTCGCGCCCGCGGGTAGAGCCGAGCGAGGTCACCAGCACGACGTGGTCGCGGATGTTCGACGCGCGGCGGCGTTCCGCCCACGCGAGTTCCTCCGGACCGTGGAAGTAGATCGGGTCTTCCACGTATCCAGCCGCGAGAACATCGCCGAAGTCGTCGAGGG
>Ga0307514_10001361_pt1 | contig 30951 bp, 27 predicted proteins | sample 16_EM_MG_FD_203088 | JGI IMG/M metagenome (GOLD analysis project Ga0307514, IMG submission 203088) | Populus trichocarpa ectomycorrhiza microbial communities from riparian zone in the Pacific Northwest, United States - 16_EM | ecosystem: Host-associated > Plants > Roots > Unclassified | place... | reverse complement strand
ATCGCCGCGGTAGAAGGCCTGCAGCACGGCCTCGCGGTCCTGCACGGCAATGCCGGGACCGGCGTCCTGCACTTCGATCACCACCTCCTGCTGCCGCAGTTCGGCACGCAGCACCCAGGGCGGGCGGCCATGCTGGCGCGCGTTGTCCAGCAGATTGGCCACCAGCCGCTCCAGCAGCCAGGGGTGGGCGGCCGGCAGCATCAGCTGCGCGGGCAGCTCGGTGCGCAACAAGGGCTGGCCGCCGGGCAGTGCCGCGGTGTCTTCGGCCAAGGCCGCGTCCAGCGCCTGGCGCGCCACCCTCTGCAGCAGCTCGACCAGTTCGAGCGGCTGATCCAGCGCCACGTCAGCCGCCTGGGCATGGTCGAGAAAGCCTTGCAGCAGGCGGTCCATGGCCGCGACATTGCGCTCGATGCTGCTGCGCCGCTCGGCCACGCCGGGCCCGTCCGGCAGCAGCGCAGCGGCCAGCCGGATGCGGGTCAGCGGGCTGCGCAGGTCGTGCGAGATGCCGGCCAGCATCAGCGCCCGTTCGCGCTCGTGCAGGCTCAGCCTGGCCTGGGTCTGCTGCCAGGCCGCGCCAATGGCGGCGATCTCGCTGCTGCCGGTGCCGGCCGCACTGCGCTCGGGCGCCGCAGCCTGCATGTCGCCGGGGCGGTGCGCGGCCATGCGCTGGCGCAGCACTTCCAGCGGCCGGGCCAGCCGCCAGGCCTGCCAGGCACTGACGGCCAGCACCAGCAGCAGGCCCAGCGCCAGGGCCAGCGCCACCCGCAGCGGCAGGTAGGGTTCGACCAGCGGCTCGCGAATGCCCAGCCAGCGGGTGCCGGCGGGGCCGCGCACCTGCAGCCACAGCGTTTGCGGCTCGCCGCGCACCATGGCCAGCTGCGTGACCGTCACGCCCTTGCCCTGCAGCCGCTCGCGCAGCTCGGCCATGCGCGGTGCCCGGCCGGGCAGCAGGTCGGCGTGAGCGGGCAGCGCCGCACTCTGCAGGACTTGCGGCAGGCTCTGGCTTGCCGCCGCGGGCGCGCTGCCTGCTGCCTGCTGCAGCGCTGGCGCCCAGCGCTCGGCAATCAGACGCGCCAGCGTCAGGTTGCGATCGAGGTAGAACAGCACGCCCAGCAGCAGCACCACACCCGCCACGCTGAAGACTTGCGCGGCCAGGACCTGGGCGAACATGCTGCGCGAGGCCCATCGCCCGCGCCAGCCCGGCCGCGGCTGCGGCTGCGCCTCAGCCACCGGGCTTGCGCGGCACGAAGACATAGCCTTCGCCGCGCACCGTGTCTATCCATTCGGTACCAGGGCTGGCCTCGCGCAGCTTGCGCCGCAGCCTGGCCACCTGCACGTCCACCGTGCGGTCCTGCGGCCGGTAGCTGCCGGCCTGCACCTCGTCGCTGAGCTGGTCGCGGTTGCGCGGCTGGCCGGGGCTGCGCGCCAGCGCCAGCAGCAGCTTGAACTCAACGCTGGTCAGCGGCAGCACCTGTTCCTGGTCCGCGGCCGTGAGCCTCACCTCGCGCTGCATCAGGTCGATCAGCAGGCCAGGAAAGCGCAGCACCGGCGTGTCCCGCGGGCCGCCCCGGCTGCGGCGCAACAGCGCCCGCACGCGGGCCACCAGTTCACGCGGCTCGAAAGGCTTGGCCAGGTAGTCGTCGGCACCGATCTCCAGGCCCAGCACACGGTCGATCGGCGTGCCGCGCGCGGTCAGCATCAGCAGGCCCAGCGCCGGCCAGCGGCCACGCCACTGGCGGCACAGCTCGTAGCCGTTGGCATCCGGCAGCATCACGTCCAGCAGCACCAGCTCGGGGTGCAGGCGCTCGATGGCGCGCAGGCCGTCGCCACCCGTCAGCACGCTGTGCACCTGCCAACCCTCGCGGCCCAGCAGCTCGCCGACCATGCCGGCCAGTTCGGCATCGTCGTCGACGATCAGGACCAGGGCCTGAGTGCTGGAGGGATTCATGGCGCGACGGGTCGAGCAGAGCTGGCAACCAGTGTAGGGGCCGGGCACGGCGGGCCGGCGAATGTTGCAGCGCTGTCATGAGTCGTCGCGTGGCGTGGCGCAGGCGCGGGCCGCGGCGGCATTCAATGCAGGCCATGAACCCGCTGTCATCGCAACTGCACCTGCCACCCTGGCTGATCGGGCTGCTGACCGGCGGCGTGCTGGGCGCCGCGCTGCTCGAAGGCTTGATCCTGCAATGGCGCGGCCAGCCCTACGACTGGCGCGCCTTCGGCACGACGCTGGGCGACATGGTCGGCCGGCGGCTCGTGGACCTGCTGGGCACCGCCCTCACCGCACCACTGCTGCTGTGGACCCATGCCCACCGGCTGGACACGCTGACGCTGGCCACGCCCTGGCAGTTCGCCGCGCTGTTCCTCGGCCAGGAGTTCGCTTACTACTGGTACCACCGCGCAGCCCACCGCGTGAACTGGTTCTGGGCCACGCACCAGGTGCACCACTCGCCCAACCAGCTGACGCTGGCCACCGCGCTGCGCCTGGGCTGGACCGGCAAGCTGACAGGCACCGTGCTGTTCTTCCTGCCGCTGGTGTGGCTGGGCTTTTCGCCGGTGGCCGTGCTGGCCACGGTCACGCTGAACCTGCTCTACCAGTTCTGGCTGCATGCCACCTGGATCCCCAAGCTGGGCCCGCTGGAGTGGATCTTCAACACGCCCTCGCATCACCGGGTGCACCACGGCTGCAACCCTGAATACCTGGACTGCAACTACGGCGGCGTGCTGATCGTGTTCGACCGATTGTTCGGCAGCTTTGTCGCCGAGCGGGACGAGCTGCCGCCGCGCTACGGCCTGGTGCACCCGGTCACCACCTACAACCCGCTGCGCATTGCGCTGCAAGGCTGGCTGGCGATCGCCCGCGCATTGCGCGCCACCCCCGACTGGCGCGCCAGGCTGCGAGTGGTCTTCGGGCCACCCGCACCGGCCTTGCCGGCCAGCATGCCCGCGCGCAACCCCGAATGCCTTTGTCCAACCCTTGCCAAACCCCTGTCCCATGGAGTCTCCGATGCCTGAAACGCCCCACCGTCTTCCCGTTCTGAAACTGAGCCTGGCCGTGGGCCTGGCGCTGAGCCTCGCCGCCTGCGGCGGGGGGGGCGGTGACAGCTCATCCGACAGCAGCGGCCCCGATGCCGCCACCGCACAAAGCACCAGTGCCGACGCCAGCACGCTGACCGAAGACGCCGCCGCCACGGCCGACCTGGCCGTGAACGCCGCGCTGGCGGTCGACACCAGCCAGCTCAGCGCCGCCTCGGCCCGCAGCGGCACGCTCTCGGCCAAGCCAACGGACCTCACCGGCAGCCATGCCTGTGCAGGCGGCGGCAGCGTGCAGCTCACGCTCAGCGGCGCCAGCAACGTGCTGCTGCTCAATGGCCAGCTGGACACCGGCGAGGTCTACGCCATGAACTTCAGCCAGTGCAGCGGCAGCGCAGGCGCGGCCGCACTCACCGGCAGCGCCACGCTGACGGTCAACCAGGCCAGCGCCAGCAGCCTCGCCCTCACGCTGTCCACCGGCACCGACGGCCTGGTCGCGGCGCTGCCCGCCGGCACGCTCACGCTCACCGGCAGCGAAACCATCGCCCGCAGCCAGAGCGGCGACCCGGCGGGCACCTGGCAGACCAGCAGCAGCTGGCAGGCCGCCAGCCTCGCGCTCCGCAGCCAGCGCAACGGCCGCGATGTGAGCTACACCCTGGCCAACGCCCAGGGCCAGCGCGACGCCACCTGGCTCGCCGGCACGCTGAGCACCAGCAGCAGCACCAGCGTGGCCGACCTCTCGGCCACCGGCCTGCTGCATGCCTTCTCGCTGCATCTGGCCACGCAGGGCGCCGTGAGCTACGACGCCAGCGGCAACCCGGTCAGCGGCACGCTCACCGTCGACCTGAGCGACAGGAACCGGCTGGCGGTCAGCGTGGGCAACGGCAGCGTCACCGTGGGCGTGGACCTGGGGGCGGACGGCAGCGTGGACCGCAGCCACACGTGGACCCGCGGCGAGTGGCTGGCCAGCGCCGGCAGTTGAGCCGATCCCGGGCGGGGCGCCGGGGCAGTTATCCTGCCGCCCCATGTACGCGCCCTTCTTCGGCTTGAAACAAGCGCCGTTCTCGATCGCACCGGACCCGCATTACCTCTTCATGAGCGAGCGCCACCGCGAGGCGCTGGCGCATTTGCTGTACGGGCTGGGCGGCGGGGGCGGCTTCGTGCTGCTGACCGGCGAGATCGGGGCCGGCAAGACAACGGTCTGCCGCTGTTTCCTGGAGCAGATCCCGCCCAGTTGCAACGTCGCCTACATCTTCAACCCCAAGCTCACCGTCACCGAGCTGCTGCAGGCGATCTGCGACGAGTTCCATGTGCAGGTGCCGCCCGGCGCGGTGACCATCAAGGACTACGTCGACCCGCTGAACCGCTTCCTGCTCGCCGCGCACGCGGCCGGCCGGAACAACGTGCTGATCATCGACGAGGCGCAGAACCTCTCGGCCGACGTGCTGGAGCAGCTGCGCCTGCTGACCAACCTGGAGACCAGCGAACGCAAGCTGCTGCAGGTGGTGCTGATCGGCCAGCCCGAGCTGCGCGGCATGCTGGCCCGGCCCGAGCTGGAACAGCTGGCGCAGCGTGTCATCGCCCGCTTCCACCTGGGCGCGCTCTCGGAAGCCGAGACGGCGCAGTACATCCGCCACCGGTTGACGGTGGCCGGCCTCACCGGCGCGCTGCCGTTCGACCGCGGCGCGCTGCGGCTGATCCACCAGCTCACGCGCGGCGTGCCGCGCCGCATCAACCTGCTGTGCGACCGCGCGCTGCTGGGCGGCTACGCCGGCGGCCAGGCGCAGATCACGCCCGCCATCGTGCGCCAGGCCGCGGCCGAAGTGTTCGACGCGCAGCTCGCGCCGCCACCCACCAGGCGCGGCCCGTCGCCGCTGGGCCTGGGACTGGCAGTGCTGGCGGCGGCTGTGGCCGGTGCCGGGCTGACCTGGTGGCTGCAGCAGCAAGGCACGCGCAGCGGCACGGCGCTGGCGGCCAGCAACGCCCGGCCCGCCAGCGGCGCCGCGCTGTCCGCATCTGCCACACGCGCCGCTTCGGGCGTGCTCGCCTCGGCCAGCGCCGCTTCGCAGCCTGCATCGGCGGCCAGCAGTCCGGCGGCAGCCGCGCCCTTGCACCTGGCCGACTGGACGCCGCAGGACGGCGCGGCCTGGCAGGCGCTGGCCCAGCGCTGGGGCTTGCCGCTGGCCAGCCAGGCAGAGCCCTGCAGCGTCGCTGCGCAGCAAGGCCTGCAGTGCTACCGCAGCGCCAGCGGCAGCCTGTCGCTGATCCGGCTGATCGACCGGCCGGTGCTGCTGACGCTGCAGCGCACCGGCCAGCCGCCGGCCCTCGCGGCGTTGGTCGGGCTGGACGGCCAGCAGGCCACTTTGTGGGTGGACGGCGTGCCGCGCCGCATCGCGCTGGCCGAGCTGGCCGGCGCCTGGCGCGGCGAGTTCACCACCTTCTGGCGAGTGCCACCGGGCTATGCCAACCGGGCCGACAACATCGGCCCGCTGCGCGACTGGCTGAGCACGCAGCTGGCGCTGGTGCCCGGCCTGGCCGCCAGCGCGGCGGCGCCTGCCAGCAGCGCCAGCGCGCCGCCGCCCAGCTGGGCCGAGATGACGCGCCAGGTCCAGGCCTTCCAGGCCAGCCAGGGCCTGCAGCCGGACGGCCGCGTCGGCCCCATCACCCTGATGCAGATCAACCGGGCGTCCGGCGTGGCCGAGCCGCGCCTGGACACTGCACGCTAGAAGCACCGCCATGTCCTACATCCTCGATGCCCTGCGCCGGGCCGAAGCCGACCGCGAACGCGAGCGCGGCCAGGTGCCAGGCCTGCACACCCAGCCGCTGCCCGGCAGCGAGCCGGTGCCCGCCATGAGTTCACGGCGCTGGCTGCCCTGGGCCGGCGGCGGCCTGCTGCTGCTGGCCGGCGTGGGCGCCGGCAGCTGGTGGACCCAGCGCGAACCGGCCGCACCGGTGTCGGCGCCAGCACCCGCACCGCAAGTCGCCGCGCCGGTCGAAGCGCCAGTGATTTCGGCCGCGCCCGTTCCGGCGCTGGCGCCCACCGCCCCACCGGCTGCACAGCCGGTCGTCAGCGTGCCGGCGCCCGCCGCGTCGTCGATCTACCTGCCCACGCCTGCACCCGCCCCGGTCGTGACGACCGCACCCGTCAAGCCGCGCACCGCCACGGTTCCCGAAGCCCCCCAGGCGCCCTCACCTGCCCTGACCGTAGCCCCGCCAGCGCCAGCGCCACAACCGGCCGCGGCCGACACGCGCGTCCCGCTGGTCTCCGAGCTGACCGAGAGCCTGCGCCGTGAGCTGCCCAAGCTGGCCATCAGCGGCTCGGTCTACTCCGACGACCCGGCCAGCCGCTTCCTGATCGTCAATGGCGAGGTGCTGCACGAAGGCGCCAAGCTGGGCGCGGAGCTGGTGCTGGAACAGATCCGCCCACACGAACTGGTGCTGCGCTTCAAGGGCCAGCGCTACCGGCAACCGGTGTAGCCCTTCCGGGCCCGGTCAGGACTCAGCCGCTCAGCTTGGCCAGCGAGCGCAACACCTCAGGCGTCGTGGTCGGGAAGCCGAAGAATTCGAGGTAGGCCGGGATCTGCTCGAACAGCATGTCGGTGCCGACCTGGATGCGGCAGCCGCGCGCTTCGGCGGCCCGCAGGAAGACGGTTTTCTCCTGCGCCATCACCACCTCGCCGACGAACGTGCCCCGCGCGATGCGCGCCACGTCCATTGGCAGCGGGTCACCGTCGTTCATGCCCATCGGCGTGGCGTTGACAACCACGTCGTGGTCGGCCGGGTCGTTCGCGCCGGTGCGCACTGCCAGCCCTGCGTGGTGCTGGCGCAACCGGCCGGCCAGCGTCTCGGCGGCATCGGCGCGCGCGTCGAACAGCGAGATCGCGCCGATGCCGGCTGCGGCCAGCGACGCGGCAATCGCCGAGCCCACACCGCCGCAGCCGACCACCAGCGCCCGCGCGCCGGCCAGCACGCAGCCCTTGCGCAAGGCGCCGCGCACAAAGCCCTCGCCGTCGAACAAGTCGCCCAGCAGGCTGCCATCGGGCCGGAGCAGGACGGCGTTGCAGGCACCGGCGATCTGCACCGCCGGTGTCACTTCGTCCATCAGGGCCACGGTGCTGACCTTGTGCGGCATGGTGATCAGTGCGCCGCGGATGTTGGTCAGCTGGAAGAGCGACTTCAGCAATGCCGGATATTCAGGCGCCTGAATGCCCATGGGCACCACCACGGCGTCAATGCCCGCATGCTCGAAATACGGGTTGTAGATCATCGGCGACTTGAAGCTGTGCGTCGGGTAGCCGAGGTGGGCAATCAGCGTGGTGCTGCCGCGGATCATCGCTGCGCCCCTGTGCTCAAAACGCCATGCGCAGGCCGGCCTGCAGCACCTGCTTCTGGCTGATGTATTCCTTCAGCTCGCCGGTGGCAATGGAGCCGCCGGCGTACAGGAAGGTGTTCTTGGACAGGCCGTAGCGCGCGGTGAGCGCGAGCTTGCCCAGGTCCGCATTCGCGCCACCGCTGGCCGCCTCGTACTTCATGCGCGTGAAGTTCAGACCGAAGACCAGCGCGGTGCTGACCGGCACCTCGGCGCCGATGGTCCAGCCGTCTATCTCGTGCGCTGTGAACGTGCTGTCGCCGGTCACCAGCAGGTTGGTGACGCCAGAGGCGGCGCCATTGACGCTGCCGGTCGCCAGGTCGGTGTTGCGCTGCAGGCCACCCTCCAGCTTCATGAAGCCGAAGTTGTAGTTGGCGGTGAAGCTGAGCGACTTGTTGGTGTTCTCGCCGGTCGTGCGGGACTTGTTCCACTCGTAGGTCAGGCCGGTGTAGAACACGCCGCTGCTGTAGACCGCGCGCAGGCCGTGGAAGCGGTCCGCCGTGCCTTCGCCGGGCGCGATCTGGCCGGCCGCGGTGAAGCCGGCCCAGTTCGGCGTCTGGTACTGCACGACGTTGTCGGCACGCGGTGCGTTGAACCACATTGGCAGCGCCTTGCCCATGTTGGTCACCGCGGTGGTCGGGTTGTTGACCAGCGCGTTGGCAAAGGGGTTGCCCTGGCCGACCACCGAGTCGCTGAGGATGTACTGCCGGCCCAGGCGCAGCTCGCCGGCATTGGCCGCGCTCAGTGCAATGAAGGCCTGGCGGCCAAACGCCCGGCCGCCCTGGCCCAGCGTGCCGGTGTCCGCGTTCAGGCCGGATTCCAGCAGCACCGAAGCCTTCAGCCCGCCGCCCAGGTCCTCGGCCACGCGGATGCCCCAGCGCGAGCCGTTCAGGCCGTTGACGACACCGTCATTGATCACGTTCTGCACACCGCCACCGGCATGGCTGCCAGGCGAGTAGCGCGACATGTTGGCGTCCAGCAGGCCGAACAACGTGACGCTGGACGTGGCCGGCGTGGCCTGGGCAGCGGCCAGGCCATGCGACAGCAGCAGCACGGTGGCCGCGGCGGTGGTGTTCAGGTGGTGCAAGCGTGGGTGGATGTTCATGGGATGTCGCTCCTCGGAAGGGGATGTCTTTGTGGGCACTGTCAAAAAAAGGCGTGAGTTCGCCTGCCGCGCCGCCTCGAAGCGGCGCGCGGATGGGAAGGGGAACGGCGTTGTGCCCGGCGTCTACTTGCGCAGCTTGGCCAGCTCGGCCTGCAGCGCAGTGACCGTCTCGACGCCTGCGATGGCCGCGTGCTTGTCGATCACCGGCTTCAATTTCTCGCGGATCTTGGCCAGCTCGGCCGGGCTGAATTCGCTGACCTGCATGCCGGCCTTCTTCAGTGCGTCCAGCGCTTGGCCGGTCTGCTCGCTCGCCACCTGGCGCTGGTATTTCGCGGCCTCGGCTGCAGCGTCGCTGAAGAGCTTCTTCTCGTCATTGCTCAGTGCGCCCCACAGCTTCTGGCTGACCAGCACCGCCTGGTGGTTGTACTGGTGGTTGCTCAGCGTGAGGTACTTCTGAACCTCGAAGAACTTGTTGATGTTGATGACCGACAGCGGGTTCTCCTGGCCGTCGATGGCTTTCTGCTCCATCGCCGCGTAGACCTCGGGGAAGGCCATCGGCGTAGGGTTGGCGCCCAGCGCGCTGACCCAGTCGACGTTGATCGCATTCGGGATCACGCGCAGTTTCAGGCCGGCAATGTCCTCGGCCTTGGTCAGCGGCCGTTTGCTGTTGGTCAGCTGGCGGAAACCGAGGTCGAAATAGGTCAGGCCGTGCAGGTTCTTGGCGTCCAGCTTGGCCAGCATCATCTGGCCGAACGGGCCGTCCACCACCGCGTCAGCCTCCTGCGCGCTGCCGAACATGAACGGGAAGTCGAACACCGCGAATTCCTTGACCTGGGAGGCCAGGATGCCGGCGTTCAGCGTCACCATCTCCAGCGTGCCACCTTGCAGCGCCGAGACGTTCTGCGCGTCCCCGCCCAGCACGCCGCCGGGGAACAGCTTGACCTGCAGCTTGCCGCCGCTCTTGGCCGCCAGCAGCTCGGCGAACTTCTCCATGCCCATCACCAGCGGATGGCCCTTGGGGTTCTGCGTGGCGAACTTGATCGTGCGTTCCTTGATGTCCTGCGCAGTGGCGGCACCGAAGGCGGCCAGGCTCAGCGCGGCCAGCGTGGCCTTCAGGAAGAGTCGCTTCATGTTGTCGTGTCTCCGTTTTTATGAATCACAAGGAAAAGGCGGGACGGTGTTCAGCTGTGGAACCAGCGGGCCGGGCCGGTCACCAGCCAGGGGAAAAACACCATCAGGAACATCACGATGAACTCGGCGACCATGAAGGGCAGCACGCCGCGCGTGACCTCGTCCATCTTCATGCGGCCCACGCCGGCCACCACGTTGAGCACGGTGCCCACCGGCGGCGTGATCAGGCCGATGGCGTTGTTGATGATGAACAGCACGCCGAAGTAGACCGGGTCGATGCCGGCGGCCCTGACCACTGGCATCAGCACCGGCGTCATGATCAGGATGGTGGGCGTCATGTCCATCGCCGTGCCCACGGCCATCACCAGCACCATCATCGCGATCAGCAGCAGCGTCTGGTTGCCCATGAAAGGTTCCAGCAGCGAGATCATCTTGGCGGGGATGTCGGCCACGGTGATCAGCCAGGCCGAGACCATGGCCGCGGCGACCAGGAACATGATGACGGCGGTCGTCTTCGCTGCCGTGACGAACACGTCCTTCAGCTGGCGCCAGTGCAGCTCGCGGTAGACCAGCGTGGAGACCAGCAGCGCATAGACCGCCGCCACCACCGCCGCTTCGGTCGGCGTGAACACGCCCATCTTCAGCCCGACGACGACGATCACCGGCAGGCCCAGCGCCCAGGTCGATTCCTTCAGCGCATGCAGCCGCTCGGCCAGCGAAGCCTTGGGCGGCGGCACGATGTTCTCGCGCTTGGCGACCCACCACCACGCGATGGCAATGCTCAGCCCCATCAGCAGCCCAGGCACGATGCCGGCAAGGAACAGCTTGCTGATCGAGACATTGGCCGCCACGCCGAAGATCACGAAGCCGATGGACGGCGGGATCACCGGCGCGATGATGCCGGCCGAGGCGATCAGGCCGCCAGCACGCGCCTTGTCATGGCCGGCGCGCACCATCATCGGCAGCAGCAGCGAAGCCAGCGCCGCGGTGTCGGCCACCGCCGAGCCAGACAGCGCCGCCAGCATGCAGGCCGCGACGATGGCCACGAAGCCCAACCCGCCGCGGCGGTGGCCCACCAGCGACAGCGCCAGCTTGACGATGCGGCGCGACAGGCCGCCGACGTTCATGACCTCGCCGGCCAGCATGAAAAACGGCACCGCCAGCAGCGGAAAACTGTCAGCCCCGTTGATCACGTTCTGCGCCAGGATCTGCGCGTCGAACATGTCCAGGTGCCACATCAGCGCCACGCCCGAGAGCAGCAGCGAATAGGCGATGGGCACGCCCAGCGCCATCACGGCAAGCAGCGAACCGAGGAAGATGAAGACGGTCATGGCACGGCTCCCTCGGGTTCAGCGCGGGAAGGTCATCGAGTTCGGGCCCTGCCCGATGGGCGGCGCCTTGTCGTGGCCCAGCGCTTCCATGGCCGCCAGGTCCTCGGACTCCTGCACCATCACCAGCTCGTCGTCGGCCAGCTGGCCACTGAGCGTGCGCACCAGGTCGCGCAGCAGCAGCACCGCGGACGAGACCGCGAACAGCACGCCCGCGCCATAGAAGATCGCCACCGAAGCCCCGGTCACCGGCGCCTCCACGTCCCAGTTGATGCGCGCCTGCGCCAGGCTGCCGGAGAACAGCAGCCAGGTGGCGTACAGCATCAGCAGCTGGCCCAGCGCCAGGCAGACCTTCTTGCCGGCAGGCCCCAGGCGCGAGACCAGCATGTCCGAGCCCAGGTGGCCGTGGTCACGCAGCGCAACGATGGCGCCCAGGAAGGTCATCCACACGAACAGCCAGCGGCTGAGTTCCTCACTGACGGCAATGCCAGAGTTCATGCCGTAGCGCAGCAGCACATTGCCGAACACCAGCAGCACCATCAGCGCCAGCATCAGCGCGATCGTGTACTCCAGCAGGCGGCAGTAGCCGTCGATCAGTTTCTTCACCGTGTCTCCTTGGGGCCTCGAAACGCCCACCCTGGCCAGTCGCGCCTGTCCCGGCGCGATCTGCACGACACGTAATGTACGAACTGGTTCGTTTTATAAATTCGGGGTTTACCCCCTGCGTGCAACACCGTGCCGCCGATCTGCCGCAGGGGCGTCCTGCGGTGCGTGCGAACTCAGTGACCCGAAGGCGTCGCGAGGAAGCTGCGCACCAGCCCCTCGTCGTTCACGTACCAGCCGACGATGCGTCCGTTGGCCGCGATGCGCCACGGATACGAGCCCTGCGTGGCTTCGGCAGGTGCGACCGGGATGAACTGGCCGGCGCGGTACAGGAAGCCTTTGAGGTAGTAGTCGACCGGGTCCTGGTAGAAGCCGACGATGTCGCCCTTGTCGTTGATGTCCATCAGTTGCGTATAGGGCGAACCTGGGTAGTCGAGCGTGGCCACGCTGCCGTCGGCGCTGCGCACGAAGCCGTGGTAGACGAGGTCGGCGTCGGTGTAGACACCCACGGCGGTGCCCGCCTTGTTCAGGCCCCAGGGGATGGTCAACCCGGCCGAGCCGGGGGCGTCGAACGGCACGAAACCGCCGCCTTCGGTCCAGAGAAAGCCGGTGGTGGTGAGAATGCCGTACTCGTTGGGGTCGTGGTCGTAGGAGCCGACCACGGTGTCGAGGTTGTTGAGCGCATCGACGCGCGTCATCACGGCGCCAGGAAACTCGATCGGCGTCTTCTGCTGTCCCCTGACGAACAGGGCCTGCGAGGTCCGGTCCCGGTGCGTCAGATTGGCCACCACATGGCGCTGGTCGTTGATGTCGTCAAAGCTGTGGGAGGCGGGCTCGACCGACGGATAGGTGCGGTAGCTGCCGTTGCGGTAGCTGAAGGGCCGGATCACCACGCTGCGGCCCTGCGGCTGCTGGTAGCTGCCGACGATGGTGCCGTCGGCGGTGATGCCCGAGGCCTGGGTCGACAGGCCGCCTTCAACCTGCAGCAGCGTGTAGCCGAAGTCGGCGGCGTGGGTCGCCGTGGCCAGCAGGCCGGAGATGGCCAGCAGCGTGGCGGCGGCGGCGCGGGCGCATCGGCGTTCGATGCGGACGTTCGTGAACAGCATGGGGTCCTCCTGGTTGGAATCGACGCGACACGGCGAAGGCCGGCGCACGATTCGTGGTCGCGGCAGGCCTGCGGCAGAGCGGACCATGATAGCCAGACGCCGGGGCCGCTGTCGAAGCAGCACACGGGATTGGCAGCGTGACGGAAGAGACCTTCCGGCCGCCGGGCATGCGCCACTGCGCACTACTTCATGACGAAGCGCACCACCATCTCGACGACATTGCTGCGGCGCGTCGCGAGGTTCCCGTCGGCCTGCATGTCGCGCTTGAAGATCAGCCCGAAGGTGTGCTGGTTCGAGACGTTGAAGAAGCTCAATGCGGAGATCGAGGCATGGATGTCGATCGCATCCAGCCCGGCGCGGAACACGCCTTCGGCCACACCGCGCTCGTAGAGCTGGCGGATCGCGTCGATGGCCGGCACGTTGAGCTGCTGGATCTTGCTGCTCTGGGCGATGAACTGCCCGCGGTTCATGTTCTCGGACATCACCAGCCGGATGTACTGCGGGTGGCCCTGGTGATGGTCAAACGTGAACTCCACCAGCCGGCGCAGCGCCAGCTCCGGCGGCAGGTCTTCCAGTTGCTGCTGCGCCTCGATGGCGCGCATTCGGCGGTAGGCCTCCTCCAGCACGGCCAGGTACAGCCCGTCCTTGCTGCCGAAGTAGTAGTAGATCATCCGCTTGCTGGTGTGCGTGGCATCGGCGATCTCGTCGATGCGCGCCCCCGCCCAGCCCTTCTCGGCGAACTCCCGGTAGGCCACCTCCAGGATGCCAGCCATCGTGCGCTCGGGATCGTTGGTGCGCGTGGGTGCGGGCTTGGCGCTGCGTTTTGCCGCGGTCTTGGCCGGCGCCTTCTCCCGCGCTGCCCCCGCCGTCTTCTTCCCAGGCGTTGGCCTGGTGGCGACATGTACCTTCTGGTTCATTCGACGAGTATAGGGCGCGGGAACCAGTGAAGAGACGTCGTGGCGGGCCGCCTCAGGTGGCCTGCAGCGAGGCATCAAGCGTCGCAAGTCGCATCGCGTAGATGCCTCCAACAGGGTCCACGGAGCGGTGGCGCAAAACAACGAATCAGCGCCGGGCAAGCGACCACATGGTCGGCAACGGTGGAATGAACCTCACCCGACTGGCGTAGGCCTGCAATGTGAGCCAGTCGGCAGCGTCTCGCCATTCCAACCGAAGCTGTGGCGCCAGCAAGTCATGGGCAGCCGAGATGATCGACTCGCAGCGATCTTCGTCGGCAATCAAGGCATCGACCGCCGCCTCTATGGAAGCTCGGTTGGCCTGCACAGGTACGTAGTGCACCCCAGCCACCAGGCCGGCATCAAGTGCGGTTTCCCACTCGCTTTCGACCAGGAGCACCACCGAGTTTGAGAGCAGGCTCCAGTACTTGTTGGAGCCTATGTCATTGCCATCGATCACCAGCAGGAACTTGGATTGCCTCAGTTGCTGCATGGGCAACCGCTGACCAATCAATCCCTGCAATAGATCGCGCAGTGGAGGGCTCTCATCCATGCGTTGGCGCTGGGCGTCGGTCAGTGTGATTTTCACATCGGCAAACAAGCTCTCGCGCAACGCATTCGCCACCCGCCAGCGCGTGACCTTCCGACCCTGAACAAAGTCCCTGGGGCTCACTGTCTTGCCAAACACTGATTCGGCCCACCAGAGCTCATCACCCCAATCGCTCAGCGTCCCGGTCAAGCTGCCACGCCAGGCCACTTGGTTGCGCTTGGCCCGGAAAGGCGCAGGGTCGGCGAGGTCCGGCAGATTCGGCCCGCCAGGACCCATGTAGAAGCGGGGAAGTGGCATCAGCACAACCTGCCCGCGCTGGACTGCGCGCCGACAATACTGAATCACCGGTATGTTCCCAAGGCCAGGCAGCTTGCTGCGGTAGTCCCAACCCTGCGCATCGCACCAGTTGGTCAAGAACTTGCCCTGAATACCCCATGACCAAACCAGGTTCGCAAACCTCGTCTGGCGAATGCCCAGTTGCGGCCGCCCGACGCGACGGCCGCTGCGCTCGAAGCACTGGTTTTCCTCGGACCACGTGCAAATCTGATCAAATCCGTTGAGCGCGTCATAAGCCCGCGCATGGCTGTCGTAGAGCGCCATGTCACGAACGAGGCTGCACACCTGAGGCAGGTCGTCGCGCCAGTCAACGGTATGGCCCGCCGGCCAACCGGCCCAGCGGTGAGCCACCTGTGTCGTCAACCAATCGTTCAAGCGGTCCTCCCCGGCCGTTACCCAAGCCTCAACTGTATGCGGTTGGTTAGCCGCTGCCAAAGGCCAGGCAGGCTCGCTGGGGCCGAGAACGCTCCGGCGCGACCTGCGCCTGCGTGCCTGTGCGCCCCTGCGGGCACGCTCAAACAGGGCATGTGTCCCGCACGGCAACGGCCGGTGCTGTTTCGGTCGCCAAGACAAGTTCGCCGATACGCTCGGCAATGAAAGCCGCGTCCCGGTCCACCCCGGAAAAGCGGCCCGAACCCCAGGTGTGCAGCCACGGCAGGCCGAGGAAATAAAGCCCCGGCACACCGGTCACGCCACGCTCGTGCACCGGGTGGCCGCGGCAGTCGAACACCGGGGCTGCCAGCCAGCGGAAGTCCGGCGCGAAGCCGATGCACCAGATGACGGATGTGATACCGGACGCACTGAGCGACAGCGTCTCGCGCTCGCCTTCCGGCGCCCACAGCGGCGTGTAGACGCTGGGCGGCGGCGCGGCCAGGCCGAGCTTGGCGATGTGCGCGTCGATGCTGGCGTTGATGCCGTTGTAGGTGCGGTCGGCACTGTCGAGCGCTGCGGTCAGCGTGGGTGCGAAGCGCAGCGTGTCGCCCTCCAGCGCGCGCAGCGGGCCGTAGAGCTGCATGCCTTCGAGGGCGAAGCGGCGCAGGTCGATGTCGCGCCCGCCGTCGCGGCCGGTCACGTAGTGGTTGGTGTTGTCGCGCACGCCTTCGCGCAGCGGGTGGGCGGTGACCGGCATGTCGTAATAACCCATGTCGGCCAGCCAGTCGACCACGTCGCGCCCGCGGTAGAAGCGCGCGCAGCGCGGCGCGTCGCCCACCGCCAGCACGACCTCGCGGCCGGCCAGGTGCAGGTCCTCGGCGATCTGCGCGCCGCTCTGCCCGGCGCCCACCACCAGCACCTTGCCCGGCGGCAGCTGCTCGGGGTTGCGGTAGTCGGCCGAATGCAGCTGCGTGACGGACGCCGGCAGCCGCTCGGCCAGCCGCGGCACGATGGGCTGGTGGTAGCCGCCGGAAGCGACCACGACCTGGTCTGCGGTGCACTCGCCCTCGCTGCTCTTGACCAGGAAGCGCCCATCCGGCAGCGGCTTCACCGCCTCGACCGCCACGCCCTCGCGCAGCGGCGGCTGCAGCTTGGACCGGAACCCGTCCAGGTAGGCCGCGATCTCGCCTTTGTTCATGAAGCCATGCGGATCTGGCCCGTCATATGGGTGCCCTGGCAGCGCGCACTGCCAGTTCGGCGTGACCAGTGTGAAGCTGTCCCAGCGCTGCGTGCGCCAGGTGTGCATGGCCTTGTGCTTCTCCAGGATCAGATGGTCCACACCGGCGGCCTGCAGGTGATGGCTCAGCGACAAACCCGCCTGCCCTCCGCCGACGATGAGCACACTGTGATGAGCAAGCGAAGCAGACATGGCGTGTTGCCTTTCTCTAAATGGGGTCAGAGTCGATTAAAAAGGCGCCTCAATCGGCCGGACCGAAAGCCAGCAGGCGCACGCTGGCTTCCGGTGAGTTCGCGAAGGCCGCGGCCCAGCGCTCGGTGTCGCCCAATTGATCGCTGGCGCGCGAGCAGGTGAAGCCGAACTTGGCCTGCACACGTTCGTTGGCAATGGCCGTGGCTTCGCGCAGGCGGCGCAGGAATTCGGGCAGCAGGTAGTCCTGCTGCAGCGTGAAGAAGTCCTGGATCACCAGCGAAGGTGAGTAGCAGGTGGTCTCGCTGGCATCGGGCCAGCGGACGGTGTAGTGCATGGCGGGCATGGTGGCTCCGGTCGGTTCAAGTTCAGGATGGGATGTCGCAGGACTGCGCGTCGCGCTCGGCTTGGTCGGCGCGGCTCACGCCCGTGCGCAACACGCGCCGCTGCAGCACACGCTGGTACCAGCCCTCGTGCAGCGCGGCGCTGCGGGCCCAGCTGTGCGCCACGCAGACTGGTGGCGGCTGGTGCAGGCGCTGCGCCAGTGCAGCCTGCTGCAGGCCGCGGGCGATGGAGGAAACGTCTTCCGGCTCGCACCAGGCCACCGCAGGCGCGCCGGCCAGGTGTTCGGTGAACGGCGCGCGGCGCGAAACCAGCACCGGCGTGCCGCAAGCCAGCGCCTCCAGCGCCACCAGCCCGAAGCCCTCGACCAGCGAAGGCATGGCCAGCAGGCGGGCGCAGCGCATCAGCGCGGGCAGCGCGGCATCTGCCACCGCGCCCAGGCGCTGCACCGGCTCGCCCGGTCCTTCGCCCAGGCCCAGCGCTGCCAAGGCCGCCTCCCAGCCACGCAAGGCGCTGCTGTGGTCCAGCAGGCTGGCGCCGCCAGCAATGACCAGGCGCGCATCGGCCCAGGCTGGATCGTTGGCGCGCAAAGCCCCGAAGGCCTGCAGCAGGCGCACGCTGTTCTTGCGCTGCTCCACGCCGCCAACGGCCAGGCAGATCGGCGTGTCGTCGAGCAGACCCAGCGCCGCGAGCTGCGCAGCGTCACCCGCGACGGGGCCGGGCCGGAAGCGGTCCAGGTTCACGCCGTTGAACATGCGGGCCGCGCGCAGGCCGTGCTCACGCAGCAGGCACTCGCACCAGGTGTCGCTGACGCAGGCCACCGCGTCGGCCGCCTGCCAGGCACGGCGCTGCCAGTCCGCCAGTTGCGGCTGGGCGAAGCTGTCGAGGTGATGCACCGTGCGCACCCAGGCCGGCAGGTCCGGGCAGCGGCGGCGCAGCGTGGCCAGCGCGTTGCCGCTGAGGCTGTCCTGCGCATGCAGCAGGTCGAAACGGCCACGCAGCAGCGGCGGCAGCCCACGCTCCAGGCCGACAATGCGCTGGCCGACCTGCTGCACCAGGTCGCCGGTGACCTCGGGCAGCGGCAGCAATGCGACCTCGCAGCTCGGCGTGCGGAACAGCTGCTGCCCCGGCTCGGCGGGGGCCAGCACCGTCACCGCATGGCCGCGCGCATGCAGCGCTTCGGCCAGTTCCAAGGTGTGCACCACGCCGCCGCGCGGCAGCACGGAATGCGTGAGCAAGGCGATGCGCAAGGAATTGGTCATGTCACGCTCCCACTGCCGATGAACGGCGATTCGCCCAGGTCCCACAGCGTGGCTTCTGCGTCGCCCAGGCTGAGCTGCAGTTGGGTGCCCGCAGTGACTTCGCCCACATCGGCACAGGCAATGCCATGCGCCGCAAACCGCGCCGTGACTTCGACCGCATGCGCCGGCCGCACGCTGAGCACAAAGCCGAAGCTGGGGAACGCACCCAGCCAGCGCAGCCGCGCGGCCTCTGCGGCGTCGCCCTTCACACGCCACGCGGGTGTGCCAGGCGGCAGTGGCAGGCGGTCCAGCCCGATGCGCGCGCCCACGCCTGAGCTTTCCAGCAGCATCAGCGCAGTGCCCAGCACGCCCGCCATGCTGATGTCCTTGCCAGCGTCGCACAGCCCGGCTTCCGCCAGCGCCGGCAGCAGCGCCAGGTCTGCGCGCAGCCTGGCCGCAGGCGCTGAGGTGGACGCATTCCAGAACGGGTGCGCGCCCTGCCATTCACCGCGCAGGTCGACCGCCATCAGCAGCCGGTCGCCCGGCCGGGCCGCGAAGCTGCTGATCAGCCGCTGCGCGCGGCCCAGCACGGCGACCGCGAGTTGTGCGCTGCTGCTGTGCAGGTTGGTGTGGCCGCCGACCAGCGGCACGCCGTAGCGCTCGCAGGCGGCGCGCATGCCCGCCAGCACCTCGGCCGCGTCCGCCTCGCTGGCGCTCCACAGCGCGTCCACCACCGCCAGCGGCCGGCCGCCCATCGCGGCAATGTCGCTGAGGTTGACCATCACGGCGCTGTAGCCGGCGAACCAGGGCATGGCCGCGACAAAGTCGGCCATCAAGCCTTCGATGGCAAACAGCAGGTGGCCGTCGCCCGCCACATCGGGCAGCACCGCGCAGTCGTCGCCGTTCGGCACGGCGGTGTGGCCGGTGGTGGACTGCAGGCGCTGCAGCACGGCGGCGATGTCGCGCTTGTGCGCAAAGCCGCGGCTGGCGCGAAGCGAGGCAATCAAACCATCAAGCTCAGTCATGACGGCGCCCCTGGGCCAACACGTAGCCGGCATACGGTGTGTCGCAAGGCGGATAAAACGCCAGGTCCGCACGCATCAGCGCATGCGGCCTGCCGTGCAGGATTTGTTCATCCAGCACCTGCCAATTCAGGCGCTGGAACAGCGGAACGTTCTGCGCCTGCACCTGGGCCAGGAACTCGCGGCAGCCCAGCGCGTGTGCGCTGGACACAGCCAGGCGGATCAGCGTGCTGCCCAGGCGGCCATGCTGGCGCCAGCCACGCTGCACCGCCAGCCGCGAGCCCCACCAAAGTCCGGGCGCCGCCTCGTGGATGCGCACGGTGCCCAGCAGTTCGTCCGGCTGGCCACCCCAGCAAGACAGCGCAACCAGCAGCCGCGTGCTGGGGTTGTCGCGGTCAATGGCATCGAGGTCATTGCCGTCGAACAGGCCTTGCTCCTCGCAAAACACCTGGCGGCGCAAAGCCAGCGCCTGAGCCTGCATCCAGGGGTTGCTTGCCCACTGAACTCGAAACTCTTGCGGTTCAAAGTTCGTGGGCAGTTCACACCAGGGTGCGAGCGGCGCGCGGCCGGCCAGATGCATCGCGAGGTTCATCGTCGTCTCCTCAGCTGGCGAGCAGTGACTGGGGCGCTTCGTAGCGGGACAGCGTGGAGCAGGCCGCGCAACGGCCGCAGCCGGCTTTGATGTCGCCCGCCCGCATGCCGGCCACGTCCACCAGCGCACCCAGCGGCGCCAGCACCTCGCGCATGAACTCGGCAGACGGCGCAGGCTGGTCCTCCAGCGGCGTGCCGCTGATGGGCACGAAGGGCACGACAAAGGGGTAGACGCCCAGGGCCAGCAGGCGCTCGCTGGTGGCCAGCAAGGTGTCTGCGCTGTCGCCCAGGCCGGCGAGCAGATAGGTGCTGACCTGGCCACGCCCAAAGACTTCGACGGCGGCCTCGAAGGCATCCCAGTAGCGGCTCATCGGCACCTCGGCCTTGCCAGGCAACAGGCGCTGGCGCAGGTCTTCGCCAATGACTTCCAGGTGCATGCCCAAGGTGTCCACGCCGCTGTCCTTCAGGCGCTGGAACCAGGCATTCGTGTCCGGCGGTTCGCACTGGGCCTGCAGCGGCAGGTCGACCGCGGCGCGGATGGCGGCGGCGCTTTCGCAGAGGATGGCAGCGCCCCGGTCCGGCGTGGGCGGCGTGCCGGTGGTCATCACCATGTGCTTCACGCCGTCCAGCTCGACCGCGGCCTTGGCCACCTCGGCCAGCTGCGCCGGGGTCTTGCGGGCGATGGTGCGGCCTGCCGCCAGCGACTGGCCAATCGCGCAGAACTTGCAGGCCTTGCGCCGGCTCTCGTAGCGGATGCAGGTCTGCAGCACCGTGGTGGCCAGCACGTCGCTGCCGTGCAGCGTGGCAATGTGCGAATACGGCACGCCCTCGGCGGTCTGCCGGCTGTAGAACTTCGGCTGGCGCGGGAACTGGATCTGCGCAATCGGGATGGCGCCGCGTCGCAGCGTGCTGAGGCCATCCGCCCCCGGCGCATCGGCCACGAAGGGCGAGCTGAACGCAGTGGCGGTGTGCACCGGCACCATCAGCGTCACGCCGTCCACGGTCACGGCCTTGTGATCCGACGGGCCGGCCCCGCCGCGGCGGCTGGCCGCGCCGGCACTGGGGTCCACCAGGCGCAGCCCTTGGGACTGCAACTCGGTCATCAGGTCGCGGGCGTCCTGGCGGTTGGCGAGTTCAAGCATCGAGTGCTCCCGTCAGCGGTTCGGTGAAGGTGAGGGTGCTGCCTGCCGGCAAGGCCAGCGTGGTGGCGGCCGGTTCGCGGCGAATGCCCAGGCTCAGCAGCTCGGGCCGGGCGTAGTGGCCGACCGAATCCATCATGCGTTTGCGCTTGGCGATCAGCGCCATGTCCAGGTCGGCAATCACCAGGCCTTCGCCTTCGGTCAGCGGCTCGGCCAGGTACTTGCCTTCGGGCGAGACGATGGCCGTGTGGCAGCCGCCCCGCAAAGCGCCCTGCAGCTTCTCGTCCGGCGTGATGCTGCGGATCTGCTCGGGGTGAAGCCAGCCGGTGGCGTTGACGACGAAGCAGCCGGCCTCCAGCGCGTGGTGGCGGATGGTCACGCCCATCTGGTCCGCAAAGATGGGGCCAACCAGCGAGCCGGGGAACTGCGCGCAGTGGATCTCTTCGTGCTCGGTCATCAGCGCGTAGCGGGCCAGCGGGTTGTAGTGCTCCCAGCAGGCCAGCGCGCCAACGCGGCCCACGCGGGTGCCCACCGCCGTCAGCCCCGCCGCGTCACCCTGGCCCCAGACCATGCGCTCGTGGTAGGTCGGCGTGATCTTGCGGCGCTTGAGCAGCAGCCGGCCATCGGCGTCGAAGATCAGCTGGGTGTTGTAGAGGCTGCCGTGGTCCCGCTCGTTCAGGCCCAGCACCACGACCATGCCCAGCTCGCGCGCGGCGGCGGCCACCGCATCCGTGGTGGGGCCGGGCACGGTCGGCGCGCGGTCCATCAGCAGCAAATGCGGCGGGCCCTGCAGCACCGGCGGCAGCACGAAGGAGAAGTACGGGTAGTAGGGCAGGAAGGTCTCAGGAAAGACGATCAGCTCCACGCCCCGGCGCGCGGCGTCGCGCATCGTCTCCAGCACGCGGGCCAGCGTGCCGTCGGCGCTGTCCAGGTCCGGCGCGATCTGCGCCGCCGCAGCCCTCACCGTCTTCTTGGAAGCGTGGTTCATGCGAATCCCCCAACACAACGGCAACCCAACCCAGCGGAGCCCGAGGAGCCGGCTCCGCCGGTCCTCTGGGCTCGCCCCCTTGAGGGGGCGCGCGAAGCGCGTAGGGGGTGGGCCATTACAAGGTCCACGTGTCCAAAATGAATGCGCCGGCCTTGCGGTGCAGCAGCACGATGTCCAGCACGTCCAGCGGGTTGATCGGGCGCACGCCTTCGATCAGCGCGCCTTCGCCGTGGCCGTAGAGCGCCTGCAGCGCGAAGCGGCAGGCGTAGACCTTGCCGCCTTCGGCGATGAACTTGGTGATCTGGTTGTTGAAGTTCTGGTGGCCGGGGAAGGCCTCGTCGCCCAGCTTCGGAAAACCGCGCTTGACGCCCAGCGTGACGCCCGGCCCATAGAGCAGCACGGAGGTCTCGAAACCCTTGCGCTGCAGGCGCGTGGCCTGCAGCAGGTTGACCAGGCCGATGGAGCCTTCGAAGGCCACGGTGTGGAAGGTCACCAGGGCCTTCTCGCCCGGCTCGGCCTTCACGTCCTCGAAGACCTTCTCTTCATAGTCGACCAGGAAATCGCCCTTGTGGGCAACGGGGTGCGTGACTTTCGGCATGACAGTGTTCCTCGTGTGGTGGAAGGTGGCCAGCCAACTGCTGGTCACGCCTTTCCTCTTGCGACGGCTGTGCCACGGCACCGCGACGGCGCCCGATCAAGATGCGATCAACGGGGCGTCGCTGCGCCGCCCGCATCGCGTCAGTGCCGGACCGGGTTTTCCCGCCTGCACCAAAGCGCACCGCCGGCCATGCAATCAAGGCACCCGATCAATGGCGCGCATGCACCGCGATGCACCGGGCTTTTCGACGCGCGGCGCATGCAATCAGCCCATGCGGCAGGCACACTTGCAGCAGCTCATCCAGCCAATGCCGATGTCGTTCACGCACTGGGTCCACCGCCTCAAGGGCAGCGCACTGCCGGCCTATCAGCTCATTCCCGAGCTGATCGCCGAGGACTTGCAGCAGGGCCGGCTCGCGCCGCGCGAACGCCTGCCGCCGCTGCGCGACCTGGCGGGCGTGCTGCAGCTGAACTACACCACCGTCGTGCGCGGCTTTGCGGCGGCGCGCGAGCGCGGCTTGATCGCCTCGCGGCCCGGCCTGGGCTCCTACGTGCGCGGCTCCTTCATCGGCCTGCCGCTGCGCGCGGGCACCGGTGCCGAGATGACGATGAACCTGCCGCCGGAAATCGAGGACCACCCGGCCATGCAGGCGCTGCAGGAGCGCGCCGCGGCGCTTGTCACCGCCACGCCGCTGCACGACCTGATGCGCTACCAGGACTTCGGCGGCACCGCGCGCGACCGCGAGCTGGCCGCGCAGTGGCTGGCGCCGATGGTGCCGGACGCGAGGGCCGAGCGGGTGCTGGTCGCCCCGGGCATCCACAGCGTGCTGCTGGCGCTGGTCTCGCTGCTGGTCAAGCCGGGGCAAAGCCTGTGCGTGGAGGCCATGGTCTACCCCGGGCTGAAGGCGATTGCCGCGCAGCTGAACATCCAGCTGCACCCGCTAGCGATGGACGCCAACGGCCTGCTGCCAGACGAGTTCGAGGCGGCCTGCAAGAGCACCCACGTGGCCGCGCTCTACCTCTGCCCCAACCTGCACAACCCAACCACCGCCACGCTGCCCATCGCCCGCCGCGAGCGCCTGGCCGACATCGCGCTGCGCTACAGCATTCCCATCATCGAGGACGACGCCTACGGCATGCTGCCGGCCGCCGCGCCGCCCGCGCTGGCCGACTACGCACCGGGCCTGACCTACTACGTCAGCGGCATGTCCAAGTGGCTGGGCGCCGGCGTGCGCACCGCCTACGTGCTGGCGCCCAGCATCACCGCCACCCAGCGCCTGGCTGGTGCGTTGCGTGCGACCACTGTGATGGCCTCGCCGTTCATCGCCGCCATCGTCTCGGGCTGGCTGGCGCAAGGCCTGGGTGCGGACGTGCTGGCCGCCGTGCGCGCCGAATGTGCCTGGCGCAGCGCGCTGATCCGCGAGCGCCTGGGCCCGCTGGGCGTGCGCACCCACCCGCACGGCTTCCACGCCTGGCTGCCGCTGCCAGTGCCCGAAGACGGCCGCGCGCTGGCGCACGACCTGGCGGTCGACTTGCAGGCACTCGGCGTGGCCGCGGTGGCCGGCAGCGCCTTTTCCACCGACCGCCAGCCGCCCGAAGGCCTGCGGCTGTGCCTGGGTGGCGGCTTGACGCGAGATGACTGCGGGCGGGCGCTGCAAGCCGTGGCCGAGGCGGTCAACGCAAGCACGGCGTGAGGCCTATGCTGGGCTAGCATGCGACGCACCTTGGCCCCCATGTCGTTCCGTCATGCCACAACACCTGCCCATCGCGACCGAACCCTCGCCCGAAACGCAAGCGCCTGATCCGGTCCGCCGCCTGTGTGTCGCCGCCCTGCCGGCCGCAGCGCTGGCCGGGCTGAGCTTGCCGATGGGTGCCAGCGCGGCCACGGCATCCAGCAAGCCCGCAGCACAGGCCGTGAAAACCGGCGGTGTGCAGATGGTGCCGATCCAGACGCCCAAGGGCACGTTCCGCGTCTGGACCAAGCGCTTGGGCCCCAGCACGGGCCATGCTCCGCGCATCCGCCTGCTGCTGCTGCACGGCGGCCCGGGCGCCACGCACGAATACTTCGAGGCCTTCGAGAGCTTCCTGCCGCAGGCCGGCATCGAATTCATCTACTACGACCAGCTCGGCTCGGCCTACAGCGACCAGCCGGACGATCCTTCGCTGGTCGACCTGCCGCGCTATGTGGACGAGGTCGAACAGGTGCGCCAGGCGCTGGGCCTGGGCCCAAAGGACTTCTACCTGCTGGGCCACTCCTGGGGCGGCCTGCTGGCCGTCGAGTACGCACTTCAGCACCAGCAGCACCTGAAGGGCCTGGTGATCTCCAACATGGTCGCCAGCATCCCCCAGTACAACCGCTACGCCCATGAGGTGCTGATGCCGGCGATGGACCAGGGCGCGCTCAAGCAGATCCTGGCGCTGGAAAAGGAAGGCCGCTTCGAGGACCCGCAGTACGAAGAACTGCTGATGAAGCACTTCTACGTGCAGCACGTGCTGCGCATGCCCGAAGACCAGTGGCCCGAGCCGGTGCTGCGCAGCTTCTCGCGCCTGAACCGCAAGATCTACGTGCCCATGCAAGGCCCCAGCGAAATGGGCGCCAGCGGCAAGCTCGAACGCTGGGACCGCATCGCGGACCTGCCGAAGATCCAGGTGCCCACGCTGGCCATCGGCGCCCAGCACGACACCATGGAGCCCGCGCAGATGCAGCTGATTGCCAAGCGCGTGCGCCGCGGCCGCTACCTGCACTGCCCGAATGGCGCCCACATGGCCCTCTACGACGACCAGGCCAACTACATGACCGGGCTGATCCGCTTCCTGAAGGACGTGGATGCGGGGCGCGCCTGAGCGGCAGCCGTCCCACACCGCCACCGCCTCCACCAGGAACACCCCCATGCCGCGACGTGCTGCCGCCCGCCCCCGCTTGTCAAAGATCGCCTGGCTGCTGGCAGTGAGCCTGGCCTTGCCCCTGGCGCTGATCCCGCAAGCGCAGGCCCAGGCGACCCGCTACGCCGAAGCGCCGCCGCTGCTGCTCGGCGCGGCCTGGTACCCCGAGCAATGGCCCGAAGCGCAATGGGAGCATGACCTCACGCTGATGGAGGCTGCGCACATCAAGCTGGTGCGCATCGGCGAGTTCGCCTGGAGCCGGATGGCGCCGCGCGAGGGCGAATACGACTTCACCTGGCTGGACCACGCCATCGCCGCCGCCGCGCGCCACCACATGGTCGTGGTGCTGGGCACGCCCACCGCCGCGCCACCTGCGTGGCTCACCCAAAAATACCCCGACACGCTGCGCATGAACGCGGACGGCGTGCGCGACGAGCACGGCAACCGCCAGCAGTTCTCGTTCGCCAGCCGGCGCTACCGCGGCTTCGCCCATGCCATCGCCGAACGGATGGCGCGGCGCTATGGGCACAACCCGAATGTCGTCGGCTGGCAGCTGGACAATGAATACGCCGAAGACTCGTTCGACCCCGAGGCCAAGCAGCAATTCCACGCCTGGCTGGCACGCAAATACGGCAGCATCGCCGCGCTCAACGAACGCTGGGCAACGGCCTACTGGAGCCAGACCTACAACGACTTCGCGCAGATCCCCGTGCGCGCGGCCGATGAGAACCCGGCCCTGCTGCTGGACTGGAAGCGCTTCGTCAGCCAGACCTGGCAGGACTACTCGATCAACCAGGTCCAGGCGATCCGCCCGCATGCCGACCCGCGCCAGTTCATCACCACCAACACCATGGGCTGGTTCGCCGGCTTCGATGCCTACACCGTGCACCAGGCGCTGGACATCGCCGCCTGGGACGACTACGTGGCCGGCGAGCACTACGACTGGGTGGACAACGCGGCGCGCCACGACCTCACCCGCGGCTACAAGCAGCGCAACTTCTGGGTGATGGAAACCCAGCCCGGCTTCGTCAACTGGCGCGCCACCAACGTGGCGCTGCACAAGGGCGCGGTGCGCGCCATGGCCTGGCAGGCGGTCGGCCACGGCGCGGACGCGGTCGCCTACTGGCAGTGGCGCGCGGCACCGAACGGCCAGGAGGAATACCACGGCACGCTGGTGGGCGCCGACGGGGAGCCTGTGCCGGTGTACAGCGAGATCCAGCAAGTCGGCGCCGAGTTCGCCCAGGCCGGCAAGGCCCTGGCCGGCACCACGCCGCAGGCCGACGTGGCGCTGATCAACGACTTCGACAGCCGCTGGGCGCTCGGCTTCCAGAAGCACTCGGCCGAGTTCGATCCGGTGGCCGAGATGAAGGCCTTCTACCGGCCGCTGCGCGCGCAGGCGCAGGTGGTTGACCTGATCTCGGCGCTGGCACCGCTGGCGCGCTACAAGCTCGTGGTCGCGCCCTCGCTCAACGTGCTCACCGATGCGCAGGCGGCCCTGCTGAAGGCCTATGTGGCGCAAGGCGGCCACCTGGTGCTCGGCCCGCGCAGCGCGATGAAGAACGCCGACAACGGCCTGCACCCGCAACGCCAGCCTGGCCCCCTGGCCGAGCTGCTCGGCGGCAAGGTGGCGCAGTTCTATGCGCTGGACAAGCCGGTGCCGGTGGTCGGCGGCGACGGTGCCGGCGACATGCCAGCCGGCAGCGCCAGCATCTGGGCCGAGCAACTCCAGGCCAACGACGCGCAAACCGAGGTGCCGCTGCGCTACGGCAAGTCCAACGGCTGGCTGGACGGCCAGCCCGCGGTCCTGACCCGCCGTGTCGGCCAGGGCCGCATCACCTACGTGGGCGCCTGGCTGGACGAGGCCCTGCTGGACCGCCTCACGGCAGGATGGCTGCGCGACGCTGCCGTCACCGCGCCGATGCCCGGCGTGCCGGCCGAGGTTGAAGTCTGCGTGCGGGGCGACGCGACGCACCGCGTGGTCGTGCTGATCAACCATGGCCAGCAGCCGCAAAAGGTGAAGCTACCGACGGCGATGAGCTCGTTGCTGGACCAACACAAGGACGGCGCCGCCACCAGCGAGGTGAACCTGGACGCCGAGGGCGTGGCGGTGCTGCAGGGCCAACGCTGAATCGGGCCCTTCGTCCATTGAGGAACCCTTATTCGAGACAGTTTTGAATCCGCTCTCAGTGAGACAGTTTTGAGTCCGTTCGCGCTGAGCCCATCGAAGTGCCTCTCACCCGTTCGCCCTGAGGGCCCCTTGCCCGTTCGTCCTGAGTGCCCTTGCCCGTTCGTCCTGAGCTTGTCGAAGGACAGCTGGCTTCGACAAGCTCTTCCCGAACGGGGGGCTCAGCCCGAACGGGGGCTTGTGTCCCGAATTTTGAAGACATCAATTGGCGTGGCTGTACGACAACCAAACCACCGGCATGGCCGACGCGCGCCCGCTTCCTGAAGGACGTGGACGCCGGCCGGGTCTGAAGCTCAGGCCTGAGGCTTGACGGCCGCAGCAGCGTCCAGCGCTTGCAGCAGCGCAACCAGCGCCGGGCCGATCTCCGCCGGCTCGCGCATGGCCTTGCGGGCCGCAGCCAGGGCCTTGCGCACCTGGCCGGGCGCCTCGCCCTGGGCCAGCATCCGGCAAGCGGGCGCCTGGCAGGCGGCCAGTGTGTCGACCCAGTCGGCAGGCTGCAGCGGGTGCCAGCGCCGTGTCAGCCACCTCGCCGCACGGAAGGCCGGTGCCACCTTTTCCACGTTGGCGAGCTGGGCGAGGAAGGGCTGGGCTGAGCGCTCGGTTGCCGCCGGATCACCGGCCTCGGCCAGCGCGGCCAGGGCATCCGCGATGCGTCGCCTCAGCACATCGGTCGAACGCACCGGCAATACGAACCAGGCCGCCGCCACGCCAATCAACGCGCCGATGACGATCTCCGCCAGCCGCAGGCCCAGCACCTCCTGCGCTGGCAGCCCTTCGAAGCCTTGCAGCAGCGCCAGCGCCAGCGTCACGAACAACGCCCACCAGGCGTAGCCCAGCGGCCGCAGCCACAGGCCCAGGAAGACGGCCAGCAGGATCAGCGCCACCGTGCCGCGGTCATGCCCGCCCAGGCCACCGTTCGCGGCCAGCGCGATGACCGTGCCGGCTGCCGCGCCCAGCACGCGCAGCCCGCTCTTGTGGACCACGTCCAGCCGCCCCTGGTTGCCACTGCCGACGATGAACGCAGTCAACACGACCCAGGCCCAGTGCGGCCCGAAAAACAGATGCCCCACCGCGAAGCCCGCCGCCAGCGCCAGCCCCATCTGGATCGCCATCCTGCTGCTGGCAATGAGCCGCAGCCCGCCTGTCTGCGGTGCTGCAGGCAGCTTGGGCTCGGGCGGCACGCTGGGCAGGAAGCGCAGCCGCTGCGCCAGCGCATGCAGCAGGCCGACCCAGAACAGCGCCAGCAGCGCAACGACCACCGTGAGCAACCAGGCCGGCAGCGGGCCGCCTGGCGATGCCGGCAGGTGCGGCGTGATCAGCAGCACCACGAACGGCAGCGCGATCAGCCTGCTCGCCTTGCGCCCTGCCTCGCCGAAGCGACGCAGCCAGATGGACGCCGAGATGACCAGCACGAAAGCGGTCGCCCCCCACCAGGGCCGTTCATGCAACAGCATAGCCACGCCAAACGCTGCCAGGCTGACCAGCGGCAAGGCAATGGCTGCTTCGATCCGGCCGCGCCGGTCGCGGTCCAGCTGGCTGCGCGAGAGAGACAGGCACAGCACCACGCCCAGCACCGCCGTGCCAGCCGCCGGCGCAAGGGCCAGCGCACAGCCCAAGGTGGCCAGGGCCGCCAGCATGGTGACGATGGCCTCCTTCAGCGAACGTGAGAGCAGGGTCATGGCGGTTTGCCGGTGTTTTGGCGTTTCACACCTCGTGCAGCTTGAGCGCCCGCACCAGCGCCAGCAACTCGGCGCGTCGCGGGCCCACCGCCAGCGGCTCTTCGGCCAGCATCTCGAAGGGCGGGTCGGGCAGGCGCTGCTTGAACAGCATCAGGCAGCGGCCCGCGTCGTGCCGGCGCGAGCCGTAGGCAATGGCCTGGGCTTGTGGGCATTGGGCGTAGGCGGCCTGGGCCCAGGCGCGCGTCTCGGGGTATTGCGCGGGCAGGCTGTCGACCAGCTGCGCGCGGCTGAGGCCCAGCGCCGGCAGGAACGGGGTGTGGAACTGCACGCAGGCGACGGAGGGCGGCAGCCGCAGCGTCACCAGGTGCAGGTGGCGCAGCGTGTCGACCTCGAACATGCCGGGCGGCTGCAGCACCACGTCGTGCAGCACCGATTCCATGTAGCAGGCTTGGCGGTCGCTGGCAGCGTAATAGGTGTGCACCGGCTCCCCCGGCGCGTGCTCAATCGGCGCGAAACGGGTGTCGCCCCAGCCTTGGGCGAAGCTGCGGGCGTGGGTTTGGGAAAAGCGCTGGGTGCTGTAGACGTGGTACCAGAGCGGCACCTCTTGCCGCGTGACCGGCAGCACGGTGAAAGCAGCCTCTGCAGGCGGCGCCGGCAATGGCAGGGCCGGCATCAAGCGTGGTAGGTGGCTTGGCGTTTTGCGGCCGCACCGAGCACAGCCTGCGCATGGTCCAGCGAATCCTTGGGCGCCTCGGCATTCAGCCAGCCATTCGGGAAGTGGAACCAACTGGCCAGCACCCACGGGTCCGCCGCCTCGCCCAGAGCCTTCAGCACCTCTTTGACGATGGGCAAGGGCTGGTAGAGCGCGTCGAACTGGTAGCGGGCGAAGTACTCCTTGCCGCCGTAGTTGACGCTGAAGATGCGCCCACGCCGCTTCCAGTCGCTGGCGGGATGGGCCTTGTTGGCAGGCGGGTCGGGCTGCAGCGCATTGATCTGCTCGGCCGTCAGCCAGTCACCCTGGCCAAACACCTCGTTGACCGTCTTCATGCGATGAACCCGGTCTTCCACCAACTCCAGCTGCGGCTCCAGCAGCCCCGTGGCCAACTCAGCCAGCCGGTCCGCACGGCCAAGCACCGTGATCTGCTGGCCGGTGTCGATCATCAGGTGCAGCGCCTTCTCCAGCGCCGTGGTGAGCGAAGCCGCCATGGCCGGATCCAACTCCGCCGGCAAGGCCAAGGGCCAAGTCAGCGCAGGCTGCCCGCCCAGGTGCGAGCCGTTGTCGCCCGCCGCCTCAGGGGATGTAGAACTGATCGCCATGTGCAGCATTCCTTGGGTTGCCAACAATGCCAACATAGTAGGCTTCTGTAGCGAAATTGGCAAACCAACCAAACTATCGCCCAGCCTCAGTGCGGGCCCGGACTGCAGGCTGAAAGTGCCAACCATTTCGCACACCACCCTCGCCTGCAAGCCAAGTTGAATTTGTCACGGAACTGCGCGCGTTCAAGGCCGAAGAATGGATCTCTAAGACGACGACCAGTGCGGTGGTCACGTCAATGCCGTCGATGCGAGTCAGGTCCACCCCGCACATGCGGAACAGCTGGACGCGCAAGTCGAACTTGGGGGCGTTGCGCGCACGGCTGCGCTCCTTGCCGGGCTTCGGGGTGCCGGTGTGAGCGGCCAAGACTTGCAGCTGCACCGATGACGCGCAATATCTTCTGGCCGGTGGCGCCGACGATGTCGGAGATCACGTTGGCCAGCTGGATGTTCATCTGGGCGAGCGCCTTCTGCGTGTGCTGGACGTGGCGCGACTGGCTGCGCAGCAGCCTCTCGCGCTGGCGCGAGCAACCTGCCCCTATAGCGGACTAGGGCGTGTTAACACTATTGATCCGTGATCGCTGGGCCGGCAAACTGCAGGCATGGAGATCACGCCAGAGCAATTCGCCAGGATCGAGCACTGCCTGCCCACTCAACGCGG
>Ga0307514_10001360_pt1 | contig 30972 bp, 35 predicted proteins | sample 16_EM_MG_FD_203088 | JGI IMG/M metagenome (GOLD analysis project Ga0307514, IMG submission 203088) | Populus trichocarpa ectomycorrhiza microbial communities from riparian zone in the Pacific Northwest, United States - 16_EM | ecosystem: Host-associated > Plants > Roots > Unclassified | place... | reverse complement strand
TGTCCAAAATCAACTGGTCATTTACGAGCACACTCTGTTCTGCCATGGATGATGCCCTGACCTCGGGCTGGATGTACGTTCTGTAGGTTTAATTAAGGCCGCCACGGACCCCGTGGGAATGTTACATATCGGGAGCAAATTTGGCTGAGGGTTGCCGGTCCCCACTATACGTAGATCTCGAGTACTCGATGTACTGAAATGCCTCCGAGCTTGTAGGTCTTTTCCGTACGTTTTAGAGAGGACCACCATTGAGGGATGGGCCGAGCCTACAGCTCATCGTCCTGTTTTCCGCGACTTGTTGTGCGACGATCACTCCGCAGATCCCTGTTATCTTTGAAATGAACCCATGACCTGATGCAGTTTCCAACTTGGGTTTGGTCGCCTCGGTTTCATTTCCTGCACACTTGGCGTGCCCAGTTGCTGTGCCGCAGCAGGAACATTGGGTGTATGGAAAGACCCCGTCAATCGCTCGAGTTCGACCATCCAATGTTATATCATGCCGCAGGCAATGCCGCACATGATTCAGTTTCTGTTCATGTATGTACATGAGCACCACCCAATCTTAGTTGGTTCCCTCCGTCGTACCACAATGAGCAGCTGCACACTCCGATTCACTCGAGATTCTCCCCTCCGCACGACCCTCGTCGACGAAGCCACCGGCCATGTCAGGTACCAGATCGACACCCCCATGAGGATCGTCGGGAGCGTCACTCGGATCAGGAAGTTCGATTCGTCCACACAGCCTCCCATCCATCGGGACAACAACCCCGACCCTGGTTATGATGATGATATCACCGACAAAGGGAGGAAGAAGAAGAAGGCCTGTGACGATATCACCGATATGGGGAGGAAGAAGAAAAGTCTCAGCGATACCACAAGCGAGGGGAAGAGGCAAAAGGCGAAGAAAGATAAGAAGCAGGCAGAGATGGAATTTCCTGGTACCAGCGAAGAGATTGCGAGGATCTATTGGAAGTGGTTCTCGTCGGACAGGATCATTTTTCGTGGACGGATACACCCCCGGACTCAGTTTTTGCCCAAGTGCGGGAAGATGAGGAGGTAAGTAGACTCTCACAGGAGGTATTTCCACCATTAAGAAAGAGGGTTGAGCCACCGTCAAAAACACCAGAAGTTACATGTTCACTGGACCAGACAGTGTTCAATACAGATGGGCACTGGGCCGAGGTGGGACGAAATGTCCCAAGGTGGGTACCCGCTTCACCTTCACCGCCTTCACCGGGACTGAACCACGTTCCGAAGTTGGTCACATACGATGAGAAGAAGACGGTGATCGCTGAATTCCACCGCGCACGCCACTGGGTGAAGAAACGGAAGGCGCGACTCGAAGTCCAGCCGGCCGGGATGGAGATGTTGGATGATGTCATCTTGACCTTCGTGTTTGCGGATAATAAACGCAGGGAACGAGAAGCGAGGGCGAGGGCCGCAGGTGGTGGTTGACTCGGTTGTGTTATTTCAAGACGGCCTTCGAGATGTGATATGTTTTTTATTCCTTTTTGGGTATGTTACTACATCACGTGTACTCTGGCCGGATAACCACTCCGCCTCTACTGCTCGGATCCCCACGGTGACCTTGCCAACACCTCCAGCCTGACAAATATCTCGTGGTAGTAGTAACAGGGATTCTGCAAGGCAAACAGATGGGCGGCCATGTGCAGACCACATCGAAACCCATGCTTGTGGATCTGCGTGCAAACTATGTCATAATAGTCGGACATATCAGAAAACATATCGGGTCTCGATGAAACTTGAAATAATACAGCATACTACCAACTACACACAGCCAGATGACAGGGGTTCTCGCTCGAGAAATAAATGACCCATCCAACGGTCGTCACCCCCGCGTGGTGGCAGGTGATGATAGCCACCAAGATGAAGTCACGAGAGGTCCTTGTACAAGACCGGTGGGGAACAGCTCTCGAAATCCCGGTAGAAGAGTGCGACGGTCCTCAACATCTGGTTTGCGTAGAACATGATCGTCCGTGAGATGTTGTCCTAGTGAACTCGTCGACGGTCTTTGTCTCGACTTCACAGTCGACCTGTTGACTGTGATCCGGATTCCTGGAGACGACAGCGTGACGCGTGCACTTCTTCGTGAGGATCTCCGACGCGCCGTTGAGGAACAAATGGTAGCGGCCGGACTAGAGACGGACGACGACGCCCATGGCTTTCTGCTTGCTGGAGAAAGGAATTATCTTGGCCGAGTCGCGAGCCATCTTCCAAATCTCCCAGCCGAGAACGTGGAATTGACCGTGATTCAGTTGAGGAGAGGATCGTGTTGATGTCGTCTTGTTCCATGAAGAAAAAAATCATCGGCGTGCTTCCAAATCACCAGGGGTCTGTTTGCGACCTCAGTGACGTGACAATTGAAGCAGAGCGAGTGCGGGAGTGATCAGATCGGAGGTGAGCTGTGGGGGAATGAGAGTGAGAGCCAACCGTGGGTGAAGCTGGCCGGGTTCCTGACAGCCGTTCCACACGAAGATTGAGGCGTATGTGCGGGTTTCAGAAATATGTTCAAGGGTTACAGGTCGTCACTTTCCACGAAGCCTAATTTTGCGGCACCTAGCATGAGGATTCGCTGATCAATGGCCTAAGAATGGACTGAAGGGATCACGTGATACAATGCGGGCTTCGGATCACTATAGGTTCATTCCGTTCATCGTCAAGATACAAAGCACGCTATGTATACACGGCAAATAGGTAAAGATTGTACAGAAGGGTCGAAACCCAGTGTAGGAAAAACCGAATATAGAGGCAAACGGCTGATAGGGATTGATAAATAAATAAAAGGAACCAGAATCATCGTTCAAGAGGTGAAATTTGAAAGGTTGGTGGAAGAATGACACTGTAAAATTGATATAAAAAAAGATTGTGTGCGGGTGGGGGAAATGTTGTTTTGTAATCGCATAGGACTTGGGGCTGGACCTTGCTCTTCCGGGGGTCGTTGTTAACAACCGTTAATTAAAAGGTCCATTTTTTCGGGGCACGATTTCGTGTCTGAGCCCGTTGCGAGGAAGCCGAGGGGCTGAGTCCAATGAGTCGAGTTATGAGTTGAAAGGTGAACCTGTACTTACCAGCCTATAGTCGCAGATTAAAAAGTTTTCGCTGGTCTCGGAAATGTATTGGCATTGCCTCGAAGTGCCCTCGGGGCTATTCACAAAGGCATAATAACGCCACTCGAAGTTGACGCCTGTGGTTTTCCAACAACCTTGACAACTGTCTCCTGCGGAAGTGCGGGAGAGGAGTGACAAGATAGGGATGATGACGGCAACAGAGAGCTTCATGCTGGAAAGCGTCGAGAGCGGAGGTTCTGGGGGTTCTGGGTGACTGCTGTGTTCCACTGGTGGGGTGGTGGAGAGACGGTGAGTTCCCACTGGGTTTATAAAGGATTCCAGATGGAAGCCGCGTTCTCTTATCAGTTCGCATTCCGTTTGGCACCGCCTTCCCAAGCGTTTGAGCCTAAGGCTTGGTCGGCGGCGGAAGAGTCGCTACCGACCAGCGGGAAACCGCCCGGGCCGCAACTGAAGAATGTTGAAACACTCATCTGTGATCGCGGCGAGCGCATCGGTGTTCCAGTCGCAGATACAGCAGGTTTGGCGACAGGCCACTGTCGTATTTGGTTGATCTGTCAATAGAGATCTGAACATGTCAACGCGGGCGAGCGGGCACCTCGGTGCTCGGTCCTCAAGATATCGTCGGTCCATTCGACTTTTACCCGAGTGGGTCTCGTCGGCACATGCTTTCACCTCAGTCCTTGCTTTCCTTTGTATTTCCTGGGACGTTACTCGACCGCCGCTGCCACATCCTTTCGATGGTCGTAAAAAGGGTTAAATCAGAGATGTGGTAAATACATACACGACATTGAATGAGCGACGAGACTTTCTTTCCCCTGGAACGGGTTCGACCGAAGGGTCCATAGCAAGTGCCAAACGATAAATGTTAAATGTTAACACCCTGCAGATGTGAACTGGAGGACGGATGTACAACCTCTTCATGCAACCATCACAAGAACTTCCTTGTTCACATAGCCCGGAAATACCCAATGCGATAACACCGACTGGGGATAGCGCCAGGAGGGAGCAGCAACGTTCCCTGCGGAGGAAGGTACAGCGACCGAACGATCCCTACAATCGACCACCCAGCATTCCGATTGTCGACGGCACTTTCGCCAATGAATACGAAGAATTCTGGATCTTTGAGCTCGGAAACATCTAGCGTCCAGGAGGTTCGGGGCCTCTCATTACGTTCGGCCGCCCCTTGTGAGAGCCTGGGTTTCCTTGGACGCTGGACTCGGGCGATGGTACGTGGGATCGCAATGAATGATGCATACACTGTTGTCATGCTCAGTGAATGGCTTCTCACGCGTTTCATCCAAGTAGATGGATAAACTCACCTATGAGAGTACGAACGTAGTACGCGTTCACAAAAGACAAGGTACGACCACGCCGCGGTCGGGCATACGGACCCGACCGTACTTCCTATGGACCGTCGATGTGGCGCACGAGAGCGACGGAGATGTTAGATGTGTCTCCAGCGTTCCTCATATGCGGTGACTGTGGTAGCAGAGGTGAGCATGTGAGGACACGGACGTGTCGTGTCGACACGTTGAAATCTCTACCGACAGATTGACCCCATACGGAAAGTGTGATACCACTGTCATGCTAGTGTTGTGTTATGTGACTTGGACAGTCATTCGATACATGCGCATGGAGAAACCGCTCGCGGTGCCACGCAATTTTGGCCATTCCAGGCACTTCGAAGCGCATGGGTAATGAGTCTTCATTTTCCTGATGAATGGTGGCTCATCTCGCTGATTTCACCAGCACAAACCCCCCAGCCATGTGTCACAGTAACTGTTGCTCCCATCCCGCACGCTCTACGAACGATGTATAACGCGTATAATTTAGCCAAATCCGCTGCAAAGAGGTTTTTGGCAGGGACAAACAAATGCAGACAAGTACGATCCTTTGGCGGCGTTGCCTACCCCCATTACAACGACCGCTATCATGCCCAAATTACCACAGGAGCTCATCGACCACATCAACGATGTTTCCGACAGGAGCCTGTTCGTTGGTCTGTACCCAATGGTATCCTCGTATCCAGAAACGCCTATTTGTTCGGGTCAAACTCAAGTCCGAGGGTGATCTGCAACGTTGGCGTACACGTAATCGCCCAGGGCCGGAGGGGCCATCCCCACCCGCCGAGGATCCACACACACCGGAGCATGGGACCCATGCTAGATCCAACTTGCCAAAACCCTGGCTTCCACTCCTCCATCGTGCCGGTTCCCATCTCCGGTCCTTTTCCGGGCTCCGGGCATTGGAGAACTGGAGATGGATGATGTATACCCACGATGTATCGTCGACCCTTCGTTCCCTTGGCTCCTCTTGCGAAACGTGACAAGTTAGACACTGGGAAGTGTCTATGTCAATCCAGTAACCCTCGCAATGTTCCTCAGCCGCGACCCATCCACTCCATTCGCCGTCCCATTGCGGATGATGGCAGCAGTGGTTCCAGTCGTGGGTTTCACGCCAAAATTGTGCCAATGCATCCGCGTGGAGAGTTTTATGAATCCAGCCAAAGGATGTACGATGCTCCAGAGGGCTTTTACGAATCTTTACCCTCCTCGAACCGCGGTTTCGCAAAATCTCTCTCCGATGTGATGGTTATAATGCGTGGCGGGATTACTGGCCTCTTTTGGAGGAGAGTGCTAGATCATTGGAGGAACTCCACATCCTCTTGATTACGACCGGTGAGTGAACCAAATAACCTCCGATGGCACGCTCGTCATATAAATCCAAGATTTCGACTGTGCTGTGTAGAGGCTGACGAGATTCGTTGGGCGATACTCGAAGTGGGTTGAACGTGGGGTGGATGTTGGAGGGTGCAAGATGGAAATGGGGAGGCGTACCAGAAACAAAAGTGTTCCGAATCCGTCCACCGATGAAAGAATTTGAGCGATTCTGAACGACCCCATTAACTAGATAGAAAAATCCCGACTCGCGTTGAAAGAAACCTTGCTTGCTAAGTGTATCCATCGTCGCTGCTCGGGTGACATCCAATCGGTTTCGAGTTGAGGCTGTTACGGTGACGTGACCGTCGCGTCGCGTCGCGTCAGCCGCGTCAAAATCGCGACCTGATTGCTTGCTTCCCGCCTCGTGACCGGCTGGGATCCTCCTAAACATTCGATGGCTGCAGTCAACAAAGCGCACGACGCTGGTCAAACGTGCCTCGCGTTTTCTCGGGATGGCTCGTTCGTCGTACAAGTTCCCACTGCGCTCATCACCAGGTTAACGACCTGACTCTGATAGGATACTGTACACCGGAGGTTCCGACCTCCTTGCTCGCGTCTGGCAAGCGGACAAAGGCCCAGACTTCGAACCGTCGATTGCTATGGAAGCAGAGGGACCCATAACATGTCTCGCTGCTTCGGTATGTCTATCCATTAATCTCGTCATCCTCGTCTGTAATTAACTGATATGCTATGGCTCTAGGATGGTAGCTGGTTCGCTGGAAGCGCTGACTCTAATCTAAGGACGTACGTCAAGGGCGAACATGACATGTCTGGTATCATCACCGCAAACCCTGGAGGAGACGTTGTTCGATCGGTCGCTGTCGATCCACATTCTAAAAGAGTTGCAGTCACATCTGAGTACGTTGCCTCAAACGACTCCTACGAACACTCAATCCTGACTCCATGACAGTGATAAGGCAGTCAAGGTCATCGATCTCCAGGATACCAAGAAAATTGTATTATTGGAAGGCCATTCGAGGGGCGTGAGACGGGCAGCATGGCACCCCTCTGGAACGTTCTTGGTGTGTCTTGATCCCCCGTTGATCTCGTTCTTCCCGTTCTGAAAGGTTCGTTGTAGGCCACCTGTGGTTGTGACGGGAATATCATCATCTGGGACGTTTCTGGCGCGGAACCGAAACTCGAGAAGACGATTGAGGGCATCATCCCCACGGTGATAGACACACAGTGGGTGCATCCAAAGCTTCGATATTACTCTCCCTAAACGGATACGTTCTAGGTCTCCCGAGTATTTTCACGATTGTTCGGTGTCATGGCACCCTGCTGGGCAATACTTCGTGGTAGCCACTCGCGCGCACGGTTTGTTTGTTTTTTTGACGATTACCCTTCGTCGCTCGTTCTAATCGAGTAACTTAGAGATCATTTCTGTGACAAAGTCAACCTGGTCGAGGTCAACCGTATACACATCGAATGATTTATCGGGCGCAATCACCGCACTATGTCTTTCTCCCAATGGTGCATACCTCGCCTCTGCGTCAAAATCAGGTGTCTTCATCTGGTCAACGCAAGACCGGAAAATCAAGTACCGCTTCAGTGAGCCGCAAGTTGCCACTGTCACACAAATCGCATTCTCTCCTTCCAGCAATCTTCTCGCGTGGACCGACATGGATGGTTCGTTAATCAGGTGGAAAGATCCGATACCGAAGGATGCTCCCAGCCCACATGAGGTAAAGAAGGTGGAACAGACCGTACATTCCAGGGCGAGAGCAGCACTCTTCGGAGAAGACATGGATGACATGGTGGATGATGCTGCTGACCATAATACAAAGCAACCGGGTGTTGTGCTGGATGACGACGCGGCTATGGACGATGACTTTGTCGTTGACGACCTCGGCGGTGGGTTGTTGGATGATGAACCCGAGTTGGATAAGTGGAAGGGTGAAGGGGTCAGAGAAATGGGTAAGAGGTTGAACCAGAAAATCAAGCTCTCAACCTCCTCATCTTCTTCAGTTAGTGTGACAAAGGCACAGCCCCCTTTCCAACCAGGGTCCACGCCTATGGAGGGCAAGCGGAGATACCTTGGTGCGCACAGAACTTGCCAGCAGGCGGGCTCATCTTGATTCGTCCCAACCGCAGCCTTCAACATGATCGGCGTGATTGAAGCAACCGACCAAGGCACGCACAACATCGTAAACGTCGAGTTCCACGATAAATCCGCGAGGAAGAGCTACCATTTCACCGATTATTTTAAATACGACCTGGCTGCTCTCGGTAACCTGGTTTCTCATCTGTGACCTCGCGCATCGCGATTCTGACCCCTTGGTTAGGTGAACGGGGCGCCGTATATTCCTGTCCTCCCGACGGGGACCATCCCGCGCACGTCGCATACAAACCCTATGGCACCTGGGCCACGCAAGGCGAATGGACGTACGACCTCCCTCCTGGGACCAAGGTCATTGGTCTCGCAGCTGGCGGTCCACCTCCCCGCAAATCCCTCCTCTCGAAATCTGATGTGGATATCCAAGGTAATGGGAACGTTGTGATTGCCACTACTGAGGGCGACTTGACCTTCCTTTCTGGGGGCGGGGTCGAGCGGTGGTTCATGGGGTTCGAGGGGGAGTTCGTTTCCATGGTGGCTGGTAACGAGTGGTTGTTCGTGGTGTTTAGGGATGGGTCCACGAGCATGGACGGATCACAGAACTTGAAGTGTCAGCTAATCCGTTTCGCGGATTTCACGGTCATCCAGGATAAACGATTGCCATTGTTGAAGGGGAACACCCTGAAGTGGATAGGAATAAATAGCGATGGGGTCCGTTCGGAGCATCCTTGTTGACCATTCTCACGCTGACAGGCTGTACCCAGGCGCCATGTGCATATGACTCAGCAGGATACTTGCACATTATGCACCACTTCCGTATTCCAGGGAGATGTACATGGGCGCGTGTGCTAGACGCGAATAGGTTGGAGAGGCGGAAAGGAAAAGAAGAATCGTACTGGCCGGTCGGAGTTACAGATGGCAACCTCATGTGTCTTATCTTGAAGGTGATCATTTTTCTTCCATGAGTTGTGCGCATATATTGAACTCCTGCAACCAGGGAAGACAAGAGCATCCTGGCTGGCCGAGACCTCTCATCCAAGACTTGCCACTCCGCATGCCGTTCCGGAGAACGGATCCGAAGGAAGGTCCAATGGAACAACAGTGCGCTACCTTTCTTTGTTCGTCGAGTTACATTGTTGACAAATCCGGTAGACTTGCCATCGAGACGCTCCACCTTGACGTTCTGCGGGATGCACTTGGCCCCGATGAACTGACTTCCGACGAGATCGCAACGAAAGAGCTCGAACTCGATAAGGTCCTTATCCAGCTGATCCAGAACGCCTGTAAGAACGATAAAGTCCCCCGGGTACTTGATCTCGTGAAAATGCTGCACCACACTGCTTCGTACGACATGGCCGCAAAGGTGGCCGGTTTCTACCATCTGATTGGCCTTCAGGAAAAGATCGAGATGCTCAAAGCCGACCGCCAAGAAGGTGGAGATGACGACGATGAGTTTGGGGTCGACCCGAGGGAGGTTGCGAGACGGAAACGAGAACAGTGGAGGGGAGAAGGGTCTGGAGCTATTCCACCGCCTCGTCCAATTGGGGACTCGTCAAGGTCTGCAGTGTACAATGGGGCAAAGAAGGCGTTTCAGGATTTTGGACCCCCACCTGCGATCCACCGACCAGGATTGACGAGAGCGGGAGGTGGGTTTACCCCACAGACATCACAGACAACGTCGTCCTTGGAGGTGGGACTACCCTCTTCGAGCCTCGCGAATGGAAGCGGCTCTTCGTACCGCGAGGCTTCACCGACAAATAATGATAGGGGCCTTGATTGGGAAGAGGAAGAATCGATGTCGATCTCGACCGCCGGGCTAATTAACGAGGGCAAACGGAAAAGGGTTGAATTTGATGAGCCGATGGCGGATACGTTTGACGCGAGTAACGAGAGTGCAAAGCGACGTGCGCTTGGCCAACCAAAACCCAGTTGAGCACCGGTCCGGCGTACGCCCATTCACTCCGCAGAGCTGACCAAATGCATTTTGGACTTAATTCCAGAGGCCAATCCGTTCGCGAAGAAAATCGATATGGGTCCTCCCAAGGCCGGAGTTGGGATCGGAAGCAAGAAACCTGCCGCGTTCGGTCCACAAAGGTCGTTACACAAGAGCGAGACTTTCTTCGAGAAGGTCGAAGCCGCGGAGATGAGCACTGATCCTCCTAAACGTGAGTTTAACTTCTTGCGTCTGACCTTGTGGACTAATCATTGTCGTCTGTTTCGAATGCTAGGTGGAAAGCCTTTGAAAACGGGTATGAAACAACAAAACCTATTTGGCCAACCTCTTGTGGAGGACCCAAGCAAGGGTGCCAACGCCAAGGGCAAGAAAAAACCCGGAGGGAAGGATAAGGCCAAGACCGACCCCAAGAAAAAATCCAAATCCCCTCTTCCGGACACCACAGGCGGGAATGCAGCAAAGGGCAAGGCCTTCGACGATCAGAATGTTCAAATTGAGGATGATCCTCAGGCTACATCGAATATCGACTCTCGAGTACAAGAGGTGGAGACTCAATTGGAGGAGACGCAGTTGGATGGGTCGTCACCCCCTGCCGATACCGAGGTGGAGACCCAGCCCGCAACGGAGACCCAAACGGAGGAAGAGGAAACGCAGGTAGAAACACAAGTAGACGAGGATGATAATGAACCGGTGAGTTACTTCTCGTGGGCTGCGTCTTGCTTGCATGCTGACTGTCGGAAATCTCACCCGATTAGGTCCTTGATTGGCCAGCTACGCCGCCGCGAGAGACAACGGTAGAATCCTAGTCCTCCAGGGAAACCAGGAGGTCTTCTCTCTTTGCACTTTTCTTTCAGATCAGCACTCTTGTTCGGATTTGTATCCCTATGTACGTCGTATATATACAATAACCTCCGATCAGCGTGGACGTTCAGATCGTGCATCCAGCTACCTTCGTAATGGGAACCCCGACCCGTGGCGGCATCCTCTGCAGCGGCGCCGTTCGAGAGCAGGTCTCAGTGCGTTTCCTCCGAAAACTAGTGGTACCGCGACTGTTTGCATCTCGCTTGGGAGGTTACACCGGATTCCATTGCCTTCCGCTCGCGCAAAGACACCATCCATCTCATTCGATATCTCTTCGCTCATAGAAGATTTTTGTGTTTGAGAGCATCGCGGATGATCCCATCACGAACGGTGACCATCGTCGTACTTGTCACTTTCACATCCTATCCATTGCACCCAGGTTCAGATTCAGCTGCAATGGGCCTAGAATTCTGTGAGATGGCGACGCACAATGGCTGACGTCAGGTGACAGTTGAAGAGCCGGACGCTTCCGGATTGTTTGAGGATCACCCTGAACTTTTCTTTCAAAACTGCATCGTGGTGCAAGTTAGTCATAAACTGCGGTAAACACCTCGAAAACCTTACAAAACGTTACAGAAGGAACGTCATTCTTACGGCTTCCATAGCTAGTAACATATTTGTTAAAGCAGATCCCAGACTTCAACTTCTCCTCCAACAAATCGATTTTGTTGAGGAAACTAGGCGGACAACAAAAACACATTTGTCAGAGTTGAGCTACTGAACCCGGAGGGTTACGTACAGTATGAGCTGGGCGTTCGCTAGGAGTTTGGAGTTGCAAAGGTTCTTCCACAGAGACAGGCTATCCTCCAGACGGTTTACGCCAGTATCTTCCGCCAAATATTGGTCGAAGCAGCTCACTGGAGCCAGAAAAATGACGGAATTTATATCGTCAAAGCTCGAACACCACACTTTTCGCTATCACAAGACCACGTTACTGCTATCAAACAACACGTGGTTAAGGGGCAGAATGCGACTCACAAATGACCTCGAGCCGCAGACATCATACAATATCCAGTCTTCGACGGTTTTTTCTGATAAACAGTCAGCTAAGGTGCCTCGCTAATATCCAAGGTCGATGCTTACCCGCAGGGATAATGAAGTGGTACTCCTGGACACCAACAGTCCGAAGCCTCGCCTTGACAACATCCAAATCTGAAGGCTCGTAATCTCTCTCCAAAAGACGATCAACATCGATCATGGAGCTAGAGGACTCTGGATGAGTCAGCTGCCAGGACGGGATAAGACATTGCCAACTCACGGCCTTGAGTGCACCATTAGTTGTTTGGTCCTTTTGAGCAGCCTCTGAACGTCGTCATCTGCCCAGAGCTGTTTGATATCGGGCCCACAACAATAAAGAACCTCCATGGTGTCATGGGGATCCTGGGTTGATTCTGCGGAACGGGCCCCTTCAATACCATCACCTGACGCGGAAAACTCTGTGTGACGGCGTGGACCTCTGAGTAATACAGCGCCTGGGGCAGTAAACGCAGTTTGCAGCGTCGTTCCAACCTGATCGGTACCAAGAGCAGAGCAGAGATATTCCTCAAGGTTCCTCTGGATGTAAGGCAAAGGTTTCAGCCGCAACTGTAGCAACCTGTGCTTTTCCGATAAGGTAAAAGCGAGGTCCCCCGCAGCATTGTCTGAAGGTTCACGATCATCTGGCGACGGCGGCGGAGAGGGTAGCCGTTGCTGACTTTCACGTCGGTCTTGCTGTTCTTTCATTGCCTTATCCATGACCTCGAGGGCTGTTGTGACTGATTGGACAAAGTTCAGGTAGCTGTGGGTGGGGGTAAGCACGGATCATGTGCCTGAGAATGGGTGGAAGCCAGGTCCACACCCACATGACGATCCTCCACAGACTCCGCTCTTGGACCCACGCATCGTGTGCATACATGAGCTGAAAATCTGATAGACGTTCTCAGTCGGAAGAGTCGAGGCGCACGGGAAAGGGCCACACTTTTGACCACTGTGGACTTTCCTGGGAACGAATGTTAGGTGAGAGAAAACTTGCATTGCTTGGGGCGTTCGCCGACTCACCACTCTCACTCTGCCCGAGTAGAAGGACCTTGTTGGCCTTTTTATATCTTTCAGAGGCAGCCTTGTCCTGCGCTATCTGCTCTTCAATGGCATCGCGGACAGCCTTGGCGCGCGCCTCCTCTCGCTTCCGTTGAGTACGTTCCTGACGAGTTTCGCCTTTACGAGGAATGGGGTCCGATGTGAAAGGGTTCTGGGAGGGTGTGTCGGAGGACATAAGGGAGTTTGGTACCGGGCGCCTTAAGACGTTGTTGATAAAAGACAAGTTGTCACTGTCGACCTGCCAAACTGCATGTGGCAATCAAGAGCCGTCCCCTTCGCCCCACCCACCTCTGAATTCGAGGCCAGACCTTCGGTGCTCACCTGTATGTGGATTCCTGATATTCTGTTACAACCAGGCACACTGTGCGTTAAGACTGAGTGTGAATAGAGATAAAAACACGATAAAACCCTGAGCGCTGGAGTGCGTTGCTCTCGAACTCAGAGAATGCGTGGTTTGTTGCCTTCGATGTCGAGGGTTTCGGTGAATGGCCGGCGACTTAACTTTTCTGACACCAACATCCGCATGTTGCCTCTGCACGCCTCGTTCATTTCCGGTTCTCCCAATCACCTGGATCGATCGGCAAAATATCGAACGTGTGAACCATCGACCTTGTGGACAATCTTCCACACTTCCTTCTGCTACTCTTAATTCTCCAGTGATTCGATGACGCGAAGTGGGGGTCCTATCAGAATATTACAATCTAATTCCGACGTACCGTGTCGAATGATAAGTTCTTCCTTCGAGTACTTCGGTCCCCCGATTCCCTTCATGATTGGAGACCATATCCCGGAGATGGTTTTCCACCCAGATCAGAACTTCCTTTGCAGTTCGACGAAGACTGTTCGTAAGTGCCTCCCTACCGATGGTTCCCGTCGTTTGCGCATCATTGTTTCCCGGCAGCTGCTCCAAATCAAGGAGTCGAAACAGAAGGATATACTCACTGCGTACTTGCAGTGCTTTTTCTGTAAGTAAGATGGACTGTCTCAATTACACTCCTGACAACTTTGCAACACAGGTCACTTCTGTTTGTGGAAGAAGGGAATTCATCATGGGGAGCATCAGCCTCGTGAGCCTGATGTGGGACGGCAGACGGAAGGTAGGGGTACTCCACAATCTCGGCCTTGCGAGGTTCGCGGACCAGGCGGGTGCGAGCGGGCGAGATAATGCGGGGACGTTACCGTTCATGGCGCTGGATCCGCTTCGTAAAAGGGTCTGCGTGGGGAGGTTCCTTGCCTCTATCGACATGAGGCCGAGTCACTCGCGTGGTCTCTCATCTGCCTATATTTCGCTACCGTGGGGAACGGCAAAAACCGCACAAGGAACCCACACCCGCTCCTCGAGTGGTTTCAAAATCGGAATACCTCCCTTCATTCAAGAAGGGGCTCGAATGGCGTGGCCTCGATCTTTCCGGCGTTCCTCTGGCGTACCCGAACACGAGAGGCTTCTCTCGCGATCTCCACAGTTACTGGGTGGATCGGTACATCAAACAATTGCACAGAGGATTCGATGACCCGGGAAAATCAGAGGACGGCGGGGTTATGCAAATACTGAAGCCCAAGATGTCCCAGCGAATCAAAATCCCGCCCTATGAGGAGCCCGAGGACGAAAACCTATTTCTGTTATTCATGCTAGGAGACTACATCGGTTCGAGCCAACCGAGAATCTTGTGACTGAGATGAGTAGGAGGTACAACGAACTTGACGTGGACCCCTTGGATATATCTAATTTTCCCCCCGAACGTCATGTTGTCTATCCCCGCATTTCACTATCATCATACCGCCCATTTTAACACGATAATGTAGAGTGGACTGCGTTACGCTAGTAGTCGATAAACCCAGATAACTTGTGTTGCCACGTTCAACTTGCCAAAAGAGGTCAAGCGGCAGACTCTGTGTGCCCTTCCGACACCTTCCTTCCTATGCCCAGCGTAGTGAGCAATTCCAGTAGATATGTTCAACGGTCATTTCACTGACGGCGTACATCTCGTAGGCATACTATTGATCGCTCAATCCGCCGAGAGGTTCCCGGTAAACACCGAACGGACCTTTGACGCTCACATGAGCCGCCGCGTTATTTAAGGCGCATCACGTGTCTCAATTTACCAGCCAGGTCCACTCTCGCCACATAGATGGACACGCAAAAAGAAGTCGCCCAAACACCGCCCCACGCTACACCGATTCGACATCGTGGTGCAAGCTCAGCATCGACGAGCGCCTCGAAGTGGTTCACGATATCCAAGATCAAGTAAGTTCTCAGATATCCTGGTCCCAATCCAGGCGTTGATCTGTATTCCGTAGCCTCGATGATATTGCAACGCCGATTAAGAACGAGATATCTAAACCCCAGGGTTGCAAAACCTCTGATATGCTCCGTTTTCTGTTCTCGTTCTGTGATACCGGGGGCGGTGAAGCTCAGGTTGATCCCAAGGACAACAAGCTAATAACGGAAGCCTTCGAGATGGCTCAGGAGCTGGCTAACGAGCCGGACACTCCTCTAAGAGATAATCTCAATCTCATGTGGGTGGTGCTCGCTACTGTCCTTCCTCGTGTGATCTAATCTGGGTATGCTTTAGGATCACTGCAAAAATCGAGGGCGCTATGTACTCTCCGTTGATCAAGGCCTTCAATTACGCCTTAGATCGGTTATCCAAATTTGAGGTACCCGGCTTGCCCAGGTTTCAGAAACAGCGCCAAATTGTCTTCGCGCGCAGCGACCCAAAGTGTATCGAATCCGAATCCTACCTCCAAGGCTCGTATAAGCCGGATATCGTCCTAGTCAAATGGGACGTGTTCAAAAGGGCACATCGGCGCCCACGTGCCGTCTACTCGGATTCCTACGAATCCCGCACCTGTTGTGAATCAGCTTGCGATCAGCCCAGTCTCAGCTGGCGCAACCTTCTGTCGACATTGGAGGTGAAGCGCGGTGGCTCTAGAGGTGCTGGCCCGAGCGGGAACAAGCAATCCAAGGGCAAGGAAAAAGCGAAATCCGTCAAGTTGATGTACACCGGGAAGTTTGGGGAACTTCAACGCGACCTCGAAGCGGCAGGCCCATCCGCCGGGTCCTCAAGGCCTTCGTTGCCATCAATGGTCGCCGAAGAATATTCGACTCGCACTTGTTCGTGTATCATCATTCTTTTTCTTTCTTTCGCATTCTCATCAACCTTCAGTTGGGACACGCTCTGGGCTGAGGGATCAAGTGTCTTCATCCTCAACTTCGGATCGCCTGGCCTCTACAACGCAAAAGAGGCGCCGGGATCTGCAGGATTCCGGATCTACCCCGAAGAAACTCAAAGGTAATGAGTCCAGCGTACAGAGAGAAGAAACGCCAGGCGATCCAGGGACGGGGAAGTCGGACGAACTAGAGGTAGAAGAGCCGGTGAGACCGCAGAAACAGGCACCGAAGGTTCAAAGTGCGATCTACGCAAGCCACAAGATATCATCTTCTTTCGACATCTCCCATACGATCAACCTCATCTTAGTTGGTACGTATTTATTTATTTTAGTCAATCCTGGATTAACCCTAGGTTTTAACAGGCACATCCGTTCTTCTCACCTGGATCGATCGACAAAATGTGATTGAATCACGAATCATCGACCTTGTGGAAGATCTCCCACACTTCCTTCTGCTGCTCCTAATTCTCCAGAGGTTCGATGACGCGAAATGGGGGTACTTCTCAGAGTGCCCACAATCGGGGATCAACGTAGAACCGGTGGAAAAGTTACCAACGGTATCATTCGTTGCCGACGCAGAGACCGGCGAGAGAATCACGATCGTCTTCTACCCTAACGACCACGAGATCTACCTGGGGACAACTTTGATCGGACGTGGTACCAGCGTCATTGGCGGGAGAATGGGACCACCACCGGAATTAACCCAGCTCGGCGATACAAAGAAACTTCGAGAGGGAAACAACCTTGTCGTCAAGATTTATTGGCCGGAAGAGAATAGGACGAGCGAGGTAGAGATCCTCAAGAAGGCAAAGGAGTATGGGGAAAAGATCGACTTGATTGGAAACCATATCCCAGAGATGGTTTGCCACCTAGATTCGAACTTCCTTTGCAGTTCGACGAAGACCATTCGTCAGTTCCTCGGTCTCTCTACCGACGGTTCCCGTCGTCTACGCATCATCGTCTTTCGACGCCTACGTCCAATCAAGGAGTTGAAAGAGAAGGATATGCTCACTGCATACATGCAGTGCTTCTTCTGTAAGTGCTATACGTAGACCACCTCGAGCGTCCCTCTCACGAGTTTGCGATGCAGGTCATTTCTGTTTATGGAAGAAGGGGATACGACACGGAGACATTAGCCTAGGGAACCTGATGTGGGATGACACCCGGAAGGTAGGGATCCTCAACGATTTCGACCTCGCCAGGTTCGGGGACCAGGTCGGTGCGAGCGGCCAAGACAACACAGGGACATTACCGTTCATGGCACTGGATCTGCTGTCGAAAGGGGGTCTACATGGGGAGATCCCTCGACGCTATCGGCACGAGGCCGAGTCGTTCGCGTGGTGTCTCATCTGCCTATATATCGCTACCGTGGAGGATGGGAAGGGCAGAAACCGCACAAGAAATCCACACCCGCTCCTCAAGTGGTTTCAGAGTTGGGATACCTCCCTCGATGCCAAGAAGGGGCTCGAATGGCATCGCCTCGATCTTTCCGGCGTTCCTCCGGCATACCCGAACGCGATGGACCTAGCTCGCAATCTCCACAAGTACTGGATGGATCGGTACAATAAGCAATTCCCAGAGATCGGGGGTGCCAATAGAGGTGAAGAGGAAGAGGCTAAGATTATGGAAATGTTTAATCCCAAGCTGTCTCGGCCAATCGAAATTCCACCCTACGAGGAACCCGAGGAAGAAAACCTGCTTGGGGAGTTGCTGGTTATTCATGCCAGGAGCTTAGGTTGGTTCGAGCCAACCAAGGAGCTTGTGACTGGGATTGGTGGGAGGTACAAGGAACTTGATTGGACCCCTTAGATATATCCTGATCTTTCTCCCGAATGTCGTCCCTCATAGTGTACATTTGTACATGTTGTCTATCCCCGCATTTCACTATCATCATACCGCCCATTTTTACTGTAGGGTGGACTGCGTTCCCGATAGGACTAAATATCACCCCACCGAGAACACTGGAGCTCCTTTACCTAGACTGACAGGCTTATAGCATCGTCCTTACGAGCTCTCCTCTAGTAATCCAATAGGACACAGTCGAGAATCAACATGGAACCGGTGGAAAAGTTACCAACGGTATCATTTGTTGCCGACGCAAAGACCGGCTGCGAGAGAATCACGATGATCTTTTACCCCAACGACCGCGACCACTGCCTGAGCCTGAGGACGACTTTGCTCGGACGTGGTACCAGCGTCATTGACGGGAGAAGGGGAACACCACCAGAACAACTCAGCCCGGCGATACCGAGAAACTTCGAGAGGGAAACAACCTTGTCGTCAAGATCTATTGGCCGGAAGTGAACAGCACGAGCGAGGCGGAGATCCTCAAGAAGGAAGAGGAATGGGGTCCGATATGAGGGGGTTCTGGGAGGGGTACCGGGCGCCTTAAGACGTGATTGATAAAGGGCAGGTTGTCACTGTCGAACTGCATGTGGCAATCAAGAGCCGTCTCCTTCGCCCACCCACCTGTGAATTCGATTCTAGCCTAAAACGGACCCTCGGTGCTCACCCGTATGTAGATTCCTGATATTCTGTGACAACCAGGCGCACAGCGCGTTAAGGCTGAGCGTGAACGATGTCGAAGGTTTCGGTGAATGGTCGGTGACTTGAGTTCCATGACACCAGCATTCACTGTTGCCTTTACACGCCTCGTTTCCATCACCTGGATCGACCGGTAACAGGTCATTGAATCGTGACGCGTGAACCATCGACCTTGTGGACGATCTCCCACACTTCCTCCTGCTACTCCTGGTTCTCCAGAGATTCGATGACGAAGTGGGGGTACTGGTGGAATATTCCAATCTACGGATGATACGTTCTTCCGACTTTGAGTTATCTCAAGTACTTCGGCTTCCTTCTATCCCTTCTCCTCACGAGCTCTCGTCTAATAATCCAACACGCACTTCTCGGAACGCCCACAGTCGGGAATCAACATGGAACCGGTGGAAAAGTTATCAACGGTATCATTTGGTGCCGACGCAGAGATCGGCGAGAAAACCACAGTGATCCTCCGATACCCCAACGATCACGAGAGCTACCTGGGGACGACTTTGCTAGGACGTGGTACCAGCGTCATCGGTAGGAGAAGGGGACCACCACCGGAAGAGGACAGGGCGAGCGAGGCAGAGATCCTCAAGAAGGAAAAGGAGTATGGGGAAAAGGTCGACTCCATTGGAAACCGTATCCCGGAGATGGTTTGCCACCCAGATCCGAACTTCCTTTGCAGTTCGACAAAGACCGTTCGTAAGTGCCTCCCTACCGATGGTTCCCGTCGTGCGCTCATCATCATCTTTCGGTGCCTACAGCCGGTCGGGAGCCAGAAGAGAATGATATGTTCACTGCATACTTGCGGTGTTTCTTCTGTAAGCGCTACACGCAGACCACCTTGAGCGTGCCTCTCACGGGTTTGCGATACAGGTCGTTTCTGTTCATGGAAGAACGGGATACGGTTCGGGGGCATTAACCTAGGAAACGCGATGTGGGACGATACCCGGAAGGTGGGAATCCTCAACGATTTCGACCTCGCCAGGTTTGCAGACCAGGTCGATGCGAGTGGGCGAGATAGCACAGGGACGTTACCGTTCATGGCGCTGGATCTGCTATCGGAAAAGGGTCTGCATGGGGAGATCCCTCGCCGCTATCGACATGGGGCCGAATCGTTTGCGTGGTCTCTGATCTGTCTGTTTCTCGCTACAGTCAGCGGGAAGGACGGCAAGAACTACACCAGGGACCCTCATCCTCTGCCCGGGTGGTTTAAGGACCGGAAGCGATCCTTTTATTCCAAATCTACCATTCGATGGCGTGACCACGATAATCCGGATATCCCTCTGGCTCACCCCAACGTGAAGGATCTCGCTTACGATCTCCACAAGTACTGGGCGGATCAGTACGAGAGGCAATTTCAAGATACCAGGGAGAGCCCTGAAGCAGAAGAGGTTAGGAAAATGTTCAATCTTCCCCCGCGAATCAAAATCCCGCCCTGGGAGGAGCCCGAGAACGAAAACCTATTTCGGGAGTTGGTGGTTATTCATGGCAGGAATTTAGGCCCGTTCGAGCTTACCAAAAAGCTTTTGATTGAAATGTGTAGGAGGTACTTACAACTTGACCGGACCCCTTAGATATATCCTGATACTGCAAGGTGGTCCACGTTGCCGGTTGGGCTAAATCACGTTGTCGAGAACACTGGAGTACCATACGGTGGGTGGAGAGCGAGGTGTCGATATTTATTCCACAAACCCACAACGACATGAAGGCGAGAGTAAGGTTATTACGGTAAAGCAAGGACCCAAGGCTCCACATCCTACCGTGGACGGTGAAGGCAACAGGCTACCATCCCTTGCTGCCTTGTTGTAGTAGGGCCTATAGCAAACTTCGATTCCCCCCGAACCAAGTGACTAAAAAAATTCCACATCCCAGGAGTCTATTTTAGGAATGCATCCCTCGAAGTCGGATTATAGGTGTCATGAATCAACAAGTCCTGAACGCCGAACGCAGTCAGCACCAAACTCAACCAACATGACAGCGAAGGAACGAGAAGATGAGAACATACCTCAGGTGCGAAAGGCCAATTACTGAACGCTCTGAGGATCAGAGCCCAATCGCTAACATCCAGTCTCCTGATTTGCTTATTGATATCAACGCGCTCTTCAGGTGGAAGTGTCGGATCTGTGAGCGTCTTGAGGAGGGATTGAGCCCCAGGAGCCAAAGACCTATCCACAGAGAACGAAGGATCCGGGTCAACATCGTATCCTCCAACGACTGTCGAAAAACGTGACGCGTACCCGATAGCGGCCTTTAAACTCTGCCCTTTCAACACAAATAACCTCCTCAGACAATAATCCCACTTCTCCAACATCGCACCCCCGATAACCTGCTGCTCATGCGGCAACACGTTCGCCCCCATCATCGGATGTCCCCGCTTCCGAGCCTCCCCCGTTTTCGTAACCTTGGAAATAATCGGGTGGAAGTGCTCCTCGTAGGGAAGCAACTTCTCAGGGGGGAGACTCAACGATAGTTCTGCCGAGGCTTCGGCGATAACGCTTAGCTTGCAGCGAGCGGGTTCAGTGGGAATTGCTGATGAACGCTGTTTTGGCAGGTTTCGTAAGAATCATACGGAATATACCCCGGGTGAGGTCAAGAAATGATGCGCCATGGCTCCAAGAGCGCAACAGGTACAGATGCACGTCGGGTAACAAGAGATCAAACCCGATGAAGATGAAGGGAGTGCGAATGACTGGAGGGAGCGGTGAACGTGGATGAAAATGGATCGACCGATCGGATCAATGAGAACGTGTGTGTGTGAGGGGGGATCGCTTCATGTAATCCCGTTACCAACAGAACCGCAGCTACCCAGGCAGTGGTCACCACATGATGCCCAATTCGAGTTGGATCGGGTTGCGAAACGATGAACAAAGTGGAGAGGGACCTGGAGGGCACGCGTCACAGAACCCAAATCACACCTCGCACCCCCTCTCTGGCGTCGAGATACGAGATATTGACAAGAAACCAAACAACGGAATGTGGAAAGTGACGGACGGGTGTGAGATGGAATTCAAGAGCTTACCTGCCATAGCCATTCTCCCATTATCAAGTTTAGAGGCACTCTGCCGTACTTGAATAGCCAAGATTTGTCGGGTATGCACCTCAGAAACTGATTCATGAGTTGTTCGCCTTTGATTGAATGCGGAATGTGGCTGATGAACTGTAAAGTCGGGTGAACTGCACGCGGAGGCTGCTAAGTTGATACACCATGAAACGAGATGTCGGATATCGCACCTCCGCCATCCCATGAGATTCTTGGGACATCATCTAACCACCCTTGCTCATCTAACATGCTATATGTGTCCCAGCTGTATCCGCTATGAGGGAACACTTTGACCCTATCGTCGGCTTGTTCCAGTGGCTACGAAAACCAAGCGGTGGGTCAGTTCAACCGTCACAAGGTGGAGGGATCGAGCGTTTATGCGCTGTGGAGCTGAACGATCCGGTTACCTTGAGGTATTCCAGGTACCCAGGTTGCTCTTCCAACACGATTAGTTTATCGAAGGTATCCCTCGGGAGTGTAAGCAAAGCCCTCGTCAATGCTCCAGGACCTAGAGGACGACAACCGCAATACAGAAAGGGTGAATGGATAATGAAAGGCAATAGAAAACGCGAAAGGCAGGGGCTCACCAGGGAATGCCTCGATAATAATCTTCGGTGTTCCCCTCGTGACGCGACTCTTTCCCCCGAATGTTTCCGGCTTGAGATGATGTTTCTTCCACTTGATGAAGCCTTTTGCGAGAGCCATGGCGGTTTTGGGGTTGCGTATAGAGACTCTCTCTCCCAGTCCGAAAGAGGCACCGGGAGGATTGAATATTCGCTTCCATTCCGACTGGTCGGGCAGGGGAGGAAGGTCGGACCGAAAGGTATGGTTTTTTGAGGTAGAGGTGGAGTACGGGGAACGACCTGAGGTGGTGTGTAGGATTAAGACTGCACGTGTTGACGAGACGGAGTTTGGGTTGTGGCCTTGGCGAGAGGCGCGTTTCAACGACGACCTCGAGACGTGAACCCTAGGTAACATCGTCTCGCTCGATTCGCACGCGCTGGAGGATATGACGAAGTGGCGGCGCGAGAAGTGATGGTGTTGAGACGCGGATCGTGACTGTGATTGGTTGCGTCCCGCCACGGCAAACGCGTGTTGTGGGAGGATACTGGGATAAAGTAGTACAAGACTTATTTCTACACGGACGCGCCATACAATAGGTGAATACGGTCAAGATGAACTAGGGTTGAGAATCGTCCGTAAAAAAAGCATACAAGGGGGGTTCGAGACATTAGTTGAATCGCACATTCGAGATAGGCAACGGTGAAAAACAAAAAGGGGGCAGCGCAACTGAGGAAAGAGGAGTAGTAAAGGCCGGTCCAAGGCGCATCGAAGGGTCGGGGTAAAAAGTAGAAAAAGTCCTGTGTACGCGTTTAGTAAGTGCTGCCTTGTCGCCTTCTCCTGTAGCTTCCGAAAATGCCACAAGCTCCAGTGAAGAAGCCAATGAAGAGGGCAACGAGAGCACCAAGGGTTAGCCAATTGGCATTGCCATACTGAGCGCTGATCAGGTTGTCCCTGAGGACGTTCCTGACAATTCCCCAAAGCACCATATCGATGATCCAAACGATGAGGGTGCAAATGAAGGCGAGACCGGAGACGAGGGACATGAACACGGTCCCGGAACGGTGGTATGCAGCCCCGCAAAGGCCAAAGAGAACGGCAAGACCAGACAGACCGGCAGCTGCACAAAACGAGGTCAGAGACACGAACGGATGGGCCGATCAAGGGGAGGGAAACTCACCGATTGGATGGAGAATGAGAGCATAAGTCAGGTTATGAACGAGAGCGGACGATAGCCTTCCATTGCTGGAGATAGCTCGTCAGGATCCGTAAAAACCTCCATAGTCAAGAATGAGACTCACTTGTACCCCCTCACACTAGGTGGGAATTGATAACCAACGCTGGTGCCAGAACCGGTGTAACCGAATACACCAAAACGAATCCTGCCTGCCCCTGTACCAGCGTTGAGGAAATAAACCGACTCCCAGGTTGGAGGCGAGACGGAGACAAAGATGAGGAGAACGCAAGCGGCGAAGCAGAAAAAGAGACCAGGGAGAACTGCGGTGACTGCCATTGTGTCTGGTCGTTGAGGAGAGGGAGATCGTGAGTCGTGAGGATAGGAGAGGTGGGGTATGGTACAGTGAGGAAGGTGGAACAAGTTTTATACCGGTGCCGAGAATGATGTCATCAGTCATTCAACCACCCAAGAACCTCAAGCACAGGCTCGATGTAAAAAAACCTGTGTGGCGCAGTCGATTCCACTTCCATCATCCTCGATTCCTCCTCCGCACCACATCCCAGATAGTTTCGCCTCGTCTCCTGGATACCCTGGAGCATCCATACGGCTACGTCATCACCTCACCCGCGCCCTCAGCCCACACCTCAAGGCTACAACCACGGCGCTAACGATAGACGACCCTCGAATCTCTTCGGGACACCGCAGATAAGGAAAAATGGATCTTCCTACCCTACTGCGCGCTTTGATCTGTAAACACAGCCAATTCAGAGGCCGCAGTGGGCATGGTCTGCGGCTCTGCCAGGCTGTACTATTCGGATGGGTACCGCTCTAGCGCCAAGACCATCCGGGCCGCCAACGGTCCGAAGCCACACAGAACAACAAAGTTCTGATTCCCACGGGCGGTACCACGTTCGGACGGTCAAAGTGATTCTCGAGGGTTGTCCCTGGTTGTCCCATAAAAACCTCTCAGAGAGTCATTTTGATTCCGCGGAGGCAATTTGTTCACGGCCAAAGACGTGACGATAGGATTCAGCCATGGAAACCCAGAGTCTGCGGCATCCCCATGGCTCAATTACTCTTTGCATGCCATGAGGTACGTTTCTAGACTCGGCACGTCCTTCGAAGGCAATGGGTGACTCCTCTTTCGCAGGAGCCCATTGCCGTCAAAGCACTCCTTTGTCTCCATGGCCGTGCTGACCACTTTCGTTCAATCAGGTGTCCCTTGTTTGTCCAAGACCTTATGGCCCGTTGGCCACCTTGGTTTCTTGGGATATATAAATCCATGATTCCCCAAGTCATCCCCATTCCTTTCCTTGCCATTCTTCGTCTCTGTCGTTGAACACCGAGAAACGATGCTTCACATACTTTCAAACACGCGTACTACTCCCGTCGCCTTCTCATCTAAGCCAACAAAACCAAGGTAGTCTACAAGCAGACGGCCGCAGTTTACTCGAGTGCTGAAGCTTGTGACTATAGGGATACGTCCGCTTCTAACTACGCTACCACAACAAAAGTTCCCAAATCCTCCACCAGCCCATTCCAACGGCGGGCGCGACCAAGCATCGACAAGGCCCAGGTGTCCAAGCCATTTCCTATCCTCGCCAATGATGAACGAGACTTGTTTGATGCAATGGCCCCTGGCGACTTTCAACCTAGGCCGCGGAGGATTCCCAAGGCAGCTGAGAAAAAGGTCAAGATCAACGCACCCGAGTTGATCAAGTCCAGCCCTCAGCCCAAGCCCAAAGCTTCCGCCGATGCATCTTCTCGGTCATGGTATACGCCAGCGCCCGCTCAGTCCCCCACGACACCTGCTCTGCGACAATCCACCTCCAACGCCACTCCTCGAACAACACCTTCCAAGGTTAATGTGGGGAGAGCAAACCCTACTAAAGAGTTCAAGAACCACGGTCATACTGATTCGGAAGCCCGGAGAGATGGTTTTGGGCCTGCCAAACGACACGTTAAGAAGGATTTGATATCTCACCCAGATTGCCCCTGGGTTGAGTCGCCTCAAAACCGACCTGTACGTTCTGCAACCTGGGGGTCGTGCGAGTCCGACAAGACGGCCGTAGGAAACGTATCACTGCCTACTCGCGGAGATGTCAAGAAGGGATGCGAGGCCACATCCACTCAGGAAACTCTTCGCCCAAGGGTTAGGGTCGTCTCGAAGCCACTTCCAGACCTGCCGGTTTTCGATTCTGTGTCATCCAGGTGGACCGCATCTACCGGCTCTGTCTACGACAACGGCTCGCTCTCGTATGGTCGCGTCCTTACCATGTTCCCCGAGCCTCCTAATCACATGCCGGGTGAAACTCGCTTCGACGATTGGGAAAACCCCAACTCTTTGTTGACTCCTTCGGCCTTCATGTCTTGCCCGAACACGAGTTCTAGTTCCATTGATACGATCACTCCTGCGACCACCAAACCCATACTCAAGGCAGCCCCAAAGCCAAAGGTCGCTAATGTTGTTCACCAGATCCCTCGTGCGAGCTGTTCCTACAATCAACTTCAGGACTCCATCGTCATCAACGAAGGCCGTGCCTATCCCCGAGCATCGATGAAGGGTAGCGTCCACATCCCTTCCATCCGGACTACCGACGCTGCCCCTACGTTTGTGAATATCGAAGCTGCCGTGTGGCCTCATACCCGTCAGACGCCTGAAGATATTGCGCGCGTTGAACGGGATACACTGGAATGGGAGAGCAAGTGGCCGGTGGAGGAGATGGAGGGGATGGAGCAGGAAATGTTTGAGATGGAGTTCGGGTACAACCCTCAGTACAAGGGTAAGAAGAGGTACCAACGGGAGGTGGATCCCAACGAGCTCGAGTTGTTCGGACCCGAGCAAGCGAAGAAAAGGAAGTGGTTGTAGATTTCCTTCTTCACAGACGGTTCCGATCGTTTTCTGCTTTTTCTGCTTTTCGGTTCTGCTGCGGAAGCTCCGTGCTTGTAAATGGTCCCCAGGTCTCGTATTTATCCTTGCTCCCTGCTCGGAGGATACGATCCGTATACCATCACAAGCAGTATGGTGTCTATCCCGCGTTTCGTCATTGGTCGTTGTTTTTTCGCTTTGTGTATCGGTTTCTTGTGTCGAGGTCCCGTGGTAGGATTCACCTTTGCACAAGTATAATTAATAAAGTCTCCTACCACAATGTCCGTTTTACAAAAATTTTCCTTCGCGTTTGAGATCTTGCCATTTAGTCTCCACATCGTGTGGCATCGCGTCCTCGCACACTCTTTTCCGATACTGTTTCTTTCTCGCGATATCTCTATCTGTCTGCACAGGGTGTGGCTCGCTTGGTTACTCAGTACTCTGTCCCTCCTTAGAATCCGTTCCTCCCTATTGATGATTGTCACGAATCTTCTTGTTGTAGCCTTATACGATAGCCATTCCTTGTCATCACAATGCCCGTCGCGTCGACGAACTTACATACTAAGGAGCGACGTAGCGATCGTCCGAAAGATAAGTAAAAAACGCGGCGGGAACAAACTACCATAAAAGGTAATAATCGACGAAGAAGCATGAAATGCAACATATTCCAACATTGCCTTGATGAGAATTTTGTCGATGAGGTAGGTAACGCAGTTGGATCCTAGGTTCTGATGATGGTAGAGCTGACTGGTTGTCAGTCTTGTCAGAAATCTTTCGTTGATTATACGTGGTTGAAAGACTGAGATCGTTGTTCCTGCGAAACGAATGAGACGAAGGCATGCGCAGGCGGATGAGTTACGGTCCAATTCGATAAGCAACACACGGCACATCGTGCATCAGAATCCAAGGTCCAACAAAAAGAAGTTATGCCGAGCGGAGCAACTGGTTCTGATCTCTCGCCCCGGGTTGTCAAGAGGCGGGGAACCAGGCCCCCCCATGTGCTCCGCTCGACACTTATGAAGGATGGGTACGGGTACTGCTGGGCGGAGAAAGGTATTGTCTTCGAACGACGGGTTCTGCGGAAACATAATACGTTTGGTTCCTGTAAAGGAAAATACCTTTACTTACCGGTACTTACTTCGCGGACAGTGTCGGACGCGGGAACGATCTCCACCAGTGGGGAATTGGGGTAAATCGGAATGGATTAAGGTAGTTTTCTCATCAGATACATGGTTAACCCTTCTCCCCTCCAACGTGTTGCGACCCGATGAAAACCTGTGGGCAAATGGTTCGACGTCGTTTGGAGGTGGCTGCGTCTATCCATTGATTACATCACTCACCACCTACAGGACGAAAGTTTCGAGCCTAAAAGGAACCAAACACCACATGCCATTGAGCAGAAAGAAGTATGATAGCGAGAGTGGTTCACAGCGGTGCAGCTCGGAACATCGGCTTTCAGTTAGGTTCACAGAAGGGAGGGTACTTTGAGTTTTGGCTTACTGAGTGGGCGTGATAATTGGGGAGCGGTCGGACCTATGGGTGCACCACAGGAGTAGCGGCGCGAAACATCTATATTAGTTCACGGAAGCCCTCTTACGTTGTGCCGGAGTCATCCCAAAGGGAGAAGTAGGTATTGAATCGAAGCGAACGCTATACCGATTAAGAATACGAGGGTGGTAGATTGCTGACGATTGGTTTGGTCTAGCGGGTGTTCGGTTGGGAGTATAAGAGTGATCAACGTGGATGGCGGCCATGTCAAATTCGAGCGACTCGCCGTTCAGGGGGGGGGACAACCTACAGACATGTGTTCTTTTGCATTTCCCACCGCGTTTGATAAACGCTTATTTGCCCGATAGCAGTATTGTGCCGGGGCAGGAACAGTCGGAGTGACAAGATGGGAGAATATCCCTTTTCAACCGCTTACAAAGATTTCGTAAACCCATATGAACTTGGTCACTCCTCAAAATCATGGTAAGGCAGCGCGCTGTAAGGTTTTTGATATACCATTTTGCCCAGGTCCCTCGGTAAGTCTGTCCGACATAGGGTGGCACGGAAGGGGGGAGATAGCAGTCGTGGGAACGTTTTCACCGATCGGTGAGATGGCCTGTCACGGTGATCGGACCGCGGAACCCGCTAGTGCCACTATTGGTCACACCCATGTCCCACAACGGACGACGTACACGACGGTACTCGACCAACTCCGTGAGGAGCAAGTCGAAACCTTCTCGCCCATCTTCTCCCACCCTCTTACGAGATACCCTCAGAGGTCGAATTGTTTCCGATATAATCACCACTGCGTCCCGTCGAGGTTCTCTCAGTTCTGATGAAGCAGGATGGACCCAGCAACGGCAACAGACGCCATCGAAAGAAATAAAAAAGCCACTTTACCTTGAAGATCTCTTCGTTGATCCTCGCAGCTTTGGTTTTGGTAGTAGGCAGAAAGGAGGGTATGAGCCACCAGATTCCGTCGTCTCAAGTACAAAGGAGCGGAGAGCGGTCTTTTCCTCCCCGGAACAAGACCCAAAAGCTGAGCTGGACGGAGAAGTGCGGAATAGCAGGAAGCAGTCTAAGCCACTATCTATCAGGACGACACCGTCCGCGTTGCAGCAAGCAGACTCCCAAGATACCATTCTTCCGACAGGCGCGGTCGATGTCGAGGATCCACCCACTTTTCAGGGAATCTTTCCCACACCCCTCTCAAATAACAAGAACTTTACGTATTCATCCTTGCCCCCCACCCCTATCGGTTCTTCACCACCGCTCGACACGACTACGTTTCCTGCAGCCGCGACCAAACAGTCGACCGCATACCAGCAGCCATTCTCAATATGGGACTACCTGCAAGAAGAGCTGCTCGCCACCGACTTTGATTCTCATCAAGAAATGAAATGGGAACGAGTCAGTAATTTCCTCAATATTCCTTACGCCATTGAAAAGGTGACCTAGAACACCCTCTACTCTTCTGCTCGAAGTTGATGTGTTATCCAGATCATCGGATTTGGGTTCATCCTCTGCCTTGACTCCTTTCTATACACCTTCACCATCCTCCCAATACGATCGACCTTGGCGTTGTGGCGTTTGCTGAGAAATCTCATATCTTGGAAGCAGGCGCCTTCCCTCCCCGCAGCACAGAAAGCCGACATTCTACGTGTTTTACTACTAGTTGTATCAACAATAATTCTTGCTCCACTCACCGACGCAAGCCGGATCTATCATTCCATTCGTGGCCAAGATACGATCAAACTCTACGTGATCTTCAACGCTCTAGAAGTAAGTTTGGTCTGGTTGTTCTGAGGGTGACAGCGGTGTTGATCCATATCAGATTGCGGACAGGCTGTGTGCATCCATAGGACAGGATATAATAGACTGCCTTTTCTCGAGGTCGACTATACTATACCTTTCACATCGGAAACCGGTCAGCCCCCAGACGGCACGGCCGTTCTTTTTCTTCACGCTCTCAGCGATCTATGTTGGTAAGTGGCCCTTACTTCTATGCCGCCCCACATTAAATGCATTTCGTAGTCGTGCACACCCTCGTGATGGTCTATCAGACCATCGCCCTTAACGTTGCCGTCAACTCGTACGATCACGCACTCCTGACACTCCTCATGTCGAACCAGTTCGTTGAAATCAAGGGGAGCGTGTTCAAAAAGTTTGAGAAGGACAACCTTTTTCAGATCACTTGTGCAGGTATGTCGAATGGGTGGCCAGAGGTGAAACATTGAAGGGATTTAATTATGTAGACATTGTGGAAAGGTTTACTCTCTTCCTGATGCTCTTCGTCGTCGCGTTTCGCAACCTCATCGAACTCAGCGGTTCAGAGTTTGACTTCTCTGGGGGATTCTCATTACCAAAGAGTTTCGGATGGTTCAGAGGGAATAACGTCCTTTGGACCATATCTTATGTAAGTCCGTTGAGCCATCAAGTTTTCTCCCACTCCTCACGGGATTTGATGTTTTTATCGCTAGCCACTTTTTACAGTTCTTCTCTCTGAAACGCTTGTGGATTGGCTCAAGCATGCATTCATTACCAAGTTCAATCACATCCGGCCGTCGGTGTACGAACGTTACACCGATGTGTTGTGCAGAGACCTCGCCAGTGCGAGCGCTACGGGCAGGAGAGGCGCACGAAAGGTATGTGGCGTGTTTAGAAGCTTGAACACTCATAAGTTCATATGTTGCAGCATTCATATGTCGACCAATCACCACTTGTCGCGCGGCGGTTGGGTTTCGCTGCATTACCTCTCGCAGTTTTGGCAATACTCATTGGGAGACAGTCCTATTACTTGTTCCTGTCAATGCATTTCGAATCGGAGGGACACTTGGTCCCTGTTTCGACTGAGCAGGCTGTCATGAGGCTGAAATGGGCCGTCCTTGGGGTCCTGGTGTGGGTCTGGTGAGCACACATTCCTACACTGATCAAGCGAGCAGTCGATCAACTTCGTTCCTGAAATCGCCACTACTTCCACATCGCGGCATTCAGTTTCGTTGTAATCAAGATCATAATGGGAGTCCGATTGCTTGGTTATGCAACGAAACGAAGGGCCGGTATGGAACAGAGAAAAACAGACGACATAATCAACGACTTCGGCAGAGATCCGATCGGAGAAGGTGATGACGAACGCGTTTACAATCGGGAACTCAAGACGTATCTGGACAACCAGATGGATGATGCCGCGGCCGTCGCCGAAATCGGAGAGAGCAGAGGAAGGAATGGAAGTAAGAGTAGCGGCGGGGGAGGAGGTGGAGGAGGCAAGAAGCGACCAGACCTGGAGGACATCACTCGATTCACGATGGTCAAACGTATCTGGTGACCGGGCTTGTGCATTCTTCTCCCCGCAGCCCGAGTCGT